>PJQF01000111.1_pt1 | contig 52321 bp, 45 predicted proteins | sample 1503741 | NCBI WGS metagenome assembly PJQF01 (sample SAMN07775949, study PRJNA414020) | Biofilm metagenome, whole genome shotgun sequencing project. | isolation source: biomolecule (vanillin) treated reverse osmosis membrane biofilm | place: India: Nagpur | collected 2017-03-21
ATGGTAGTGTGGGGTTTCCCCATGTGAGAGTAGGTCATCGTCAAGATTAAATTCCGAAACCCCATTTGCGAAAGCAGATGGGGTTTTGTTTTGCGCGGGCGGAAAGTGCGAGGGCGGGTCAGGGCGAGCTCTCGAATATCCTCAGGGACGGGGGGCCTGCCACCTTGGTCATTGATGTGCAAACATCCGTCAAAGTACCGTTGAGGAATTCAATGCAAAGTGTTTCTGCATTTTTGGTATGGTGCAGCACATTTTCCCAAGGATTGATCTTTCATCGCAGGATGCGGCGTCGACCCTCTTCAACGAGATGCTGTAGAAATGCCAGAACCAATACCGATCAAAGATCACGAAAAAGAAAACCGTCTTGTCAATAAACGCCTGCTCGCTTGCGCGCTACTGGTCATTGGCATCACATGCGCTCTGGTGGGGCGTATGTATTTCCTGCAGGTCGTACAGTTCGACTACCACTCCACAATTTCTGAGAACAACCGCGTCCACGTATTACCCATTACACCGACGCGTGGCCTTATCTATGACCGCAACGGTGTGGTATTGGCCGACAATCGCCCCAGCTACAACCTGACCATCACCCGCGAACGCACCACCGACCTCAAGGGGGAGTTGGATGCCATCGTCAATCTCCTGCACTTGCCGCCTGAGGACCGTGGATTATTCGACAAGGCCTTGAAGCAAGCGCGCCATCCCTTCGTCCCAGTGACGTTGTTTTACGAGTTGACCGAAGAGCAAATTGCGTTGCTGGCAGTGAATGAGTTCCGCCTGCCGGGGGTCGATGTAGAACCACAGTTCGTCCGTCACTATCCGCTGGCCGCTCACTTCGCCCACTCCATTGGCTATGTGGGCCGTATCAACGAGAAAGAATCTAAGACCCTCGACTCGGTGGAGTACCGTGGCACGCAGTCTATCGGCAAGACCGGTATTGAGCGGTTTTACGAATCCGAGCTACACGGTCATGTCGGTTATGAAGAGGTTGAGACCAACGCCCAGGGTCGCGTGCTGCGCGTGCTCAAGCATACTGACCCGATCCCCGGCAAGAACATCGTCCTGAGCCTCGACGTCAAGCTCCAGGAAGCGGCTGAGGAGGCCCTGGGTGATCGTCGCGGCTCAGTAGTGGCACTTGACCCGCAAACCGGTGAAGTACTGGCCATGGTCAGCAAGCCCAGCTTCGATCCGAACCTGTTCGTAACCGGTATCAGCTTCAAGGAATATGCCGCGCTGCACGACTCCATCGATCGACCGCTGTTCAACCGTGTCCTTAGAGGCCTGTACGCACCGGGGTCGACCATCAAGCCAGAAGTGGCCATCGCAGGCCTAGACAGCGGTGTCGTCACCGCCCAAACCCGGGTGTTCGACCCGGGTTACTACCAACTACCCGACTTCGACCACAAATACCGCAACTGGAACCATAGCGGCGACGGTTGGGTGGATATGGACGCAGCCATCATGCGCTCTAACGACACATACTTTTACGACCTGGCCCACAAGCTGGGTATCGACCGCCTACACGACTATCTCGCGGAATTCGGCCTGGGTCAGAAAGTATCCCTAGACATGTTTGAAGAGTCAGCCGGCCTGATGCCGTCTCAGGCCTGGAAGCGCGCGACCCGCCGCCAGCCCTGGTTTCCAGGCGAAACCGTGATTCTCGGCATCGGCCAAGGCTACATGCAGGTCACGCCGCTGCAACTGGCTCAGGCCACCGCGCTGATCGCCAACAAAGGTGTATGGAACCGACCGCACCTGGCCAAAACGATCAATGGCGTGCCGCCCGTTGACGAAAACCCCATGCCGAACGTTGTACTCAAAGACCCTCGCGACTGGGAGCAGGTCAACCACGGCATGCAACTGGTAATGCACGATCCGCGCGGTATCGCCCGGGCCGCTGCGCAAGGTGCGCAATATCGCATCGCCGGCAAGAGTGGTACGGCCCAAGTGGTCGCGATCAAGCAGGGCGAGCGCTATAACCGTGAGAAGACATTGGAACGCCACCGCGACAACGCCTTGTTCGTCGGCTTTGCTCCCGCCGAACACCCGAAAATCGTGATCTCGGTGATGATCGAAAACGGTGAGGCCGGTGGTCGCGTTGCAGGACCGGTCGTGCGGCAGATCATGGATGCTTGGCTGCTGGACCAGGACGGTCACCTGAAGCCGCAATATGCAGCGCCAGCCAAGGCACCGGGTGAGCCGCGCGTCTAGGTCATGGCTTCCACTCGTCCCAGCGTTCCATATCCTCATAGGCGAGCCAGGGTACATCGTGGCTCGCCCATATGTGCGAGGTGGGACTGACGCCCGGATCATCATCCAGCGTTGCCACTCGCACAATTACATGGGGCTGCTGGCTACGCTCCGCCATCAGGTGTGAGCCGCAGCGTTTGCAAAAATGTCTGAATTTTCCCGGTGAAGACTCGAAGGCCGCGCGCAATTCCTCCCCTAACGTCCAGCGAAAATGCTCGCGCATCACCCCTGCCGTGGCGACAAACGCCGCCGCGTGTATCTTGCGGCAGCTCCTGCAATGGCAGTGGCTGATGGGCATATCCAAGATGTCCACCTGATAGCGCACACCTTTGCAAAAGCAACTTCCATTCAATGGTTCAGTCATAACGTATTGCCGGGTTCAAGGATGGGGTCATCATCATTGCTTACAACCTCAGGTTGCGCATTGTTTGATGTCGCCTACTGTCAATGGAGGAGGTGACTTATGCACGTATTAGATCGCATCGAGCGAAAAGTCCTGCTCAACGCTTCACGCAAACAGGTCTGGGAGGCGCTGACCAACGCTGAGCAATTCGGCGATTGGTTTGGCGTCGCCCTTAAGGGCAAAGTCTTCGGGGTGGGAGAAACCATCGAGGCGCCGATTACCTATCCAGGTTACGAGCATGTGGTCTGGAAAGCCAAAATCGAACGCATCCTGCCACAGACATTGTTCTCTTTCTGGTGGCATCCCTTTGCGGTTGAGAAGGGCGTCGATTATGACCAGGAGACACCCACCTTGGTTGAGTTCACGATTGAAGATCGTGCTCCGGGCATTCTGCTTCGGGTTGTGGAGTCCGGCTTCGACGCAGTGCCCCAGGCTCGTCGCCAGAAGGCCTTCAAGATGAACTCTCGTGGCTGGGACGAGCAGATGGGTAATATCGAAAACTATCTGAACACTGCCCGTCGGGCATGACCCAAGCGGGCATCATTGCTGATGCCCGTGCTTACAGCTTTCAGCTCCCATGGCTGTAGTAACTTCCTATGTGCCAAGAGCCCTGAGTTGGCTAATAGAATAAATTTGTGAGATTGCAGCCTGTGCGCGCGTTTACCTGCCGCGCTGGCCCAGATGCCGCGTAGAATCAACGCCTGAAAGCGATTCCTGAGGTGCGGCAAGGTGGATTTACAGCAGGGTTTTGTCCTGACCCGGCATTGGCGCGATACCCCGGCGGGTACGGAGGTCAGTTTCTGGCTGGCCACGGACCAGGGCCCACAGTTCATCCGCCTACCCATGCAGACCTCGGTGATGTTCATCCCAGAGGCCCATCGCAAGCCGCTGGATTGGTTGCTCAAGGGCGAGCGTGATATTGAATTGCGCCCCTTGCAGTTGTGCGATTTTCATCACCGCCCGGTCCTGGGCCTGTACACCCGCCAGCACCGCCAATTGATGGATGTAGAAAAACGCCTGCGCGCTGCCGGCGTCGACGTCTACGAAGCCGATGTACGTCCACCTGAGCGCTACATGATGGAGCGCTTTATCACCGCCCCGGTCTGGTTCGGTGGCACACCCGACGTCTCTGGTGCTCTGTGCGACGCGCAGATGAAACCTTCCGCCGACTACCGCCCGCCGCTCAAACTGGTGTCCCTGGACATAGAGACCACCGCTCAGGGCGACCTGTACTCCATCGCCCTTGAAGGCTGCGGTGAGCGCCAGGTCTACATGCTCGGGCCACCGAACAAAACCGACGCAGTGGACTTCAAGCTCGACTACTGCGACACCCGCGCCCAACTGCTGGAGCGCCTCAACCAATGGCTCGCCACCTTTGATCCCGACGCCATCATCGGCTGGAATGTCGTGCAGTTCGACCTGCGCGTGCTCCACGAACACGCCCAACGCCTCAAGGTGCCGCTCATGCTTGGCCGTGGCGACGAACCCATGGCCTGGCGCGAACATGGCAGTCGCAATCACTACTTCGCCGCAGCGGCGGGGCGCCTGATCATCGACGGTATCGAAGCCCTGCGGTCGGCCACCTGGAGCTTTGAATCCTTCAGTCTGGAAAACGTTGCGCAGACCTTGCTGGGCGAGGGCAAGGATATCTCCACGCCCTACCAGCGCATGGACGAAATCAACCGCATGTTCGCCGAGGACAAGCCCGCACTGGCGCGCTACAACCTCAAGGACTGCGAGCTGGTCACGCGGATTTTCGAGAAGACCGAACTGCTCAAGTTCCTGCTCGAACGAGCCAGCGTCACCGGGTTGCCAGCCGACCGCAATGGCGGATCGGTCGCAGCATTCACCCACTTGTACATGCCGCTGATGCACCGCCAGGGTTTTGTCGCGCCCAACCTGGGCGACAAACCGCCCCAGGCCAGCCCCGGCGGATTTGTCATGGACTCACGTCCCGGTCTCTACGAATCCGTGCTGGTACTCGATTACAAAAGCCTCTACCCGTCGATCATCCGCAGCTTTTTGATCGACCCCGTGGGCTTGATCGAAGGCCTCAAACACCCGGACGACAGCGAGTCAGTGGAAGGCTTTCGCGGTGCGCGTTTTTCCCGTACGCGTCATTGCCTGCCGTCTATCGTCGCCCGCGTCTCCGAGGGCCGTGAAGTGGCCAAGCGCGAACACAACGCGCCGCTGTCCCAAGCCCTGAAAATCATCATGAATGCGTTTTATGGCGTGCTCGGTTCCAGCGGATGCCGCTTCTTCGACACACGACTGGCGTCCTCGATCACGATGCGCGGCCACCAGATCATGCGTCAGACCCGCGAGCTGGTCGAAGCTCAGGGCTATGAGGTGATCTACGGCGACACCGATTCAACCTTCGTCTGGCTCGGCAAGGCCCATTCCCAGGAAGCTGCCAGCCGTATCGGACAGGCGCTGGTGCAGCACGTCAATGCGTGGTGGCGCGAGCATCTGCACAGCGCATTTGGCCTGCAAAGCGCTCTGGAGTTGCAATACGAAACCCACTTCACGCGCTTTCTCATGCCCACCATTCGCGGTGCGGAGGAGGGCAGCAAAAAACGCTACGCCGGCTTGGTCACGCGTGCTGATGGCAGCGAAGACATGGTCTACAAAGGCCTGGAAACCGTGCGCAGCGACTGGTCGCCCCTGGCTCGGCAATTCCAGCAGGAACTCTACCAGCGCATCTTTCACCGCCAGCCCCATCAGGACTACATTCGCGACTACGTTCGCCGAACCCTGAGCGGCGAATTCGACGAACTGCTGATTTACCGCAAGCGCCTGCGCCGCCGGTTGGATGACTACGAACGCAACGTACCGCCCCACGTGCGCGCCGCGCGCCTGGCCGATGACTACAATGACCGCCTGGGGCGGCCGCGCCAGTACCAGCGCGGCGGTTGGATCAGCTACGTGATCAGCGTCAACGGCCCTGAACCGTTGGAAGTACGCCAAGCGCCCATCGACTACGATCACTACGTTACCCGGCAGTTGCAGCCGGTGGCCGATGCGATTCTGCCCTTTGTGAATGACGATTTCGGCACCTTGGTCGGTGGGCAAATGGGGCTGTTCTAACGATCAACACCCCTTAAAAGTGTGGGAGGTTACGCCTCCATCGATAGGAGAAAACGCTCATGTACACGCTCTACGGCACCGACGAATCCGGCTCTTGCATGATCGAAATCGCCCTGCAGCGCTGTGCGGTGCCGTGGCACCGAGTGGACGCCAGCTCCTGGCAGGAGAGCGAGGGCAGCGAAGCCTTGGCGCGCATCAACCCGCTCAAGCAAATCCCCACGCTGGTCACTCCCGGCGGGCAGGTGCTGACGGAAAGCGCCGCGATCCTCATTCACCTGGGGCTCGAATTTCCCGACTCGCACCTGCTGAACGGCGACCGGGCGCAGATCATCAGAGGCCTGGTGTATATCGCCGCCAACTGTTATTCGGCGATCGGCATCATTGACTACCCGCAACGTTGGTTGGGCAACGCCAATGAAGCGGCCCAAGTGCAACTGGCGACCGGCACTCGCCGCTATCTGCATCAGGCCTGGGTAGTGTTCGCCGATCAGTTCGAACAGCAGCTGTTTGCGCCGAACGGTGAGCCGAATGCACTAGGCATTATGGCGGCAGCAGTGTCGCGCTGGGATGACGCCCGTGAGGCGTTGGGCGGCTTGGCACCAGGCTTTGCCCAGACGTTGGCGCAGGTGGATGCCGATCCTGTCGTGGCCCCGGTTTTTGCGCGGCATTGGCCGGAGTGGAAGGTCTCGTAATGTTTCCGCAATCAACGGAAACAATCACGGATGTCCGCGCCAAACCCTTGCGTAGCGGGCGTCCTGACCTACGCTTTCTTAAAGCGCTGTAGGAATCATCCTTGAATTTGACTGTCGCAGACATGAAACTCAAGAACCCTGCATGGAATTCAAAGGAGGTGCGCATGCTCATCCGGTCGCTGACCCTGGCTACCTTGATGGCTTTTACGGGGCCGCTGTTGGCTGCTGATGATATCAACCCGCTCAAGCAGGATCTGGGCAAGGCCCGGCCGTTGGTGGTGGTTGAGCTTGATTCAGGCAACTCCACGCTGGTGACCCTTAAGAAACAACTGGACGAGCCCGCCATCAAGCAGTCCTTTGAAGAGCGCGCCATGGTGTTCTACACCGTGAAGTTCGGCAGCATTGGCGCCGAAGGCGAGAAGTTCGCCAAGGACCCAAAGGACAATAAAAAGCTAACGCCGCCCGAAACCAATGCACTGATCCGCGCACTCAAACTTGGCGCTGGCAGCGGCACTAAGGTGATCCTGATCGGCAAGGATGGCGATAAGAAACTTGAGAAGACCGTGCCACCGGATACCCTCGACTTGAAGGAATTCTTCAGCACCATCGACCAGATGCCCATGGCGGAGAAAGAAGCCGCTGCCGCCGCAGAACCTGAACCCGCCCCACCAGCGCCAGCCAAGGGCGCCAAGCCCGCAAAGCCGGGCAGCAAGCCAGCCCCTCAACAACTGGATGACTGAACCCGAAACCCTGTAGGCCCCGCCGCCTACAGGGTTTTTTGTGGCTTACGCACCGGAAACGGAAAGTAGAAAAACCGCAAAAACGCCACCCGCTTGATCAGTTCCCCGATCAACAACGGCACCACCACAGCCACGACAAAACCGATACACGCCGCGACAAACGCATGCAGCCCCAGCCGCTCCATCAGGTCAAACGTCTTGTGCTGGATCTCGCCATGGAAGATCAACAAAATCAGCGTCGATTGGCCAATATAGGTCATCGCCCGGGTAATCAGGGCCGACACCATCAGCACCCGTGCCAGCGCCCAGCACACGTAAACACCAATCACCGCCAGCAGGCTGGTCCACAGCCAGTGGTCGTAGCGCCGTTGCGCCAGGTCCATGGTGTCGTGGCTGTAGATGAACACAACCGCGAACAGCGCCACCGAAAGCAACAGGGTCAGCACTGACCCCGCATGGGTACGCAGCCAGTCCCGCAGCAGATAGCCGTAGACGAAACACGCGCTGCTGATCAGCGTGATGTCCAGACTGAATGGCAAGCCGGGCAGTACCCAGGTTTGCCCGCCGACCGTCACCGGCAATTGCCAGAACCAGGGCAGCATCCAGATGCCGATCAGCAGCGGCACCAGCATCAGTACACAACTCACGGCCAGCGAAAGACGCTGGATCAACCGTAGCAGCACCCAACCAAAAAGAATCGCCACCCAAAAGTGCGGCAAAAACCAAAGAGCCTGCCATGGGATGGTGTCCACCGAGGCATACAACACGCCGCCGATATCCGGCAGCAGCGGCTGGCCGCGCAGCAGATCTCGCACGATCACGTACACCAGCATGGTGAAGAAAAACGGCTTGAGCAGGCCATCCGCCTTACGCACCGCCATCTCGAGAAAGGGCTGTTCAGGCTTGAAAAGGACCCCCGACAGAAAGAAGAACAAAGGCAGCACGAACGACGCCAGGATCAGATACATAAGGTCCGGTGACGTGGCGACAAACCAACTGTGGGCATACACGATCACCAGGATGCCGATGCCTTTGGCGATGTCCATTTGGATCCAGCGATGTTTCATCTGCGTTTCCCCAGTCAACCCTTCATGCCTTGCGCCATGGTTTCAGCCACAGCCCCATCCCGAGCAATACCAAGGCACCGGCCAGGGTGCTCAGCCCCAGTTGCAGCCATACGCCTTCAAGACGAAACAACACCAGCGCCGCCACGCCCAGCACCAGCGCACTGAGTAGCCAGTGCCGGGCCCAGGGCAGGGCGCCGAGCAGTGTTTGGCGTTGCATCAGCAGCAGCGCGGTGCAGATCACTCCCGCCAGCGCGGCCAGTGGAATTCCTGCCAGGCCGAACACAAATGGCAAGACGCAGAGCAGCAACACGTTGACCAGGCTGCCGAGCAATTCGCAGCGCAGCGGCTGGCGCGTATCGCCGGCGGCGTAGGCGTAACGCGCGAGCAAGGCGTTCCAGGCGCCGAACACCAACGGCACGGCAAACCACGCCAGCAGCAGCGGCAATGGTGAGTCAGACGATTGCTGGGGCAACAGCAGCGCCACCAGGCTTGGTGCGGCGGCTACCAGCCCGACGCCGGCGGGCAGCGTCAGCACGCTGGCGGTTTCCAGGCCGCGCTTGAGCAGGGCCAGGCGCGCATCGCCCTGACGTCGGCTCATCATGCCCAGCAGCACCTGATTGAGGCTCATCAGCGCAATCAGCGGCAGGTTCATCAGCTTGCGGGCCAGGTTGACCCAGGTGACTGCGCCTTCGCCAAGCAGCGATGCTACGAGTCTTTCGATCAGCGCCAGGCCCTGGCTGGCTCCGTTGCTTATCAATAAGGGGCCGATGCGTTGGCCCAGCTCGCGTAACGGCGCGAAGGTCAGCTGCCAGCGCCACGGCCGCCAGCCTTGGCGCCACATCGACGGCAGCAGCGCCAATGGCATCAGCAGGCTGCCGGCGAGGCATGCCAGGGCCAGTGAGTGGGGTTGAGTCGCGGTGCCGGCGAGGGCGAGGTACGTCACTGGTGGCAGGTTGAACAGCAGCGAGCCCAAGCCGGCCAGCACAAAACGCTCGCTGGCCTGCAATGGAATGCTGAACAGCGCATGCAGCATCAGCCCCGGTACGCACCAGGCGACGACCTGCAGGTTGCTGCTGGCCAACGCCGTCGCGGTGTCGGCCAACCCTGGGCCGAGCACTTGCACCAGCCACGGCGCCAACAGCGTCAGCAGCAGACTGGTCACCAAGGCGATCAGCATCAAGGCCGGAAACAATACCGCCAGCCAGTCCAGCCGCTCGCCATCCTTGCGTGCCAGGTACAACGGCAACGCCGCCGCACTGAGCACGCCGCCGGCCAAAGACATGCGCAGCGCCTCGGGCAAGAACAGCGCAATCAGGAACGCATCACTGCGCTCCCCCGCGCCCCACGCCGCGACCAGCAACCACTCACGGGCGAACCCCAGGCACAGGCCAAGCAGAGTCGCCAGGGTCAGCCATGCGGCGGAGCCCAGCATCAGGGCCGTGCGCCGTTGAACAGTGGTTTACGGTAGGTCACTGTCTTGACCTGCGGCAGGCGCGCCGGAAACAAGCGCCGCGCCTCCAACACATTGATGCCCACCATCAGCCAGAACAGCGCCACCATCACCACCGCAAAGCTGAAGTAGTGGTCAAACAAGCCACTGACCAGCGCGGACAGAATCCCCGCCGTGGTACCCAGCCACAGGGCGTTGTCCTTGGTCAGGCGGATCGGACCTTTCTCTGGACGGGCTTCACGCCACCAGCGGACGGTCACCGCCACAAACAGCAGCATGCCGACGAGGCCTATCTTGTAGATGTAGTTCAGCCACAGGTTGGAGATGCCCAGCAGACCAGTGCCCGGCACTGGCGGGTCGACCTTGAAGCCGATGCCCAGCGGATAGGCCGCCACGGCCTGCGGGAACATGCGGTATTCATCGAAACGCACTTCGGTACTGGCGTTGTTCGTAGAAAAAATCGTCGCCAGGCGATCCTGCAACGGTGGATAAGCCATCACCAGCGCTATCGTCAGCGCCGCTCCGATCATCAATAGGCGACCGGTGTACGGCACGCGCCGTGAGGCCATCCATATCAGCACCAGCGCCAGGCTGACCATCGCGCCACGGCTGCTGGCCAGCAGCAATGCCGCCGCTCCCAAACAGGCCACGCCCAAACCGAGTGCGCGTTTCCAGCCTTGTTCGGTCATGCCGAAGCAGAAGGCTAAAGGCAGCAGCAACGCCATGATCCCACCGATGGCATTCGGGTGCGTCCACGGCGAGCCCATGCGCGAAGACATGGCCTCCAGACCAAATTTGAGCATGTCGAAATTGGCGTAGTTGAACAGGCCAAGAATCGGCGCGATCCCGGCCCCTGAGCGTGTGCGCACAAACACCCCAATGGACAACACCAGCATCGCCAGGGTGCCGAGCAACAGCGCGATCACCAGGGATTCGCGGTGCTTTTGATCCACCAGCAATTTGGCCGCGAGGAACACCCCCGACAGGTTCAGCAACCAGCGCAGCCAGTTGGCCAAGCCGCTGCTGTCGGCGTGGGTGATAACCTGACCGACCATGAAGGGGAACGCACTGAACAGCATCAGCCACAACAGCATTTGGTCGGTGGGCCTTCGGGTCAGGCTGGGCGCTTGCGGCAGGCGCGACAGGAAGCTGTGCCACAGGATTGCGCCCCAGGTGAGGGCCAGAATCGCCTCGCTCACCGTGGTGCGAATGCCCAGGTTAACCGTGGAATACGGCATGAACGTCGCCACGGCCGCAAACAGCAACAGGCCCCAGAACGGAAAGCGCAGGATGGTCACCGCAGCCGCCAGACCGACCACGGCCAGAAACGCCTTGGCCGGCGACAGCAGCAAAGCCAGGGCGCCAAACAGCAGGCCGAAGAGTATCGCGACGAGGCTTGCCAGATTCACTCTCACGTCAGTTCCTCGATCAGTTCGGCCAGGCGCCGGCGATAAGCGTGGTGGTTGAAGCGTTGCGCCCACTGGCGGCGTTGCTCGGGGGATTCTTCGTCGGGTTGCTCGCCCAGGCCTATCATCAATTGCGTCAGCGCCGGGCCATCGGTGGGCGAAAAGCGGGGGGCTGACGGTGGCGTGATTTCATCCAGTGATGTACCGCTGGCCACCGCCACGGGGGTGCCGACGCTCAAGGCTTCGATCACCGGCAGGCCAAACCCTTCGGCATACGACGGCTGCCACAGGCGCGAGGCCCGGCGGTACAACGCGTGCAACTCAGCGTCCGACACACCGCTCAAGGCGCGAATACCTGGCAGTGTGCGCTGGGCTTCGGGCAAATGATCGAGGCTGCCTACCAATACGAGTTCCGGCACTGAGGGCGATTGGCGTCGCGCTTGCTGCCAGGCGTCCACCAGAAATGGCACGTTTTTGCGCAACTCGCGGGTGCCCACCAGCAACCAGTAACGCGCAGGCAACTGGCGCGTGCTGAGGTCGGCGGCCAGCTCGGAGAACCCATCGACCTGGTTGGGCAACACGCGAATCTTGCCCGCCGCCTTGGGGAACAGCCGCGCGGTTTCATCGGCGCTGTACTGCGACGGCGTCCAGACGCGGTCGGCGCTGTGCACCGCGTAGGCAATCGACAGGCGATCGCTGGTCTTGTAGATCAACGCCTTCAAGCGGTTGGCGTGGTAGTTGTTCAGGGTGATCTGAAACAGATCATGCAACAGCACGACGGTGCGCAGTCCTTGAGGCTTGGGTGGCAACGGCAGGCCCATATTGAAGGTGCTGATGTACAGATCGACATGGTGTTCGCGCAAGGCCCGCGGCAAGAAACCCGCCTCGAAACGCAGGCGATTCTGTGGCTGGTGCATGGCAGTCTTGGCGCAGCCCCAAGCCGGGCAATGGGCCCACAACCGGGTTTCATCGCCCAGGGGGGCCACGGTAAAGCGCTCGACCTCGATGTTCGGCAGCGTGTGCAGCGCACTCTCCAGCGCATACACCTGGCGGCTGATGCCCGATTGCGGCGAGGTGCCGACGGTGCGGTAATCCAGGCCTACACGCATGCCGGCTCCTTTTGGTTCTGCGGCGCGAGGGTGGCGTACACCTGCTCCAACTGGCTGGCGGCGACGCTCCAGTCATGGGCCCGACGCACGTAGGCGCGGCCAGCTTCACCCATGGGCGCGGCGGCGTCGGGGAATTGCAGCAGGCGTACCACCGCATCGGCCAGCTTGGTGGCGCTTTGTCCGCCGAGGTAGTCCAGGCCTTCCACCAAGTCCAGCCCGGATACACCTTGCTCGGTGCTGGCCAACGGCAGGCCGGCGGCCAGGGCTTCTAGCACCTTGAGTTTCGACCCGCCGCCGTGGCGCAACGGCGCCAGAAAGACCGAGCAGCTTGATTGCAGATTCAGCAGGTCGGGCACGAAACCTTGCCACTCGATGCGCGGGTCCTTCCAGCGCTCGCGCCAACTGCCCGGCATGCCGAAACCGCACACGCTCATGCGCGCATCCGGGCAGCGCGCCCAGACCTTGGGCAGGATTTCATCCAGCGCCCATTCGATGGCGTCCACGTTCGGCGCGTATTCATAGTTGCCCAGGAACAGCACGCGTCGGGTCGACGGGTCGGGACGGGCGGCGGCGAAGTGATCGCAGTCCACGCCATTGACCACCACCGGTACCGGTTTTCCGGCGATTTTTTCCAGGACCTGCGCGTCGCTGTCGGTGACGGCCACCACCTGCGCGGCCTGGCGCATCACTCGGCGTTCCCAGCGGGTATAGCGCCATTGATCGTAGCGAATGAACGGCAGCGCCCAACGCGGCAAACGGTCGTAAGTGGCTGCGCCCAGGGCCGACTCCACATTGTGTTCGGTCAGCACAAACGGCTGTGACTTGCGCGCCAGTGCATCTTCGTAAGGCTGGAAGCTGTAGCTGTGCTCAATCTGCACCACGTCCCACTGCTCACCCAGCAACCAATTGAAAGTGTCCTGCAACTCGCCCGCCAAACCATTCACGCTGGCCAGCAGCGGGTAGGGCGCAAACAGCCCGGCCACCAGGGTCTTGAAACTGCGCAACGGGCGGCGCGGCAGGATGATCAACTGTTCGACAAACGCCTCCATCACCTGGCGGTCGGTGAGCGACACCGGGTGCTTGTCATGCAGCAGCAAGGTGATCTGGTGCCCACGCGCCGCAAGGCTGCGCAGCAAATGGAACTGACGCGTCTTGCCGCCGCTGGTGGCGGGCCAGGGCGAGTAGGGCAGGATCCATAAAATGCGCATCGCAGGCCTCACTCCCATAACAGTATTTGCAGGTTTGGCTTGACCGTGATGGTCAGTCCGTTGGTGCCGCTCACCGGGGTTTGCGTGCCGCGCAGCGGGTCATACAGAGTCGCGCTGGCCAATCCTGGCAAGTGAGCGTCACCGCCCTGTGCCGACCAAAAAAACCATAACTTGCGACCATCCGTGCGGGTCCAGCCGATGCTGAACAGGCCATCGGGCAATTGGTCGGCGGTGGGCGGGTCGCTGGGGATTAGCTTCGGCCCGCTGACGTCGAGAAAGTTTTTCAGCGCGGTGTAGACCGGCTTGGGGTTAGTGTCGATGTCCAGCAAACCGTAGGACTGGTCACGCACGCTGGCGCGCTGGTCCAGATCGCTCAAGGTAAACAGGAAGATCTTGTCGTAATCCATCGCGCTCATCAGCGCCAGGCGGCGTACTACGTAATCGGCCTGGGCCTGTGGGGTGATGATGTCCTGGGCGTCTTTGGGGCCGGTGTAGGTCGACCAACCCCATTCGGTGCTCCACAGGGTCTGCACACCGCCGGTGCGCAAGGCTTGGTTGAGTGCGGTGGTCTTGGCGATAAAGTCCAGGTTGGCCGGGTCGTTGCCTTCGGGCAATTGGGTGTAGGGGTGGTAGGAGATGACGGTATTCAGGCTGGCCACGCCGAGTGCGCCGAGGGCATCGAACATGGTCTGGCCGTTAGGCATTTCGCTGAAGAACGCCATACCGGCTGCGACCACCGGTTTGCTCGGGCTCATCGCTCGCAGCGCGGCGGCTGAGGTGGTCAGCAGCGTGGCGTAGCCGGCCGGATCGGCCACCGGACGCCAGAAGCCCAGCAGGTTAGGTTCATTCCACACTTGCCAGGCGTCCACGCTGGGGTAGCGCTGGGCGAGCAACGCCATGCGGTTGGCGAACACGTTCGGGTCCTTCGGCGGGTACTGGTCCTGATAGGGCGCACCCGCCGGTGCAGTGGTGGCAAACGGCGCCGAGCCGACCAGGTAAAACACCGACTTGAGCTGGTTGTCCTGCAGCTTGCCCACCAGTTGGTCCAGGGTTGCCACCTGGTACTGGCCCTCTACGGGTTCCAATTGATCCCAATGCAGGTCCAGGCGCACCCACTCCAAACCCAGCGCCTTGAGACGGTCGATCTGCTTCTGATAACGCTCGGGGCTGAACCATAGGAATTGCGCGTTCACCCCCAGGAAATCCTTCCATACCACCTCTTTGTTGCCCTTGAGCACATGGCTTTCTGCATCCGCCTGGCGCCCCCAAAAAAACGCAGTCAGGCCCAAGGCAGCGACCACGGCCAGGGTGGCGAAGTAGGTGCGTTTACGCGCCATGGCGAGCTCCTGAAATGGCGTCGCCAAACAGTGCGGCGAACTTCTGCGCGGTTAACGGCCACAAGCGCTCACGGCCGATTTCGCCGGCGCGTTCGGCCCAGTCCCGGGCCAACAGCGGTGTGCGCGCCAGACGCAGCAGTTGCTCGCTGAGCGCGGCCACGTCGCCTTCGGGGTAGATGGCGCCGTTGCCGCTGGCGACTTCTTCAGCAAACGCCCGGGCATCCGAGGTAATCGCTCCGCGCCCGCACGCCGCCGCCCAGGACAACGCGCCGCTGGTGCCGCGCTGGCGCCCGAGCAGGCCGAGTTTTTTCGATTCACGGTACGGCAGCACCATCACATGGTGCGCCTGAATGGTCTGGGCGATGTCGTCGGCCGGCAAGTTCAACCGCCAATCGATAGCGTCCGTCAGGCCGAGGTCGGCGATCTGACTATTCAACTGCTCCAGGTAATTGCTGCCTGAGCCAAACGCCATTTCGGCGGCTGTGCCTCCGGCCAGGGTCAGGCGCACACGGTCTCGCAATTCAGGGGCTTGTTCGAACACGGCAGCCAGTGCCTGCAGCAGGTCCTCGATGCCTTTGCCCCGGTAGATAAAACCGAAGTACAGCAGGTGCAGCGTGTCCAACGGCGGCAGCGGCACGGGTGGGATGGCCAGGTTGGCGTGGTTGATCACCGCGACTTTGCCCGCCGGCAGTTGCATGCGCTGGCTCAGGCATTGGGCGCCCAGGCGAGTGAGGGTGATCAGCCGCGTCAGGCCTTTAGCGACCTGACGCTCTTCACGCAGGGTCAGTGGGTCGGCCAGCACGACCGCCGCCTGGGGCAGCGGGCTCGGCAAGCGGTCCAGCAGGTTCAACGGAAATGGCAACTGCTCGCGCCGCCACACGATCCGTTCCGGGTCATGCACGGTGGCGGTCAAGGGCAATGCCGGGTAGGTCTTGCGCAGTTCACGCAGGGCCAGAAACTCCCCCAGCCGCCCGCCGCCCAGTTCGGCGTGGACCAGGTCCACACTCTGCCAGTCGAATGCAGCGATAGCCTGCTTGATGGCCTCGCTGTTGCTCGCCACACCGGTCAACGGCGTCAGCACCGTTACGCCCAGGTGTTCCAATGCCGTGCGGAAATGGTTCGCGTAGTCGGCGATCCCGTTTTTTTCCGGCGGCAATGGGGCGAGCAGGGCGATGCGCATCAGAACGCTCCCCGGTACTTGGCGATGAATTTAAGCACCTTGGCCGGCACTTCGAACTTACGCCGGTTGATGATGATGCCGTCCACCTTGCCGAATGCCGTGTTGAGGATCGACAGCGCGTGCTCGACCACGGGCACCGTGCTGGTATTCGCTTCCACCACCAGGGCGATCAGGTCGGCGCGGCGCAGGTTGATAAACGCATCGCGGTTATCCAGCAGCGCCGACGCGTCCAGCAGCACCACTTCGCCCGGTTTGGCAGGTTCAGCCCCGCCGACCCGCACGTTGATGCCGTTTTCCTGGAGCAACTGACGCAGGTGTTCCACCACAAAGGTCACCCCCTCGCCATGGCGCGCCGAGGTCAGCCCCAGCGTCATGCCTTGCTCGGCAATCCGCTCCAACTGCAGCAAGCCGTACAAGCGGTAGATGCTTGCATTGAACGCGTTGGTGCCTTGGGCGGTGCTGGTGTCCAACTCCGGCAGGGTCGTCCACAGTGGCAGGCCGAACTTGCGTTCCACCAAACCACCGTCGTGGATGCGCTGGTCGAGCAGGTAGCAAAGGTAGATCACAAGCAGGCCGACGACGATCGCAAACGGAATCGCCAACAGCAGCATCACCAGGGTTTTCGGGAAGATGCGGCCGGGGTTCAGGGTGGCTTCTTCGATCACCGCGATGTTGCTGATCTGGCTGTTATCCAGCTCACGGTCGATACGCGATTTTTCCAGGTTGTCCACGTACAACGCGTAGTTGCGTTCGGCGGTGCTCAGCTCGCGGCCCAGGCGGGTCAACTCCGGTTCGATCTCCAGGGCTTGTTTGCGTTGAGCTTCAAGGTTGACCAGTTGCTTTTGCTGCTGGACCAGTTGAGTGCGCAGCGCCAGGTTGTTGCTCGTTTCATCCAGCAGCACGCGCTGCAAGTGGATTTCCAGCGTGTTGGGCGCACGATTTTCCGAGCTCTGCACGGTGTTGCTTTCGCTGGAGACGTGGGCCTGCATCGCGCGGATCGACGCATCCAGGGCTTTGACCGGCGGCGCGTTATCCGTGTAGGTGCGCATCATGTCGGCCTTTTCCAGCAGCTTCTGGTTGAGCAGGCGACGCAAGTCCTGCTGCTGCGGGTTCAGTGCGATCTGGCGAACCGTGGTCACTTCCTTGGGTTGGGTCTTGAGCTGCGTGCGAGTGCTCGCGATGGCGCTGTCGGAGGAGGCGATCAGGCGCGTGGTGTTGAACGTCTCGCCGCGCAATACGTTGATGCGCTCGGACAAGTCTTCCAGGCGATCAGTGATGCTGGCCGCACCGATCTCATTCAGGTGTGTGAGGATCTGCTCCTTGTAGCCCTTGATCTCCGTGGCGCTGGTGGACACCTGACCTTCATAAAACACATACAAACTCTTGCGCCCCAGAGCCTGGGTACGTTCGTTGATGTAGGTCTCGACCCAATCCTTGACCACCGCCTGGGCGATTTGCGGATCACCCCAGGTGAAGCTGATGTCCATCACCGTGGAACCGGCGGCGTGGCTCACTTCAAAGCTCTTTTCCAGGTTGGCGGCAAGGCGTTCCACCGGCGTGGTTTTTTCGATCACACCGACGCTTTCCAGCACCACGCGAATACCGTCGAACACCGCGCCGACGCCCTCCTTGACGGCGTGCTTGGTGCGCTTCCAGAAACCCTCCGGCGGCGGCGCATTGTTGATGACTTCCAGGTAGTGCTCGGCCACTGCACGCACGATAGGGCGCCCGGTCAGCAGGCGTTCTTCGTCGACAATCGGGTCGCGCTGGGTGCTGGGCATCACCAGCGCCTGACGATTACTGATCTCGATGGGCAGGGTCGAATCGCGGCCCGGTTTCACCAGCAGTCGAGCGGTGGATTCGTACTTGGCCGGCAGCAGGAACGCCCCCAGCAGTATGATCACCAACGCGGCAATGGCGGCCAGTTTGAACTCGCGCCGGAAGATGAAGAACAGGCGCAGCAGATCACGAAAAGAACGGATCTCGATCATAGGATGTCGCTCCTTTAGTTATTGCCGCCGCTGGTGCGTGTGTAGTTGTAGCCAACCCCAATGGACTTGGTGAACGGGATCAGTTGGTTCATGTAGGTATCCACTCCCTGGATGCGCTCGCCCACGTTGGATTTGGGCACGAACACCACATCGCCGCGTTGCAGGTGCACCGGTTTGCGCCCGTTGGGGCCGGTCTTGAGCAGTTGGCTGAAGTCCAGGAAATAGGCGCGATAGGCGCCCTGGGCATCTTCGCGCAGCAGCGCAACCATGCTGGCATTGCCCGCCGGGCTCACCCCGCCAGCGCCGATAATCGCCTGTTCCAGCGTGTTGGCCGTGGCGATCTGCACCGCCGTCGGGTTATTCACCGCGCCGCCGACAATGATCGAGCTGCCCGGCGCCTGATTGATGTTCACCGTCACACGCGGCTCGCGGTATGTCTGCGCGAGCTTGCCGGTCAGCTCTGTCGCCAGCTCCGAAGGCTGTCGCCCTGCAACCTGGATTGGCCCCAGGAACGGGTAGTTGATCTTGCCGTCGGTCTGCACGGTGTACAGCGTCAACTCGTAGATCGTGCTGACGTTGAACGCCGACAGCGTCGGCATCTCGCCGGCATCACGCACGATGCGCAACTGGTCGCCGATGCGGATGCGTTCCACCGCCGGTGGCAACTGGGCCAGTTGGTCGAGGGCGCGCTTGCCGTCCTCGACGGTCTGGCTGTCGGGCGGCACGATGCGCGCCGGTGTATTACAGGCGGCCAGAGCCATCATGGCCACGACGAGCAGGGTTCGTTTCATCAAGGGGGACTTCCTGTGGGTCATGATGCTCACCTCCAATAACCGGGAAACATGCTGATGCGCCGCTTGAGGGCGAGAGGCAGACGACGCTCAAGATGGCCCAGGCGGTAACCGAGCAATTTGAACGCGCTGCGCACCAGCACCTCCGGCACGCGGTGCAAGGCGCCGGCTTTGCGCAAGGCTGCGAGTTCAGCCATTACATAGCGTTTGCCTTCGCCACCCGCGTCGCCAAAGGCCTGCTTGATCCACGGCTCGCGGCCGTAGAACACGCCGATATCGAAGTAGCGGTGAAACTCGTCCATGAGTTTGTAATCGTGGGAGTGATGCACCAGCGCCGTGGCGGCGTAGCGCACCTTATAGCCGTCGAGAAGCATGCGCGCGGCGACGTAGGCGTCTTCGCTGCCGATCACGTCGGCGGGGAAACCACCCACCGCGTGCAGTGCGCTGCGTCGGTACACGGAGAATGAGTCGGAGCTGAAGCAGGTCTTGATCCCAAGCGTGGGCGCGTCGGCTAGGCTTTTGCTGCGGCTGTGCTCCGGGTAGTTGAAGTGTCGCGATTGCGCGCCCAGTACACCCGCGTCAGGGTGGGGGAGTTGGCGCCCATAGGCGACGCCATTGAGCGGGTCCTCCTGCAACTCGGCGAGCAGGTTGGCGAACGTTTCGGGCGTGGTGGGAATAGCGTCCTGGGTCATCACGAACAACGCGTCGCCGCCAACTTGCTCGCTGGCCCAACGGCGGGTGCCGCCGTGGTTGAAGTCACGGGCGTCGATCACTTCGACCCGTGCTCCGAACTCTCTAAAACGCGCCACGGTGTCATCGCTGGAGGCGCTGTCCACCACCAGCATTTCGTCCGGTTGCAGGGTTTGCATCTTCAGCGCCGGCAGCAGGCGTGCCAGGTGGCTGGATGCGTTACGGGTCGGGATGATCAAGGAGGTGCGCATGTCATTTTTTCACGTCGGCAGGCGCACGGCCGTAGATGTCGTCGAAGCGCACGATGTCGTCTTCACCCAGGTACTCGCCGCTCTGCACCTCGATCATCACCAGGTCGATGATGCCGGGGTTGGTCAGCCGGTGTTTGTGCCCGGCCGGAATGTAGGTGGACTCGTTGGCGTTGATCAGGAACTCCCGCTCGCCGTTGGTGATCTGCGCCGCGCCGCTGACCACCACCCAGTGCTCGCTGCGGTGGTGGTGCATCTGCAGCGACAACGACGCCTGGGGCTTGACCACGATGCGCTTGATCTTGAAGCGGCTGCTTTCCTCCAACACGGTATAGGTGCCCCACGGCCGGGTGACGGTGCGGTGCAGGCTGTACGCCGGATGGTTCTGGCGCTTGAGCTCGGCGACGATGTAGCGCACGTCCTGGCTGCGGTGGGCGTCGGCGATCAGCAAGGCGTCGGGGGTGTCGACAATGATCAGGTCGCGCACACCCACGGCGCCCAATACGCGCTTGGGTGAGTCGATGTAGCAGTTGTGTACGTCATGCAAAATTGCTTCGCCATTGACCTGGTTGCCCTGGGCGTCGCTGGGGGGTGAGCTGGCGCAGGGCTTCCCACGAGCCGATATCGCTCCAGCCAATGTCACAGGGCACCACGGCCACTTGGTTGGACTTTTCCATCAGTGCCACATCGATGGAAACATCCGGCGCAGTGGCGAAGGCGTCGGCGTCCAATTCACGCTGGCGCGAGGTTTTGTTTTGCAGGCTCTGGCTGCGCTCCAGCGCGGCGCGTGCGGCGTCCAGCACGTCCGGGGCATGGGTGGCCAGTTCATCTACCAGGGTGCTGGCCTTAAAGCAGAACATGCCGGCATTCCACAGGTGCTTGCCGCCGTCGAGGTAGCCTTGGGCGGTGGCCAGGTCGGGTTTCTCGACGAAGCGTTTTACCCGGTTACCGTGGCTCAGTTTTTCGCCCTGTTCGATGTAGCCGAAGCCGGTTTCCGCATGGTCGGGCTGGATGCCGAAGGTCACCAGGTAGCCGGCTTCGGCCAGGTCGCGGGCCTGAGTCACGGCCTCGGCGAACGCGGCTTCATTGAGGATTAAATGGTCGGCGGGCATCACCAGCAACTGCGCGTCGCCGCCGAAATGTTCCTGCACATGCAACGCTGCCACGGCGATGGCCGCCGCTGTGTTGCGGCCGAACGGTTCCAGCAACAGGTCCAGGGGCAGGTGGGCGTTGTTGACCGGCCGGTAGTCATCCAGGGTGCGGAACAGCAGGTCGCGATTGGTCACCGTCAGCACGCTTTCCACCCCAGGCAATTTGGCTGCGCGCTGAAAGGTTTTTTGCAGCAGGCTCTGGCCGTCACGCATGCGCATGAAGGGCTTGGGCATGTTCTGTCGCGACACCGGCCACAGCCGTGTACCCGAACCACCGGAAACGATGCAGGGAATTAATCCGTTGAGGGTATTCATCAATAGACTTTCTTGGTGGAAAGGACGGCGGGGACCGTCATGAAGACGATGTACAGGTCAAACCACACCGACCATTTGGAGATGTACTCCAGGTCGTATTCGACGCGTTTCTGGATCTTGAACAGCGTGTCGGTTTCACCCCGGTAGCCATTGATCTGCGCCCAGCCGGTGATGCCTGGCTTCACGCGGTGGCGCGAGCTGTACTCGCTCACCGCCACTTCGAAAGGGACACCGGCGGCCTTGGTCGCCGTGGCGTGCGGGCGCGGGCCGACCATCGACATGTTGCCCAGCAGCACGTTGAACAACTGCGGCAGCTCGTCGATGCTGGTCTTGCGGATGATGCGGCCCACCCGAGTGATGCGTGGGTCCTGGCGAGTGGTCTGGCGTTCGGCGGTGAAGTCGCTCTGGTCGGTGTACATCGAGCGGAACTTGAAGACGCGGATTTCGTTGTCGTTGTAGCCGTAACGGTTCTGGCGGAACAGCACCGGGCCCTTGGAATCGAGTTTGATCGCAATCGCCGTGACCACCATCACCGGCGACAGACACACCAGCGCCAGGCTGGCGAGGAAGCAATCCTCCAAGCGCTTAATCACCGGCGACCAGCCGCGCAACGGCAGTTGCGAGGTGTTGAACATCAGGATGCCGCCGACGTCGGTGATTTTGCTGTGGCCGTAGCGCAAGGCGGCCATGTCGGGCACCAGCATCACGTTCACCGACAGCTGCCGCAGGCGATTGACCAGCCCATGAATGCGCTGCTCGGCGGCCCAAGGCAGGCAGATCATCACCTGGTTGACCTGCTCGGCGCGGATCAGTTTTTCCAGGTCACGGGTGTTTCCCAGCAAGGGCAGGCGGCTCAATTCCTTGGGGATGCGTTCAGTGCGGTCGTCGATAAAACCGATCAGCCCGGAACGGATATCGCCGTTGCGTTGCAGGTGGTCGGCCACATGCACAGCGGTGTCGGTAAAGCCCAGGATCACCGTGCGTTGAAGGTATTTGCCCTTGCGCATCAGGTGGCGGTACAGGCGCAGCATCAGCAGGCGTTCCAGGCAGAACAAGCAGAGGCTGGCGACGTACCACGCCACCAGGTTGCGCGGGGTCAATAGCGGGAAAAACTGCAGGATCTGGTACATGAACAGCAGGATGCAAAACGCCGCCGACCAGGCTTTGATTTTGGTTTTCAGACGCAGCCGGTTGCTGAATAACTCTTCGGAATAGATGCCCAGGGCCTGGAACAGAATGATCGTCAGGACCGCGAAAAATACCAATAGGCCGAGGAAATGACCGCGTAGCTCTGGGTCCATCGGGTCGATGAAAATCACCAGGACCAACGGGGGCAAAATGGCGCTCAGGCCATGTATGAATTTGACGAAAACAACAAAGAACTCAACAAAACCGGCACGCGTTAAAAACAGACTGTCGACGGACGACTTTTCTCGCATAAAACATCCCTCATTGCACTCCAGTCGCGCTTGTTCGATTGTTTGTTCAATAAAGCAACGGGTTGCTTTAAAGGCACTTCGAACTACGGCTACGCTGGGTAATACGCAACTATCCATTCAAAAAAATAAATCCATTTGAATGCTTTTCGCGGGGGTAGTGACTTAAGGAGTGTTTCCTTCATAGTGCTAGTCAACGGATTGACGATGTTGCGGGGCATGCAGGATAGACGGGTTAATCAGTCTTTTTATCGGCATTTTATTGACATTCCTTGTCCGAACACTCGGTGATGGGGTGTGTTTTTGAGTGTAGGAATAAATGTGAGATTTTTCCTGCTTAACGGGAAAACCTTTTTATGAACGAGGTAGGAAAGGGGGACAAAGAGGGCGTGGCAAGGCGCACTAAGTGCCTTGCCACTGGGGCTTTCGCGGGATTAGAAGTTGCCTTTCAAACTCACCGAAAAATTACGCGGTTCGCCATAAAAGTTTCCCCAAGAGGCGGTACCCACGGTGTTGTAGTAGGTTTTATCAAACAGATTGTTGCCGTTGAGCGCTACGGTCCAGGTGTCATCCACGCGGTAGGCCAGGCGCGCATTCCAAGTGGCGTAACCGGGCTGTTCGAGCTTAATGGTCTGCACACGATAGTTGCTGCTCTGGGCGTTGACCCCAGTGCCGACGCTCCATTTCGATAGCGCGCCGTCGAGTTGGTAATCGCCCCACAAACGCAGCATGTGGCGGGGCACGTAGGTGTTGGAAACGCCACCTTCCTTCGCGACTTCGATGTTGCTCAGGGACTTGGTCTGGGTGTAGGTATAGCCGCCGAACAGCTGTAGGCGTTCCAGCACTTCACCACTGATCTCGGCCTCTATGCCCTGGGCGCGCACCTTGCCTTTGTCGGTGTAGCAATAGCCATCGGCGGAGGTCGCGCATTGGGTGGTGTAGTCGGATTCGGCGCCGTTTTTCTCAAGGGCGCGGAACAGCGCCAGGGAGCTGTTGAGGCGTCCGTCGAACCATTCGCCCTTGATGCCCAACTCGTAGTTGTCGCCGATCTTCGGCTTGAGCGCAGCGCCGTCGACGGTAGCGTAGGAACTCTGCGGCTGGAAGATATCCGCATAGCTGGCGTACACCGACAGGTGCTCATTGAGGTCGTAGATCAGCGCGGCAAACGGTGTGACTTCGCCGGTTTCCCGAGTGAGTGCATCCTGCGAAGCCCATTCGCCCCAGGCCAGGTTGTAGGATTGGCGACGGTTCTCGTACCAACTGACGCGGCTGCCGACGATTAACATCAGCGGCTCGGCCAGGCGCAGGCGCAATGTGGCATAGGTGCCGTATTGGGTAGCGGTCTCCTTGACCGTGCCGCCACGGTACATGTTCGGCCAGAAGGTGCTGTCGGCCGGTTCCGGGAAGTGACGATTAGGTTGGTAGATGCTCTGGCGCAAGGCCAGGCTCTGGATCGCGTAGACATCGTCCTGAGTGCCACGGCTGCCGTTGGCGCCGAGGATCAACTCATGTTCCAGGCCGAAGGCTTCGAACGTGCCATCGACGTAGGCGTCGAGGCCGAAGTCCTTGTGGTTGTAGTCCATCAATGCGCCATAGGAACCGGCCGTGGGTGCCGGATCACCGTAGGCGATCGTGCCTTCGCTGGCAGCGTACTTGGTGTCTTGCAGATTGCGGCTGTGCACCGCCGACACCTTGAGTTTCCAGTCATCGTTGAATTGATGGGTCAAGTCGGCAAAGAACGTGGTACGCCGGCTTTGCCAGTCGTTCCAGGACTGGCCCAGACAAGTGGAGCGGCTGAGGTTGGCGCTTTTGCCATCGGCGTAGCGGGGCAGGCCGCCCCAGCACGGTGTGGCGTCCACGTCTTCGTAACTGGCGCCGACGCCCAGGGTGGTTTCGGGGCTGAGGTCGATGTCCAGCGCGCCGTAGAACGCTTGGTCCTGGCGCTTCTGGATGTCCATGTAAGAGCCGCGCTCCTGCTGGCTGATCGCTGCGCGGCCGCGAATAGTACCGCTGTCATTCAACGGGCCGCCGGTGTCGACGTCGGCGCGGTAGTTGTCCCAGGTGCCGGCGGACAACGACAGGCTGCTGGTGGGATTGGCCTGGGGTCGCTTGCGCACGAAGTTCACCGCGCCGCTGGCGGTGCCGGCGCCCTTGAGCATCCCGGCCGCACCCTTGAGCACTTCCACTCGGTCGTAGATCGCCATGTTGGCGCTGAAACTGTCGGCTTGTACGTAGTCTTTGCCCATGTCCAACGGCACGCCGTCGTACTGGTACTGGCCGAGCATCTTGAAGCCACGGGAATAGAAGTACTTGCCGCCCATGGGCGACTCGTAGGTGGTGATCCCCGGCGTGCGTTCCATCACATCGTCGATGGTGGTGAGGTTCTGGTCATCCATGAGTTGGCGGGTCAGCACACTGACCGATTGCGGCGTTTCCCTCAGGCTGTGTTCGCCTTTGCCAATGGTCACTGCGCCGGTGGTGTACGAACCGGTGCCGTCGGTGATGACGCCCAAGCGCTCGCCAGTGACCATCGTGGCGCCCAGGTTCAGAGCGCCGGTTTCGGCCACTTCGGGCAGCAGCAACCACGTGTTGTTGCCCTGGCGCTGGGCTTCCAGGCCTTGGCCTCGCAACAACTGGCCGAGGGCCTGTTGGGGGTCGAAGCGGCCGTTGAGGCCTGGGCTGGCCTTGCCGGCGACGCTGGTGGCGTCATACGACAGGCTGATACTGGCCTGACGGGCGAACTGGTCCAGCGCATCGGCCAGGGAGCCGGCGGCGATATGCCAGTCGCGGGCCTGGATGTCACTGGCTGGGGTTTGAGCCATCACGGCCAATGGCACAGCCGCGCCACTCAGGCAGGCGCCGAGCAAAGCGGCCTGCGCTGCGCGCTTGAGGGGGGAACGTTGGGAGGGGAACGCTTGCATGACCGCGGGATGCTCCTGAAGGAAGTGAACAGAACCGGCCTGTTGATCGGCCTTTCCTAACAGGTCGAGCGGTAATGCGAATTCACCTCATTTATTTTTGAAGGGTTATACACGGGGTGAAACAGTCACCCAATAACGGCTGCGGTAGGTGACGTCGACCTTGAGTGAATGCGCCACCAGGCTGAGCACTTGATCGGTATCGTCCAACTGATAGGTGCCCGACACGCGCATCCCGGCGACCGCTTCGCTGCACCGCAGCAGGCCGTTTCGATAGCGGCCCAGCTCGGCGAGGAAGTCATCCAGGCGCATGTTGTGCGCGCTGATCACGCCATCGCTCCAAGCCCAAGGGTCGAGTCCATTGGCGAGGGGAGGGCGGATGCCATTGCGGTCGAACAGCACCTGTTCGCCCGGCTTTATCAACTGCTGTGCGTGGGTGTCGTGACGGTCGGCAAACAGCGCCACGCTGCCCTGTTGCACGGCGAGCAATGTGCCTTGGGCGTCTTCGCGTACCAGGAAGCGGGTGCCAATGGCGCGCAAGTAACCGTCGCGGGTCTGCACCCAGAAAGGTCGGCTGTCGACGCCGGTATTGACCAGGATTTCACCCTGACGCAGGTGCACCAGGCGCCGCTCTTGATTGAACGCCGTATCGAAAGCGCTGGCGCTGTTGAGCTGGATGTTGCTGCCATCGTTCAGCGCCACCCAGCGTCGTTCGCCGGTGACGGTACGGTAATCGGCCATCAGGGCCGGCAGCGGCGTGTAGTCGCGGCCAAGCCAGGTCAAACCGGCTGCGCCGGCCATCAGCCCGAGCAGTTTCAAGCCATCACGACGGCTGATGCGTTGGCGCGCACCCCGCAGGGCATGGCGCCCGACCTGGGCCGGTAGTTGGCTGAAGTCGTCATTCATCGTCGCCACCCGCTGCCACACTTGCTGGTGTTCGGCGCTGGTGTGCAGCCAGCGGTCAAATGCGGCGGTGCTGGCGTCGTCGGCTGTGTTGAAGCGCAGCGTGATCATCCACTGGATGGCCTGGTCTACGAGGCGCGGGTCATAGTTCGGCATAACGCAACCGATAACAGGCGTGCAGCGCCTTGGACAGGTCGCGCTCCACGGTCGCTTTGGACACGCCCAGACGCAGGGCGATCTGGGCGCAGGTCAGGCCATCAAGTTGGGCTAACAGGAACGCTTCGCGCACGCGCGGCTTGAGTTGGTCGAGCAGGCGGTCGATACGTTCGAGGCTGTCGAGGATCAGCCGCCGGGTTTCCTCCGACGGCACTTCAGCCTGCGGAAAATGCGCGAGGCTTTCGAGGTAGGCACGCTCCAGTTCACGGCGCCGGTACTGGTCGATCATCAGGCTGCGCGCGATGCTGCTCAGGTACGCGCGCGGCTGCTGCACCGTCTGCTGCTTGCGCGCATTGAGCAGGCGCACGAAGGTTTCCTGGGCCAGGTCGGCGGCATGCTCACGGCAACCGGTGCGCCGACTCAACCAGCCGCGCAACCACGAATGATGGGCATGGTACAGCTGGCCGATGGCGGCATGGTCCAGTGGGTGATCGCTCGACATGGGCATCCTGGCGCAGCAGTCTTAATTGATAATGTTTCGCATTCTAGACGTTGGTCGTGGCGTTGAGCAATCACCGGCAAGCAATGTATCCAGCACAATTTTTTGTTTGCCCAAAGCGCGCCGATTAGTCTGCGGGCTTTCCTGGTGGAGGGCTGAGCATGATCGACGTGGCGACCCTGGCGATATTTTCCGGTGCCGTGGTGCTGTTGTTGCTATCACCGGGGCCGAACATGGCTTTTGTCATCAGCCATGGCGTGACCCACGGCTGGCGCGGAGCAATGGCGTCGGCGTTGGGCATCTGTGTGGCGGACCTGCTGCTGACGGTATTGACCGCCAGCGGGGTGACGGCGCTGGTTGCCAGTTGGCCGCCATCCTTTGATGTGATCCGCTATGCGGGAGTGATCTACCTGCTGTGGCTGGTGTTCAAGACCTTGCAGAAAAGCCCTGGCCTGGACATGGCTCACATCAACCGCGTGGCCTTGGGCCAAGTCTGTTGGCAGGCGATGCTCAACAGCTTGCTCAACCCTAAGGCGTTGCTGTTTTTTCTGGTATTCCTGCCGCAGTTCGTAAGGCCCGAGGCCGGGCCCATTGCCATGCAGCTGATGGTGCTCGGCGGGGTGCTGACCGTGATTGCCGGTGTATTTCACGTACTGCTGGGGTGTTTTGGCGGGGCGCTCAGCCGGTTCTTTGCCAGGCGTTCGAACAGCGCCTGGCTACAGAAGTGGGGCCTGGCGACGGTACTGATGCTGCTGGCGGTGCGCCTGGCGGTGATGTCTCGTCCCAACTGATCTTGGGTGGCGGGGAGCACGCCAGGCAGAGCTAGCGGCGCGCGTCCATGTCAGCCCAACCGCGCCGCCGCCCGTGCGGTGATCTCACCGCGCACCCTGCGCGATTCCTGCGTGCGCTTCTTCGCCTCTTCCAGCACATGCGCAGGCGCCGTCTGCGGGCTGCCCGAATCAAACGGCGGTGCCGGTGCATATTCGATCTGCAACTGCACCAGTTGCGCCGCCGCTTCGCTGTATAACTCGGCCGCCAGCACCAGCGCGAAGTCGATCCCCGCGGTGATTCCACCCCCTGTAAACAGGTTGCCGTCACGCACTACGCGCTCCTGCACCGGGATAGCACCGAGCGGGGCGAGCATGTCGTGGTAGGCCCAGTGGGTGGTGGCCTTGCGGCCGCGCAGCAGACCCGCCGCGCCGAGTACCAGCGAGCCGGTGCACACCGAGGTCACATAGCGTGCGGTCTGGGCCTGGGTCTTGAGGAAATCCAGGGTGGCCGGGTCTTCCATCAGCGCACCCACGCCGGAACCGCCGGGCACGCAGAGCACATCCAGATTGGGGCAGTCGGCGTAGGTGGTGGTCGGTGTAAACACCAACCCAGTGCTGGAGGTGACCGGCGCCAGGTCTTTCCACACCAGGTGCAATTTCACGTCCGGCAGAGAACCCAGCACGTCATAGGGGCCGGTCAGGTCCAGTTGCTGGATGCCGGGAAACAACACAAAGCCGATCTGCAAGGTCATCAGGGATGCTCCGATAAAGAGGTGGACGGCTTCACTCTAGAGGCCTAGGCTTTGGCGAATACGCCATTGAACCCACGAATTACGCCAATCATGCCCAGAATTGTCCACGTCCTCGCTTTCGATAACGCCCAGGTGCTTGACGTGACCGGGCCGTTGCAGGTGTTCGCTTCGGCCAATGACTTGGCCCGCCAGCGCGGCCTGCCGCTGCCTTATGCGGTCTCAGTGATCGCTGCTCAAAGCGCGCCGGTGATGACCTCTGCCGGGCTGGCCCTGGTAGCCGAACCGCTGCCCGCCGTCGATGCGCCTTGCGATACCTTGGTAATCGCTGGCGGTTGGGGCGTTTATGGCGCCTCCGAAGACTTGGCGCTGGTGGACTGGGTTCGGGAAAAGGCCCGGTATACCCGACGCATGACCTCGGTGTGCACGGGCGCATTTTTGCTGGCCGCCAGCGGCATGCTCGATGGCTGTCGCGTGGCGACTCACTGGACGCGCTGCGAGGAATTGGCGCGCCGGTTTCCTTCGCTGACGGTGGAGTCCAATCCGATCTTCATCCAGCAGGGCGCCGTGTGGACGTCGGCCGGTGTCACCGCCGGCATCGACTTGTGCCTGGCCTTGGTGGAGGAAGATCTCGGCGGCGCGGTAGCGCTGGAAGTGGCGCGGCACCTGGTGGTGTTTCTCAAGCGCCCCGGCGGCCAATCGCAGTTCAGCGTGACCCTGTCCCTGCAAAAGGGCGACAGCCGCTTCGCAGAACTCCACGCCTGGATGGCCGAAAACCTCACTCTGGAATTGAACATCCCGACCCTGGCCGCCCAGGCCGGCATGAGCGAGCGCAGCTTTGTGCGCCACTACCGCGCCGAAACCGGGCAAACCCCAGCGCGCGCCGTCGAGCTGATCCGCGTCGAAACCGCCCGCCGGCAATTGGCAGACAGTAATGCGTCAATCAAACGTATCGCCGTGCAGTGCGGTTTTGGCAGTGAAGAAACCCTGCGCCGCAGCTTTTTGCGGGCCTTGTCGGTCACGCCCCAGGCCTACCGCGAACGCTTTTGCGCACTGGCCTGAACGAAAAGTACACCGTTGAACCAAGGTGCTATGTTGGCCTCCCACCCACAGCGGGCGGGGTTTTTATCGAAGCCTACGGCGGCACCCTCCGGGCTGAGAGCGAGGAGGGGCAGGGCAGCGTGTTCAGCTTCAGGATTGCCCCAGTGCCTTAAGCCCTATCGAGTAGCTCGATGATCGCTGACAGGGTCACCTGCGGTGCTTCCTGGGGAATATTGTGGCCCACGCCGGGCAACACCTGACGTCGGTAAAAACCGCTGAAGTGCTCCACGTCATCGTCCTCTTCCGGCGGTGGGCCTACGCCGTCATCGGCACCGCACAACGAGATGCTCGGCACCGAGATCGCCGGTTGCATCGCCAACGCCTGCTCGATGGCTTCCAGCGCCGGATCGCCGGGCGCATACATGAAACGGTGGCGGTAAGAGTGAATCACCACCTCGACAAAGTCCGGGTTATCGAAGGACGGCGCCGTCTGCCCATACAGGTCCGGCCCCTCGGCCCATGACGGCGACCACAGCGCCCATAGCAATTGGCAGAGCTCGCGACGGTTGGCGGTCAACCCGTCCACACCGCGCTGGGTGTGAAAGTAATACTGGTACCACAACCGATGCTCCGTCACCGGCGCCCGAGGCTTGAGCGACTTGGCGATGTTCTGGATGTTGTAGCCATCCCCGGTCACCAGCCCGCGCACCCGCTGCGGCCACAGCGCGGCGACGATACACGCGGCGCGCCCACCCCAGTCATAACCCGCCAGCGTGGCTTGCGCGATACCCAGCGTATCCATGAACTCCAGCAGATCCTTGGCTAACGCGGCCTGTTGCCCGGAACGCATTACCTGCGCGTTGATAAAACGCGTGGGGCCATAACCGCGCAGGTACGGCACCAACACCCGGCAGCCGCGCCCGGCGAGCACCGGGACAATGGCGTCGTAAGCGCGCGGGTCGTAAGGGAAACCATGCAGCAGGATCACCGGCTCACCGTCTGCAGGGCCGTGGGCTTCATAGGCGATGTCGAGCATGGAGGTTTGCGCGTGGAGCAATGGGGCGGTCAGGGTCATGGTTGGGCTCCGTGGTTGGCCAGCGTTAGCACATTTGAAGGGAAGCAAGGCCCTTGTGGTGAGCGGCCTTGCCCCGCGCTGGGCTGCGACGCGGCTCTAAAATCAGGCGCCGCGTTCTGTCAGGCAGAATGCGGCGCTTTGATTGGGCCGGTTTCGCCACCTAGCGCGGGGCAAGCCTGTTCGCCACAGCAGTATGTGTCAGCCTTTGCGTTTTTGTAGAGCACAGACCGCTATTTGGACCGCAGTGAGTCAGTGCCTTACCGGTTACCTCTTAAGGTTGCCATACCGTTTTCTCCCCACTCAATTTACGGTCCAGGAATGTCGCCGCGCTGATCAGGGCCAAATGGCTCAACGCTTGGGGCGTATTGCCCAGATGCCGCGCCTGGCTGTCGAACTCTTCGGCATACAACCCCAGTGGGTTGGCGTAGCGCAGCAGTTGTTCGAATTCCAGGTGGGCCTTTTCCACCTGGCCGGCGCGGGCCAGGCATTCGACGTACCAGAACGAGCAAGCGGTGAATGCGCCTTCGGTGCCTTGCAGGCCGTCGATCTGGCTGTCGTCGTTGCGATAGCGGTAGACCATGCCGTCGCGCACCAGGCTTTTCTGGATTGCTTCCAGGGTGCTCAACCAGCGCGGGTCGGTGGCGGCGACGAAGCGCACCAGCGGCATCAGCAGCATCGAGCCATCCAGTGCCGTGCTGCCGATGTGCTGTACAAAGTGCCCGCGTTCTTCGTTCCAGAAGTTGCTCCAGATGTCGGCGTAGATCGCCTGGCGCGTCTGGTCCCAGCGCGCGAACGGCGCCGGCAGCGAGCGTTTGGAGGCCAGGCGGATCGCACGGTCCAGGGCCACCCAGCACATCAATCGCGAATGCAGAAAGTGGTGCTGCTCACCGCGCATTTCCCAGATGCCCACATCTTTCTGGTTCCAGATTTCGCAGACCTGATCGGCGACTTCCACGGTGTGTTTCCAACCCTCGTGGGAGATGGCTTCGCCGTACTTGTTGACCAAGTACACCGCGTCCATCAACTCGCCATAAATATCCAGCTGGATCTGGTCGACGGCCTCATTGCCGATGCGCACCGGCCGGGCGCCACCGTGGCCGCTGAAGTGGTCCAGCTCGGTTTCTGGCAGCTCCTGACGACCGTCGATGCCGTAGAGGATGTTGATTTTGGTCGGCTTGCCGCAGCAGTCGCTGACGCGTCCTTTGAGCCAACGCATGTAAGCATTGGCTTCGTCGATGAAGCCCAAGCGCATAAAGGCATAGACGGTAAACGAGGCGTCACGGATCCAAGTGTAACGGTAGTCCCAGTTGCGCTCGCCGCCGGGTGCTTCCGGCAGCCCGAAGGTGGCGGCGGCGATAATTGCCCCGTGTTTGCGCGAGGTCAACAGCTTCAGCGCCAGGGCCGAGCGGTTGACCATTTCGCGCCAGCGCCCACGGTAGTTCGATTGGGCGATCCAGCCACGCCAGAACTTCAACGTGTGGGCCAGCGCCAAGTCGGTACAGCTGCTGTCGACGCGTTCATCGTTTTGGCCGCCGAGGACAAATTCGGCGCCTTCTTCCTGAGTCAGGGTAAAGCTCGCCACGGCAGTGTTGTCTTCGAGTTGCAGTGGATGGCTGCTGGACAAACGCAGGCCAGGCTGGCCGTCGGCGCTGAAGCACACGGTGCCGTTATCGAGGGAGGCGGCGGTTGGCGTGCGTGCGTAGTCATGGCGCACGGCGCAGCGCAGGTGGATGTTGGCTTGGCCGCTGACCACGCGTACCCGGCGGATCAAGAGTGGCAGGTCATCGGCTTCTTCGCTGATGGTCAGCAGGTCCGTGATTTCCACCACGGCTTCATCGCTGAGCCAGCGGGTTTGCAGCACGTTGGTGTCGGGCAGGTAGATCTGTTCGCGGCGGGCGTTGGGCAAATCCGGGGCGAGTTGGAAGATACCGGCATCGGGGGTGTCGAGCAGCGAGCAAAAGATCGAGGGGCTGTCGAATTCCGGCCAGCAGAAAAAATCGATGCTGCCTTTATCGTTAACCAGCGCCGCGCTGCGCATATCGCCGATGATGCCGTGGGCGTCAATGGCGCTCTGTGGTTCGTTTTTCAAATCAACCTTTTTCAAATCAACCATTGTCACGAAACTCCGGATATAGGCTCATGCCGCCGTCAATGAACAAGGTACTGCCGACCACATAGTCGGAGGCATCGCTGGCCAGCCAGACCACGGCGTTGGCGACGTCTTCCACATCGCCGACCCGGCCATACGGGATCAACTTGAGCAGTTCTTTTTCCGCCGCGCCTTCGGTGGCTGCGCGGTTGATCGCCGTCCGAATCGCCCCTGGCGCAATCCCATTGATGCGGATGCGCTGCTCGCTGACCTCTTGGGCAAGGCTGCGCATCAGCATTTCCACGCCGCCTTTGGACGCGGCGTAATTCACATGCCCGGCCCAAGGGATCAGTTGGTGCACCGAGCTCATATGGATGATTTTGCCCGCCGCCCGGGACACACCTTCACGGATGCCCTGGCGGTTGAAGATACGCAGGGCAGCGCGGGCACAGAGGAACTGGCCGGTGAGGTTGACGCCGATCACGCTGTTCCAATCGTCGAGGGTCATGTCGACCACGGCAGCGTCCTTCTGCATGCCGGAGTTGGCCACCAGGATATCCAGGTGGCCAAACGCATCGAGGGTCTGGGCAAACAGCCGTTCTACATCGGCCTCTTTGGACACGTCGGCGCCAATGGCAATCGCCCTCCCGCCGTCGGCGTTGATCTGCGCCGCCAGCGCTTCGGCGGGGGCGGCCTGGCGGTTGTAGTTCAGCACCACGGCAGCCCCGGCCTGAGCCAGAGCCTTGGCCGCACCAGCACCGATTCCAGAACTGGCGCCCGTCACCAGTGCTACTTGTTGCTCTAACGAGATGTGCATTGCCCACCCAGCCTATTAATTCATGAGTTCAATTAGCTGACTGATGGCGCGCAACGGAAGTTCATCCGTGTGGTAGCTGGGAGAAATTGAGCCGACTCACACTGGTTGTTGTGCGGGTGCTTATATCCACGTATCCGTATCAAACCGCGCGCAATCGAGCGCAAGCGTTTCGACGTGTGGCGCACTGAGAACTCAGAACACCACTATGAGTTCGACCAGCAGCACTACACCCGCTCCAGCGACAACACTGCGGGGTTGTACCTGGGCTAGCCGTGTACGTTCTTTTTACAGGCCAGCGTCGGGTTCTAACCCGTATCGTTTGGGAAAAGTCGCAGCTCAGCGAGGGGCTTTGATTTTTTTGGCTATTTCTTACATCCATGCAGCGCATATTGCGGCTGACACAGGAACCGGTACCGACGAAAGCACCACGCATGGGAAAGCTGATGGGCTTCGACGTTACGTTGGAGCGACAAGCTGAAGATCGCGCCCACCGCAATGGAGAAAACTTATGTCGGTATCGATGTCCGATACACACGCTGCTGCTTCATCAACCTCTGCTCGTTCGCAGGACAATGTTGCGCCTCAAGGCAACGCCGAACGGCAGGTGCCCGCCCCGAACGGCAACGCGGCTGCGAACGTCAGGTTCCTGTCGCCGGAGAGCCAGGGCGGGCCGGTATTCGGCGATCGCCAGTCGTTGCCGGCCCGTCAGAACCCTTTTGAACGTATGGAGCCTTCTTACAGCGCGCCGGCCACGTCGAATTTCGTGACCTCTTTCAAACACTGGGTAGGCCATTGTTTTTCCGGCTATCGACCACCCTTTCCCGGTTGCAGCAATCCACCACCGAGGCCAAACCCAGGCTGCAGCAATCCGCCACCAAGGCCAAACCCTGGTTGCAGTAATCCGCCGCCGAGGCCAAATCCTGGCTGTAGCAATCCACCCCCACGACCCAACCCCACCCCCTGCAGACCCTATCCGATGCCTCCATGCAGGCCTGATCCGCAGTACTCGTTGAAAAACAACGAACAGTTGGCGCAGCAGTTGAGCGACAACTTCAACGCCTTCAGGGACCGCAATAACCCTGGGTATATAAGCGTTGATAGTATCCATGCGATGGCCAAAAAAGGCTGGTCTCCCGATCCCGTCACGAACGCGAACATTCGCCTGGCCAATGAGTTGCTACGTCGTCCAGAACTGATGAGCGCCCTTGACCGGAATACCTCCACCGGTGCGTTGGATGGCCTGATCAATCGGCAAAATGTGAATGCTGTAATCAAGGGAGAAAATTACTTCAAATACAAGAGCGACAAGGAGTTGGCCGGGGAAATGCTTAAGCACTTCAACGAGTTGAAAAGTAATCCCAGGGCCGGGGAACTGAGCTTCCATGACCTCAGGCGGTTGGCGTCACAGTCTCAGACGGGCGATTCTTCCAAGGATCACCTTGTCCAGCTTGCCCAGGAAATTCTCAGACGCAGTGACGTGTTGAAGAAAATGGACAATCTCGCGGGCCGTGATAACGACGGTCGCATCAGTTGGCAAGCGCTCTACCAGCTTTCCCGTTAACCGAAACTCAGACGCCGTTATTGAATGACGGCGTCTGCTTCAATTGTGTCAGGAACTGTTTACGCCGATTTACCACATAGGTCATATGCACCGTCTTTCAAATTCCAAGTGGAGGGCTAGCAAATGACGTCAACCTCGTTTCACTCATCTCAACCCAGCTGTCATGAGTTGTTTCGTGATCCCCATGATGGCGACTCAACTCTGTCCAAAGGCGACATAGCGACGCAAGAGTCCCTGGCCCTGCAGACTGCGCATGCTGTCGAAGCCAGGCGCATGAGGACATTCGCAGGTCAGCACAAATTCCAGGCGCCCGTAGAGGAAGATTTTTGCAGGGGACTGCTCAAGTCCAACCACGCCTCTAGTGATAACGCCAAGCCACTTAAACACTCCAGGCTGATGAATTACCTGACGGCCTGGTGGAGTCGGTAAAGGCGCGTTCGTGGGTTTTTACATGCTGTCATTGGAATTCATTGGTCGTAAGGAACTGTCGTATTCGTCCAGCCACACATGAGGTGCTTGCCTGAGTGGAATCCATTCAATGATTTCGGCCGCCAAGGGGGCGATCACCGTACAGGCAGGGATCGGAAAAAAGTTGGAGAAAACCCATGAAAATCGAGGGTGTACTACCTCATGGTGGGCCTCTGGCACTGGACGGGATGGTTTCGAGACCCACAGCGCCAGCGTCGCAAACCCACGCTGAAACCTGGAATGACGCTCGCCCAGCGCACCCGGAAAACGCGTCGCGCGGGCGATTGCCGTTGCGCGGTACATTGTCGGTGCTGCATCACCGAGCACTGCAGAACCTGTCAGTGACGCGCGCCAATCTTTCGCCTCCCGGGGTGGCGTCCACGGACAGCCAATTAGCAACGGCCCTGGAGAAAGATTTTGGCAGGCTGCACCCATTCCTGAACGAAGGACGTTTGACCTGGTCGTCATTGCGGCGCGTTGCCGCTGAACGTACGGGTCAACACGAGGAGTTGGACCGAACGATTCAGGTGGTCAGTGAAATTCTGAAGCGACCGCGATTGAATGACGCGATCTTGAGCCGCGACGGTGATATTACTCGTGACAGTCTCAGGGCCGCCGCCCAAACATTGCAGGGCAATAGTTCTCCGAGCGTGTTCAGCCAGGATCCGTTCCATGCCCAGAGTAACACCCAGGTGGTGCAGGCCCTGCAGGGCCACTTCGAGCAACTGAGAGACAAATCCCAGGACCGGACGTTTCTGTTTGAGCAGCACCAGTACGTCGAAATCGCCACACTCAAGGCGGTCATGCAGGACCCGTATGCCGTTGACCCGCAGGGTATCCCAGTGCTGGAGCCGTCCACCGGCATGCCCAGGCCCAAGTACAGCGAGCTTTGCGTCTACACCGCAAAGAACATTCTAGAGCGGCCAGGGTTACTGCCTTCACTGGAGCGCGCGAACGGAACGCGACTATTTGGGCCTCCTCAAAAGGAAGGCTGGCTCAGCAACAAAAGTCTCGATCGTTGGCTGGAACAAGACGAAGCTCGCAAGGCGCGCTGATGGTTTACACCTTGAGAATTTTGCCGCTGAGGGACACACCCGCAAGCAACAATGCGATCAGCACGAAGGCGCTGCTCAGGCTGCTGCCATGCGCGATGAAACCGATCACGGCGGGACCGGCAAGAATCCCGGCATACCCCAGGGTAGTGATGGCGGGCACGGCGATGTGCTCTGGCATCACTGTCTGTTTACCGACGGCGGTATACAGCACCGGTACGATATTCGAACACCCGGCGCCTACCAATGCGTAGCCCAGCAGAGCGGTTTCCCAGGCAGGAAGCAGCGTCGCCAGCAACATGCCGGCGGTGGCCAGTGCGCCCCCGATCACGATCACCCGCGTAGCGCCCAGGCGCCGTACGATGGCATCACCCGTCAAACGGCCGGCGGTCATGGTCAGGGCGAACGCTGCGTAACCCAGGCCAGCGTAGGCTTCGTCAAGTCCGCGTTCGGCACTGAGGAACACCGCACTCCAGTCAAGCACGGCGCCTTCGGCCAAAAACACGATAAAGCACAGACAGCCGATAAACAGCACCACGCCGTGGGGAACAGCAAATGCCGGGCCCGAACTTTCACTGCCGTAGGGCAGCAAATGCGGACCGGCCTTGAGCAGCGCCGCCGCCATGATGACGATCACCACCAGGGTCGCTTGGAGAGGCGACAACCCCAGTCCCAATAACCCGGCAACCCCCGCCGCGCCGACAATACCTCCCAGGCTGAACAAACCATGGAAGCCCGACATCATTGTTTTGCCACTGGCCCGCTCAACAATCACGGCTTGCAGGTTCACCGTGGAGTCCACAGTGCCCAAGCCCGCGCCAAACAGGAACAACGCGGCGATCAGTAACGGTATCGAGCTGACCGTGGCCAGCATGGGCAGGGCCAGGCAGATCATGATCGTGCCGGCGCTCAGCACGCGTCGGCAACCATAGCGCGATGCCAATGCGCCGGCGGCCGGCATGGCGATGATAGACCCCACCCCCAGGCACAACAGCAGCAGACCCAAGGTGCCCTCACTCAGTTCTGCACGAGCCTTGGCGTACGGCACCAGCGGCGCCCACGCAGCAATGCCGAAGCCGGCGATAAAAAATGCAATACGTGTCGACATCTGCTCCAACCGCCCGGGGATCACGGGCGCGGAGGTGGGAATGGCAGTCATGAAAAATCCTTGGTTTTGCGTTCAACGAACGGTGTCCGACGCGACATCCTTGCACATCGGGCCTTGGGGGGCGAGCCGGGTTCCCCGGAGATGACCTGTACTCAGGTTAATTTTTACAAACCGGGAACCCTATGGATGTCGGTAGCCACAACAGGAGGTGTTGAGCTCGTAGGAGGCGGCCTGGAAGGTGCGTAATCCCTGTGGGAACCGGTGAACCCCGGGTTTCTCGTGGTGGATTACCACCTTCCAGGCCGCCTCCCACAAACGCTATGTTGTGTAATACGCTGCTTGCCCAGTCTGTAGGCAAGTGAGCGGACGAACCGATGAAAATTGGAAGGCGACTAGCACCATGACCCTGTTCTATGACGCACGAGGCAATATTTATGGCGTGACCAGCCCGGCTTTTTTACGAAACCAGGGCATTGAGGTGCCCGACAGCGCCGCGCAAGCCGTGCGTGCTCGCGAGCGTTGGGCAACCCGAGCCATAACGTCTGAATGCGATTGGAATTCGACGCCGCGTCCCATCAATGCCAAGCCCCACCGCTGTGATGGTTTGTTGGTTGGCCCGTTCCAGACCGAACCGCCGTTTGACCTATTGATCGTGAACACCGACGGCTCCCTGGCTGAGCGCAGTGGCAATGGGTTGACGATTTTCGCCCAGGCCCTCACTGACCAGGGCTTGATGACTGAGGCGTGTGAATTGCGAGTGCATCATGACAAGCCTGATGCAGTGTCGCCGGTGGTGACTCGTGTCGAGCCTGCCGTCTACGAGCACCTCTCGGGATTTTGGCTGGCCTTGGGTTTGCCTGGATTTGGGCCGTCAGCCGTTGGTGCGCAAGAGGTGGAGCAGACAATTCTGGCCGGCACTGAACTGAGTTACGTGAGGGTGTTGGCGGCGATCGATCCGCGGTGGGCACACAGTCAGTTTGTGCGTGTAGGTAACCCTCATTGTGTGACCTTGGTCGATCAGGTGTCAGCTTTGCCGGATAACCTACAGATGCAGCAACCCGCGTTGTATGAACGCTTGCAGGCGATAGCCTTCGCCCCTCCGGCTGGCAGCGGTCGCCCCTGTTTGGCCGGGATCAATTTGCAATGGGTCGCCAGGCACTCCCGCAACCGAGTGATTGCCCGGGTGTTCGAACGGGGAGAAGGCCCTACGGCGTCCTCCGGAACCAGCGCCAGTGCCGTGGCCTGTGCGGCTTGGCGAGTGGGTTGGGTTGAGGGCGGTGAAGTCGCCGTGGTGATGCCTGGTGGCACTGCGCCGGTCCGCCTGCATACGCAGAACGACACACTGCAGAGCGTCAGTCTGTTCGGGACCGCGCGGCCTCAGGCGTAAAGCTTTTTGAATCGCTGATGCCCAAGGGGGTGTCAGCTGTTTCACGATCAATTAATTGATTAGACGAAAGTTGGTGTAGGGCATTTCTTGTCTTTAAGAAGTGTTTGGTTGAATAGAATTGATATCTTGTAAAAGACCCTTCAATCTTCGTTGTACGAAACTTCTCTTTTATTTTTCCGAGGTCGATTTTTTCCTGAAATCGCTAAGCTTCATGGCGTTCAGGCGCTTTCTCTCGGTAACTTTTCTACGTTTGACGGGGGAAGTATTTCAGTACGGTAATAAATAGATTTGGCGGGTAACAACGGATGGTTAGTGCGTTTTTTTCGTCACGTTTCAATTTGATCCTTCCAGGTATTAAAAGTGACTTTCAAGTGTTGGCGTTCAAAGGCCAGGAGGTCGTTGATCAACCATTTTTTATTCAGGTGCAGGTGGTCAGCGAAAATCCTTCACTGGATCTGGAGGCTTTGCTTCACCAGCCTGCATACCTGGCGTTCGGCGACACGGATACAGGATTGCATGGTCAGATTTACGCAATTGGCCGCGATGATCCTGGCCGGCGGCTCACCCGCTATCACCTGACGTTGGCGCCTCGCCTCGCCTACCTTGGTCATCGGCGCGACCAGCGGATTTTCCAGCAGCGCAGCGTTCCCCAGATCATCGCGACAGTCCTTGAGCACCACGGCATCCTGGCCGACAGCTATGCCTTTGAGCTGGGGCCGGTGGTGTATCCGCCGCGTACGTTCTGTGTGCAATACGCGGAAACCGACCTGCATTTCATCCAGCGGCTGTGTGAAGAGGAGGGCATTCATTACCACTTCCGTCACAGCGAGGGCGCGCATGTGTTGGTATTTGGCGATGACCAGACCGTATTCCGCCGCTTGCCCGTGCAACGTTATTCACCTGTCGGCGGGCCGCAGTCTGATACGCGGGTTATCCAGCGTTTCGATGTGCGCCTGGGCACCCGCAGTGGGCAAACGGTGCGCCGCGATCATGACTTTGAACATCCCTCCTTGCGCTTACAGACCACCGCAGGCTCGACCGCAGCGCAAACCCTTGAAGACTACTGCTATCCAGCAGGTTTTAGCGGTCATGCACGGGGTTCGCGCCTGGCACGCAGAGGCTTGGAGCGCCATCAACGCGACCGTTTTCGCGCGCTGGGCAAGAGCGACCAGCCGGTATTGCGCAGTGGGCATTTCCTTGAATTGCAAGACTATCCAGACCCGCTCTGCAATGACCTTTGGTTAATCACTTCGGTCCGGCACGAGGGTTATCAACCCCAGGTGCTGGAGGAGGCGGCTGAGGAAGTGGGTAGATTTCAGGGGTATCGCAATCGCTTCACGGCGACACCCTGGAGTGCGACGCATCGACCGCCCCTCAAACACCCCAAGCCGACCATCAACGGGACCCAGACCGCAACGGTCACCGGGCCTTCCGGTGAGGAGGTGCATTGCGATGCATACGGTCGGGTGAAAGTGCGATTTCATTGGGACCGGTTGGACAAGACCGATGACAAAAGCAGTTGTTGGGTGCGAGTGGCGTCAGGATGGGCCGGTGATGGGTTTGGCGCAACGATGCTCCCACGGGTGGGCATGGAAGTGCTGGTGACCTTCCTTGAAGGAGACCCGGACCAGCCGTTGATCCACGGTTGCCTGCCGAATGCGTTGCACATGCCTACCTATCCTTTGCCGCAACACAAGACCCGCAGTGTCTTGCGCACTCGCAGCACCCTGGGCGGTGAAGGTTCCAACGAGTTGCACCTCGAAGATCGTCGTGGCGAGGAGCTCATCTACGTTCGGGCTCAACGGGATTTTGAGCAACAGGTGGGCCATGACGCTCGCTTGGAAGTGGATGGGGAGCGACGGGAAATCATCCGGGGGTTAAGCACGGTTCACCTGGAAAGTGAGGAGCATCGTCATGTCACGGGTGATCGTAAGGTTGTTCTCAAAGCCAGCGACCACCTTGACGTGCAGGGCGATAGCCAGACGTATGTCCGGCAGACCCTCGTGATCGAAGCCGGCCAAGAGGTGCATCTCAAGGCCGGTGCCAGCTTGGTGATCGACGCCGGCGCACACCACAGCTTCAAGGCGGGCGGAGAGCACCTGGTGATCCAGGCGGGAGGTATTTTCAGTAGTCGGCCCATTACCCTCGGTGGCACACCGTCCGCGACCGGGTCGGCGAGTTCTGTGTCGGTTGCTACAGCCCCTGAAGTCTCCGTTGTCCAGGGCGTCATCATGCACTTGGCCAAGCAACTGGGCGCGGACTTCTGTCCAGTGTGCGAACGCTGCCGCGAAGGCCTGTGCGATATCAGTGAGAGGGCTGCCTGATGGACAACCTTCCAAACCAATGGATGAGCCAGCAGCTGCAGGCAGGGCGCAGGCTGTGCTTGATACTTGAAGGCAGTAACGCAGCCCGCCAGCCGATGTTGGCAGCGCGAGGCTTTCCAGACTATTGCAGCCTCTACGCACAAACCCCGCTGGCTGAAATCGCCACGGCTGGCCCCTTGATCCTGTTGCTGGATCAGGTTGGCGAGCCCGCGCTGCTCGATCTTCTACAAAAGCCGGAGATGAATTGGGGGTGGTTGGGCAGTTTGCCAAACGTGGACCTCACGGACGTGACGCGGCATTGGCGCGACCGGCTGCTGGTCGGGCCCGAGGGGCACCAGGCGCTGTACCGATTTCACGACAATCGTACGCTGGCGCGTGCACTCAACTGCCTGAAGGTTGAGCAATGGCCAGCATTCCTAGGTCCGCTGATCAGTGTGTGTTACTGGCACGAAGACCGTTGGCACTATGGCAGTAACCCTGCTCCCGGTGATTATCCGGTGCCCGATCCAGCCCCTTGGCTGAACATACCTAACCCAAATGCCTACGCCATTTTGCACGCCAATATCCTGCGTTACCTGCTGGCGGAGCACAGTGAAAGTCTGGCAGCGCTGGTCGAATTCAAAGACCCCAGGGTGTGGCTGACCCAGGTACTCGAACAGGCTCGGGCCTGGCAATGGAACCGGCCGGAGCAGTTGGAATTTCTGGTAGTGCGACGGTTGGAAGAGGCCAGTCGCGCCAGTGTGATTCGATGGCAGCCAACCGTCGGAGAAACCCCTGAAGATCATTTCCAGCGGACGTTGCAGCTGTGGTGCTCGGTGGAGAAAACCGATGAGTAGGCGGATCTTGGGTGTGCTGCTGGCGCTGGGGATGGCAGGGCTTTCGGGGTGTGCGGTAAAGCCGGTCGAAAGCTTTACGCTGCAGGTGGATCTACCACCGGAATTTAAACTTAAAACAGCCGCCAACTACAGGCCCGCCACGGGTGAGACTTGCACCTTGCCAAGGCGTCGAGGCAAGCGGCCAGAGCGGAAGGTCTTTTTTACCGAATACAAACCTGCGGCCAGTCGGGTGAGTTATCAATTGCCGCTAACTGAAACGGTGGAGGGATGCCCGCTGGTGTTGCGTGGCGTCGAGTTTGATTTTTATGCGAAATGGGGGAAACGGGATGGGGATGTTGGGGGGGATATTGCGGGTATTTCCATTATCGATCGCCTGGATTCGCCCCGGATGCCTGAATCCGGTGTTCAGGAGCTGCAGGGTCAATGTCAGTGGTGGTTTCGAACGGTAGGCCCTCTTCATGGGATCAGGAAGATTCTGCAATGCCGTTCACTGGACGCGGCAGGTCAACTGCAAAAAGCGCCCGCAGGGGGTGTTGCACAGCGCGATGAGCTACCGGGTAAAACGCTTAGGGTGGTGCTGACTTTAACGGAGGAGGAACAGCCGGCTTTTGACGATAGCTGGGTTGCCGTTCCTGGTGGCTGGAAGCGGTGTAGGGGGAAAAGCTTCGAAGATCTGGACGCCTTTTGCAATGGTGATACGACCAACTTTAAGCCGATTAAAATGCCGGATGGCCGCATCTGTGATGTTTATCCATCGTGCAAGTAGCAAGGAGAAAGCTCATGAGTTTGGACGCAAGGAAGCAACCTTTTTTTAGTGACAATAAGCCCGCCTGCTCATTGCGAGGGCATTGGGTAAGTTTCTGTCTAGTAGATGAACTTGGGGTTGGAGTGACGTATGGCGGTCTGTCCTACACTGTCCACGACAGTACTGGACAGCAATACAAAGGCCGGCTGAATGGGGAAGGTTTCGCCAAACTAGGAGATGTGTATTGCGGCCCTGTGGTTCTTGTTTTTGACGATTTGTATTCTGGAGTAGATCTACCGTATCAGCGGCTAATGATACGTCCTACCTATAAGCTTCCCATCACCGATCTCCAATTTCGTGCAGAACAAACCCGATTTGCTGCGGCTGACGGTCGCCGTATCGAAAACAATCCCGCGAAACAGCATGCCAATAGGTTTTATCAAGTCGAGGTGCGCGATCTCGTTCGCCATGTCGCCCACTTACCTCCGATAGCTCCTCGTACTCATCGCCCCCAACGCCACGCCCTAAAAATGATGGCAGACCTCGGCTTCGGTCCACCTCAGCCAGCCTTGTTCGGGGTCGTGCTCTTCCCCAACAACCACACCGTTCTCGAAGTACGCCCGCTTCGAGCCCTGCGCCCAATGCTTTCCACTCAAGACGATTTCTGTGCCTTGAACCTGTACCAGTTGGCATTGTTTGCATCACTGAGTTATTGCAACTTCGGTCAGGTGCCGCCGGAGAAACCCCAGGATGAAGTGCGTTTTCCGCTAGACCCAAGTGTCGGAAATCTATTTGCCGAGCAGCTTTCAGGGCATCAGGAAGCGTGGAGAGTTGATCCGGAGCAAACGCAGCGTTTCTATCCACTCTATGAGGAAGTCCCGTACTCCAGGCGCTTCGAAATCCTGCCCTTTGATCCTGCGTTATACCCACAGAATCGCCCGGAACTGGGGGATGAACAGGAACACCCCGCGCGCTTGCATTTCTTCGATGACGAAAAAGGCGGCACTGATACCCAGGCGTTCATCACTCACCACGATGAGGTAATTCTGATAGCGGTGCGAGGCACTGCCAGTTCAGCTGATGGGTTGCGAGATGCCAACGCCCACCAGGTGCTTTTCGCGGAGGGTGTTGGCAAGGCGCATGAAGGGTTTTATCTGGCATACCAAGCGGTGCGTGATTTCGTACTACGCTACCTTGATCAGTTTCACACCGGCCAGCGCATTGTGATTTGTGGCCACAGCCTGGGCGGCGCGATTGCGTTGCTCCTGGCTGAAGGGTTACGTCGAATTCCCGATGCCAATTACAACGTCCTCCTTTACACCTACGGCGCTCCCCGCGCCGCCGACTCCGAGTTCACTCGCGGCGCATCCACGCTGGTCCACCATCGCATCGTCAACCACAACGACCCCGTTCCCAGCGTCCCTGCGCCCTGGATGAATACCACCGCCAAGCTCTGGATCCCTGGCGCCGTCACGCTATTCAGCGCGCCCACCGCAGGTGGTCTGCTGTTCGCAGCCGGCTTGATACGTATTGGCGGCAACCCTTACCAACATCATGGCGAGCAGCAGCACTTTATGCCGATCATGCTCCCGGATGGCACGCACCCGTCGGTATTGTGGAAGCCTGGTTGTGAGTCCATCGAAGAGGCTGGTCACAGTCGAGCGTTGCAAGTGCGAGGTGACATGCCCGACCGCGAAGGTTTGATCAGGCAACTGGTGCAATACAAACAGCACTTCATGACCGCCAGCTACATCCCTGCTGCCTGGGCGACGTTGCGGCGCTGGCAACAAGCTTTGGATCGCAACGGCCCTCTGGTGACCCAGCGCGAGTTTGAACTGCTCGACCATGCCCTGGCGACCATGCGCAAACAACTGCAAGACAAGCGGCGTGAACTTACCCGACATCGCCCGACCAACGCACGGTCCTATGAATATCACGAGCCCTTGAATGCAGAGATCGACCGCCTGCACACCAGTCGCGAACGCCTGCAAACCCTGCGTTGGCGTCGCCTCGATGCCCGTGATATCTACGGGAGCCACGCCCACTCTGCAGCGGTGCCGCCGAGCCTGAAGCGCTGGTTCCGTCATCGTGAAAACCAGGCACTGCCTCAGGTCGCCAGTATCCCTCCCGCCACGCCAAGCGAGCTGGGGAGGGCGCAATCGCTGGATATCGACTCAGTCGTATGATCCCCGTGCTTACATAAACTCCACCTGCGCGGGCTGGCGCTTCATCAACACCTTGCCGTTGCGAATCGAGTACAGCGGTAGTCCTTGGCTGCGAATCACCTCGTAGTCGCTGTCCGCCGAGAGGATCAACAAATTGGCTGGGCGTCCAGGCTCAAGGCCGTAGCGATCACCCAGGGCCATGGCCTTGGCGCTGTTGTCGGTCACCAGGTCGAGCGCGCTTTGCAGGTTGCGGTAGCCGAGCATGTGGCAGATGTGCAAACCGGCTTCGAGCACCCGCAGGATGTTGCCGTTGCCGAGCGGGTACCAGGGATCGACGATGGAGTCCTGTCCGAAGCACACGTTCATGCCCGCTTCGAGCAGTTCGTTGACCCGCGTGACACCTCGCCGTTTCGGGAAACTGTCGAAGCGGCCTTGCAGGTGGATGCTTTCGGTCGGGCACGAGACGAAGCTGATACCGGAGTGGCCCAGCAGGCGGAACAACTTGGCGCAGTAGGCATTGTCGTAGGAACCCATGGCCGTTGTGTGGCTGGCCGTGACGCGGGCGCCCATGCCGCGGCTGCGGGCTTCTTCGGCCAGCACTTCGAGGAAGCGCGAATGGGGGTCGTCGGTTTCGTCGCAATGCACGTCCACCAGGCAACCGGTGCGCTCTGCCAGGTCCATCAGGAATTTCACAGAACTCACGCCTTGGTCGCGAGTGTATTCAAAGTGGGGGATGCCGCCGATCACGTCGGCGCCCAGGCGGATGGCTTCTTCCATGAGCTCGCGGCCGTTGCGGTACGACTCGATGCCTTCTTGAGGGAAGGCGACGATTTGCAGGTCGATCAGGTGCGTGCTTTCTTCGCGCACTTGCAGCATGGCCTTGAGCGCCGTGAGGTCGGGGTCGGTCACGTCGACATGCGTGCGTACGTGCTGGATGCCGTGGGCGGCAAGGGACTGGATAGTTTTCTTGGCACGGGTCCTGGTGTCTTCCTCGGTGATGGTGGCTTTGCGTTCTCCCCAGCACTCGATACCTTCGAACAGGGTGCCGCTCATGTTCCAACGTGGTTCGCCAGCGGTAAGAGTGGCGTCAAGGTGGATATGGGGTTCGACGAAGGGCGGGATTACCAGATTGCCAGCGGCATCCAGGTCGCCAGCCTTCATGACGGGTGGAGTCGCTTGTGGGGTGATGCTGGCGATCCGGCCGTTTTCCAGGTGCAGATCATGCAGGCCTTCACGGTTGCGCAGGCGGGCGTTGATGATGTGCATGGGCAAGTTCCTCTTGGCTAAAAACAATCAGGCAGACAGCCGCCAGATCATCAGGGCAATGCCGATGTCCAGGCGGTCATATGAATTATCCAGCGTCAGCCCGCACAGGGCTTCGATGCGCTGGATGCGGTGGGTCAGGGTATTGCGGTGTACGGCCAGGCGCTGGGCGGCGGCCATCAGGTTACCATTCTCGTGAAACCAGGCTTCCAGGGTCGGCATCAGGCTGGGGCCATGGTGCAGGTCGTGGCGCAGCAACGGGCCGAGGCGCTCATTGAGAAATTGGTCGAGCAGGGCGCGATCACGCACGCCGCTGAGCAACTTGAGCACGCCCAATTCGTCATACACGCACAATCCGGCCCGCTCGCTGAACCGTCGCGCGGCGGCCAGGGCCTGGCGCGCTTCATCCTGTGCCTGAGCCAGGCGCTCGGCCGGATGGCGCGCCGCGCTCAAGCCGATAAATAGCTTGAGGGGGGCCAGGCGCAGGTTCAGTGGCTTCAGCCACTGGGCCAATTGCTGACGGTTGGCCGAGGCCGCGACAGCATCCGGCGCCGGTAGCAACAGGGTCCATTGTCCGGCCCGCCCGAGTATCGGCAGCGCGGTCGACAACTGACGCAAGCGGCGACTGATTGCATCGTGCTGTCGGGCCAGTTGCGCCTCCACCCGCGTCGCGTCGTCTTGGGCGAACAGCAATTCACTGCCTTCAAGTTGCAATTGCACAATTTGCCAATGCCCCGCCAGGGACATGCCCAATTGCACGGCGCGGTGCAGCAGCAGATCCAGGGATTGATAGTCACCGGTCAGCAAGCGCTCCAGCACATCATGGCGTGAGCGCCCCAGCTGTTCGGACTGAATGAGTGCGGAGCCGATGGCCTGGGTCACCAGTACCATTTTCAACGAATAAGGCTGTTCGATCAGTGGCATGCCGGCGGCTTCGGCGGCGTCGAGTAAACGCTGGGGGATCGCCTGGATATATGCCGGCCCGGTAAGAATCACCAATCCGGCGACCTGGCGCTGACACGCTTCGTCCAGCAGTTGCAGCAGGTTGGCTTCATCCCGTGGGTGGTTGATGCCGGTGACGAACACCAGTTCGCCGCCCAGTACCCACTCGGCGATCCCGCTGTTTTCCGCCACGTACGGCCAGCGAACGCGGTTATCCAGGCTGGCTTCACCGGCCCGCAGGCGCATGGATTCCAGCCCGGGCAGGGCCAGTACGTCGGCGAGGGTCAGGCTCATGCCTGGGCGTCAGCCAGCGGTACACGCACGCGTAGTACGGCGGTCAGCGCGATGTAGGTCAGCGACGCGGCAGCGATCCCCACCAACGGCGCGACCCAGGGTGAGTTGAATGCCAGCACGGTGCCCACCGCATACGCCACCAGCCCCGGCCAGTTGAACGCCGGCAGACGCGCTTCAGCCAGGCGCGGGTATTGGCCGCGATAGCGGTAGAAGAAGTCCGCCATGATGACGCCACCAATGGGTGGGATCACCGTGCCCAGCAGGATCAGGTAGGGCACCAGCATGTCGTACATGCCGAGCAGCGCCAGCAACGTGCCGATCACCGCACCAGCCAGGGTCACGGTTTTCCGGCGTTTGGTGCGCAGCAGATTGCAGCCGGCCACGGCGAAGTTATAAATGGTGTTGTCCTGAGTGCTCCAAATGTTGAGCAGTAACATGGCCATCGCCGCCATGGCAAAGCCTTGCAGCAGCAATACTTCCACCACGTCCGGTTGCTGATAGACGATGGCGCCATAGGCTCCGATCAACACCATCAGGCCATTGCCGATAAAGAAACCGATCAGGCTGGCCAGCACCGCCACCCTGGCTGAGCGTGAAAACCGCGTCCAGTTGGTGGCCTGGGTCGCGCCGCTGACAAAGGTGCCGAACACCAGGGTGATTGCCGTCGACAAGTCCAGTTCAGCGGTCGGCACCACCGCCAGCAACCCGTCCAGCCCGCCGATTTTCATCGTGGCGACCCACATCGACAAAAACAGCAACAGGCCCATGGCCGGCACCGCGATGTAGGACAAAATCTCCAACCCGCGATAGCCCACGTAGGCTGTCGCGCAGAACACCAGGCCGAACAGCACCATCAAGGCCAGCACACTGCCCTGGCTCAGCTCGAAATATTTACCCAGCACCACGGCAGCAGTGGCGGTGCCCCAGGCGTACCAGCCGATTTGGGTGAAACCGAGGATCAAGTCGCTGAGTTTGCTGCCCACTTCGCCGAAGCAGAATCGCCCCATCAACACCGAGTTCAAGCCACTCTTGAAGGCAATGTAGCCCAGGCCTGCGGCGTAAATACCCAGCAGCAGGTTACCCAGGGCCACCACGCCGAGCATGTCGGTGAAGCTGAACGCTACTCCCAGCTTGCCGCCGGCAAACATGGTCGCGGTAAAAAACGTAAAGCCCAACAGCACCATGGCGGTTGACGCCAGGCCCTTGCGCGCATGCATGGGGACTTCGCTTAAAGGGTAATCGTTGCCCGTTTCTTGCTGCGTCATGTGCCTTGCTCCCTGAATGAGTGACGAGGCCTATTGCACCGCGCGTGCCAAATCCGCAGCAGTGACGGGCGCACGGCGGCGGCTGTGCACGGTGCACAGTATTTATAGCCAAACAGGGGAGAAGCGCAGAAAAGAATGTTCGCTGTGCCCAGTCGGGCACGAAAGCAGTGCAGGGGTGATACAAAATGGATCAGTCGGACAGCGTGTGTGATCGCTGGGCTTGAGTCCGGCCGTCGGCGCAAGTGCTCCTTACCGTCGGGAAGCGTGGCTGTAAGTGAGGCAGCCACAAAAAAACCACCGCATGGGTGGTTTTTTCACATCGCTGGCTTACTCGCCGCGATAGATACAGCCGCTGGTGCAGGTCTCATGGATGCGAATTGCGCTGAGTTCTGGCAGCAGTGGTTTCAGTTCATTCCAGATCCACTTGGCCAGCACTTCGCTGGTTGGGTTTTCCAGGCCTGGGATGTCATTGAGGTAGTTGTGGTCGAGGCGTTCATAGAGTGGCTTGAAAATCGCCTTGATCTCCGAGAAGTCGCGAATCCAGCCGGTGTGGGGATCCAGGTCGCCGCTCAGGTGAATCGCCACCTTGAACGAATGCCCATGCAGGCGCCCGCATTTGTGGCCATCCGGCACGTGCGGCAGGCGGTGGGCGGATTCGAAGGTAAACTCTTTGAAGATTTCCACGGTGTGACCTGTAGGGCTTGTGTTGCGTGGCTTTGGGATTATTGTCAGTTGCTGGTGTACTGATCAATGTACTGATTGGTCGTTGCTGGGCGTGATTGAGGTCATCCATTCAGCAATTGCCGACTGGCGCCAGGCGACCGAATTGGGGCCTATTCTAACCTGTTTTGGGAATGTGCCCTCCCTGATCCGCCGATAAACAGTATTGCGGCCCAGGCCGGTAGTGTGAAGCACCTCGTCGAGGCGAAGGAAGCGATCAATTTTCTCTGCTGCTGCCATGTTGATTCTCCGTGCCGAGGGCGGCGTGAGTCAATGAGCCGCGCTGGGCGGCAGAAGGTGGGTTAGGTGGTGGCTTTCTTGATAGCGGCGCGCGCGTCGAAAATGGCGTAGTACAGGCGGTGGAAGATTGCGCAGCTCGGGTCTTCGTGATCGTCGCCACCGTGCTCGAAGATTCCGTCGATGGTGCCGCTATAGTTGCTGGCGATCTATTTGCATTCGCCCGCTACCTGGGTGAGCGCCGTCAGTGCTTTCAGCAGTTGTTCGCTGCTGGCGCGCTCCTCCCGGCCGATATCCCAGAACCGCTGTCCCCAGTGATCAGCCGGCGGCGGGTTGGTGTTCTGCGCGCCCATGGCCAGGGCGCCGACAATCGCGTCGCACAGGTCGCGCTTGTAGGCGTTGTCGCCGTCGATGCTCAGGCCGTTGCGGCGCAGCGCGTCCAGGGCATTGTTCAAGTTCGATTCCGGCGACGGCAGTACCAGGTCAAAGTCTTTCTTGCCGGGGCGACACGCCACCACCAGCAGTTCGCAATCAAGCGGCAGGTGCTGCGCCATATCCGAGATCGCTTCGATAGCGGCTTCGCGGAATGCATTCTTTTCTTCGGACATAGGAATACCTCGCCCGCCGCTCACCGGCAGGCATGTAGGGGGATGGAGTAATGGCGTTTTGCCTAGATATCTCTGTCGTTTGGATGGGTGTAAAACGGGTATTCATCCCACCCAGTCGCCAGGAGGGCGCGTGCCACATCAACTAGATGCGCCTATTGCGCACGCGTACCGCGGCCAAACGATGTTTCTCAAGTTCGTCTGGCGGCGCCCTAACGACAAAGCACCGGTTGCCGCGACGATAATTGAGCCCGCGCCAATTGATGGGCTGGGCGAGGTTGCCGCCGAACTGACCGGGCCCTGGCCGGACTACCCAGCCGCGCTCGATGAGGCCATGGCCGCTGCTGAGCGCTGGATCGACAGCCAGTTGCCCTAATGCCGCTCACCGGCAGGCATGTAGGTGGATTGGGGTTAGGCTAAAAGTCGCTCTATCGGATAGCTGACTGCTATTATTTGAGGCTTTCTAATTAGGGAGTTTCATGGATGCGTTTTTATGCTGTCGGCCTTGCTGTTCTAATTGGTTCTCTCTTTGGATGCGGAAGCCACTTGCCGGATACGCGGACTGACGACATAGAGGCTGCTGCGACCGCTTCCGAAGCGGAGTGGAAGAACATTAAGGCAAATGTGCATGAGGTACATAGCGCGTATGGCGGCTCTCCAGAGAGCTTCGGGACGGTGCTCCAACAGGTACACATAAAAATGTGTATTGCGGGGCTTCTAACCGATGGGAGCGTTCAGCTACTCACGAACACGTTGAAATTCAAGGCCAATGCTCTGGGGGCGACTGGTATCACCAAAGTTGATTTGCACATCGTTCCCTGGAGAGGGGCCGCACCCGCTGGTAACCGCTGCGTAAACGGTTACATGGAGGGGGCCGCTACAGCTCTTATCTTGGATAAGAAACTTTTCCCTTACTTGTACCCCGAAGATCAAGACACACCTGTAAGAAAGCTGCCAAATTGACATCCTAAATTCAAAAGCAAAACGATGGCTCGACAAAGTGAACTGCACATGTATTCAGTGACTTTGAACGAACTCTCTCCAGATGTACGGACACACTCCGACCTCTTGAGGGTGGGCTCATCACTTCGGCCCCTTGTAGCAGTACACGTAGGCGAACCAGGCGAGGGCGATCATGGCGTCACCCGCTGGCCGAGCATCACGTCGGCGACAACTTCCCAGAGTTGGGCCGGTGACCACTGGTAGCGGTCGAAGTCGCCATCAGGCTCAACACCGATTACGCAGCTCGACTGCGCGCCTTGTTGGCCCTCCCATCCCTTTTTCAGGATCGTCGCCACCTTTCCGTCACCACCTGGCTCTGTTTGGTGAAAGTCGTAGGCCCGCATGCGATACGTCGACCCGGCAGCAATAGCCTGTCGGCCGGTTTGCAGCATCTCTACAGTTCCATTGCGCACCCATGGCCGGCCGCCCCTGGCGCTCCGGGCGCCTTCATGGATGTACAGCTCATGCGTTGCCTGCTTGAAACAGGCGGCTGCGGGCGGTAACTCGGCAAATTCAACATTGATCTGCGTACCCACGATTACCAGGGAGTCGAAATCAAAGCGGTGATTGTGGATGGCCGAGTGCTCAAAGCACGCCCGGCGCGGCAGCTCAGGGTGCCAGACGTGCATGCGCTGTTTGCCTTCCAACTGGATCTGCACAAAACCAAGGCCGTGCAGGGTTATCTTGTCGGTCATTACGTCGTCGATGATGCTCACGGCAACACTCGTCCTTGCCGCTATAGCGGCTGACTTTGAAGGGGGAGGGGTTACAGGTTTTGC
>PJQF01000112.1_pt1 | contig 52051 bp, 36 predicted proteins | sample 1503741 | NCBI WGS metagenome assembly PJQF01 (sample SAMN07775949, study PRJNA414020) | Biofilm metagenome, whole genome shotgun sequencing project. | isolation source: biomolecule (vanillin) treated reverse osmosis membrane biofilm | place: India: Nagpur | collected 2017-03-21
CATCGATGTCCTCGGTGATCATGTCGGTGCTCCAGTAGTCGATGCGGTCCAGGGCTTTCTTGCGAAACGCCACCACCACACCCGACACCGTGAAGATCCGGCCGAACACGCGCTGGGTGCGCTTGATCAAGCCGATGATCGAGGAGAACTCGCCCACCTGCACGCGGCCGATCAAGGTCGAGCGCGTGCGGATGCGTGGGTTGCCGGTCACGGCGCCCAGGCGCGGGTTGTCGAGCATCGGCGCGACCATATACGCCGCCGCGTTTTTATCGAGCAAGGCATCGCCGTCGATGCACACCAGGTACTCACTGCGCGCGGCCACGGCGCCCATGCGCAGGGCCACCGCCTTGCCCTGGTTCTGCGCCAGGTGCAGCACCCGCAGGCGTGGGTGTTGCAAGGCCAGGGCGTCGAGCACCGCTGCGGTGTTGTCCTTGGAACCGTCGTTGACGGCGATGACTTCGATATTCGGGTACAGCTGGTTCAGGGCCGCATGAATGGTGTCGGCGGCGTTATCGCCCTCGTTGTAGCAAGGGATGATGATCGAGATCAGCGGGTTGCCGGCCAGCGTGGGGGCTGGCGTGTCTTCTTTCCACGGCCAGTGACGCTCCCAGTGCAGCCAGAAATACAGGCCGCCGGCGATCCACAGTGCCGACATGAACAGCGGGTAGAAAAACACGAAGTCCATCAGGAACTGCCCGGTGACCAGGAAAATCAGGCCAAGGGGCACGCCCAACACCAACGCCAACACGAATAAAGCCAGGATTCTGTCGAACATGGTCAAGGGTTCCATTGGTTGGAAAGGGCCGGACGTACTGTCTTCAGGTCCGGTGAGTTTTCCAGGAAGTTATCCGGGTAGTAGCCGAAGCTCCTGACCCCCTGGCGTTTGAGCACCCCCATCCATTCAGCCATCTGCGTGCCGCTGATATCGGGCGCTTCTTTGGTCCGCCAGTCTTTGGCTTGCAGTTCGAACACGGTGCGCTGCAACGCGTCGGGACGCGCCTTGACCGTGGCCACCAGCTTTTCCAGCCAGGCATTGGAGTTCTTCAGCGTCTCGCCTTCCATCAGCGGCATGGCCATCGGCGCGGTCCAGTCGTAGGTCTGGAGGAAGTCATCGAGGTTCTGCGCGAACCAGCTTTCGCTGCCCGGGTTGAGCATCGGCTCAGCGAAGATATTGCGCGCGGTCTGCACCTGCGGCCCGCGAATGGCGCGGACTTTACCGGCCAGTTCCTGGGTGAAGTCGATCAGGTAGCGGCTCTTGAAGCGCGTCCAGCGCTGCATCACGGCCGGGTCGGCGCGCAATGCGCCAATGCTGCTCGGCAAGCCGTTGGCGGCATAGGCTTTGAGCGCGGGCGGGCTGGCGTCTTCGAAGTCCGAGAAGAGCGCGTCGTCGTGGAACAGCACGCCATCGATGGCGGTGTTGCGCGCCAGGTCTTCGTAGATCTCGCCGATCTGCTGGCGCACCTTGGGATCAAACGGTGACAGGCGCTTGTACTGGTCGGGGTCGATGCCCACCTGGCCGGTCTGCGGGTCCCAGCGGGTAACGCGTGGCAACGCCGGGTCGAGGGCAAAGCTGAGCACCGGCATCCAGGCGAAGATGTTCACGTGGCCACGGGTGCGCAACTGCCAGGTCACGCGGTTGAACAGGTCGCGGCGCACCGGCAGGTGGCGGTTGGGGAAGTACAACGAGTGCACCAGGCCATCGCCCTTGGGGTCGGCGAAGGCTTGCAGGAACACGGTACTGGCGCCCATGTCGACCACGCGCTGGATCAACTGGTCGAGGTTGCGCGCTTCCTGGGCCGGGTCGGGGTCGTAGACATTATCCAGGTCGACGTGCAGCACACGCATCGAGGTCTTGGCCTGGGTGCCGACAATCGCATTGGCGTAGTGCTCGCCATCCGGGTCGGACGCCACCAGGAAACGCGGGCTGCTCTTGAGGTTGGCAAGGTCGTCGAGGCCATCGTCCAGGGTCAGGGCCATCTGGTAGCCCTGCTCACCCACCACGGCCAACGACGTGCCATCGGCCGCGCCGTAAGGCCACACCCACACGCGCGGAGCCTTGCCGGTGACGGCCCGCAGTTTGTTGGAAATGGCGGTCACGTCGGCGCGCATCCGCGCCTGGAACTGGGCTTCGGTTTCGTATTTGCCGGTGGCAGCATCGTATCGACGGGTCGCGGCGGCCGGCTCCAGGTTGCCCTGCGGGTTGGCCAGAATGCCCATGTGGCTGGCGTCGGTGTGCGCGGCAATTTCCACCAGGTTCGATTTGGAAACTTCGCGCACTTGCTCCCAGGTCAGGAAGTCGGAACGGGCGCGCGGCGTGCCGGCAAAATCCACCGGTTTGTTCAAGGGCGTATCGATCCAATACCCGACCGGCGCCAGGATGACCGGCCAGTTATAGGCACGCAGAATCGGCATCACACGGGTATAGAAGCTTGAGTAACCATCGTCGAAGCTGAGCATGATGGCTTTGGGCGGCAGCTCACGCCCACCACTGCGCGCCGCCAGGATCTGGTCGACGCTGACCGCCTGGTAACCGTTTTCGCGCAGCCAGGCCAACTGGTCGATCAAACGCTCGGTGCGCACCGCCACCACGGCCTGATCGGGGTCGCGGTCTTCGACGTCGTGGTAGGCGATGCCCAGGAAATGGTTTTTCGGCCACGGCGCTTCGCGTGCCGGTATCGGCCGCTCGGCGGGGGGAGTATAGGGCGCGGGTTGCTGGGCGCAGGCACCGGCCAGCAATACACCCAGGACCAACAAGCAACGGCTGAGGACAGTCATGGTCAGGCTCTTTTAGAAACGGTAAATGAGGTCGACGAGCAGGCGCAGATCGCGTTCGCGAACGCCGTCGTAAGGTCGGCTGATCAGGCTCAGGTTGGCGCCGGCTTCGAGTACGTCGTTCCAGCGAACGCGTTGGCCGTAGCCGATCAAACCAACGCCACCGGTGGAGTAATCCCGCTGGCTATACGTGCCTGCACCGACCTGGAACTGCTGACTCCACTGGGTCTCGTAGCGGTGATAGAGCACATGGTTGACCGTGACGGTGGGCAACACGCTGAAGTCCGATTTGGGGTTGAAATACACCACGTCTTCCTTCGAGTTGCGGCTGGCGCCGACCTCCAGGCCCAAGTCGACTTGCACGTGCGGCGAGCTGTAGATGCCCTCGCGCCCGGTGAGCAACGCTTCGAGCCGGTTGTTGCCGTCGCTGAAACGGGACGGGCTGAGGGACAGTTTCCATTCGCGGCTTTCATTCGCACGCCAGCGGATAAACCCGCTGCCGCCGTTGGCCGTGACATCGGCATTCAAGGCCCGCAGCGGCGTGCTGGTCAGCAGGTAGCCGAGGCTGCCGCCGTACTGCCAGTTGTCGTTGATATCGCGGGCAATCGACACGCTGGCGCCTTGTTTGGCGCCATAGCCGTAGGAGTGGTTGGAGACTTCGGCTTCAAGGGTCATGTCGCGGGTGCGCCGCTCCACGCCGACGCGCTGCCAACGGTGCTGGCCGGTGCCTTCGGTAAAGTCGGCGGTGGCATAACCGGCTCCGGCGAAGACCCGCCAGTCTTCGTCGATGGGCGGGCTGTAGAGCACGCTTTCGATGCCCCAATCACGGCTACCGGCGACCGCGCCGACGTCGCCGTTATTGCCCCCGCCGTAGCTTTTACCGGTGTAGGCCTCAACGCGCAGTTCAGCCATGTCGTGCACATCGCGCAGACGGCTGAGGCGCTGCACCTGGCGGCTGTCCGGGTTGCGGGCCAGCACGTCATCGGTCAGCGCGTCCATTTGGCGCCATTCCTGAAGGTCCATGGCGGTGTAGGCCTGGGACACTTCCAGGCCGATATCACGCGGGACTTGGGTTTCGGTTTCCTTGAGGGCGCCTTCGGCGCGGCGCGGCCAATCACGGGCGCGGTACATATCCGCCTGGGCCAGGCGCAAGCCGACATTGCCCGGGGCTTTTTGCACCAGTGCCTCAAGGCCGGTTTCACTGCCCGGCAGGTCACCGCCGTAGGTGCCGGCCTGGGCCGCCAGTTGTTGCGCGTCCATCCAACTGTCGTTGGGGTTGCCAATGGGCAAGCCCTTGAGTTCGACGCGCGGTTTCTGGGTGGCGGCCAGGCTATTGGCGACGTCGCGCGCTTCCATCACTTTGTCGCTTTCGAGCAGGGCGTAGAACAACGCGGTGCTGTCTTCGACGTGATCGCCAGGGTCGGCATCCGGCGCAGTCAGCGCCTGGCGATACAACGGCTCGGCTTTTTCCGGCTGGCGCTGGTCGAGGTAAGACGCGGCGACCCAGCGCACGGCATAGGTCGGCAATTGCACGCCTTCGCCGTTGAGGGTTTGGTACTCGCGAATCACATCAGCGGTGCGTGCCCGCGCCTTGAGCGCGCCCAAGCGATCGATGCGCCAGCGCACCACGTCGTCATGGGCGCTGGCGTCCGGGGTCCAGCGCGCGAGCAGTTTGTCGTAATCGTTGAGGGCGCGGTCGGCGACCACGTAGCGTTCTTTTTCGGTACGCGTGGCGAACTCGGCCATGCGCACACGCTCGGCGGCGAGGTCGCCTTCCAGACGGCGCTGGGTGACCGCGTCGAGCACGCCCGGATGTTTGGCCGACAGGCGCAGCGCGGGCTCCGGCAAGCGAGCCTTTTGCAGGGCGATGATGTATTCGCGGACCACTTCGGGCTTGTCACCGGCGCGGGTGAAGGCGTGGTCGAACTCGAACAGCGCGTCGTAGTTCAAGCCCGCGCGGGTCAGTGCATAGCCCAGGGCCATGCGGCGGTTGGGGTCATCGGGTTGCGCCGCCACCAACGCGCGCAAGCGTTGCACCGCCTCGGCCGTTTGACCGCCGTCGGCCTGGGTCAGGGCCTGGCCCAGTTGCAGGTCGATATTTTTCGGTTCGCGCAACAGTGCCTGCTGATAGACCGCCAAAGCTTGCGGCCACTGCTTTTGATTGCGATACGTGCGCGCGACCGTGGCCAGGGCTTGGGTGGTGAGGTTACGGTTTTTGCCCTGAGCCTCGTACACCTTGAGCACTTCGGCGTCTTGACCGGCCCAGCCGGCAATCACCAGGTGGTCGCTGATCTGGCCGGGGGTCTGGCGCTCGGCGGGCAGTTGGCGCAATTGGGCAAGGGCGGGCGTGAAATTGCCGTTACGCGCCTGGATGATCAGGGCATCGTAGGCCGGGTCGGCTAACGCGAGGCTGGGCATCAGCAGTTGGCTGCACAAGGCGGCCCCGATGAGCAGTCGCAACCGGCCTGAAGCACTGATGGGTAGGTTTCGCAGCATATCGAGAGCTTCCTTACACAAGGAAAGCTGTAACGATAGGTGGTCCTGAGCGAAACGCATCAGGGTGCCGGCGTCTAGTGACCCGGCCTAGCTTTCCTGTAGGAACTATCCCTCAGTAAAGTAGGCAGAAGGCCAATTGATAACAATTGTTCAGAATTGCAGGGCCTGCCGGAAATATGAATGTGGGAGCGGACTTGCCCGCGATGATGAGGTATCAACCGGCCTTAACGCCGGTCGTTTGACCCCTGTCGCGAGCCCTTCCGCTCCCACATTATTTATTTCTTACTGATGTAAGAAATCTTACTGCGCGCCGCTGACCGCACCCATTTTGGCCATGACAAAACCAATGAACTGCTCAACAGTCATCTTCTGGCCGTTGAACATCACTTCATTGTTGGCGTAGTGCAGTTTGGAGACCACGTCGGTGCCCACCAGGGTCGCCAGTTGCGTACCGACCGCCATGCCGCTGACCATCTCGGCAGCCATCTGCGATTGCTGCTCGATGGCTTTAGGGTCGGTCACACCGCCCACTTCGGCTTGCAGGGCGGCTACATCGCCAATCATTGGCTTGGACAGGGTCAGGTTGGCATCCAGCAGGGCGATGACTTGTTTGCCCAGCTCAACCGGCGGCAGTTCCATCGACGCAGGCTTGGTCAGGTCCAGCACCAGGTTGAATTTGCTTTCGCCGTGGGTGGTTTTCAGCGACAAGTTTTCCACCGCCAGTTGCGGCTTGGCGGCCAGCACCTGGTTGACGTTCGCCTCTGCCAGGGTCTGCTCGGCTTCGGTCAGCTGCAGCTCAGGCACGGGCTGGCCGGCAGCCGCAGCGGCTTGCACCGGTTGCATCTTGTCCTGGTAAAGCTTGGTCAGCACCAGCATCGCCGGGATGTCGACGTTCTTCATGCTCAAGGCCATGGCCGCCGAGCCGACAGGCTTACCCTGGTAACCGATCTCGTCGATTTTGTAGTCGACACGGCCGGCCAGGTTGTTGTCCTTGGTCTCGCTGGTGTCTTTCTGCTCGAAGCCCTTGAGGGTCAGCACCGCTTTCTGCGGGCCGAAGGTGACCTTGGTGTCGGTCAGCTCAACGGTGTTTTGCCCGGTGTAGAAACCGAAGGTGGATTTTGCCAGGTTGCTGGCCACGGTCAGGCCAGACAGCTCGGCTTCAAACGGCGCACCGTTGGCATCGATCGCTGCGACCTTGAGGCTGTTCATGTAGCCGTCGGCCTTGACCTTCTGGCCTTCGGCGGTGCTGTCGAAGTCCAGGTTGGCGCCGGAGAAACTCACCGAGGACTTGTCGTCCTTGAACTCCAGAGGCAGCAACTCGACGTTGCCGTTGACCGAACGGTTGTAGCCGATATTGGCCACGCCTTTAAGCGGCGACACGTCCTTGCTGGCGGCGAACCACTTTTCGGTGGTGGCGTTTTTTTCCAGCGCGTAGTGACTGGTGGCCATGACCGGCAGCCATTTCAGCGACACCAGGCGGGAAAACGGCAACGGGCCGTGTTCGATATGGTCGACAAACAGCAGCTCAGGGTTGGGGTTTTCTTCGCCGAAGACGCTGCCTTGGCCCTTGAGGCGGTAATGGGCGGTGCTGCTGAACAGGCCACGGTCCAGGGAGACCAGCTCCAGGTTCACGGTGCCGTCGACGCCGGCCATGGAGGTCTGCAGTTCCTTGTTGGCGTTCTGGATCGCGGTTTGCAGCACCGGCTCCAGCTGCTTACCGGTGTACCAGGCGCCGCCTGCACTGACGACGCCGACGGCGACAACAAAACCCAAAAGAACAACTGCTGGCTTATTCATGAAGTGACCTGATCAAATCCTGTGAGAAGTGGGCTGTCTTCCTTGAACCCCGAGGGGGTTGGCTCAAGCCCGCCGAAACGGGGGGAAGATTAGCACTGGCAGCCGCGAACGGCTCAGCTTTTCAGAGGGGTCAGGTCAGCAGATGGTTCACGAGTACTCCAATTCGACCTCATCAAGTTGGTGATCGAAACGCTTCAAACGGGCCGTCCAGGTGTACACCAACACCTCAAACTCGCGGTGTATGACGGCATTGCCGGGGGTGTCGGCCTTGGGGTCACAGAAATCCAATTGGTAACGTTCGCGGGCCATGGCGTTGGCCACATCGGACAATTCCCGTGCGTTATTCAGCCAATGCCTGCCATCAGCGACCTGCTGGTCGAGCAGCACGCATTGTTTTTTCAGGGCTTCGAGGCTTTTTTCCAGAGGGGTGCCGGTGAGTTCGCCCATCACCTCCTGGAAGGTGCGGCCGGGCTGCCAGTAGCTGCCCCAGAAATAGCGATCGAACACGGTTTCAACGCGGCGTAACGCGACCTTGGTGTCCCAGATCGCTACGCGTGTCTTGCCTTGCTCAAGCAACTTCTTCTTCACCCGTTGGTTTTGATATGACGCCCACGCCACCACACCAATGGACAACGTGCCGATCACCAGGCAGGCGCTGTCGAGAAAGACCATGGCCTTGTCGATTTGGTGGGCGAGCATGACGCCGTAAAAATAAGCGGCCGATAGCAACACCAGTGCGAAGAACACGCACCAGAAAGCGGGAGCATAAGGGTTTTTCATTATTGGAATCCCCATGAGCAAACGCGAGCAGTGACAGGTAAGTCGGCCCTCAGGCGAAGAGCATGGCGACTCACCAGTCAAAGCATAGCTTTTAGCTCAGGGTTTGCCGGATTGTGACGCTTGCGTTCGTCCGCTTTCCCAACCACCGCCCAACGCCAGGAACAGATCGATCTGGCTCATGGCAACCTGGGTGTTCGCCGCGGCCAGTTGCGCGCGCACATCCGTGTAGGTGCGGGTGGCTTGCAGGTCGGCCAGGAACGACGCACGGCCGGCCTGGAAGAAGCGGTGCGTCTGCTCCGATGCTTCTCTGGCGGACTCGCCGGCATCGGCCAGCGCATCACGGCGTTGCAACTGTGCGGTGTATTGCGCAAGGCCGGTCTGGGTTTCGCGAATGGCGTTGAGCACCACGCCGTCGAAGTGTGCCAGGGCGCCCTGGGTCGCGGCTTCAGCTTCGTGGATTCGCGCACGCGCACCGTTGGTCGGCACAGACCAACTGATCAGCGGGCCAAAGCCCCATCGGTTAGTGGCCGGCGTGCCCAAGTCATCGAGAAGACCGACGGTGCCTACCGTGGCCCCAATGCTGATGTCCGGGTACAACGCACCGGTGGCCACGCCGATACGCGCAGTGGCGGCGGCCAGTTGGCGTTCGGCCTGACGGACGTCCGGGCGGCGTTTGAGCAACGCGGCGCCGTCGCCCACCGGCAGCAGTTGGGCGATGTGCGGCAGCTCGGCGCAGGTGTTGGTGCCCGCTGGCAACTGGTCCACCGGCTTGGCGAGCAGCATCGACAAACGGAACAGGCCCGCCTGGCGCGACGCTTCATAGCGCGGCATGTCGGCACGCAAGGATTTGTATTGGGTCTGCGAGCGGGTCACCTGGGTTTCATCACCGCGCCCGGCGTCGCGCAGGCGCTGGGTGAGCTTAGTACTCTGGCCTTGCAGGTCGAGGGATTGGTTGGCAATCGCCAGCTCTTCGTTGGCGGCGCACACTTGGGTGTAGGAACGCACCACGTCCGCCACCAGGGTGATTCGCGCGACATCGGCAGCCGCCTGCGCCGCGTCGGCGCTGGCCTGGGCGCTTTCAATGCCGCGTTGCAAGGTGCCGAACAGATCGAACTGATACGAGGTGCTGATCCCGACGCTGCCGATATTCCCTACCGGGACTTTTTCCGTCAGCAAAAAGGCCTCACCGGATTCCTGCAGGCGCTGGGCTTCGGCCTTGACCCCGGCGTTCCAACCCCCGGCGGATTCAGCCTGTTGCGTCTGGTAGCGGGCGCGTTGCAGGTTGGCCGCAGCCACACGCAGGTCGGTGTTGGAGGCCATGGCCTGGCGCACCAGCTCATCCAGGCGCGGGTCTTTGTAGAGTTTCCACCAGTGCGCCGGCACCGGCGCCGACACGACGTTGCTGCCTTCACCCGAGATCTGCCCTTGCAGGTCGCCCCGGTTGATCGCCGCCGTTTGCGGCAATTTGTAGTCCGGGCCTACCACCTGGCACGCCGACAGCAGCACACCCAAGCCGGCCGTGGCCAGCAACGCCGCCGGTTTCATGGCTGTTCTCCCTGCTGCGCGCGGTCTTTGGCAGCGCCCCGGTCATCGATGATCGACACCGTGGCCGTGCGCCCGGCGATCATGCGAAAGTCAGCCGGCACATCATCAAAGGCGATTCGCACCGGAATCCGCTGGGCCAGGCGCACCCAACTGAATGCCGGGTTGACGTTGGGCAGCAGGTTGGAGCCGCTGGTGCGGTCACGGTCTTCAATACCGGCGACGATGCTCTGCACATGGCCGTGCAGGCGGGTGTTGTCGCCGATCACGCGGATATCCACCGGCATGCCGACGTGAATGCCGTCCAGCTTGGTCTCTTCGAAATAGCCGTCGATGTGGAAGGAGTTGCTGTCCACCACCGAGAGCACCGGGCGCCCGGCCGTGACGAACTCCTGCGCACGCGGCGCACGGTCGTTGACGTAGCCGTCGACGGGGCTGCGGATCACCGAGCGGTCGAGGTTGAGTTGGGCCGCGTCCACAGTCACTTGCGCCTCGGCCAGGGCCGATTGGGCGCGAGCCACGCGGGACTGGCTTTCCTCCAATTGCTCACTCGGCACCAAATTGCCGAGGCCACGGTTACGTTTGTATTCGCGCTGGGCCTGGGCCAAGGTTTCCTGGCGGTCAGCCACGGCGGCCTGGGCTTGGCGCAGGGCCAGCTTGAAGCGGTCCTGGTCAACGGCGAACAGCACCTGACCCTTGGCTACCAATTGGTTGTCGCGCACGTCCACTTGCTGGATCAACCCGGACACGTCCGGGGCGATCTGCACGATGTCGGCACGGATATGCCCGTCACGGGTCCAGGGCGCAAACATGTAGTACATGACCATGCGCCACACAACGACGACCGCAAACGTCACGATCAACAGCGTGAGAACGACACGGCCGATGGTCAAAAAAGGTTTTTTCATGTCATCAGGTATCGACTGAGTGAGTCCACCGCGCCCAGCAACAACGCGTAGAGCCCCACATTGAACAATGCCCGGTGCCAGACCAGGCGATAGAAGTGAATGCGCGTCAACAGCCCGTGCACCACCAGAAACAACACATAGGTAATGCCCATCAGCACCAGCAGCGTGGGCAGGAATACCCCGCTGATATCCAGATCACCGATCATAAAGGCGCTCCATCAGGTAACGGCGCTTCCCGCTCGGTGCCGTCAATAAATTCCACGCCAGGCAGCAACGACAGGCGCAGACCCGCCAACGCGTGCAACAGATGCAGGCGGGTGTCTTCTTCGTTTTGCAGGCCCTGGCCGTTGAGGGCGCGGCGTGTGCGGTCGAGGGTCATCAGCAGACCACCGGGCGCGGGCAAGCGTTCACCCGCCTTGAGGCAGGCCTTGAAGTAACCGCCCACGCCTTCCACCACCTGGTTGAGCAACACCCGTGGCACGCCATAGATGCGTGGCGAATAGGCCAGCAGGTCGAGCAGGTTCAGCGCCACACGCAAATCGCGCAGGGCACTGCCGGTGTCCTGGCCGATGAGGGCCAGGCGCGGCAGGTGCTGCATCAGGCGGTCAAGCATTTGCACAGCCATGTGGCGGTGTTCGGCCAGGGTTGCGGGCTCGGTCAGGCTGACAATGTCGCGCCAGCTGAAACGGGTCAGGCGCTTGGCTGCCAGTTCGGCGCCGAACGGCCGTGCGACCAGCGTCCACACAAAGGCAAACAACAGGCCCACCGGCCCGGCCAGGTTGACGTTGGCGAAGTTCAGGAAGTCCGCGTCGTAGGCGCCCTGGATGCTGATGAACGACGAGGTGTTGACCAGCGTCAGCAGCATGCCGAGGTAGAAACGCGGTTGCACCGTGAGCGTGCCGATGCAGATGAACGGCACCGCAAACGCCAGCACCAGCATCGGGAAATCGTGCAGGTTGGGCAGCACCAGAAACAGGTACAAGCTGGCGAACAGCACCGACATCGCGGTCCAGAAAAAGAACCGGTAGATCTGCGGTGCCGGGTCGTCCATCGAGGCGAAAAAGCTGCACGCCACGGCGGCCAGAATCACTGCGCTGCCGCCATCGGTCCAGCCCAGCAAGATCCACAGCACCGAGGCGACGATGATCGCGGTGACCGTGGAAAACGCGGAATAGAACATCAGCCCACGGTCGAGGAACGGCGTCAGCCGGCCCAGGCGCCAATGGCGGTAGACGGCGCGCCAGGTGTCCTGGCTTTCGCACTGGATGGCGGCTTGCAGGCTGCGGCAGTCTTGCCACAGGTCGACCCACTCGCCGAGGCGATACAGGGCATTGGAGAACAGCAGCGTGTGGCGGTCGTCCAGTGCTTCGCCGCGGGGTTGGGCGGCGTCGATCTTGTCGCGCAGCACGCGCCAACGTTCGAGAGGCGCCTGTTGCGTGGTGCTGTCCAGCCAGGCGCTGGCCGCTTGCAGCAAGGGCGTGAACTGCTCAAGAAACTCCGGGGCGCGGTGTTCAATGGCGTAGATCGCATCGTCCAGGGCATCGATCACCGGCAGCAGGTGAATCATGCGCCCGCGCAGTTCCTTGGTGTTGCGCACCGTCTGCGGCCGTGCGCCCTCGTGGGGCAACTGGCCGATCATCAATTCCAGGGTGTTGAAGGTGGCGACCATGCCGCCGCGCAAGGTGCTGATTTCTTCAGGCGCCACGCTGCGCGTCAGAAAGCGCTGGCTATAGACCTGAGCGTCGCTAAACCACTTGGCCACAGAACCATCAAACACCGGCATCAGGCGCCGCGGCCAGAACATTGCGCCGACTACGGCGGCCACCGCGATGCCGAGGAAAATCTCTTCGGTACGCGCCTCGGCCACATCCCACACCGCCAGCGGGTTATCCACCACCGGCAAGGCGATCAGCGGCAAGGTGTAGCCGGCCAACATCAACGCGTAGTTGTTCGCGGTACGCAGGTGCATGGACAGGAACAGCAAAATGCCCGTCCACAACGCAATCACCACCACCAGCACATACGGCGACTGCACAAACATCGGCACAAAAATCACCGCCGCTGCGGCGCCCATAAAGGTGCCGATCGCGCGATACAACGCCTTGGAGCTGGTAGGGCCGACAAACGGGCTGGAGACGATATACACGGTGGCCATCGCCCAATACGGACGCGGCATCTGCATGAGCATGGCGATGTACAGGGCGATCATCGACGCCGCAAACGTACGCACACCATAGAACCAGTCGCGGGCCGGCGGGAAGCCGGTAAAAAATCCGTTCAAGGCGTTGCAACCTCAGCCGCTTCAAACGCGCGCAGTACGCGCAGCGCAGCTTCAAGGTCGCTGTGGGCGATATCTGCCAACACGTCCTTACGCAAACGCACCAGTTGCACTTCCACCGCCTGCACCAGCTCACGGCCGCGCTCGGTAAGGCTCAAGGCCTTGGCGCGGCGGTCGTGCACGTCTTCGGTACGGCACACGTAACCGCCACTGCAGAGTTGGTCGAGCAGGCGCACCAGCGACGGGCTTTCCATCCCGGACGCCTGGGCGACTTTGACCTGGTGCACACCGTCGCCCAAGCGGCCGATCATCAAGAGCGGCACCGCGCAGGCTTCGGAAATACCGTAGCTCACCAGCGTGGTCTGGCAGATTTTGCGCCAGTTACGGGCGCCCACCACCATGCTGCTGCTGAGGTTCATCTGGAGTTGTTCGAGGGTTTGAGGCACTGGATTGTTCGCATACAGTTAGTTTGCTAACTATCAATATGGTGGATGGAACCAGAGCAGTCAAGTTTTGAAACAAATTTGCGGATGGGTGGCCGGAAGTGAAGATAAGTAAAGCGGGTTTGAGCGAGAACGTTAGATTTCCGGCAGAACAAAGCACCTGTGAGAGCTGGCTTGCCAGCTCCCACATTTAGTTCAGTGTTGGCCTCAGGCTGGCTGTTCGGCCGGAGCATCCAGGCGGCGCTGGATTTCGCCCATCATGTCCAAGCCATCGCGTAGCGAGACTAATGCTGCAGTGACGAGGTGATGAAGGTTCTGGCTGTCCGTTTTGGCGCTGAGCGTTTCTAACAGCTCGGTGCCGATACGCACGCGGCTGTGGGCTGTTTCATGGAGCAGGTGCGAGGGCGCAAACGTGTTGAATGCCAGAACGGGAACGCCGGTGGGATTGGTTTGAAGCGGTTTGTATTGGTCCATCGATAAAGCCTCATAGATAAGATTTTGACCACCTGTCCCCGTCGCCAAACGAGTATGGGTGGCAGCTGTACGCAGGTTGGCGAACCGGTTATCTATGAAACCCGGCAGATCCGAAGATCTCCCGCGCACAGCCGCCATAGAACTCATGTATCCGCCAAGCGGAGAACACGGAGTTAGAGCGCTGTAACGCGTCATAGAATGCGGATCGCCAAATCCGATCGCCGATGTGCGGCGACGGGGCGAACTATAGGGGGGATGGTTGAAGCTGTGCAACTGGCTTATCGACTAACGCCGACTGCTGGAAACGTCAGATTTCTTGCCCCATCGCCAGACGCTCCAAACCTTCATGGCCTCGGACGCGACGACTAGCACCGCCATCACCACCACGCTGTAGCCTGGGACTAACTGAGCGCCTATAAGCAGAAGAGAAACTGAAGGGATGAAAAAAACTAACCGTAACGGGGTTTGAAGGTAAACAAGCCAGCGGACCTTTTGACTACTGAGAAGAAATAAAAAACAGGATGCCATTATCGAGATCTGCAGCAACATGACAAAGCCAAAGGTGTAAGTCTGCAGCACGCTGTGGTCACGCAAAACCCATAATGCGCTCTCGATATCGCTCAAATAAGGAACTCGCCCCTCCACTACACTGGTGACCCAATAGCGAACCAGATAAATGGCATCCATCGCTCCCCACAACCAAAAGACCTGCTTGCGCGTCACTGTTTCGCATCCTCGTATTCATACGCTGTATCCGGCGTTACAGGCTGCCAATGCCAGGATTTCCCACCCTGCTGCCAATTGTCATCTCCCTCCAGATAGCGTTGCTTGATTTGCCGCAGTTCCCCGTACCGGTGCTCAACCGATCTGTGGGTGAGTTGGTCGTCACGACTGTCCAAACGGACCCAGCGCTGCGTCATAATCCTGGTGGTGTTCGCCAGATCTTTCCCGTCGGATAAGAACATTCGCCCTTCGTCACCCATGGATGCCAGTCGGTTTGCGGCCAGGATTGCAGTATTTTTAACCCCATCGTAATCGATACTTACCTTTTCCCATTTACCAGGCCCGACATAAAGTCGGCGCCCCATCAAATGCCCATACTTAACACGGCATTCTCGACTTAAAGGAAGAAAAGGCCTGTCCATTACGAACAGCCAATCACCGGACGCCAACTTGTCCAAAACTCGGCGTTGATCGTTATCCCCTGAACACTGAACAGGAGAAACATTGCACTCGGCTAGCAGCTCGCACAGCCCCTGCAATGCATAAGGCGCGCGAAAGAACTCCCTTACATTGATACCAGCAAAGTAGGGACTTTCGATTTTGGTGAGATCATAGTTTTCAATTTCTTTGTGAGGGATCAGACGCTGCATGACGTGGCCATAAAAGGGAATCAGCGTCTGTAAATAGCGGGCCCCTCATTCTGGCGGCTATCATCCGTTTCTGTTTGACCGGCAGGAAACTTCCCAAGCCGTCCCACTTCTCACACTCCCCCGCTTTGATCGTTCAGCATGGGAAAAATCAGACAAAACATCTGTGGGAGCTGCCTGCGATAGCGGTGGATCAGTCGAGGTGGAGGTCAACTGACTCGGCGCCATCGCAGGCAAGCCAGCTCCCACATTTAGATCAACGTTCACTTGAGGTCTGCTAAGCGTCCGCGGGAGTCAAAAGGCAATTTTTTACGCCCCGCGCCCTCCCCGCAACAAAAGATTCAGCTCATCCACCACCTCCGCCCAATCCGCATCCTCCAAAATTTCTTCGCGCAAAAACGCTTTCTGGCTGGCAGTCCAGAAAAAGGCGTCTGCCAATTTCAGATCCGGTTTAAGCGGCGAATGCACCGCCACAAACCTCTCGATACTTACCGGGTCATCGGGCAGCCCGAGCTGTTTGAACAGTGACGGCAAACTATGCACAGGCAGTTCCATGGCTGGCTCCTAAGAAGATAATTGCCCAGAGTCTAGTTCAGGCGCCAGCCAGGCCAACAACCGCTCGACGCACTGCTGCACAGGCAGCATGCCGGTGTCCAACTCCAACGATGCATGCGGTGGCGGTTCGTAGGGTGAGCCGATGCCGGTGAACCCCGGCAGCTCACCCCGTCGAGCCCGCGCGTAATGCCCTTTGGGGTCGCGCCTTTCACACACCGCCAGCGAGGCGCTGCACCACACTTCTCGATAGTCGGCGCCCAGCCGCTCAGCAAACACTGCCCGCAACTCGACAAGCGGCGCGATCATCGCCAGGATCACGATTTGCCCGTTATCCACCAGCAGTGCAGCCAGTTCGCTGGCGCGGCGGATGTTTTCCAGGCGGTCGCTGTCGGCAAACCCGAGATCGTTGTTAAGGCCGCCGCGCAGGGCATCACCGTCAAGCACCAGGCTTTGCCGGTCTTGCTCGAACAGAGCGGCCTGCAGCCCCTGAGCTATGGTGGACTTACCCGAGGCAGGCAAGCCTGTCAGCAGGATCGCCACACCGCGATGCCCATTGCGCGCCTCGCGCTGGCGGCGAGTGATGCTCGCCGCCAGCGCGACCGGGTTACTTGACGACGGCACGAGGCACCGCCGTGGTGATGTTACCCGCAGCCCACGCCGACTCGCGGCTGGCCAGGGCGGTGGCGATGGCTTGCACGCGGTCGGAATCCAACTGCTCGGGCAGCGGGTCGAGACCCGCGCTGGCGAAGATCTGGCCGTAGGCGTTGCGCAGGTCGGCGTAGGCCAGGTCGCGGCGCAGGTCGGCTTGCAGCGTATTGAGTTCGCCCTGGATCAGGTCAAGTTCGCCGAGGCCAGCGGCTTCGTGACGGTTGCGCAACTGGGTGAGGATCTGCCCGTCGATGTTGGCCAATTGGTCGTTGGTCCTGAACTGCCGCACGGCGTCCTGGTAGTTGGCGTTGGCCACGTAGATTTGTGCCAGCACGGCGATGGACATCGCCTGGCGGCGTGCGGTGGCGACTTCCTCACCGGCCTTGGCAACGTCGATGGCAGCGGGTGCGGAAATCACGTTGAACAGGTTCCAGGTGATCTTGGCGCCGTAGTCGGCCCAACGGTTGTCGGTCAGGAACGAGTTGCTGTCGTAGTGCCCGCCGGCCGAGAACTCCAGGCCCGGCAACAGGCGCAGCATGGCTTTGCGGGTCTCGGCGGCGCTGATGCGGGTCTGGTAGTCCTGCTCGCGTAATTCCGGGCGGTTGGCCAGGGCTTCCTGTTCCAGGCTGGCCAGGTTGACCTTGAGCTCGGGCACGCTGTAGTTGTCCGGCGTGGCCAGCTTGAGGTCGGTGCCCATGGGCAGGTTGATCAGGGTTGCGAGCTCAGTCTTGGCCAGGGACAACGCGCGGCGCTGTTCCTGCAATTGGCGTGTGGCTTCGATCAGCGCGCGCTGGTAACCGAGGGCTTGCACCGGGTCGCCGATGCGCTGCTCGCTCATGCTCTGGCTGTTGGTCTGGGCCTGGTCGACACGCGCCATCAGGCTATCGATCTGGGTCAGTAAACGTTCGGCCGCCACCGCTCGCCAATAGGCCGAGCGCACGTCCTGAACAATGGTGTTGATCACCTTGCGCCGACGTTCCTGGATGATCAGACGCTGGTCGCCTTGCTGCTTGGCGCTGATGTAGCTGACGCCGAAGTCGAGCACGTTCCACACCATGGTCAGGTCGGCCACGCGGCGGTCGCGATCCTGGGAAGTCGACGGTTCCAGGGATTGGGTGCCGGTGCGCACGCTCTGGCTGCTGGAGGCATTGGTGTTGTTGCGCCCGGCGTAACCCGCCGAGAGTGCCATGCGCGGCAGCATGTCAAAACTCGAGAGGTCCGACTGGCGTTTGGCCAGGGCCTCTTCCATCACTTTCAAACGGCCTTCGAGGTTGTATTTGACGGCACGGGCCATGGCCTGGTGCAGCGTCAGCGGGCCGTTCAACGGCTCCTGGTCCTTGTACATGCCTTGCAGATCGCTGCGGGCTCGCTGCTCACTGACACTGCGTTCAATCGGCTCACTGGTGACCGCACAACCGCTGATCGCCAGCGCCAGCAAGCTGGCGCCGAACAACTTATGACGTGTTTTCATCCTTGGACTGCCCCTGTTACCGCGCCTTGAAATAAGTATGTTCAAGCCTGCATTTCGCTGATGCCGACTTGTTGCAGTGCCTGTGCCAGGTCCATCACCTGGCGGTGTTCGATGTCTTTGAGTTGCTGTAATTGCTGGCCGAGCGTCGGCGCTCCAAATACCCCGCGCAGCCCTTGGGCCGGGTCGCCCTGGCCTTTGATCGAATGGCTGTCGAAAGACTTGAGTGAGCTACCGTCGCCGCCGGTTTCACGGTTAAACAGGCTGGAGAAGGTGCTTGTACCAAACATCCCGCCATCGCCGCCGCCAAACCCGAGGAAGCCCTTGCCGGAACCGTCTCCAACGTTATCGCTGCTGGTGAACACCTGGGCGATAAAGCTCGGGCTGGTGGCGCCGTTGTTGATAAAAATGTCCCCCAGCGGGCGAATACCATCGCCCAGTACGCGCTGCTCAAACAGCGGCGCGAACGTCAGCGGTGAACCCAGGTTGCCGCTGGGCGGAGCGAAGACCCCCGGTTGCAGCGGCAGGTTCGGTATGTCGGTCACCGGTCTTGCGACAGCGCCGGTGAGGGTCAGAGGGTCGGCCGTGACCGTGACGCTATTGATCGCGTAGGCGTTGGACTGGCTGATGCCTTCGCCGACGTTACCGGCCAGGTCACGAATCGTGCTGTTGTCGACCGTGATGATGTTGGCGCTGACATTGACGTTGTTGTTCGGCGTCAGGGTCGCGGTCCAGTAATAGCCGCCCTCACCACTTTGCAGGTTGGACAGCGTGCCGTTCGGCACCTTCAGGCTGGACAGGTCAAAGCCGCGCACCGGTTCGCTGAACCAGATAAACACCTGGGTGCCCTGCCCGGCCTTGAGCTGGGTGTCCGACACTTCGATGTACACCTGCGGGCCTTGGGTATCGACGGCAAAATAGTTTGAATAGGCATACGTATCGGCTGATGAGTTGCCTGCCGCGTCCGTCACGCCTTGGCCATTGAGCACCAGCGTGCCATACGCATTATCGAGGTGGTCTTTAGGCGTCAGCGTGGCCGTCCAGGTCATGCCGCCATCCAGGCTTTTCAAGTTGCTCAGCACGCCGCTGCCGACACTCAGGTTTTCCAGTTTCAGACCTGAAACGGCCTCATTGAACGTAATCGTGACGTTGGCCGTTTCGCCCGTGGCGAGCACGGCCTTATCAACCACAATCGTGGCAGTGGCCGGGCGGGTATCGACCGCGTAGTTGTTCGACGTACTGGTGCCCAGCCCTGCGTTGCCGCTGAGGTCATGCACTTGGGTATTGTCCAGGCTCACCACATTGCTGGTGTCTTCGATGTAGCGCTGCGGCGTGAGCGTGGCGGTCCAGGTGATGCCGCCGTCCACACTTTTCAGGCCGCTCAGCCAGGCGTTCTGCGCCTGTGGGCTGTTGTAGAACTCAACGGCTTCACTGAAGGTAATGGTCACTGTCGCCTGCTCGCTGCCGCCCAGGCTGGTCTTGTCGACCACAATGGTGGAGGTCGGGCGTTGGGTATCGACCGTGTAGTTGCGCGAAGTGGTGATACCGGCGCCGGTGCTGCCGCCGTAGTAGGTCACACCGGCGTTGTTGAGCCGCACCACATTCTGGGCACTGGTGGTATTGGCAAATGGCGTCAGTGTTGCCTGCCAGCTGATACCACCATCACTGGTGCGCAGGTTGGACAGCACGCCGCTGTCGGCACTGAGGTCGCTCAGGTCAAAGTTGCTGACCGCCTTGTTGAAGTAGATAGACACCGTGCTCGTTGCGCCGACCGCCAAACGCTCGGAGCTCAGGTAAACATTGGAACTCAGCGGTGTGTGGTCGACCGTGTAGGTGATCATTGAGCCGGCATCGAACGCGTAGTTGGTATTGCCGGCCCTGTCTTTGACGTAAGCCAGGGACAAACCAATGAGGTAGCTGCCCGAGGAACCCGCGCCCGGCGTCGGCGTCAGTGTCGCCTGCCAGATCCTGCCACCGTCGAGGCTGTAGAACGGACTCAATGTGGCCGCTTGCAGGTTGACGATTGCGCGGTTGTCGAACCCGGTGACCCACTCGGAGAAGGTGACGGTGACGGTGGCGGTCTCGCCCGGTTCCAGCAACTTATCGGACAGCGTCCAGGTCGCCGTGGGTATAACCGTATCGATTGCAAAAACCGGCGACAGCGCATTCACAACGCCTCTATTACCGAAGGCGTTTTGAACGCTGCTGGTGTCCAAGGTGATCACATTGTTGGGGGCCGTCACGTTTGCATTTGGCGTGAACACCGCCGTGTAAAGCGTGTCGCTGTAGCGGGTGAATTGGCTGAACGTGCCATTCGGGGCCTGCAGGCTGCTGAGGTTGAAGCCCTGCACCGCCTCGGAGAAACGCACCGTTACGATCTGTATTTCGTCCTTATTGATAATCGTGTCGTAGATCTCAAGGGTCGCAGTAGGGTGTGAGGTCTGGATGTTGAACGCATTGGAACTGATCCAACCCGAACCGTCGTTGCCTGCAAGATCCCTCACACCGGCGTTGTTCAGCGTAATGATATTGCTGCTGGCCTGAATGCCATCGACGGGTGTGAATAGCCCAGTCCAGGTGCGCCCACCATCGCTGGACGTCATTCTGCTGAGGCTGCCGGCGCCAACGATCAGGTCGCTGTTGTCGAAATCCGTCACAGGCTCCGAGAACGTTACCGTAACGAGGCTGGTGCTGCCGGCAGTGAGGAGCGGGTTGGCAATCACGACGGTGGCAGTCGGCGCCTGGGTGTCGATGCTGTAAGTGTTGGAGTCTGTGGTACCCGTGCCCGCGTTGCCCGCCAGGTCGTTGACGCCCGTGTTGTTCAACGTGATCAGGTTGCGGGTGGCCGTGATACCGGCAGCCGGTGCGAACATTGCGGTCCAGGTGATACCGCCATCGCTGCTGCTGACTGCGCTCAAGGTGCCATTGGCGACCGTCAGGTCGGCGTTGGTGAAACCGGTGACCGCCTCAGAGAAAGTAATGGTCACCAGCGAGGTCTGGCCGACGCCGAGGGCCGCATCCGCGACCACGAGGGTGGCGGTCGGCAACACCGTATCGATGGTGTAATTACCGGAGTTGGTCGTGCCGGTGCCGGCGTTACCCGCAATGTCGCTGATGCCGCTGTTGTTCAAGGTGATCAGGTTGGTGGTGTCCTGGACGCCGACCGTCGGCGTGAAGGTCGCGGTCCAGGTGATGCCGCCATCACTGCTGCTGACTGCACTCAACGTGCCGTTGGCGACGCTCAGGTCGCTGTTGTCGAAACCGGTCACCGCTTCGGAGAAGGTCACGGTGACCAGGGTGGTTTCGCCAGCGCTCAAGGACGGGTCGGCAATCACGATGGTCGCGGTGGGCCGCTGGCTGTCGATTGCATAGTTGTTGGAGTCGGTGGTACCGCTGCCGGTGTTGCCGGCCAGGTCTTGCACGCCGGTATTGTCCAGGCGCACGACGTTGCTGGTGTCGGTGATACCGGCGTTCGGGGTGAGGGTCGCGGTCCAGGTCACGCCGCCATCGCTGCTGCTGACTGCGCTCAAGGTGCCATTTGCGACCGTCAGGTCGGCGTTGGTGAAACCGGTGACCGCCTCGGAGAAAGTAATGGTCACCAGCGAGGTCTGGCCGACGCCGAGGGCCGCATCCGCGACCACGAGGGTTGCGGTCGGGCGCGTCGTATCGATGGCGTAATTGTTGGAGTTGGTGGTGCCGGCGCCCGCATTGCCCGAGGGGTTTTGTACGCCGCTGTTATCCAGCGTGATCAGGTTGGTGGTGTCAGTGACATTGCTGGTCGGCGTGAAAGTCGCCGTCCAGGTAATGCCACCATCGCTGCTGCTCACCGCACTCAAGGTGCCGTTGGCGATGGTCAGGTCGGCGTTGTTGAAGCCGGTGACCGCTTCGCTGAAGGTGATGGTCACCAAAGATGTCTCGCCGGCGTTAAGGGCGTTATCGGCAACCACGATGCTGGCGGTCGGCAACACCGTATCGATGGTGTAGTTGCCTGAGTTGGTCGTGCCGGTGCCGGCGTTACCCGCAATGTCGCTGATGCCGCTGTTGTTCAAGGTGATCAGGTTGGTGGTGTCCTGGACGCCGACCGTCGGCGTGAAGGTCGCGGTCCAGGTGATGCCGCCATCACTGCTGCTGACTGCACTCAACGTGCCGTTGGCGACGCTCAGGTCGCTGTTGTCGAAACCGGTCACCGCTTCGGAGAAGGTCACCGTGACCAGGGTGGTTTCGCCGGCCTTCAGGGTCGGGTCGGCAATCACGACGGTCGCGGTGGGCCGCTGGCTGTCGATTGCATAGTTGTTGGAGTCGGTGGTGCCGCTGCCGGCGTTGCCCGCCTGGTCGGTGACGCCGGTGTTGTCCAGGGTGATCAGGTTGGTGCTGTCGGTGACGTTGCTGGTCGGCGTAAAGGTCGCGGTCCAGGTGAGGCCGCCATTGCTGCTGCTGACCGCGCTCAGGGTGCCGTTGGCGATGGTCAGGTCGGCGTTGGTGAAACCGGTGACCGCCTCGGAGAAGGTGATGGTCACCTGTGACGTCTCGCCAATCGCCAATGCGCTGTCGGCGACCACGATGGTGGCCGTGGGTCGCTGGGTATCGATCGCGTAATTATTGGAGTTGGTGGTGCCGGCGCCCGCATTGCCCGAGCCGTTTTGTACGCCGCTGTTGTCCAGCGTGATCAGGTTGGTGGTGTCGGTGATGGCATTGGTCGGTGTCAGCGTCGCGGTCCAGGTGATACCGCCGTCAGCGCTGCTCACCGCCGTCAAGGTGCCATTGGCGACGGTCAGGTCGGCGTTGCTGAAACCGGTGACAGCCTCGGAGAAGGTGATGGTCACCAGCGAGGTCTCGCCGATGGTCAGCGAATTGTCCGCGACCACGATGGTTGCAGTCGGGGCCCTGGTATCGATCACGTAGTTGCCGGAGTTGGATGTGCCAAACCCACCGTTACCCGCCAGGTCACTCACGCCGGTGTTCTGCAGCGTAATGATATTGGTGGTGCTATGGATATTCGCCGTCGGCGTGAAGGTCGCGGTCCACGTGATGCCGCCGTCGGCGCTGCTGACCGCGTTCATGTTGCCGTTGGCAACGGCCAGGTCGGCGTTGGTGAACCCGGTGACCGCTTCGGAAAAGGTAATGGTCACCAACGAGGTTTCGCCCGCGCTCAGCGTCGGGTTGGCCAAAATAATGGTCGCGGTCGGGCGCTGGGTATCGATGGCGTAATTGTTGGAATCGGTCGTGCCGCTGCCGGCGTTGCCAGCCTGGTCAGCAATGCCGGTGTTGTCCAGGGTGATCAGGTTGGTGCTGTCGGTGACGTTGCTGGTCGGCGTAAAGGTCGCGGTCCAGGTGACGCCACCGTCGGCGCTGCTCACAGCGGTCAAGGTGCCATTGGCGATGGTCAGGTCGGCGTTGGTGAGGCCGGTGACTGCTTCGCTGAAGGTGATGGTCACCAGCGAGGTGCCGCCGATTTTCAGCGCGTTTTCGGCCAGCACAATCGTTGCCGTTGGCCGTTGCGTGTCGACCGCATAGTTGTTGGAGTTGGTGCTGCCGGTGCCGGTGTTGCCGGCCCCGTCGCTGACGCCGGTGTTATCCAGGGTGATCAGGTTGGTGGTATCGGTAATGTTGCTGGTCGGTGTGAAGGTCGCGGTCCAGGTGATGCCACCGTTGCTGCTGCTCACGGCGGTCAAGGTACCGTTGACGATGGTCAGGTCGGCGTTGGTGAAACCTGTGACCGCTTCGGAGAAGGTAATGGTCACCAGCGAGGTTTCGCCGAGCTTCAATGCGTTGTCGGCGATCACAATGGTTGCGGTCGGCCGCTGCGTGTCGATGACGTAGTTGTTGGAGTCGGTGGTGCCGGTGCCGGTGTTGCCAGCCGCATCGCTGACGCCGTTGTTGGCCAGGGTAATCACGTTGGTAGTGTCGGTGATGCCCGCGGTGGCCGCGAGTGTGCCGGTCCAGGTTACGCCGCCATCGCTGCTGCTGAGCCCGCTGACGGTGCCGTTGGCAACGGTTAAATCAGCCGAGGTAAAGCCGGTGACGGCCTCGCTGAAGGTGATGGTCACCAGGGAGGTACCGCCGATATTCAGCGCGGTAGTGGCCACCACGATACTGGCGGTCGGCCGCACGGTGTCGATGACATACGCGTTGGACGTGGTCGTGCCGCTGCCAGCGTTGGTCGCCGCGTCGGTATACAGGGTGTTGTCCAGGGTGATGACGTTGCCGCTGGTACTGTTGCCGGCGGTGGGCGTCAGGGTGGCGGTCCAATGGATATTGTCGCTGGTGGTCAGGTTGCTCAGGGTACCGTTGGACGCCGTCATGTCAGACAGGCTGAAACCGGCCACGGCTTCGCTGAAGGTAATAGTCACCGTGCCGTTGGCCGTGGTGCTCAGCGTAGGAGCGCTGACCGAGAGCGTCGCGGTCGGCCGCACGGTATCGATGGCATAGTTGTTGGACGTGGTGGTGCCAACCCCCGCGGTGCTCGTCGAAACGCTGCTCACACCGGTGTTGTCCAGGACAATCTGGTTGGTGGCGCTGGTGGTACCCGCACTCGGGGTAAAGGTCGCCGTCCAGGTGATGCCGCCGTCGAGGGAGTTGACCGCACTCAGGGTGCCGTTGGCAATCGTCAGGTCGGCGTTGGTGAACCCGGTTACGGCCTGGTTGAAGGTAATCGTCACCGGTGACGTACTGCCGATATGTTGGGCAACAGTGCCGACCACAATGGTCGCCGTCGGCGCCGGGCTGTAAGCCGTGTTCGCGGTTGCGCCGATATCGTTGAACAGCCCGTTGACGGCTGTCGGCTTGTTGCCTGGCGAGGCGGCGGTGGCCAAGCCACCGTTGCCACTGGCACCGGTGTTGGACGTCCCCCCCAGGGTCGCGAAGTTAGCCGCCGTGATCAATACCGCGCCTTTGTTCCAAATGGCACCGACCCCCAGGCCACCGTCACCACCATTGAACGTCGTGCCGCTGCCTGCCGCCGAACCGCCACCACCGCCGCCGCCGGCACCGATGTTACCGGTAATCGAGCTGGTGCCGACGATGGTCAAGGTGGCGCCGCTGGCGTTGTAAATACCGCCGGCCGCTGCGCCGCCCTTGCCACCGGCCGCATTCCAGCCGGAACCACCGCCGCCGCCGCCGATCGACAAGCCGCCAGAGGCTGCTGTGCCGCCAGCGGAACCGTTGGTATAGCCGTAGATGCCGGTCGAACCGGCACCGCCGGTGCTCGAACCGCCGATACCGCCCATGGTGCGATAACCACCGCCCGTACCGCCCTGGTTGGCGGTGCCCGCGGTGCCGGCGTAGATACCGCTCCCGTTGCCGGTAATGCCGCCATGCCCACCGGTGCCGCCGCCCACTGCGCCGCCCCCGCCGCCACCACCGCCGACATCGCCACCGGCCACACCACCACCGCCACCGCCACCCGAGGCTGCGTTGGCTGTCACGGTGACGTTATTCAACGTCAGGTTGCCGAAGTTACTGATCCCGGCCCCGAGCAAATTGGCCGCGGTCGTCGCGCTACCGCCAGTGCCGCCGTCGCCGGCCTTCAGGCCCTTGGTAATCACCAGCCCGTCCAGGGTCGCGGTAACCCCGGAATTGACCGTGAGCACCTGGGTCTTGTACTGCCCGCTGATGGTCACATCCGGCGTGCCGTTGTGGTCGAGGTCGCCTTCGATGGTGAGGTTTTTGGTAATCACCAACTGCGAGTTGAGATTGACCGTCATGCCTGGCGTGTTGAAGGTAACGGTATCGCCCGCCACCGCACTGCCCAGGGCCGTGCGCAGCGAACCGACGCCGCTGTCCGCCCCGCTGGTCACCGTGATCGTCGCCAGGCCGTATTGATACGCCGACATCGACTGATACGACAACGCGGTGTGGTTCTCTATAGAGCCCGTGGCAATCTCCAGCGTCCAGTCGCCGCCCGCGCCGGTGCGGTTGCTGGACGCGGCAATATCACGCCCGGTCAGGCTCGCCAGGGAGTCGACAAAGCTGATGCCCTTATCGCCCTCTGCCGTGTTACAGGCATAGATCAGGATATCGCCACCAACATTCATGTCCTGACCGATCTGCGCCAGCACTGCGCTGCGGGCCGCGACGTTATCGGCCGACAGGTAAGTGCTGCCCAACCACAAGTCGCCCGAATTACCGTGAGCGACTATCTGCACCGAACTCACGCCCTGGTGGCTGCCCAGGTAATCGGCAATCTGTTGCAGACCATCTTTGCTGGCATCCAGCTGCACCACCTGGGTACCGGGAGCGACGCCTTTGAGCAGGTCGGCGGCGTCCTTCACGCGCGCATCGACGAACACCACCGCCTGGCCTGGGACGGCAACCGGTGCCGGTGTGGCCGGCGCGTCGGTTTGCGCGTGGGTGTCCTGGCTGGCCGTCGCGTGATCAGCCGTCGACTCCTTGGCCGCCGCATCCGCAGTGGCATGGCTGTCCGCCTGGGCGGCATCGACCACTGTGGCCGCGACCGCGCCGTCAAACAGCATGCGGGGTTCAAGGAACATGATCATCGGCGATGCCGGGGTGGTGGCGCCTGTTGTTGCCTGCCGTGCCTTACCTTTGCTCCACCACATGCTGCTCACCCGCTTGTCGAAGACTGTTACTCGGAACGAAAAAAGCCGCAATCAGCTGATTGCGGCGTCGGCCTTGGTACGAATGACATTGGCGGCGCTCAACGAGCCATCCCGCCAGAATTCCATGTGCGCATACTGCTCGAAGAGGTCAGGCGGCAGGATGGTGCGCCGAGGCTGCAACGCGACCTTGGATTTGACCCGATGCAGCCCGCTGACGCCCAAGGCGTCATCGAAGTCCGGTGCGTCATAACTGAGGTTGTCGAAATCATGCTCGAACCACGGCTCGCCGATAAATTCGTAGACGAGGCGCATCACCCGCTCAGGCGCCTGGGACAGCAAGTCGTAGTCAACGACCAGCATGGAATCGGCGTTTTCCCCGTAGTACGCCTCTTTGAGCGCCGACCAGGCATAGCCCACCAGGCGATTGCGCTGGCCCAGCGTTTCAACACGGCTGTAGACCGTGTTGCGCTCGACGTCATCGTTGAACAGCTTGGTGTTCTCGAACGGGTTGGCGCGATACAGCCGCTCAAGGCTGTCCATGATCCAGGCCACATTGCGCACGCAGGCGATCACTTTGGCCTGGGGGAACAGGTCATGCAGCGCGGGCATGCGCGCGCACCATTGGCGGTTGGTGTCGAAGACGATCGGGAGAGCGGTTTTGTCGGCGTAGTACGAATCGAACAGGCCGCGCAGCAAACGGCGCCGGGTGTCGGCGTCAATCACCGAACCAAACTCACTGCCGGCGCTGCATTGCCCCAGCACGCCGTTGAACAGGGTGCCTACGGGGCTGCTCATGCCGGCGTGAAACCGCGGGTTCTGCAACAGAATCGCAGACAGCAAAGTCGAACCGGAACGCGGTAATCCGGAGATAAAGTGATACTGCAATCCGTTCACCACTTTGTAGGACGAAAATCCATTTATGGGCGAAGCGTAGCTGAGGATTACAGTGTCGACTAGTGGTTATTTGCCACCATTTCGGCATTCGTCCAATGCCGATTAGAAATTAGTGGCAACCCTCTGGTTGCAAAGGCTCTGGACCGCGGCACAGCACAAACAACCGCGCGCGTGCCCCGCCGCCATCCTGGCGCAGAAGCTCGCGCCAGCCATCAGGAATCGGTGCGAAATCATCCGGCGGCTCGGTGCTGCTGACCAGCCACACACGGCGCGTATCGGCCGGTAATGCCGACAGGCGGTCAAGGTAAATACGCCCACCGTCCTGGTCGACCAGCGTACCGAATCCATAAGCGTTGGGTCGGGTCGACGTGCCATCCGGTTTTGGCGGCGTGTAGAGCTGCAATTGGGCGTCGGTCTGGTCGTAATACACATAGCTGAGGTACCACAACATGTCGCTGAGGACGATGCGGTCGTCTTCCTGGTAATTACGGTTGATGAACTCCACCGGGACATTGAACTGGTCCTGCACGTCCACGGTGGCGTTGTTCTTCAGCCCCAACAATTCCACGCCTGCGAACACCACGAACAGCGCCGCCCCCAGCCACGAAAGGCGCGTCGGCAGGCGGTCGATGGCCACTGCCACGAGGATCGGCAAACCCAGTGCGTACACCGTGAGGTAGCGCTCGATAAAGACCGGTGAGATGAACGACACACCGTATACCAGCAGCAGCGGCAGCAGAAAGAACGCGGCCAGCAGGCAAGCCGGGCGATAACGCTCGCGGTCACGCCAGGCGGTGAGACCCACCACGGCGATCAACAGCAGTGGGAACAGCCAGAACAACGGCGGCCAGAAACCGATGCCTTCGTCCTGAAGCACGAACTGCCAGACCATCGACGGCACCGAAATCAGTGAAACCGGGTCTTCCCAGCCGATGTCACCGCCGACCTTGAGCTGCTCGACATGCTGGATAAGGTCCAGCAGGTTCGGCAGCCAGGGCAGGTACAACGCCACAATCAACGCGTTAGCGCACCACCAGGACGGACGAAGTATCAGGCGTTGGCCCCGCGCTTGAGATGTACACAACACGCCCAGCCACGCCCAATGCACCAGCACGCACAACGCGGTGAAGTAATGGGTGTAGAAAGCGGCCGCCATCAGCAGCGAATAGGCCGCCAGGTAGCGCGTGCGTTGAGGCTGACGGACCCAATACACCAGCGCCAGCGTGGCGCCCAGCAGCCACACGGCCAGCAGCGAATACATGCGCACTTCCTGGCTGTAACGCACTGCCGTCGGAAACAGCGCCAGCAGGACACCCGCCAGCACGGCCGCGCGACGGGTCGATAACTGTCGTGTGAGCGCGATGCCAAGGCCCACCGCCACCACGCCGGGAATGGCACTCATACCGCGAATCGACCAGATGCCATCGCCAAACAACCCGATCCACCCGCGCAGCATGAAAAAGTACAGCGGTGGGTGCACGTCATGGGCCGCGTGAAACCACAGGTCATCCATGGCGTATTCACTGAGCAACAGGCTTGAGCCTTCGTCGGCCCAGATCGCCGAGGCGGTCAGGCCATAGAAACGCACGGCCATCGCCAGCGCCAGGATCGGCACCCACCATAAGCGGGCCAGCCAACCGGCACCCTCCCAGGCGGCCGAGAGGCGATTGACTGCGGGAAATGCCCCCACTTTGTCGTCTTGCTCTACCACAGACCGTCGCACCTCAAATCCCCTCATACCGCCCATTAACCGGGGCGAAACCTGCGCTCGCGCAAACAAGCGCCACTCTAGGACAAACGCCCCGGTTTCGCTCGCTGTTTTACAACCGCCAGGCGCCGCGCAAAACCGCAGACTACGCTCTGCGATGACACCAGATCGATTGGCGTCACACCCACGCAAATCCCACCACAAGGATGAAAGAGCATGGAAGTATTCATCGGCACCATTCAACCCTTTGCGTTTAACTTTGCCCCGCAAGGCTGGGCCTTGTGCGAAGGTCAGATCCTCTCACTCAATCAATACCAGGCGCTGTTCGCCCTGATTGGCACCACTTACGGCGGCAACGGCAGCCAAAACTTCGGGTTGCCGAACCTGCAAGGCCGCTTGCCCATCGGCCAGGGCAACGGCGTAAACCTGTCACCGCGTGTTATCGGTGAGTTTTCAGGCACCGAAAGCGTCACCGCCACCCAGGCCAACCTGCCCGTCCATACCCACGCCACCACAACCCTTGCGGCCAGTACCTCAGTGCAACTGACCAGTGCCGTCAGCAACCCGGTGACAACACCGACCGCCACCAACGCCTACATCGGTGCATCCGGCACCGGCCCCGGCAGTGCTTCGATCTACTCCGACCAACAAGGCGCCAACCCGGTGGCGCTCAAAGGCGTCAACACCACGTTGACCGGCACGATTGCGCCGGCAGGCCAGGGCTTGCCGATGGGCACGATGAATCCGTTTCTGGTGATCAACTTCAGCATTGCCCTGACCGGACTCTTTCCATCACGCGGCTAAATACTCGGCCGGGGCTCACGGGCCTCGGCACTTTTGAACGGGAGCCTTCTATGTTGAACCTGGTTACCTCTGAGCATTTTCGACCGCTGCTCAATTGCAGCAGCATGCTGTACCTGCCCGACGGCTCGGCGCTGCCGATCCAGATCCAGCACCTGACCGAAGCCCCCAAGGCCACCCTGCCGGGCAGCCCACGCGGGGCATTCAGTGTGTTGTTCGAAAGCCTTGGGCCCACCGACTTCGTCGACGGTTTATGCCGTTTGCCGTTGGTGGACACCTGCCTGGAACAGGTGTTCGTTTCCCGCGAGCCCGCCATGGGCCGTGATGAGCAACGCGGTTACTTCTGCATCGTGTTCAACTGAGACGGGTACCACACCAACCGCTGCGCAGCGGGCGTTTCTTCTTCCACACGAAACCCCAGCGCCAGGTAATGCTGGCGCGCATGGGGGTTGCTCGCCCAAACCACCGTGGCCACCGGGCAAAACACTTGGGTGGCCGCCTGCTGCACACCTTGCAGCACCGCACGGCCAAAGCCCTGGCCACGCGCGGCGGGGATGAATGCCAGGTACAACACGCGGATTTCATGGGCGCCGAAATCCGCACTCAAAGCGCCGATGGGCGTGCCCAACTTCTCGATCACGTAATGCAGGGCGCCGGGGAAATGCGCGTCCAGGCCCTGTTCCTGCACGTGGAATTGCTGGGCAATCACGTCTTCCACCAGCGCCTGCTCGCCGTCGATCCACTGCAAATCCGCACGCGCCGAGCGGTACAGGCGCTGCAAAAACGGCCCGTCGCTGCTGCGTGACGGGCGTACCACCAAGCCTTGCGCCAAGGCGCCATCCTTGTTCAACATTGCGTTCAACTCCTGTCAGAACCCGCTTTCCCTCACACCCAACGCGGCGGCGCGTCGCCAGGCCACGCCCAGCACCGACTCACTGCGGCCTTGCAACACCACCAAACCACGCAACGGCTGATGGGGCGTATCGATCGGTTGCTGGCTTTTCAAGCGCGCACCGTACTGGGCCTGCAACGGCTGCGGGCGTTGATTTTCATCGCGGCGCACGGCAATCGGCCCGTGGTGGTCGGACGTCAGCGCCTCTTGATCCAGATAGGCCACACCGTTCGCGTCGATGTCGGTCAACTCCACCGGGATCGCCGCGCGCATGGGGTCATCGGCGATAAAACGTCCCGTCGCGCCCGGCGCCACCCGCCACAGTTCGGCTTCGGCGAGGTAACCACGCAACCGCGCGCCCTCTTCCACCACTTGCGCCAGCGGGTCTTTGGGCGACAGCCAGCGGCCCACACTCAATTGCGGCAGTAAATCGCGTACGGTGCCGGCGTGAGGCGCCCGTAACAGCAGGCGCTCGCGCTGCGCCGCCAAACCTCGGTATTCGGCCAACGCCTGGGACAGACGCTGATCATTGATCCCGGCGTCCGCCGCCGTTTCGCTGCGCCCGGCCTGGCGGCGCATCTGCAACTGCAGGATGTCCACTTCACGGCGCACGATGCTTTGCCGCGCATCCAGGTCCGGTGATTCCAGCTCAATCAGCACCTGGCCCTGGGTCACCACCTGCCCGTCCACCACCGACAAGGCCTTGACCCGCGCTGCCACCGGCGCATGCAGCGCACTGGAGCGCCCGGCCTCAAGCATGGCCGGCAACTCCACGGCGCTGCGCCACGGCAGCACCAGTGCCAGCACGATCAGCAGTAGCGCCAGGCCGCTGAGCAGCACGCGGGGAGCATAGGCCTGGGTGCGGCGGCTCCACCACTCGCGCCACTCCTTGAAAATCGGCAGGAAGATGAACCACACCAACTCGACCAGCATCAGGAAGATCCCGAGCAGCTTGAAGAACAGGTGATACACCGCCAGGGCAATCCCCAAAAACAGCGCCGCCCGCCACAACCACGCCAGGTAGCCCCAGCCCAGCAGTCGCCGTTGCATCTTCGGTGACCACGGCTCCGGCGCCGGCTCGCCATAGCCGAACAACAGCTCACGCAAGCGCCAGCGGCACAGCGCAAAAGCACGGCCTTGCAGGTTATCGACGCCCCACCAATCACTGATCAAAAAGTAACCATCAAAGCGCATAAAGGGGTTGAGGTTGATGGCCAGCGTGGTCAGCCACGTGGCGCTGGCCAGCATGAACGCCGCCGTGCGCGCGGGGCCATCGGGCAGCAGCGACCAGGCCAGTAAGGCAATGCTCGCCAGCAGCAATTCGGCCATCACCCCACCGGCGCCGATCATCAGCCGTGCGCGGCGATCATTGACCCGCCAGGCATCGCTGACGTCGGTGTAGAACATCGGCAGCAACACCATGAACGCCACCCCCATGCTCTGCACCCGGCAGCCGGCGCGCTTGGCCATAAAGGCATGGCCGAACTCATGGCACAGCTTGGCAAAGAACAGCGCCACGCCAAACGCCAGGGCGCCGCCGAGGCTGAACAGGTGCGGGAAAGTCGCCAGAAAACGCTGCCAGTCGCGCGCGACCAGAAACACCCCCAACCCCAGGATGATCGGCAGGCCGTAACGCAACAGCCCCGGCCCGAACCGCGCCAGCCAAGGCCACGCCCGGTTGAGAAACGCGTCGGGGCGCCAAAGCGGAATACGGAAAAACAGATACTGGTGCAGCAACACCTGCCACAGGCTTCGCTTTTGCGCGGCGGCTTTATGGAGGTAACTGGCGCGCTGCTGCGGGTCGAAGGCGGCGATCAAGTCATGGGCGCGCAGAAAGCTCAGCAACTCCTCGACTTCGCTGCCGCCCAACGGCAAACCCGGCTCTCGGTTGGCCGCCTGCAGGACGTGTTCCGGGTCGCCCAGGGACCAGTGGCGCAGCAGGCGAATGGCGGTCGCGCCGAGTTTGAAATAGCGCCCGCGTACCGGGTCGGCCAGGGTCCAGCGCGGCGAGCCGTCCAGGGCCGCGCCGGCACTGGACAGCTGCAGGTCTTCACGCAGTTTGGGCAGGCTCATCAGAGGCCAACGCTCTGGCGCAGGCCCGCCAGCGGCCTACGTAACAAATACAGGGCCAGCGGCGCACGCTCACCATAGATTTTTGCCGTGCCGCGCAGGCCGATACGCGGCGGCGCTTGATCAAACTGTGCATCGAGTCGATAAGCAAGCTGGCCGCCGGGCGTGGGCTGCGCTTCATACGCCGCACGTTGCAGGGTCGCCAGATGGCGTTGCAACGGGTCGCTGTCGAGGAACAGCGCCACTTGGGCGTTGGGCGCCAGGGCAATCGCGTCACCCACGGCCAGCTCGATGCGCAACTCGGCTTGAGCCGGGTCGGCGATCTGCAACAGGCGTTCGCCGGTTTGCACGGGTTTGCCGGTCCAGCGTTCGGCGTCGGCAAACACGGCGATGCCGTCGCGCTCGGCGCGTACCTCGCTGCGTTTGAGCAGTTCGCGGGCGTAGTCGCGTTCGGCGCGTTTTTGCTCGACCCTGGCCGCCAGCAGGTCGATGCGCGAGCTTGATTCGGCATCCGCAAACGCTCGCTGGGAATTGGCCTTGAGCTCAGCCTCGGCCACGCCCAGTGCGCGTGCCGCCACATCCGCCTGGGCGGTGAGCGTGGTGCTTTCGAAGCGCAGCAGCAGGTCGTCGGTTTTCACCGCCTGGTTGGGTTTGACCAGAAACTCGGCAATCACCCCGTCCAGCGGCGCCGCCACCACTTGCCCGGCCAACGGCACCACTTCGGCAGGCGCCAGCACCGATTGGCGCACGGGAATCAGCAGCAGCAACAGCAAGGCGACCACCACCAGCACCTGGCGTTTGCGCGTGAGGCGCAACCGCCACGGCTGACGCGGTTGCAACGCGTGCCAGGCGTGGCTGTAGGTATCGCCCAATTGCGCCAGCAACACCTGCTCGGCCGGGGCCCACGGCGTATCCCGCGCCAGCCACAAGCCGCCGAACACCCGGCCGTGGGGATCGATCAACGGCAGCCAGAACACATGCCCGGCGGACAGGCTTTGCCAGTCGGCCTGCACCGCGCCGCTCAACTGTTCGGCGGGAACGACACGTGCAGTCTGGCCCAGCGCCTGCTTATGCAACTGCGCCACCGCTTGCTCGACGAAAGCCACAAACGGCGCGTTCGGGTCGACGCTGCTCACCGCCGTCACAGCCTGTATCTTGCCGGCGATCAACAGCGCCGCATGGCGATAACCAAATAGCGGCTGGCCGTCATTGACCAGGCTGTAGGCCAGTTGCTCGGTCGTGCGTGCGGCGCGAGTCTGGCGTTCCAGCTCCAGAAACTGCGCGAACACCCGCTCGATATGCCCCGGCATCGGTGCGTTCATTGCAGTTGCGCAAAGTGGGCGGTGCCGCTCATGCCGGCCATCAAGCCAGTGGCGCTGGGCAACGTGGCGACCAGCAGCAGGGTTTGACTGCCCTCGTCGATGCGCGCGCCAAGGCGTTTGACGGTGGCGCTGAACGCCTTGCCGGTTTCGTCCGGAGTGAACTCGAAGGTCTGACCGGGCTTGAGTTTGCCCATCCAGCGCGACGGCACCAGCAGGTGGATTTCAAGGCTGTGGTTGTCGACGATTTCCAGCAGCGGCGCCCCGGCCGACACGCTTTCATAGCGCTGCACCTTGCGTTGCACCACTTGGCCGTCAAACGGCGCCAGCACACTGCAGCGTTTGACCTGCACTTGGTAGACCTGGGACTGGGCCTGGGTTTCGGTGAGCTTGGCTTCGGCACGCGCCACTTCAAACCGGCCAACCGAATTGAGCGCCGCCAATTGCTTGTTGTGGGCCAGCTCTTCATTGGCGCCGCGGCTGGCAGCCTGGGCGGCATTCAGTTGGGCCTGGTAAGCCGAACAATCGAAACGCGCCAGGGTGTCGCCTTTCTTGAACGACTCGCCCTCACTGAACGGCAGTTCGACAATACGCCCCGACAACTCGCTGGCCAGCATCGCCTGGTCGCGAGCCCGTAGCACTCCGCGTGCTTCACTGCCGTTGCCGGCATTCGCCTCGGGCGGGTGATCCAACAGCGGATCGTCCGCCATCGCCAGTTGCGCTACGCCAATCAGACACGAAATCCCAAACATCCAGCTACGCAACTGCTCCATACGTTTACCACTCCCTGATGATGCCGGCAGTCTAGGGCAGCAAGGTCAAATTGCCACTACCCACAGCCGACAAATCTGAATTTATTGTAGGGCGCCGCCGACGTATTTGCAGGTGTGCGTTATTATTGCGGCCTTCCAAGGATCCAGGATCAAGGACACGCTCATGCGCATCGGTTTTCTGTCACCTCTGGCCGTGGCATTGCTCGCCGGCCTTTCGTTCCAAGCCCAGGCCAGCGGGGATGACTCCTGCTACCCCGATTGGCGGGTGTCGCGCGACAGCCTTGAAGGGTGCAGCAACCTGCCCTTCCTGAGCCCGGGCAATGACAGCCGGGTCAACCTGCGCCTGTTGCTGGCGGACAAGCAAGTCGCGCCGCTGACGCCAAGTGCATTGAGCGAAACTGACCTTGAGGAAGGCTTCGGCCCGGTGCCGTTCCCGGTGTATCGCCTCACCCCAATGACCGACGCAGCCGTCGAAAAACCCGAGGCGGCGCCTACGCCCAGCAAACTCGATGAGCTGCTCGCACCGCTGGGCATTCAGCGTGAAAACGACAAAGCGGCGGGTGACGCGTTCCTGACCGGCGAAGGCAGTCGCTGCCGCAGCAACGATGACAGCAGCGCCACGGCGTTTATCAGCCAGGTGGTCAGCGCCGACCTGCCTGAAGCGGAACGCCGACTTTTGGTCACTGGCCGTCTGAGTCTGCTGGGCGCCTGTACCTGGGAGGGCGCAAGCCTGGGTGACCCGGAGCACATCCAGTCCGCCGCAGGCCGCGAGCTGCGCACGTATCTTCAAGCCGCTGGCGACTTCTACAGCGGCCGGTTCGGCGACGCACAGCGCGGCTTTGTCGCCGCCGCCAGCGCCAGCCTGCCCTGGGTCAAGGAAACGGCGCTGTACATGATCGCCCGCACCGAGTTGAACCAGGCCCAGGAAAACGCGTTCGACGAATACGGCATGCCGCAATTGGAGCATGTGGATAAGGCCGTGTTGGCCGATGCGGATACCCGCTTCAACCTGTACCTGAAAACTTATCCACAGGGCGAATACGCAGCTTCCGCTCAAGGCCTGTTGCGCCGGGTGCATTGGCTGGCGGGCGATACCGACAAGCTGGCAAATGACCTGGCCGCGCAACTGAGCAGCGAGCAGCGCAACGTGTCGTTGGACGACCTGGTGCAGGAAACCGACAATAAGCTGCTGAGCGCGACCAACAAGCCTGCGGCCAACCCGCTGATGCTGGCCCTCAACGACTTGATGTGGATGCGTGCCGGCAACCCGCCCAAATTGACCCGCGACGCTTTGGCCGCGCAGAAGCCGGTGTTCGCCGAGGAGCCAGCGCTGTACGACTACGTGCAAGCAGCGTTTGCGCTGTACGTCGAGCATCAACCCGACAGCACGTTGAAACTGCTGCCTCAGGACGTACCCGCCAACCTGGGCTACCTGGCGTTCAGCCAACAGACCCTGCGCGGCCTCGCCCTGGAAGCCAAGAATGATTGGAAAGGCGCCGAAGCGCTGTGGCTGAAACTGTTGCCCCTGGCCAAGCAGCCCTTGCAGCGTGACCAGTTGGAACTGGCCCTGGCGATGAATTACGAGCGCAGCGGGCAACTGGCCAAGGTGTTTGCCACCGACTCGCCGATCAGCGCCAAACAGGTGCGCTACATCTTGCTGCGCAACATCGCAGGCCAGGATTTACTGCGCCAGCAGATTACCCAGGCAAGCGACCCGGTCGAGCGTGAAACAGCGCAGTTTGTGCTGCTGTACAAAGACCTGATGCGCGGCCAGTACGCCACCTTCGCCGAAGACTTCAAGCAACTGCCGGCATCCGTGCCACAAGACAAACTCAGCACCAGCCTGGGTTATGTCTATGGCGATGGTCGCTCGTTGCAGCTGTTCCAGTGGAACGGCGATAAACCTGAAGACGGCTACGCGTGCCCGAGCATTGCGCAAATCGCGAGCGCCCTGCAGGCCGATCCGAAAAACCCCAAGGGCCTGAATTGCCTGGGTGAGTTCATCCTGCGTAACCATCTGGATGGCATGCCGCTGGACCAGGCGCGCGCGGCGGGCAGCCTGGGCAGTACGGCCTCGCTGTTCAAAGGCGAGACCTTCTCACGGCTCGACGGCTACCGGCAGGTCATCGCCAACCCCAAGGCAGCGCATAACGACAAGGCCTATGCGCTGTTCCGTGCGATCAACTGCTATGCGCGGGCCGGTTACAACAACTGCGGCGGTGAAGATGTGGATAAATCCGTGCGCAAAGGCTGGTTCCGCCAGCTGAAAACCGGGTTTGCCGACACTGAGTGGGCCGAGTCCCTGAAGTATTACTGGTGAAACACCTGTGGCTAGGCTTGCTGTTGCTGGCAAGCCCGGCCTTTGGCGCTGTTGACGCCCGCGACTATGACGCCTTCTGGCTGTGGAGCGGCGTCACCCCACAGCCAGTACTCAAACAGGCAAAAACCCTCTACATCCTCCAGGGCCAAATCAACTCCACCCGGCGCGCGCCCCAGCTTGGCGTGCAGTTTATCGCCCAAGGCATCAGCGTTCCGCGCATCACCCAGGGCGACGTCTGGGTGGTGTACCGCGCCCACACCCTGCACTGGCCGGAGCAGGTCTACACCCAACTGCTCGGCCAGGTGCAACGCTGGCGCGAGGCGGGCAACCCGGTGGTTGGCATCCAGATTGATTTCGACGCCCGTACCCAATACCTGCACGAGTACACACGCTTCCTGCGTGACCTGCGCCAGCGCCTGCCCGCCGACCTGAAGTTAAGCATCACGGGGCTTATGGACTGGAGCAGCAACGCCGATCCGGCCGCCATCGCCCAGCTCAAGGGCGTGGTAGATGAAGTGGTGGTGCAGACCTATCAGGGGCGCCACAGCATTCCGGATTACGCCGCGTACTTACCTCGGATGAACCGGCTGGGGCTGCCGTTCAAGGTCGGGCTGATTCAGGGTGGCGTGTGGGACGAGCCGGGGTATTTGAAGGGCAGCGAGTGGTTTCGCGGGTATGTGGTGTTTTTGCAAAACCGGTGATCACGCAGTACTCCCTGTGGGCGTGGGCACGCCCGCGATAGCGTCAGTCCAGTCAACGTGGTGTTGAATGATCCGCCCTCATCGCGGGCAAGCCCGCTCCCACAGGGAGAGGTCTTCAGCCTGCAGGAAGGGAGGCTGTTTCAGGGTAGACGGATTGCCACCCGCCGCCCAACGCCTTGTACAACCCGACCATGGCCAACGACACGCCGGTGGAGCTTTCCACCCACTGTTCCTGCGTCGCCAGCAGCGCGCTTTGCACCGTGAGCACGTTGACGAAATCCACCACGCCTTCGACGTACTGCTGTTGCGCGGTCGCCAGCGCGATCTGGTTCTGGCGCACCGCTTCGGCGAGGCTGTCGCGGCGCAGTTGACTGGTGTTGTAGCGGGTCAATTGGTCGTCGATTTCATGCCAGGCGCGCAATACGGTTTGCTGGTACGCCAGCGCCGCTTCCTGCTGCTGGGCCTCACGCAGGTTCAACATGCCTTGCAGGCGCCCGCCGTTGAACAGCGGCAGGCTGAACTGCGGGCCGAAGGCGAACGCGCGCGAGCCCCACGAACCGAAATCTGACAATTGCAGCGCTTGGGAACCGAGGCTGCCGGACAGGGTGATACGCGGGTAGAAATCGCCTTGGGCCACGCCAATGTTGGCGGTGGCGGCGTGCAAGCGCGCCTCGGCCTGACGGATATCCGGGCGGCGTTCGGCCAACTCCGACGGCAGGCCGATCGCGACCTGGCGCTGGGTTTGCGGCACGGCGGCGTCTTTGGACAGTTGCGCGTGCAGCGCTTGCGGCGGCTCGCCCATCAACAGGCTCAGGGCGCTGATCAGTTGGTCCTGGCGCTGCTGCAAATCCGGCAGGCGCGCGTCGATGGCAGCGACCTGGGCGGCGGCTTCGGCCACGTCAAGGTCTGTCGCCACGCCGTCGGCCAAGCGCAGTTGCGAGAGCTTGAGGCTGTGCCGGGCCACGTCGAGGTTTTGCTCGGTGACCGCACGGGTGTTCTGCACACCGCGCAGTTGGATGTAGTCCTGGGCGGTCTCGGCGAGTACCGATAAGAGCACCGCACGGCGGTCGTTCTCGGCGACTTGCAGGGTGGCGTCGGCGGCTTCGGTTTCACGCTTGACGCGGCCCCAGAAGTCCAGCTCCCAGGCCGCAGAGAAGCCCGTGTCCCACTGGTTGTAAGCCGACCGGCCACCCTCACCAGACGGGTCGTTCAGGCCTTTGGCGCTGTTGCGTTGGCGCCGGTAGTCACCCGTGGCGCTAACGTCGGGGTAACGCTCGGCGGTGGTCACCTGGCGTACCGCGCGGCTTTGTTGCAGGCGGCTGCTGGCCAGTTTCAAGTCGAGGTTATCGGTGACGGCACGGCGTGTGAGGGCCGAGAGTTGCGCATCGTGGAACACGTCCCACCAGCGCTCCTGCAACGGCTCGGTGACGGCGCGGCTGGCGGCCTGACGACCTTGAGGCTCGCTCCATTGCGTGACGTGTGGACCTTGAGGCCGTTGGAAATCCGGGCCGACGGTGCACGCGCTCAGGCTGATCAGGCTCAAGCTGAGCCAGACAAATGACTTCATTGCTGGGCCACCTCACGCGGTTGCGCGAGCGACTGGGTGTCGACACTGGCCTCCACCGACATGCCGACGCGCAAGCGCTCGGTCAGCGGTTGGTTCGACTCGAGGATGATCTTCACTGGAATACGCTGCACCACCTTGGTGAAGTTGCCGGTGGCATTGTCCGGTTTGACCGAGGCAAACGTCACGCCGGTGGCGGGCGCCAGGCTTTCCAGATGGCCGTTGAGCAACTCGCCGTCGAGGCTGTCGACACGCACCTGCACCGCCTGGCCAGCGTGCATATGCGACAGTTGAGTCTCCTGGAAATTAGCCACCACATAGGCCTCGGCCAAGGGCACCACCGCGAGGATCTTGCTGCCTGGCGTCACATAGGCGCCGACCCGTACCGCACGCTCACCGACCATGCCATCCACCGGCGCAACGATGCGCGTGTAGGACAGCTGATAACTGGCCATTTCCAGCGCAGCCTGGGCCCGTTTGAGCCCACCGGCGGCCGCATCACGCTGGGCGGTGAGGATTTCCACTTGCTTGCGTTCGGCGGCCAACACCGCCGTGGCACTGGCCAGGCGCGCGGTGGCCTGGTCGATGCGGGTCTTGGCCTGCTGCGCGTTCTGCACGGTGCCGGCCCCCACGCCGGCGAGGTGGTTGTAGCGGTTCAGTTCATGCTCGGCGAAGGCCACTTCGGCGCGGTCAGCCGACACGGTGGCCTGGGCCTGGGCGATCACCGAGCTTTGGCGCTCCAGGGTGGCGGTGGCGTTTTTCAGTTGGGCTTGGGCAACCAACGTATCCGCGTCGGCGGCTTGGGCGGCCGCGCGAAAATCACGGTCGTCGATCAATGCCAATAATTGGCCGGCTTTGACACGCTGGTTATCTTCCACCAGCACTTCCTTGATGAAGCCGGCAACACGCGGCGCCACCAGGGTGAAGTCGGCGGCGACGAAGGCATCGTTGGTGGTCTGGCGCTGGCTGCCCAGCACGCCTGGCGCGACCCGATAAACCAGCACGCCGACGGCAAACACGGCAATAACGGCGACGGCAATTTTGTCTTTGCGTTTCATGAGAAGTCCTTGAGGCTAGGTCGGTGCGCGAGGCGGAAAGATCCGCGTGGGCATCCAGAAAATCAGCAGGATCAACGCCACCGCGACACCGGCCATGACGTAATAGAGATCCGCAGAGGTCAGTACCACGGCCTGTTGGTGCAGGCGGTGCGCCAGGCCCGCCGCGTCGCCGTCGGCCAGCGGTGAATTGCCCAGTCGGTCCACCAACATCGTCGAGTGGAAGTGCAGCCGCTGGGTGGTCAGTACCTCAATCACGGCCGTGGCGATCACCGCCGCGAGGCCTTTTACAGTGTTGAACCAGGCCGAGGCGAACGGCCCATCAATCGGCTGGATGCTGCCGGTGGACAGCATCAGCAGCGGCAGTACGGCCATCGGCTGACCAAAAATTTGCAGCAGGTAAAGGCCATAGAAGTCATCGCGAATCCACGCCGAGGTCAGGTGTGCGCTGCCGATGCAGCACAGCACCAACAGGCTCAAGCCGATCCCCAGCACCCAACGGCAATCTACCCAACGCAGGTTGCACAGCGCCGCCACCAGCGGCAACGCGATCAACTGCGGCAACGCCATCAGCAACATCACCGGCGCGGTTTGCAGCGGCCGGTAACCCTGGACCTGAGCGAGGAAACTCGATGGGATGATGATCACCGAGGTCAGCACCATCAGCACGCCGGCCAGCACCACCAGGGCAAACGCCAGGTTGCGCAGGCCAAGCATCTGCAACTTGAAGAACGGAATCGGCTGCGACCATTCGTTGATCAAAAACAGCACCAGCAACAGGGTGCCGCCGCTTAGCAGGAATGTGATCAGGCCAGACTCGAACCAAGCCAGGCGATTGCCCTGCAACAGACCAATCACCAACATGCAGATCGCCGGAAACCCCAGGAGCAGGCCGCGCCAGTTGAACTGCTTTAATCGCTCCAGGCGCAACGGGTCTTGCGGCAAGCCGTAGGCCACGGCGGCCATCGCCAGCAGGCATGGCCCGACGATCTGCCAAAACGCCCATTGCCAGCCGACGTATTCGGTCCACAACGCCGCCAACGGCGTGCCCAGGCTGGGCCCGAAAGTGGCCGTGAGCGCATAGCCAGCCAGGCCATACAACTTGACGTTGGCCGGCAGGAAACGCAGCGCCACGGTCATCAGCATCGGCGGCAACGCGCCGCCAGCCAGGCCTTGCACAGTACGCAGCACCAACAGGCTTTCGTAGTTCGGGGCAAACGGACACAGGATCCCCAACACCGTGAACAAACCGATGGCCCACAGCGTGAAGCGGCGCAGGGAAAAGGTCACCGAACACCACGGCGCAAACGCCATGGCCGCAACCGAGGTGGCCGTGTAGGCCGCAACCAGCCAGGTGCCTTCGTCAAAGCCGATGTACAGCGCACCACGGATATCCGCGAGGGCGACCTTGGTGACCATCTCGTTGAGCCCGGAAACCAGCACCGCCAGCAACACACCGACCAATCCGATGATGATGCGCGGGCCGAACACGGGCGGGTTCAGCGCAACAGGTTTGGCTGCAGCCTGGAGGGCGGGGGCAGCGAGGGACGTCATGAACAGGTAACTCGGCATTAGAAATACCCGAGCAGTTTAATCAGGCTAATACATGACAAAAAAGTTACTTATCGGCAGGTTATAAGTGCGTCAGACGCAACTGTTAACAACAACGAAATGCTCTAGGCACCGGGCTTGCCTGCGATGCAGGCAACTCGGTCTGTCCGGCAGACCAAGGTGAGGTGATTGCAGGCAAGCCAGCTCCCACCTTTTAAGTGGGTTGGGCTTCCAGCCACGTGGCGTGGCAACTCGCGCGCATGGTCTCGCGCAGCCATTTGTGGGCCGGGTCTTTGTCGAAGCGCGGGTGCCAGGATTGAGCCAGAACCAGCGTCGGCAGGGAGATCGGCAGCGGGAATGAGCGCAGTGGCAGGTTCAGGCGGTTGGCGCTCAACAGGGCTTCCTTGGGCACCGGCAGCAGCAGGTCGGAATCAGGCAGCATGAACATCGCACCGTGAAAGCCGGGCGCGATCATCGCGACACGGCGCTCCAGGCCCTGGGCATTCAGCGCCGTGTCGATCGGACCACGGGCGATACCGCGCCGCGAAATGCTGATGTGGGAATAACTGGCGAAACGTGCGGCGGTGATTTCTTCGTCGAATAACGGGTGGTCTTGCCGCGCCAGGCCGACGAAGGTGGTTGAGAACAAATTCTGCACCTTCACCTCAGGGCTGGCCGGCGGCGTATTGCTGACCCGCAGGTCCAGGCGCCCTTCACGCAACGCATCGTCGTCGGTGTCGCCTTCGGGTACGAAACACAGCTCGCACAGCGGCGCCATGCGCTCCAGGGTGTCGAACAACCGACCGCCATACACCCCGACAAAAAAGTCATTGGCCCTCACGCTGAACCGGCGGCGCAAAGTGCGGAGGTCGACCTGATCCGCCGAGCGAAACAGCAACGCGGCCTGCTCCACCACGTTGCGAACCTGGCCCTGCAACTGCAACGCCTTGGGCGTCGGCACCAGGCCGCGACCGGCGCGCACCAGGATCGGATCACCCACCGCTTCGCGAATTCGCGTGAGGGTGCGGCTCATGGCCGCCGGGCTCAGGTTCATGCGCCGCGCGGCACCCACCACGCTGCCCTCGTCAAGCAAGGCGTCGAGGGCGACCAGCAGGTTCATGTCCGGTAGTTGCATGCCAAGCGCTCGTGACCAATGGGGAGTGAACTGGGCGCAATCGTAGCAGGGATGAGGGGCTCAGCGCTGCATACCCCACCGCTTCACCGTCAGCCGCTCGAAGGTGTCGAACACCAGGTTTTCTACAAGCAGGCCGATCAGAATCACCACAGCCAAGCCGGCGAAGACTTTGTCGGTGTACAGCTCATTACGGTTCTGGAAGATGTACCAACCCAAGCCGCCCTTGCCGCTGGTGGCGCCGAACACCAGCTCGGCGGCGATCAACGTACGCCAGGCAAACGCCCAGCCGATTTTCAGGCCCGCCAGGATCGACGGCAGCGCCGCCGGGATCAGGATGAACAGCACAAAACGCATGCCCTTGAGGCCATAGTTGCGACCGGCCATGCGCAGGGTTTCCGACACGCCGAGGAACCCGGAGTAGGTATTCAGCGCCAAGGCCCACAGCACCGAATGCACCAGCACGAAAATCAGGCTGTTCTGCCCCAGGCCAAACCACAGCAGCGCCAGCGGCAGCAAGGCAATCGCCGGCAGCGGGTTGAACATCGAGGTCAGTGTGCTAAGCAGGTCGCGCCCCAATTGGGTCGACACCGCCAGCGTGGTCAAGGCGAATGCCAGCACAATGCCGATCAGGTAACCCTTGATCAGCACCGCCAGCGAGATACTCACTTTGCTGAGCAACTCACCACTGAGCAGGCCGTCGAACAGGGCGTGAGAGGTCTGCAGGAAACTTGGCAGCAGCAGGTCATTGTTCTGATAGCGGGCGACCGCCTCCCAGACAATCGCCAACACGATCAGGATCAGGCCTTTACGCAGCCAACCTTGTTGCCACAGGCGTTGACGCAGGGGAAGCTCGCGTTCCACAGGGACGCTGAGCAGCGGTTCGAGGGTGACTTCAAATTCCTGGCGCATGGGGTGCCCCTTCAGTAGGCGATGCGGATATCGGCGAAACCCAACTCACGTTCGGCCTCGGGCGCTTCATCGAACAGCAGGCGATGAATCCGCCGCGCCGACGCCTGGAACTCCACACCCCCCAGGCTGTGCAGGTCATATTGATGGCTGTGAATTTCCGCCCGCACACGCCCGGGATGCGGCGACAGCAACAGGATGCGATTGCCCACCACCAACGCTTCTTCGATGGAGTGGGTGACGAACAACAGGGTAAAGCGCACCTCTTCCCACAGCAGCAGCAACTCTTCCTGCATCTTGCGTCGGGTCAGGGCGTCGAGGGCGGCGAAGGGTTCATCCATGAGCAGGATTTTCGGTTGCATGGCCAGCGCACGGGCAATGGCCACGCGGGCTTTCATGCCGCCGGAAAGGGTATGCGGGTAAGCCTCGGCGAACGCACTGAGGCCGACTTTTTCGAGGTAATGCAGGGCCCGCTCTTCGGCTTCGCGCCGCTTCAGGGTTTTCGACGCCAGGAGCGGGAACATCACGTTCTGCTTGACGGTTTTCCACGGCGGCAGTTGGTCGAATTCCTGAAACACCACAATGCGATCCGGGCCGGGCTCATCGACCTTTTGCCCCAACAGGCGAATCTCGCCTTCGCAGGGCTTGATAAACCCGGCGATGGATTTGAGCAAGGTGGACTTGCCGCAGCCTGAGGGGCCGAGCAGTACGTAACGGTCGGCCGGGTCGATCTCGAAGCTGACCTGGTGCGTGGCCCGCACCACGCGCTCGGGGGTACGGTATTCAAGGCTGACGTTATCCACCGCCAACAGGGGTTCGACGGTGGTGTTCCGGTTGCTGGCCGCGTGGCCTTGCAGGGGCGCGTTCATTTCATCTCTCTTGCCGGGAATAAGGTTCAGAAAGGCGCGTCGCCCTGAATGGTGGTGCGAAACAGCTTGCGGCGCAGATGGCTTGGGCAACCTGCGGCCAGGTGAATCAGCGAGCGGTTATCCCAGAACACCAGGTCGTGGGGCTGCCACGGGTGGCGGTAGATGTTTTGCGGCAGCACGCTGTGGGCGTAGAGCTGCGCCAACAGGTCGCGGCTTTCGTCTTCCGGCAGGTCGACGATGCGGGTGGTGAACCCTTCGCTGACGAACAGCGCTTTGCGGCCGGTTTCCGGGTGGGTGCGCACAATCGGGTGTACCACCTCCGCGACTTGGGCGAGTTGCTCGGGCGTCAGGGTCGGGCGCCAGTTGCCTTCGAATTTGCTCTCGCTGTAGCGCGCCGTGTAGGAGTGCGCAGCGCTGCGACCCTCCACGGCTTTGCGCAGGTGCTCGGGCAATTGCTCCCAGGCTTTGTGCATGTCGGCGAATAACGTGTCGCCGCCCTCGGCAGGCAGCTCTTGGGCGTGCAACATCGAGCCCAGGCTCGGCAGCTCTTTGTACGACAGGTCCGAATGCCAGAATTTGCCCGCGTCACCCAGGCCGATGGATTGGCCGTTTTCGATGATATTGGAGACGATCAGGATTTCCGGGTGGTTGGCCAGCAGGAATTGTTTGAGCACGTGGATCTGCAGCACACCGAAGCGGCGGCTGAAGGCGATCTGTTGTTCGGGGGTGATGCGTTGGTCGCGGAATACCACGACGTGGTGATCCAGGTGCGCGCGGTGAATGCGCGCGAAGTCCGTGTCGTTGACCGGGCGGGACAAGTCCAGGCCAATAATCTCGGCGCCGACGCTACCGGGGAACGGGCGAATCTCGAACGTTTGGGCGGTAGAGGTCGCTGTTGGAACAGTAGAGGTGGCGGACATGAGGGCACTCCCGGTCGGACAGGGGAGTGACTTTATAGATATAAGAACGGACGCTTAAATACCGTTAGCGAATATCGATATGCATTAGGGTTGGGATCTGCAGTGAAGCTGATGGCGCCATCGCAGGCCCGCCAGCTCCCACACTTGAATGTGTTCACAAATCAACATGTGGGAGCTGGCTTGCCTGCGATGAGGCCCTGGCAGGCGATAGAGATTACCGCTCGTGCAACGCCTCGGCCCGCGCCTTGATGATCGGCTTGAGCAGGTAGCTCAGGATGCTTTTCTTGCCAGTGATGATATCCACTGACGCCACCATGCCGGGGATGATCAGCAACGGCTTCTCATCGGTGCCCAAGTGGCTGCGGTCGGTGCGCAGGGTGATCATGTAGTAAGTGGTTTTTTTGTCTTCATCGGTAATGGTGTCGGCACCAATGCGTTCCAGCTTGGCCTTCAGGCCGCCGTAGATGGTGTAGTCATAGGCGGTGAATTTAACGATCGCTTCTTGCCCCGGGTGCAGGAAAGCAATGTCTTGCGGGCGGATCTTGGCTTCCACCAGCAGGGTGTCGTTGAGCGGCACGATTTCGACCATGTCGCTGCCCGGCTGGATCACGCCGCCCACGGTGTTGACCAGCAACTGCTTGACGATACCGCGCACTGGCGAGGTGACCAGCGTGCGGCTGACGCGGTCTTCGAGGGCGCGGCCAGTGGATTCGGCCTTGTTCAGTTCGGTGCGGGCTTCGTTGAGCTGGGTCAGCGCTTCACTGCGGAATTTGCCACGGGTTTCGTCGATCTTGCGCTGCACTTCCTTGATCGCCGATTCGGCGCGGGGAATCGCCAGGGTGGTGGCGTCGAGCTGACCACGGGTTTCCATTTCGGCGCGCTTGAGGCGCAAGACTTCCACCGGCGACACCGCACCCTGCGCCACCAACGGCTCGGACATGTTGATTTCCTGGCGTTGCAGGGACAACTGGCTGCGGTACTGGCCCTGCTTAGAGGTAAATTCGCGCAGTTCCTGCTGGCGCTGCACCAATTGCTCCTGCAAGCCGCCCACTTCGTCCTTCAACTGCTGGCGACGGCTTTCATACAAGGAGCGTTCGTTGGCGGCCTGGCTTGGGGCGGCCTTGAGCACCTCGTAAGGGATGTTCAGCGGGCGATCATCCACCTGCGCGCTGAGACGCTCGACACGCAGTTGCATGGCCAGGCGCAAGGCTTCGGTTTCACCGGCATTGGAGACAAACCGCGTGTCATCGAGGCGAATCAACGGCGCGCCAGCCTCTACAATCTGGCCTTCTTTCACATACAACTCGGAAACAATGCCGCCTTCCAGGTTCTGGATTTTCTGCAGCTTGGACGACGGAATCGCCTTGCCGTCGCCACGAGTGACTTCGTCAATGCTGGAGAAACCCGCCCATACCACCAGAAATACGAAGAACGCGATGATCGCCCAGATGGTCAGGCGGATAACCCGCGGTGCATCTTCGATCAGGGCTTTGTTAACCTCGGGCAGGGGCTGGTTGCGCAGGGAGTCGGAGCCTTTGAAATAGCGGCCAACCGCGCTTTTGATGGACTTAAGCAACACTGATCTGCCCCTTTTTCAACGCTTCCATAACCACCGCTTTCGGGCCGTCCGCGAGGATCTGCCCACGGTCGACGACCAACAGACGGTCCACCAGAGAAAGCAGCGAGGCACGGTGGGTGACCAGCACCACGGTCTTGCTTTGCACCACGGCTTGCAGGCGTTGTTTCAAGCGTTCTTCACCGGTGTTGTCCATGGCGCTGGTGGGTTCGTCCAGCAGCAGGATGGGCGGGTTGAGCAACAATGCACGCGCCAGGGCGACGTTCTGGCGTTGGCCGCCGGACAGGTTTTGCCCACGCTCGCCGACTTGCAGCTCATAGCCCTGGGGGTGCAGGCGCGCAAATTCGTGCACGCCGGCCAGCTCGGCGGCTTGCAGGACCATTTCGTCTTCTACGTAACGCGCACCGGACACCAGGTTGTCGCGCAGGGTGCCGGCCAGCAATTGGATGTCTTGGGCGACGTAGCCGATGTTGTGGCGCAGTTCGCTCACATCGATCTGGCGCACATCGACGCCGTCCACCAGCAAGGCGCCGGAGTCGGGCTGATAAAGGCCGACAATCAGTTTGGCGAGGGAGCTTTTACCCGAGCCGCTGCGGCCGATGATGCCGATTTTCTCGCCCGGTTTGATCACCAGGTTGATGTTTTTCAGCGCGGCGTTCTGTTGGTTCGGGTAGGTGAAATTCAGGCCCCGGCACTCGATGGCGCCTTGCAGGGTGCGACGGCTCATCGGGCGCTCTTCGAAATTGCGCTCCTGGGGCAGCTCCATCATCTGGTCCACCGAGGTCATGGTGACCTTGGCTTGCTGGTAACGGGTCAGCAGGCCCGACAGTGAGGCCAGCGGGCTCAAGGCGCGGCCGCTGAGCATGTAGCAGGCAATCAGGCCGCCCATGCTGAGGTTGCCGTCGATGATCTGGTACACGCCGAATACGATCATGACCACGCCGGCCAATTGCTGGATCAGCAGGGTCATGTTCATCGACAGGCCCGACAGCAACTTCACGCGCAACTCAAGCCGGCTCAGGGTGCCGATGGTCTGCTCCCAACCGTACTGGCGCTCGCTTTCGGCGTTGTTGACCTTGACCGCGTCCAGCCCGGCGAGGGTTTCGATCAGGCTCGACTGGCGCTCGGCGGCCAGGGCCATGGTTCGCTCCATGGTCGCCACCAGCGGTTTTTGCAGGGCGTAGCCAATGCCGAGGGCAAGCGGGAACGCCAGCACCGGAATCCACACCAGGTGCCCGCCGAGAATCGCGATGACCAGGAAAATCAGCAGCGTAAACGGCAGGTCGATCAGGCTGGTAAGGGTCAGCGACGCGAGGAAATCACGCAGGCTCTGAAACTCATGAATGTTCTGCGCAAAGCTGCCGACCCGCGCCGGGCGGTACTTCATGGACATGCCGACGATGCGCTCGAACAGCGTGGCCGAGATGATCAGGTCGGTCTTTTTACCGGCCAGGTCCAGGCACAGACTGCGCAGGCTTTTGAGGATCAGGTCGAACAGGTACGCACCGCCGATACCTACGGCCAGCACCCACAGGGTGGCAGTGGCCTGGTTCGGCACGACACGGTCGTACACGTTCATCACGAACAGCGGCGCGGCCATGGCGATGATGTTGATCAGGAAGCTCGCGGCGATGGCATCGGTGTAGAGCCAGCGCGAGCGCATGAGGGTGTCACGGAACCACGAGCGCGCCCGGGGAATCAGGGTGCCGTGGTTGACGTCGAATTTGTGCTGAGGCTGGGCGAAGAAGACCTTGCCGATGTAGTCCTCGGCCAATTGCTCACGCTTGATCAGCACTTCACCGCCGTCGCTTTCGCTGAGCAGGATTCGCGCCTCGTCTTCGCCTTGCCAGCCCACCAGCACGGTACTGCGCCCGTCTTTGAGCAACAGCAGCGCGGGCAGTGCAATTGTCGGAATCTGTTCGAGCTTGCGTTGCAGCAACCGCCCCTGCAGCCCGGCACGCGCGGCGGCGCGAGGCAGCAGCTCGGCGCTCAACCGCTGCGAAGGCAGCGGCAGGCCGGTGGTGAGCATGGCTGCGCTGGCGGGTTTTTGATGCAGGGCACAAAGCGCCAACAACCCGTCCAGTAACGGGTCGTCGTGCAGCGTGCGTGGATCATGACTGAGATGAACTCGACTGACTTCGGATTCCACGCGCTGCACTCTCGACTAACAGATGGGGCTATTGGGGTGGCTCAATTCATCCCAGGCAGTTGGACTTTAGGCTTCACGTCGTTCTGCACGACGGAGGCCATCGGTGCGACCACTCCCTGGCTTTTGAGCAATTCGCCCATGGTCGCCTTGATTCGATATTGAGTAAATAACTGAATGTTCTTGATCTCTTCCAAACGACGGGAAGCGGTGAACAATTCGTTCTCGCTGTCGAGCAAATCCAGCAGGGTACGCTGGCCCAGACTAAACTGCTGCTGGTAGGACGTGCGCACACGGGTGCTGTGATCCACGTATTGCTGAGCCACCGGCAACTGCGCATTCGCGTTGTTCAAGGCGTTCCAGGCAAGGCCCAGTTCTTCATTGAGTTGGCGCAAGGCGTTGTTGCGGATATCCAGTGCCTGGCTGGCCTGATACGACTTGGATTGCAGGTCAGCCTTGTTGCTGCCACCGGCGAACAGGTTGAAGCGCATGCGCACCATGGCTTCCCAGCCGTTACTGTGGCTGGCATCGCCGGATACGTTGTTATCGGCGTTGGTGCCGAGCTCGGCATCAAAACGCGGGTAGAAGCTCGACTTGGCGGCTTCGTACTGGCTTTCGGCGGCGGAAATGTCCGACTCGGCCGAACGCAGGATCGGGCTGTTGTCGAGCATCTGGCGGCGCGCTTCATTCAGGTCTGCCGGCAGCATGGCCATGAACGGCGCCGGGCGCTCGAGCTGGTCGGGCATCTGGCCGACGGCACTGAGGTAGTTGACCTGCGAGTCGGCCAGGTTGGTCTGCTCGGTGATCAGGTTGTTGCGGGCCTGGGCCAGACGCGCTTCGGCCTGGTCCTGGTCGGCGCCGTTGCCAACGCCGCGCTGGGTGCGCAATTTGATCTGGTCGTAGATGCGTTCGTGGTTGCGCAGGTTTTCTTCAGCCAGGCGCACGAATTCGCGACGGGTCAGCACGTCCAGGTACACCTGGGCGACGGTCAGCCCGGTGCGCTCGGAGGTACCCAGCAACGAGTAAGCACGAGAATTAACGTTGGCTTGTTGACGCCCGACTTCGCTGGAGGTGGCGAAACCGTCAAAAATCATTTGTTGCAGGCGCAAGCTGGACTCGCCGCGATTGAGCGTGTCCCAGTGGTTGCCGTTTGGGCCATTGGCGGCGCGGGTGGTGGAGTTGTCGGTGCCTTCACGGCCGTAACCGGCGTTCAGGTCAACGCGCGGCAGGTAACCACCTTGGGCGGCGCGCAATTGGTAATCGGCGGCGATACGGCTGTTCACACCGGCTTGAATTTCCGGGTGCACATCCAGCGCCTGTTGCATGGCCTGGGGCAATGTTTGGGCTTGTACAAAACTGGCGGCGAGGACGAACGGTATTGCCTTAAACAGGTGCAGACGCATTAAAAAATTCCCCAGGACTTCTTGTCTCAAATCACAGCGATTGGCCTCGCTGCGTCGGATAATGGCTACCGTTATGACCGTACGTCGGAAAGTTCAAAAAGCGGAACTGCTTCACACATGTAGGACGGTTCGCCGCATAAATATCAATGTGACATTACGGAGGCGATTGTTTAGGATGACGACCAGAAGGTCAATAGTTTGGCATAAACTAGATCGCGAAAAAATATAGCCAAATATTTGACGTCATTAACACCATAGACTACGCCCCCTACTATCTGGCGTCCTAACTTGGGCTGCCACATGGATTTCATCAGAACGGAACGCCGGAGAAAATTTTAATGAGCAGTGTTGTTGCCATCGTCAAAAGCATTGTTGGTCAAGTTTTCGTTATTTCTCCGGAAGGAACGCGCCGAGTTCTTGTTGAGGGCGACCGTCTGTTCGCGGGCGACCAAGTAGACACCGGCCTGTCTGGCGCTGTCAGCCTGGAGCTGGCCGACGGCCGTACGCTGGACCTGGGCCGCGATACCCAGTGGAGCGCCGATTTGCCGGACTCCAGCACCGACCTGGCCGCTGCCGCTGAGAACGCCGCGCCGTCGGTCGCCGAGCTGCAACAAGCCATCGTCGCAGGTGCCGACCCGACCACCGACCTGGAAGCCACTGCTGCCGGCCCAACCGCAGCCGGTAACGGCGCTGCAGGCGGGGGCCACAGCTTCGTCGTACTGGATGCGACCGCTGGCCGTGTCGATCCCACTATCGGCTTCCCAACCGGCCCGCTGGGCCAGGGCGCTTCGACGCTGACCCAACTCACGGGCGCCCAAGCCGCCAACACGGGCAACCTCGCCCTGCAGGCCTCGACGCTGAGCCTGAGCGCGACCCCCACCATTACCGAAGCCGGCGGCGTACTGACCTACACCGCCACCGTCACGCAGGCGCCCTCCAGCGACTTGAGCATCACCCTGTCCAATGGCGCGGTGATCACGATCAATGCCGGCCAACTGACCGGCACCGTCAACGTACCGCTGGCACCCAATGACAGCCCATACATCGACGCAAGCCAGATCACCGTCAACGTCACCGGCACCACCGGCGGCAACAACCTGGTACTGACCCTCGACCCTAATCCGGCCGTTACTCAGATTACCGATACCATCGACACCACTACCGTTACGCTGACCGCAGGTCAAAACGTGACCGAAGGTGGGCAGATCACTTACACCGCTACGCTGACCAATCCTGCGCAGACGCCGGTAACTGTCACCTTGAGCAATGGCTCGGTGATTACCATCAAGGCTGGCGAGTCGACTGGCACAGTTGTGGTCGATACTCCGGCTAACGACGTCTACAACAACGGTTCGACTG
>PJQF01000113.1_pt1 | contig 51994 bp, 44 predicted proteins | sample 1503741 | NCBI WGS metagenome assembly PJQF01 (sample SAMN07775949, study PRJNA414020) | Biofilm metagenome, whole genome shotgun sequencing project. | isolation source: biomolecule (vanillin) treated reverse osmosis membrane biofilm | place: India: Nagpur | collected 2017-03-21
TTCAAAAAACGAGTCGATGGATTTTTGTGCGCGCTTGTTATACTTCTTGGCGGATTCGATTCCCTGACACGCTCCTTTGCATGCACCCGTTTGGTGACTGAAGCAAAGCCCTTTCGCTAACTGAAGGCCGCTTAATTTAGGACACAACTCAAACTCCTTTACTTTTTCCCACATAAAATTCCACGCATCGCCTTTCGAGCTGAACGTAATGAGTGGTTTTGTTCCTTTGCTGATGATGTTGATGCCGAATCGTAAGTAGCCATTGCGATCTTCATAATCGAAAATGCCCCACTCCTCCACTTTATATTTCTGTGCCAAATTGTATTTCGGCCACAGCCTGCGTATCTCCTGTGATTCTAAAATCAATGCAATTAAATCGCTGCCTGTGAGTTCGTAGGTGATGTTATGTATTTCGTTACGGATGTTAGATCGGTTCCACTCGCGTGCTTCTCCTGTAAAATGTCCGGCAATACGCTTTTTAATGTTTACCGCTTTGCCTACATAAATCACTTGCCCGTGGCCATCTAAAAAATAATACACTCCCGCTTTGGCAGGAAGCTTATCAAAATCTTCTTTGTTTAGATTGGGTGGCAAGATCGTTTCGCCAGAATTTCTTTTGAGCGCTTTGGTGATGATGCCACTGTCATCGCGTTGCAGTAAGATGGAAAATATTTTTGCGGTGGCATGCGCATCGCCACCCGCGCGATGTCGATCAGGTATGCGCACGCCCAGACTTTCAGCGAGGCGTCCCAGACTATATGAATCAAGTCCGGGAATAATTTTTCGACTGAGACGCACCGTGCATAACTTTTTTGTTTGCCAGTTGATGCCCGTGCTATCAAATTCTTTTTTGAGAAAACTATAATCGAAGTGTGCGTTGTGTGCCACAAAAATCCGATCCTTCAGCCAGCTATGAATTTCTTCGGCCATTTCTTCAAAGGTGGGTGCTTCTTCCACCATTTGAGAAGTTATTCCGGTAAGGCCGGTGATAAAGTGCGGAATCTTTCGCCCCGGATTTAGAAGTGTGCGAAAATTATCGGTAATACGTTTGCCATCATGATGATAGATAGCAATTTCTGTGATGCGATGGTTATCCGCGTAGCCTCCCGTAGTCTCAATGTCAACAATGGCGTACATAAGGCGGCTAAGTTAATGTTTGATTAATGCACATAAAAGTGGAAATTGAAATCAAATTTTAGAAATGAATATTATCCTACGCTTCTTATTAAATGGTTTAGCCGTTTTGGCCACCGCCTATCTGCTGCCGGGGGTGGATGTCACAGATTACCAAACAGCATTGATTACTGCTTTGGTTCTATCCATCGCCAATATCATTATCAAGCCGCTTTTGATTTTGTTTACGATTCCGATCACCGTGATGACGCTCGGTCTCTTTTTACTGGTTATCAATGCAATTATTATACTAGTAGCCGATTACTTTGTGACAGGCTTTACCGTCAATGGATTTTGGTGGGCACTGGCTTTCAGCTTAATTATGTCGATTTTCAATAGCATTATTGACGACATATTAAAAGACAAGAAGAAAAAGGACTAATCAGCCATTCATATAAATCAGCCCTGCACACTTCTTCGGTTGTTTTAATTTTCCTTTTAGAAAACGCTACCATCGTTACCTAAACGAGCCTAACCATTAAGCTATGAACCGAATTTTGCTTTTACTCTTGATCAGCGCCTCATCCTATTCCCAACAATTAGGCGAACTAACGGTAGAAAAAATTATGCGTGACCCGAAGTGGATTGGCGTTGCCCCTTCCAACTTGTTCTGGTCAGAAAACAGCAAGCAACTTTTTTTCAACTGGAATCCCGAAAAATTTCCAGGCGATTCTCTGTACTCGGTTGCGCTTCCTGGCGGCAAACCCGCTAAAGTAAATGCATCTATTCGCAGACAACTGCCTTCTGTTTTCGGAACATACAATAAAGCGCGCACGAAAAAAGTGTATGAGAAAGCCGGTGATTTGTTTTTACTGGACGTTGCATCAAATCGCATCACGCAAATAACAAACACAATTGACCGTGAATCGAATCCTGCTTTTTCAGGAGATGAACGAAAAGTGATTTTCATTTCAAATGGCAATTTGTTCAGTTGGACAATTAGCGGTGGCGAGTTTGCACAACTCACCGACTTCCGAAAAGGAACTAAAAAATCAGATCCTAAAAAAACAGAGCAAGACAAATGGCTGCGCGAAGATCAACTGGCTTACTTTGAAGTTTTAAAGCAACGCAATACGGAACGAAAACTATCAGATGCCAGCAACAAAGCGGATCGCCCGAAGCGTCCCAAAGAAATTTATTTGGATGACAAGAATCTGGATAATATTCAACTAAGCCCTGATGGAAATTTTGTCATCTACCGTCTAACCAAAAATGCCAACGCAAAAACAACCATCGTACCAAACTACGTAACAGAGTCCGGCTTTACGGAAGATATTCCGGCACGCACCAAAGTAGGAGCGCCCATGAATAGTCAGGAGTTGTTTGTTTATGATGTAATGCGCGATACTGTATTAACTGTGAAGACAAACGAACTGCCTGGTATCACTACTCAGCCGGAGTACAAAAAAGACTATGCAACTGCCAAAGAAGAAAAGAAAGAGAGCAAATCAACTCCACGGGCTGTTACTTATCAAGGTTTAGTTTGGTCAGACGATGGAAAGCAGAATGTGTTTTCCATTCGCTCCACAGACAATAAAGATCGTTGGATTGTTTCTTTAAATCCGGCAACACAAAAATTAACATTGATCGATCATCAGCATGACGAAGCATGGATTGGTGGTCCCGGCACCGGAGGGTTTTTCGGTGGTGCCAACATGGGGTGGTTAAGCGACAACAAAACGGTATGGTTTCATTCGGAAGAATCGGGCTACTCGCATTTATATCTAGTAGACGTTACGACCAACAAAAAACAAGCGTTGACATCGGGTAAATATGAAGTGCAACAAGCACAACTATCAAACGACAAAAAATATTTTTACCTCGCTACCAACGAGGCGCACCCCGGTGAAAAACATTTTTACAAAATGCCGGTGGCTGGAGGCAAAGCAGAAAAACTAACCTCGATGGTTGGGGCGCATGAAGTCTCCTTATCTCCGGACGAGAAATGGTTGGCGTATCGCTATTCATACAGTAATAAGCCGTGGGAATTGTTCATTCAAGAAAATAAAGTCGGTGCCAAGCCCCTACAAATCACAGAATCACTTTCTGCAGAATTTAAATCCTATGCTTGGAAAGATCCGCTCGTTACTTCTTTCAAAGCTCGCGATGGCGCGGATGTATACGCACGCGTGTACGCGCCTGCAAAGCCTAATGGTGCAGCCGTAGTATTTGTACACGGTGCCGGTTATTTGCAAAACGCGCATAAGTGGTGGAGCTCTTACTTTCGTGAATACATGTTCCACAATTTATTAGCTGACAAAGGCTACACGGTTTTAGACATCGACTATCGAGCCAGTGCCGGATATGGTCGCGACTGGCGCACGGGTATCTACCGCTTCATGGGAGGGAAAGATTTAACCGATCATGTAGATGGTGCCAAGTGGTTAACTGATAATTATAAAGTAGACCCCAAGCGCATTGGAATTTATGGAGGCTCGTATGGTGGCTTCATTACATTAATGGCAATGTTTACTACGCCCGATGTTTTTGCAGCCGGTGCCGCCTTGCGACCTGTAACCGACTGGGCGCATTACAATCATCCGTATACAGCCAACATTCTCAACGAGCCATTCGCAGACAGTGTGGCTTATGTGAAAAGTTCACCTCTCTATCATGCACAAGGATTGAAAGGACATCTCTTGATTTGTCATGGCATGGTTGATACCAATGTTCATTTTCAGGATGCGGTGCGTCTTTCGCAGCGATTAATCGAATTGGACAAGGACAATTGGGAGTTGGCGGCTTATCCGATGGAAGATCATGGATTTGTAGAGCCCAGTAGTTGGACCGATGAATACAAGCGTATCTTAAAACTGTTTGAAACGAATTTGAAGTAGCCAACGCAACTCATCGCAGCATGAAGTATCTTTGTGAGATCAATTCACAAAGAAATGGATTCTGTTCAAGCATACATCGCGGAGCGCCCCAAATCACAAGCTCAAATCATGAGTGTGCTGCGCAGCATGATTTTGGATGTAGGGCCGCATGTTCAGGAAAAAATCAGCTACACAGTTCCTTTCTTCTATTTCCACGGACCGCTGTGTTATCTCAGCCCTAAGTTTGATGGCGCTTATATTGGTTTAGTGCGTGGCCATGAATTATCCAATGAGCAAGGTTTACTGGAAATAAAAGACAGAAAGTACATTCGCTCAATTCATTTTCATAGCTTAGCCGAATTACACGAAAAGGCAGATGCGGTTCGTCATATTTTGAACGAAGCGGCCATTTTAAACGAACACCACGACCAACAGAAAAAGAAAGCGAATGAGGCAAGACGAAGAACCCGATGAACTCGATGACGAACTTTTTGAACACCACCGCATTGTAGCCGATGCCGGCCAAAGCCTCTTGCGCATCGACAAATTTTTGATGGATCGCTTGCCTAATGTGACGCGCTCTAAAATTCAAACTGGCATACACGATGGTTTTGTCAAGGTCAACGACAAGCCCATCAAACCTAACTACAAAGTACATCCGCAGGATGTGATTACAGTTGAATTACCCGAGCCGCCACGCGACACCGATGTAAAGCCGGAGAACATTCCGCTGAATATTGTTTTTGAAGATGAACACTTGCTGGTAGTAAACAAAGAAGCGGGCATGGTGGTGCATCCGGCTTATCAAAATTGGACCGGCACCTTAGTGAATGCACTTACTTTTCATTTTCAGAATTTGCCGGAGATGAAAAACAATGCTGGTCGGCCTGGATTAGTGCATCGAATTGATAAGGATACATCCGGATTGCTGGTGATTGCCAAAACAGAAGTGGCGATGAACTCGCTGGCAAAACAATTTTTTGATCACAGCATCGAGCGAACCTACAACGCAATCGTGTGGGGCGTGCCTAATCCGGAAGAAGGAACCATCAATGTAAATGTGGGCCGCAGTTTGAAAGACAGAAGAATTACAACTGCTTTTCCGGAAGGAGATTTTGGTCGCACAGCTATTACACATTACAAGTTGTTGAAAGACCTGCGCTATGTGTCATTGATCGAATGTAGGTTGGAGACAGGGCGCACCCATCAGATAAGAGCACACATGAAGTACATCGGCCACACGTTGTTTAATGATGCTACGTATGGAGGAAATGACGTTTTAAAAGGAACCGTCTTTTCGAAATACAAACAGTTTGTCGACAACTGCTTCAAAATTATTCCGCGACAAGCGCTGCACGCCAAAACACTGGGCTTCATTCATCCGACCACACAAAAGTTTTTACAGTTTGATTCGGAATTGCCGAATGATTTTAAAGAAGTGCTAGAAAAGTGGGAGAACTACGTAAAGAATCATTGATTATTCGTCCGGATGTGGTTGTATATTTGGAACGCTGACGTTATCCAAACAAACTATTCAACTCCAAATCTACTCGTCCTACAATCTGAGAAAAGTCTTCAATGTTCGCCACAAAATCGAGTTTGTTAACATCAATCACCAGCAGCTTGCCGTGCTTGTAACCGCCAATCCATTTTTCGTAGTGTTCGTTAAGAGTTTTTAAATATTCCAGTTTGATGTTGAATTCAAAATCGCGGTTGCGCTTTTGGATTTGTTGCACCAGCTTGGGAATATCCGCTTTCAGATAAATCAAAAGATCAGGTGGCTGCACAAAGTTGATCATCGAATTAAAAATGTCGAGATAACTTTGATAATCGCGCTCGTTAATGTGACCACTCTTGTGCAGGTTGGCCGCGAAGATGTGCGCATCCTCGTAAATGGTACGGTCTTGAATGATCGTTTTTTCGCTTTCGCGGATTTGCCGCACTTGCGTAAAGCGACTGTTGAGAAAATAAATCTGCAAGTGAAACGCCCAGCGCGTCATGTCTTCATAAAAATCACGCAGATACGGATTATGATCTACCGATTCGAACAAGGGCGTCCAGTTGTAATGCTTGGCTAGTTTTTCCGTCAGCGTGGTTTTACCTGACCCGATGTTTCCGGCAATGGCGATGTGTTTTATTTTACTCACAAGAATTTTTTATTCAACCACGAATGTCGACTTTTTACTTTCACTTTCGCAAATCTTAAAGTGCGGAATTGAGTGTCATGGCACCTTTTCGGTAAGTCTTCATTTTCTTTGGCTGAGCGCAATACGAATTACTTTGAATTTTGCGTTTCTTTGCGGCTTCTTACGATTCTATGAGTATCAACAAATTTGCTTTCGCCATTCTTGCTATTCTTTTTTTATTCGCACACTGTTCATCCGATCCAAAAGAAGAATGTGCCTTTCAACCCGAAACGGCCAACATCAAAGTAGACATAGCGTTCCAATCGCTGGAAGATTCCATTCCTGAATTCCAATCTAAAAAACAATTAGTCGATTTTTTTTCGCGCCATACGGTTATGCGCGATGTGTTTTTCAACCGTCCGGCTTATCCGGATGATTCTGTATTTATAAACGAATTGTACCGCAGATTTACCAACCCCGCATTCGACACCTTGTTGATGGAAACCAAGCGTGTTTTTGGCGATGGCTCCGAACTGAAGAAAGAGTTTACCCTGGCATTTACGAATCTCAAATATTATTATCCTGAAATTCAAATTCCCAAAATTGAAACGGTCATTACCGGCATGGAGAGCGACCTTTTCGTCAGCGACTCGCTGGTGATTGTGGGCCTCGATTATTTTTTAGGTCGCGGGGCGAAGTATCAGCCAAATATGTACGAGTACATGCTACGCAGATACACTAAAGAATTTGTCGTGCCTTCCACCATGTTGCTGTATGGCATTGATGGGCGAATCAACACGGTAAATATCGAAGACAAAACCGTACTGGCAGATATGATTGCGTATGGCAAAGCGTATTATTTCGCCAAGCAAATGTTGCCGTGTGTGCCTGATAGTGTCTTTATCGGATATACTTCAAAAGAAATCAATGGAGCCCGAGAAAACACAGACATCATTTGGAAGCATTTGGTGGAGCGTGAGGTTTTCTACAACACCGCCAAAAACATCAAACAGAAATACATTGACGAGCGTCCCACCACCATCGAAATTGGAGATCAGTGCCCGGGCCGGATTGGCGTGTGGATTGGCTGGCAGATTGTGACAGAGTTCGCCAAGAAGAATCCCAACTCAGCTTCATTACCTAAACTCATGAAACTCTCTAATCCAGAGCAAATCCTAAAAGGCTCCAAATTTCGTCCGGATTAGCCTAAGGTTATTTTTTTCTGAAATCGATAGAAACTGATTCGAATCATTGTTTTGCAGAGACGCGCCCTCTATATTCGCGCAGTTTAAAATCAGTCTAAATAACGAATGGCCAAAAATGTTGCGGAAATGTTGCCTGGAGAAACAGCCGTAATAGCAGGCTTTAGCGATGAACAAATTGGACTAAAACTCTTAGAAATGGGATTGTTACCCGGCACCGCCATTCGTTTCAACTTTTCAGCTCCATTTGGAGACCCGGTTTGCGTAAGCGTGTCTGATGTTGATTTATCACTGCGTATAGAAGAAGCAGCCACCATTTCGATCATTAATTAATGGAGGCTGGCAAACTCAAAATAGCGCTTACTGGTAAGCCCAATGCGGGTAAATCTTCGCTATTCAATCACCTCACCGGTCTCAACCAAAAAATCGGAAACTTTCCCGGAGTTACCGTTGACAAACGAATCGGGTATTGCCAGCTAGACAACAACACCCAAGCGGAAATCATCGACTTGCCGGGCATTTACAGTTTGTATCCGCGCACGCTGGATGAAAAAATTGTAACTGAAATTTTCTCTGACCAGCAGAACAATCTCTATCCCGATAAGGTAGTATTAATTGCCGATGCTACGAATTTAAAAAACTGTTTGCTGTTGCTCACACAATTGATCGATCTGAAGATTCCCACGGTAGTGGCTTTAAACATGATGGATCTGGCGGCAAAATCAGGGCTGAGCATCGATGTAAAAAAATTATCGGCTTCGTTGGACATGCCGGTAGTGATGATCAACGCGCGCAAAGGTCATGGAATTTTTGAATTGAAAAGAGTTCTGGCCGAGCCACTGACGGCTTCACGTAAATCGGTTTTTCAAATAGGTGATGAGATCAAAAAAGTAATCGGAGTGATCCGCGAGAAGTTTCAACTCGCTACGGATTACGAAGCCTACCATTTTTTACAGCAAACCGACAATCTCGTTTTTCTAAAACCCGAGCAGCGCAACGAGATCAAAGCCATCGCGAAAGAGCATTCTTTTTTTCCGCATAAATATCAAGGTGCAGAAACGATTATGCGCTATGGCTTCATTCAGGAATTGCTGAACAAGGCTATCGTCAAACCATCGCACCGCGATTGGAAGCGCGTTTCACATGGCATCGACAAAGTGCTCACGCACAAAGTGGGCGGCTATGTCATTTTCTTTGCCGTTTTGTTTTTGATTTTTCAAGCCATTTTTGCGTGGGCGCAAATACCGATGGATTTCATCGACTCATCGTTTGCGCAATTGAGCAACGTGTTGGCCAAAGAATTACCCGAAGGCCCGTTCTTTGAATTAGTGTCGCAAGGCATTGTGCCTGGTATTGGGGGCATTGTTATTTTCATTCCGCAGATCGCCATTCTATTTGCCTTCATCGCCATTCTCGAAGAGAGCGGCTACATGGCACGCGTGGTTTTTTTGATGGATAAAATCATGCGCAAGTTTGGGCTCAACGGAAAAAGTGTAGTGCCATTGATGTCCGGATGGGCTTGTGCCATTCCCGCGATTATGGCCACGCGCACCATCGACAATTGGAAGGAGCGCCTCATCACCATTTTTGTAACACCTTTTATGAGTTGCTCGGCCCGGCTTCCGGTGTTCACCATTTTAGTGGCGCTCATCGTTCCTGATATTAAATTATTTGGCTTTTTCAATTACCAAGGTTTGGTGTTGATGGGTTTGTATCTGTTGGGATTTTTAGCCGCTATCCTTTCTGCCTGGGGCATGAAGTTTCTGATCAAGACTACCGAACGCAGTTTTTTGATCATGGAGTTGCCTACCTATCGCATGCCACGCTGGTCTAATGTTGGGTTCACAATCATTGAAAAAACGAAGACGTTTGTGTTTGAAGCTGGGCGTGTTATTCTCGCCATCTCTATTATCCTTTGGGTGTTGGCCTCCTATGGTCCTATCGATGAAATGAATGCAGCGAAACGAGTGGTGCAAGAGCAAGCTGTTCAAGAAAATTGGTCGGAGGCGGAAATTCAAAACCGAGTGGCCTCCTACAAGTTGGAACATTCTTATGCAGGCAAATTAGGGAAAGCGATAGAGCCTTTGATTGCTCCGCTGGGTTTTGATTGGAAGATCGGCATTGCGCTCGTTACTTCTTTTGCAGCTCGCGAAGTATTTGTTGGCACCATTGCCACCATTTATAGTATTGGCAGTGCCGAAGATCAGCCCACCATCAAACTGCGATTGCGTAATGAGATCAATCCGGAAACGGGTGGCCCCCGATATACTCCGGCTGTGGGTATGTCATTGCTGATTTTTTACACCTTTGCCATGCAGTGTATGAGTACGCTGGCCATTGTGAAGCGCGAAACTAAAGGTTGGAAGTGGCCGCTGATACAGTTGGCCTATATGACCGGTCTGGCTTATGTGTCAGCATTTATTGTCTTCCAAATCATGTCATAATCTTTTTCTGCCATTTACTAACCACGTGTAAAGGGCGTTTTTTCTTTCTTGAAGAACTCCTATATTTAATCCAACATTTTAAGACTTCCCCAATGGCACACCGGACTGACTACCAGCTTGGCTTACTTTATTTAGTTCATTTGTTGATTAGTGCCGATGGTGTAGTGGATGAAAGTGAAGAAAAGCAACTTTTGAAAATTTGCGAAAAAGAAGGAATACCATCGACTGTTTTTGCTGAGTTTAAAGAACAAGTCAGGAAATCAAAAGATCGAGAAATTTACCATAAAGGTATTGAGTTGATCAATAAATGCACGGATGACGAAAAGCTTGATGCTTTCGTTCATTTGTATAAAATGTCGGAGGCAGATGGCACCGTACACGTAAAAGAAGTGCGCCTTTTATTATACTCCATCAAGATGGCCGACATTGAATTTAACGATGTTGTGGCCCGAGCCACACAAACCAAAAGCTAATTCTCCCTCGAAAATTTCCATTTAATCTAAATGATGACCTATTATCGACTACTAGGGTTGTTCCTTATTTTTTGTTGGGGATGTACTCAAGCACCCAATAAATTTTCAAATCCTGCCATCGCACGCATTGCCGAATTTCAAGACAGAAGGCAAACTGATAGTTTGATGCGCTATTTGTTGAGCAAAGAGCCTGTCTATCGGATCGAAGCCGCTAAAGCTTTGGCTTCGGTGCAAGACTCGGCTGCGTCTATGCAATTGGGAAACATGCTGCTGGAGGATCCTATAGTAGAAGCACGCAAGGCTGCTGCATTTGCCTTAGGACAAACACCCGGCACAGCTTCTGCCAATGCGCTCATTCCGGCTTTGCAAGATAAAGAGAGTGCCGTGCTGCGCGAAGTATTGGAAGGCTTGGGTAAAACCATTCGCCCGTATGACTTGTCGGTCATTAAAAATTTTAAAGCGAAAGACTCCGTCACGCAAGAAGGATTGGTGTGGGCCTATTACCAATTAGGCACGCGCGGGTTAGCTGATTCGGTGATTGTAAAAAAGGCCATTCAATTTTTGAACCCCACGTTTTCGTTTCAAACGCGTTTGGGTGCAGCACATTTTTTAAGCCGCACTCCGAAAATAAAAATTGATAAAGACGACCAGTTAGTGATGGATGCATCCACCAAAGATGTTTCTCCATTGGTGCGGATGGCCGCTACGAGCAGCTTGCGAAAACTGGACTCCGCAAAAGCAATTCCTGTTTTGGTCAATGCTTTGCGTGATGTGGATTACCGCGTACGAATCAGTGCGGTGCGTGCATTGTCTTCGTGGAATTCAATCAAACCACAGAAAATGGTTCTCTCGGCACTTTCAGATAATAATGAATCGGTAGGAATAGCTGCTTCGGAAGCGATCAAGCCAATGGCCGAATTGTATGACACCTATTTGACTGAAGCGAGAAGAGCAACGAACTCACGCATTCAAAGTAATCTTTACTATGCTGCGTTAAGCTTAAAACCATCGGAAGAGATTATCCAGGAGATTAAAAATTTGTATCAGGTATCCAAAGATCCGTATCAACAAGCGCAATTACTCAATTCATTATCTCCGGTTGTTTCTGCACAAGAATTTGTGACCAACGAAGTGGTTCAAACGAATTCACTTGTTGTGAAATCAACGGGCACGCAAGCTTTAGCCAATATACTGCAACGCCCGGAGGCTGATTTAAAAGTTAAAAAAGCTATTGCAGAAGCTTTTCAAAAAATAATTCAGCAAGGAGATCCCGGAGCACTCGGTATTGCTGCTGCTACATTGACGGAACCCTCTTTTCAATTCAAAGAAATTGTAAAAGACTTTAACTTTCTGAAAGAAGCGAAAGCAAAGTTGTCACTTCCAAAAGACATTGAGGCGTTGCAACCGCTCGAAGAAGCTATTGCATACTTTGAAGGAACAGCCAAGCCATCGCCATTAAAGAATCAATTCAACCACCCGATTGATTGGACGCTGGTGAAGAAAATCGACAAAAATCAATTAGCAAAATTGACTACCAACAAAGGCGAGGTGATCATTCGCTTATTGGTGGAGGAGGCGCCCGGCTCTGTGGCCAACTTTATGCAACTGGCTGACAAAAATTATTTTAATGGAAAATATTTTCATCGTGTAGTACCCAACTTTGTTGCACAAGCTGGTTGTAACCGTGGCGATGGATATGGCAGCGAAGATTATTCGATTCGCTCGGAGTTTTCTACACGCAGATATCAGGAAGGCTCCATCGGAATAGCTTCCGCAGGAAAAGATACAGAGGGCACTCAATGGTTTATTACTCATTCTCCCACACCTCATCTAAATGGAAAGTATACTATTTTTGCAGAGGTCGTTAGCGGCATGGAAGTCGTTCATCGCCTGCAGGTTGGCGACTCTATTGTTTCAGTTATGTGGATTGACTCACTTTAATTTTCGAATGTGAATAAATATTTGATTTTTTTGGCCTTCGTGGCGATCGGTTGTCATTCTAAAAAGCAACAACCGCCTACCACCGATTCTTTTCTGAAGGGACAAGCACTGGGAACACTCAATGAAAAGTTACACGAGGCATCCGGTTTGGTGGAAAGTATACAGCATCCAAATAACTTTTGGGTATTGAATGACAGCGGCAATCCGGCTGAAGTATTTCTGATTGATCGAAAAGCGCAGACAAAACTAGTTTGTAAGCTAAAGGGCATTGATAATCGTGATTTTGAATCGATCGCAATTGGACGTGGAAAAGACTCAACGAAAACATACGTTTACGCAGGAGATATTGGCGATAACAATGCCCGATTTGAAGTGAAGTTGGTATATGTCTTTGAAGAGCCTACGGATCTTTCCTCGACAGAAATGACGATCAGCAACTTTGATACGTTGCAAATTGTGTTGCCCGATGGCAAGCGTGATTCGGAAGCCATGATGACAGACCCGATTACCAATGATCTTTTTTTGTTTTCAAAACGCGAAGATTCCATCCGACTTTATCGCGTGAAATATCCTTTTGCAAAAGGAAAAATCACAGCTGAAAAACTGGCGACATTAAACTTTCAAAGCATTGTCGCAGCCGATATGTCGGCAGATGGAAAAGAAGTACTTATCAAAAACTATGATGCCATCTATTATTGGAAAAATGTAAATGGAGAGCCATTGGAAAAATTACTGCAACAGCCACCTCAGGTGTTGCCCTATGATCGTGAACGCCAAGGAGAAGCCATTGCTTGGGCGCGTGATGGATCGGGTTACTATACCGTTAGCGAAAAAGTAGATGGCGAATTAGGCAAACTACTTTTCTACCAGCGAAAGTAATTACGTTTGGCGTGCAATTAGGTCTTTGGTAAAGGCTTCCAGCCATTGAGTATCGCCCGAAACTTTCGAAAGGCTCGTAAATCCTTGTTGAAAGTATTCTTCAATTTTCTTTTCAGTGATGACTGGAATCTTCAACGCATCGTAAATCAGAGTAACTGCTTTTACTTTTTTGGCAGCATTGAATTTCTTTGCTGACAACCATTGATTGAGTTCTAGCTTTTGTTTGCCACGAACTTTTTCCAGCGCTTTGATTAGCAAGAAAGTCTTTTTGTTGGCAAGAATATCTCCACCTACCTGTTTACCAAATTTTTTCTGATCGGCATACACATCCAGCAAGTCATCTTTCAACTGAAACCCAATTCCGATTTGCACACCAAATTCGCGTAAAGCGATTTGATCAGCTTCAGGTGCATCGGCCAGAATAGCGCCTAACTCTAAACTGAAACCCAGCAAGACAGCTGTTTTCAGTCGGATCATTTCAATATACTGTGCTTCGGTTACTTTGGCTTTCGTTTCAAACTCCATATCCCACTGTTGCCCTTCGCACACTTCAGCCGCACATTGGTTAAATGCACGCAACACTTTTTTTAGTTGGTGATTGGGCAGTGACAAAAACATGTCATACACACGCACCAGCATGACATCGCCTGAAAGGATGGCGGTATTGACATTCCATTTTTCATGCACGGTGGGCTTTCCTCTCCGCAAGGGCGCTTTATCCATGATGTCATCATGCATCAATGTAAAGTTGTGAAACGCTTCTACCGCTGTGGCATAGCTGATGATTTTCTCGGCATCTTTTTTATATAGCGAATACGCCATCAGAACAAGCATCGGTCGCATGCGCTTGCCGCCCAGCTTCATCAGATAGCGAATCGGCTCGTATAATGATTTGGGATGTGTGCCAAAAGGTTGACGCGCAATTTCTTTTTCAACTTGTTTTTTAAGTGCTTCCAGCATGCTACTATTTATTTTCCAGTTCTATTGTTCAAAAGTCAAGTCAATCAACCTTCTATCTACATCTGTTTTTTTAATGAGCACGACCACCTTATCTCCCAAGCGGTACACTTTCTTGCGTCTGCGCCCGATAGCGCGATAATTTTTCTCATCAAATTCGTAGAAGTCGTCTTTCATATCGGCCATGCGCACCATACCTTCGCACTTTGTCTCTACAATCTCCACGAAAATGCCAAACTCCGTTACCCCTGTAATAATGCCATCATACGGTTTTTGTTCAGCCAAACTCATAAATTCTACTTGCTTGTATTTAATGCTGGCACGTTCGGCATCGGCAGCACGCTTTTCGCGTTCGGAGGAATGAATGCACTTTTCTTCAAACTCTTTTTTGTTCACCGACTTGCCACCATCGAGGTAGTGTTGTAATAATCGATGCACCATCATATCCGGATACCTTCGGATGGGAGAAGTAAAGTGAGTGTAGTGGTCAAACGCCAATCCAAAGTGTTGCTTGGCTTCGGTGGTGTACTTGGCTTTGGCCATGGCGCGCACTGCTAGTGATTGCAGTACGTTTTGCTCGGGCTTACCTTCAATTTCGTCCATCAGCTTATTTAGCGAACGCGAAACCGTGGCATCGTCAATCTGCAAGTTGTGTCCGAATTGTTTGGCAAACACAGCGAAGTCGGCTACTTTTTCCGGGTTCGGGTAATCGTGTGTTCGATAGACAAACGTGTTTTTCTCTTCGCCTTTCTTCATTTTGAAAATGAAGGTGGCCACAGCACGATTGGCCAACAACATAAACTCTTCGATAAGTTTGTGTGCTTCTTTCCGCACTTTCGGCACGACCATCAAAGGCTTGCCGTCTTTATCCAATTTGAATTTCACTTCCGTGGTTTCAAAGTTAACAGCGCCTTTGCGGAAGCGCTCTTTCCGCAGGATGAGATGCAGACTATTTAGAATTTTGATTTCTTCGGCAAATGTTCCTTGGCCGGTTTCAATTACTTCTTGTGCTTGTTCATAAGTAAACCGATGATCGGAGTGAATGATGGTGCGACCAAACCATTCGTGATGAATTTTTCCTTTTGGATCCATTTCAAAAACAGCTGCAAAGGTCAGCTTATCTTCGTGAGGGCGAAGCGAACACAACTCATTCGACAAACGCTCGGGAAGCATGGGTACCGTGCGGTCTACCAAATAAACTGATGTGGCGCGATCGAACGCATCAGCATCCAAGTCATTACCCGGGCGCACATAGTGGGTTACATCGGCAATATGAACTCCAATTTCATAATTGCCATTGGGTAATTTTTGGAAAGAGAGCGCATCATCAAAATCTTTGGCATCTTCGGGGTCGATGGTGAAGGTGGGCACTTTGCGAAAATCTCTGCGTGCTTTTACTTCTTCGTTTGTAATGCCCTCCTGAATTTTTTCTGATTCTTTCAAAACACTTTCCGGAAAACGGAATGGCAAATCAAACTCGGCCATGATCGAATGAATCTCGGCATTGTTCTCGCCTGCTTTGCCAAGGATTTCAATCACTTTGCCTTCGGCACTTTTATCGCCTTCGGCCCATTTCGTCACTTCAAATAATACTTTGTCGTTGGTTTTGGCACCATTCAAATTCTCTGGGTACACAAAGAAATCGCTGTACACTTTTTTGAAATCAGGGACAATGAATCCAAACGACTTTGAAATCTCCATGCGGCCCACAAAACGATCGCGTCCGCGTTTTACAATTTCCACTACTTTGCCTTCAGGGCTGGCGCCATTTTTCTTTCCAAGGAGCGTCACCTTTACTGTGTCGCCATGAATGGCAGAACCTAAATCGCGCGATTGCACATAGATATCTTTCGATCCTTCTTCTCCCGTGGCCACATAAGCAAATCGAGGGTTGACATGATCGACAATGCCCACCACGCCTTTTCCGGCAGATGCACGCTTCGCTCTGAAATTTCCGTTGCTGAGCTGCTCTACTTTGCCATCTTCTAATAGCGATTCGAGTAAGCGATATAGATCGTCAATCAATGATTTTTTCTTGACTTGGAGTTTTTTGGCGAGTTGTTGAGCTGTGTAGCCTTTTTCTGATTCATTTAACAAGGAGAGCAACGAACTGTATAAGCCGCTTTTCTCTTTCTTCTGTTTCTTTTCTTTTTTCTCTTTAAATTTCTTTTTGCTCATGGTTATAGCTTATGCTTTGGGGTCCGATTGGATTACCCAAATGGTTAATAATTCGATTTGATTTTTTGGTGATACAAACAAGTTGCCTTGTTGAAGATACGCATTGATATGCGTTTTACTTAGCAGAATGGATACGGGTAAGAAGTGATTAGTGAGGGATAAGATGTGCGTACGATTCTCTATTTGACAATAAAAGTACGAAATATTATTCAGTTTACATGCATGATGTGCGAATCGGGGATGATAGCCAATCCTTTCATTTTCAAATAAAGTTGCGCTATGGCTACTACATCTCCAATACAATACGAGGCAATTTTTGTTAAATCTTTTTCTTGATAGTACACCTGGCTGACCATGGATCCATCCATGCTTCCTTTGCTGGACGGAATTTGAAAAATAGCGGTGAGCAAATCGAGTGAGGTGTAGTGTTTATAATCGCCAAACTTCCAGAGTTCCATTGTATCAAGATGAGGCACATCCCAAGGTCTGCGGCCAGCAAAGTCAAGCAAGGTGGGTAACACAATGCCGTTGACCAACATGCGTCTGCTTAAATACGGAAAGTCAAATTCTTTGCCATTATGCGCACATAGTTTAGTACTGGAGTCTTGTTTCTCCAGTGTGGCTTTGAATTCAGTTAGCAATTTCTTTTCATCGTGATCGGCAAAGTATTTGGTGCGCAAGCATAGTTCGCCTTTTTCATTTTCGGTGTATTTACCGATGGCGATTACAACGATTTTTCCGAACTCGGCATAGATGCCCGCTTTTTCGTAAAAGAGATCTTCATCGGTTTCACCTTCCTCACGTTTAAAGAAAGATGCCTTGCGTGCCCACTGTACTTTAAGGCGCTCACTGAGCTGATCATATTTTTCTACACAACCTACCGTTTCGACATCTAAGAAGAGGATGTCTTTAAGTGAAGGATTCATACAAATAATTAAAGAGTGAGCTAAGAATGCAAAACGCCTTCCAGCTGTAACTCTTTGATAAAGGTAAGGTTTGCTTCGCAAATCGTATCGGGGACGAAGACAAATTTTTTATCGTGGATTTGCAGGCCAACGTAGTAGCTTACCCAGTACTCGTTGTTGAGGTGAAACACATTGGGGTCAATCGGCTCGATTAAAGCGGTACCTTCTGCCGGAACGGTTTCTAAAAAATGACGGAGTGTGGAAGTGCGCTGTGTTTCGCCATCTTTCTCGCCATAGCCTTTGCTGGCAACCAACGTGTTTTCTAAAGGAAAATCGTTGTTGTTGATCAGGTAGACTTTCCACTCATCCTGATTCAGAAGATTTTTTTCGCGTGTAACGGCTAGCGTTACATTTTTTACCGGAGGGATTTCAATATCTTTTTTCAAGTTCCATTAAGCGCTATTGTTTAACATTTAATTCGCCACGAAGTCACAATGGCACTAAGATTATCGATGTGCCTTTTGCATTTCAATGATTTGGACAAAGTTACAATTTTTCAAGCGATAGTTATGGAAGGCGATTAAGCTGGCGTAAGCGGGCAAGGGATGGAAGCGAAAGCCCGAAGCGGGTTGGCATGATGCGTGGCCGGACTTGAAGCGAACAGCCCGGTGGCCGCCACTCGTTTGTCTATTCTACCGGAGGTTGGTAGCGGCCATGCCCCATAACTTCTCTTTTATTCACAGACGCTAATTCTTATCTTGTTGGTATGAACAAACGTACTTTCTTGAAAAACACAGCCGCATTGGGATTAGCCGGATTGTTTCCAACGGTGTCGCTGGCCAATTGGCTTTCTTCTTTCGAAGGAAAATCTGCCACCGAGTTGGCAGGCGATGAATCTTTCTGGGATGGCATTCGCAGCGGCTACCGGTTGAAGCCGGATTACATCAATCTCGAAAATGGCTACTACTGCTTTTTGCCTGAAGCAACGTTGGAGAAATTTGTGCAACATGTTCGTGATGTGAACTACCAAGGCTCGTACTACATGCGCACAGTGCAGTGGGATAACAAGAAGAAAGCGGCAGCTAAACTGGCAACGCTAGCGGGTTGCTTGGCCGAAGAGTTGATCATTACGCGCAATACGACCGAATCACTCGACACAGTAATTGCGGGGCAAGATTGGAAGGCGGGCGATGAGGCAATTATGGCTGAACAAGATTACGGTGCTATGCAGGACATGTTTAAGCAAGTGGCCAAGCGACATGGTGTTGTTCTCAAAGTAGTTTCGGTGCCCAATCATCCTGTTTCGGATGAAGAGATTGTGAATTTGTATGCCAATGCGATTACTTCTAAAACAAAGTTGTTGATGGTGTGCCACATGATCAACATTACGGGACACATTTTGCCGGTGCGTAAAATTTGCGACATGGCACATAGCAAGGGTGTCAAGGTGATGGTGGATGGCGCGCATGCCTTTGCGCACATTCAGTTTTCGATTTCGGACTTAAACTGCGACTACTATGGCGCCAGTTTGCATAAGTGGTTGAGTGTTCCGCTGGGAGCAGGCATTTTGTATGTGAATAAAGAAAACGTTGCTGCATTGTGGCCGATGTTTGGTGAGGAGGGCAAAAAGCCGGAGGATATTTATCGGCTGAACCATACAGGCACGCACCCGGTGCATACAGATTTAGCAATTGCCGATGCGATTGATTTTCATTTGCAGATTGGTGCTGAAAGAAAAGAAGCTCGTTTACGTTTTTTACAACGGTATTGGACGGAGAAGGTCCGGAATATGAAAAATGTAATTGTGAACACTCCGGTTGACCCGACACGCTCGTGTGGCATTGCCAATGTGGGCATTGCGGGAATGAAGCCGGGCGATTTGGCGGATGTGTTGATGAAGCGTTTTAAAATTTACACAGTCGCTATTGATGGCGCCAATGTGCATGGCTGCCGCATTACTCCAAATTTATACACGACTACGACTGAGTTGGATGCGTTTGTGACGGCATTACGTCAATTAGCTTCGGATGCAAAAGGTTAATGACGGAAGTGCTCTGCTAAAATTTTTTCGGCAGGCTTGCCTTGCGGAGTAAAATCCTTCCCCCTCGGTCTGTGTCCTCACAGACCGAAACAAATCCTGACAGATTAAAAACGTCAACACTGATGGAATAAATAACAAGTGGTCTGTGAAGACACAGACCACGGATTAAGTTTGTGAAGGCATGTGACAATTGGCTGCGGAGGCAAAGGGTTAATGACGGAATTGCTCCGCCAAAATCTTTTCGGCAGGCTTGCCTTGCGGTGTAAAATCGATAGAAGCATTTCTACGTGGACCATGGGGGTACCATTTCCAGAAGTAGGCACCTTCCAGCCAAGGCTTATTCCAAACCATTTCAAAAAATGCGCGATAACAGTTTGCCTGCATTTCGTTGGAAACAGGAATAGGCTTTTTATCATCCGGCCAGGCCCAGGGTTCGATGGCGGCCATCTCATCGCTTCGGTAGCCGATCTCGGTAAATAAAACCGGTCGCTGGTATTTTTTATGGATTCGATCAATGATACGCAGAGGTTCCTCCCATCCTTTTTTCAATTCCGCTAAAGATGCGTTTTTGTTTTTTGTGAGTGGAAAATAACCTTGGATGCCGATGTAATCGAGAGCATCCCAAAACATGACTTGTTCATACTCCTTATGAAAATTGGCGGCATAGGTCAGTTTGCCTTTGTATACCTTGCGAATGCTGGCAATGATAGCACGCCATTCTTTTTCACGTAATGTGAGATGCAGTTCGGTGCCAATGCAGAGGATATCAATTTTATTTTTTTCAGCGATTTCCGCATAGTGCAGAATAAAGTCGCTGTACAATCGAAACCATCGCTGCCACGCGGTGTCACTTTTCATGGAGATAGCACCGGGCCAGCTTTTGCCCACCCAGATGTGTGGTTTTAAAATAGTTCTGATGCCAGCCTTGCGAGCTAGTTGGGTTGTGGTGGCAATACCTTCATCTGACTCGCCCCACCAAACACGGTCGGAAGAGAAATTTGTTTTAATAGTAGAGCTGTAGGGATCGCGCTGAAAGGCGAATGGCGTTTGTGAAATCCAATTGACGTTGCATTTTTTTAATTCGGCAATTTCTTTTTCTGTAACTACCTCGCGGCCGCCTACCCAGCAAACGCCTCTTTGTTTTTTGCCGTCAACGAGTTGCCCAAAAGTTACTTGAGTGAACGCAATAAACAGTAAGATAACAAGCGGCTTCATCCTTACGAAGGTAAGAGCGCCATTTCAAAAAGAGAAGTGATTTTTTCTTTCATTACTTGCTTCACTTCGTTCAAGTCGATGGTGGCACCGAGTTCTTTTTCCATGGAGGTAACGGCTTTGTCATCTATGCCGCATGGAACAATGTGATGGAAGTAGGATAGATCCGGAGATACATTGAGCGCGAGGCCGTGCATCGTTACCCAGCGACTTGTTTTTACACCCATTGCGCAAATTTTGCGAGCGTGTTTCATGCTGTCAAATCCAATCCATACACCCGTCAGGCCCGGTATGCGTCCGGCAGAGATGTGAAATGTTGCCAATGTTTGGATGACAGCTTCCTCCAGCAATCGCATGTATTGATGAATATCCGTAAAGAAATTTTCCAGGTCGATGATGGGGTACACTACTAATTGACCGGGACCGTGATACGTAATATCTCCTCCTCGATTAATCGGGAAGTAGCTGGCTTGTATAGTGTGGAGGTCTTCCTTTTTAACCAACAGATTTTTTTCATCACCGCTTTTGCCGAGTGTGTACACGTGCGGGTGTTCGCAGAATAGTAAAAAGTTATTCGTTATTTGTTGTTCGTTAATTGAAAGATTTCGGTTTTGCTTTTTTATATCGAGGATTTGATTAAACAAATCAGTTTGGTAATCCCACGCTTGTTGATAATCCATCAAGCCGAGATCGGTGAAACGGGTTTGTTTATTGACGTTGACGTTCAAAATCGGAAAGCTTTATTTTAGTTTCCCCAACTCTTCTTTTAGGTAATCGATTGCTTCTACCGGATTTGCCTCTACGCCATTTTCTTTCGCGAGGTAATACGAAATCCAATCGGTAAGATGAATGAGGTAGTAATACTGTTCTAATAACGAAGCCCCTTCGCCCACAATATCAATGATCGGATTCGACTTCTTTTCAAAGATCGGTCGGCAGATTTCCATTCGCTTCTCTACGCGCTCATGATCGTGGTCGGAGTAGAGATAGATTACCTGAGCTTGCTGCAAAATGTTTTCCGGAAACTGCCATCCTACGATTTCGTTGTGATTCATCTCCGGAAAAGTATTGACGTGTGCCAACTGCTTGGCATTTTCGTTGATTTGATTTTGGAAACGAAGTGCCATCGCTTTCAGGCGCTCATCGCAATAGATAATCGGAAATTTGCCTTTCAGTTTTTTAGCAATCAACTCAGCCTCCGACTGGATAGCTTTCTCTCCGCGATTTAAATATTCGATGGCATTCTCTGTTTCTTTCATGAAGGCAGCGCCAATCAAGTTGGTGTGATAGAGTGCATACAACAATGAAACCATCATGTATCCCAAATTGCCACGCGGGCTTTTCGAGCCACCCGGAATTTGAATCCAAAACAAATTGTATTCTTTTGCCAGCTCCAGCATTTTACCGCCCGAGGTAATGCAAATGATGTGGGCGCGCTTCAACATGGCTTTGTTAATAGCAGCCAGTGTTTCTTCGGTATCGCCACTATATGAACAGGCAATGAACAAAGTATGTGGACTCACAAACTGAGGTATGTTATACCCTTTGGAAACGGTGATTGGTATCGGCACACGACCAAACGTCAATGACTCCACCAAATTGGCACCAATGCCGGAACCGCCCATACCGGTGATTAAGATATTCCGAATGTCACTGCCTGGTCGAACTAAATCTACAGATTGACCGATCTTGAGTGCACTGGCTAGTTGCAGGGTAAAGCCTTCGATTAGTTTCTTCATTCTTTGTTCTTAACTTCGATTTTCAAAGGTAGATTATTTATTGTGAGCGATAAAATCGAAAAAGGGAAAGCGGGCGAAGATTTAGCGGCTCAATTTCTTATTGAGAAGGGTTACCAGATTTTAGCGAGAAACTATCGCTACAAGCGATCTGAAATCGACCTCATTGCGAAGAAAGATAATTGCGTTGTCTTTGTAGAAGTAAAATTACGAACAACCGATGCTTTCGGGTTTCCGGAAGAGTTTGTAGACGAAAAGAAAACGACTAAGATTTTGGAAGGAGCTGAAGAATATGCCTACCAAACAAAATGGACCGGAAATATACGTTTTGATATTGTAGCCATCAGGCAAATCAATGGCCAAACAGAAGTCGTGCAGATTGAAGATGCGTTTTATTAATTACTTGGAATAAATTTCTTTTCCCTTTTCATCCCACTCTTTACGCAAATAGGGTTTGATGTCTTTATCGAATGGTTCTTTGGGATACGTAATGATGCGCTTCCGCTTTCCATTGGGATAATTTTCAATCCAATCGCCCACCTTTACATTGAATCGGTATTCGCCACGCACTGCTACTTGGCCATTTTCATGCAATAAATAATAGTATCCTTCCTTCTCGCCATATTCGATCGGTGTAATTTCTTTTATTTTTTTCTTCTCGGCCGGATCGTAATAGGTGATGCGAGATTCTTTGGGCCAGCCTTTGTAATACTTTTCTTTATCTTCTAGCAAGTCTTGTTGATTGTGGCGCATCCACCGGCCGTGCTTGGTACCCATGTAAAAAATACCCTCTTCAACCACCGTAGTACCAATCAGCTTTTTATAAGGCCCGTGTAACAACACACCTTTGGTGGGGTCAAATTTTTCTACTCGTCTTACTTCGGCTCGCTTGTAATCATAATAGTAAATATCGCGGGCAAATGTGTTGGGTACAGCCGGCTTCTTTAATTTATAGAATAGCTCCAGCGTTACGTTATTGCCATATCCTTTTCGCGCAAACCCTTTTTTTGTTTTGATGCCATAGAAGACTTTTCTTTTTGGCTTTTTCTTTTTAGTAACGATTGGCTCCTCTTCTTTTTCCAGTTCTAACAGCGTGAACGGCCGGTCGGTATCAAACGTAAATTGCCCCTCTTGCACTTTCGGTTCAGAGCCTTGTGCCCAAAGTTCAGGCCCAAGGACAACAAATAGTAACAGAAATGAAATACTGCGCATAACGAACATCAACGAAAGTTACGCAATAATATTTTGGAATCGAATCATTCGATTTTTAAAAATCGTTTGTATACGGCAAACGATACGTAAGGGTTCTCTTTCTTGGGTTAATAAAGGTTAACATCAGGTTAATTAAAATTTTCTTCAAAATTTAGTTTCAATCCAGCAACCTACTCGAAACAGGATCGTTTGGAGGCCCTTGTTAAACACTAAATTCACTAAGCAACCCAATTAGAAGAAATGAGAAAAATCACACTCCCCATTGTTTCCTTTATTTTTATTTCAACTCTTTCATTCGCACAAACTATCACACCCAAAGTTGGATATACACTCTCAACATGGGGTGCTTCCAATTATGTTACCCAACTGAATAACAGTTTTAGTTCTCAGCCTGGCTTTTCATTTGGGGTGGCTTACAGTATTCCTCTCAAAGGACTAGGTATAGGCATGCTATCCTTGCAGCCAGAAGTATCTTTTGTACAAAAAGGATTTAAAGTAGATGCACAAGGAGAAGTATCCAGTGCAGAATTAACATTCTTTATTACTTCACACCAAGAGTACACTATTCATTATCTGGAGTTTCCACTCATGACCAAATATGAATTTGGCAATGATCGATTCAAGTTTTCTGTTTCGGCAGGACCTTCCATTGCATTTGGTCTTGGCGGAAAATACAAAGCGGCATCGACTATTTTTGATGGCAATGTCACCACTGATTTAGCGAATACTACGGGTGATATTAGATTCTTTAAATCAAAGGATAACCAGTCTGTTTCATTTGATCACAACATCGATGCGGGTATTCAATTTGGAATAGGTGCTGTGCTTTACAACCGGATTGCTCTGGATGTGCGCTTTGGCAACAGTTTTACTAATACCAACGAATACAATGAATCTAAAAACAGAGTACTTCAATTTACGGTTGGTGTACCAATCTCTTTAAAGGATTAAAAAAAAGGGAGTCGATATTTTTCGACTCCCTTTTTTCTATTTTCTAGTCGCTTACAAATTAGCCAACTAACTCCACGCTGCGCTTGATAAAGGCTGTCAAATCAGCACCAGTTAGCATACTTTGTGAAAGTAACCCGAGGTCATATGCCTGCTTGGCAAGCTTACCTTTTTGATCTTCACTTTCAGCTTTCAAAATGCGTTGCACAATAGGATGGTTGCCATTCACAGCTACATTGTAGTTGTCGGGCATGCTTCCCATAAAGCTCATGCCACCGCCACCACCGGTGCGTGCCATGTCTTTCATTCTACGCATCCATTCGCTCATGGTGATGGTTACTGGCATATCGTCTGGCGACAATGATTCAATCGCCACACTCATGGCTTTGTTGTTAATTGCTTTTTCAAAAATGCCTTTCACCTGCTCTTCTTCTTCTTTGCTCAATACGCTGGCAACAGCATCTGATTTTACAATCAGCTTGTCGATGATTTCACTGTCCACGCGCTTGAGTTGGGTTTTTTCCAACTTTTGCTCCAGATGACCAATAAAGTGACTATCTAAAACGCCATCGAGCAGCAACACATCATATGCTTTGGCTTTTGCACTTTGAATAAATGTATCTTGCTTGCCTTTATCGTTGGTGTAGAGATAAATGACCTGCTCATCTTTATCCGTCTGATTCGGTTTTACTTTATCCGCGTATTCATTTAATGTGAAATACTGCCCGTCTACGTTTTTGAGCAATGCAAATTCTTTTGCTTTCTCATAGAATTTCTCATCGCTGATCATACCGTAGCGCACAAACACGCTGATGTCGTCCCATTTCTTTTCGAACTCCTTGCGGTCTTTGTTGAACATATCCAACAACTTATCCGCTACTTTTTTAGTGATGTGCGAACTGATCTTCTTCACATTCGCATCGCTTTGCAAATAACTGCGGGATACGTTCAAAGGAATATCCGGTGAATCGAGCACACCATGTAATAGCATTAGAAAATCAGGAACTACATCTTTCACTTCGTCCGTAATGAATACCTGGCGTGAGTAGAGTTGTATTTTGTTGCGCTGAATTTCAAAATCGTTTTTGATTTTTGGGAAATACAAAACGCCTGTGAGGTTGAATGGATAATCTACGTTCAAGTGAATCCAGAAGAGTGGATCTTCTGTGAACGGATACAACTCTTTGTAGAAATTAAGGTAGTCCTCGTCTTTTAATTCTAAGGGTGCTTTTACCCAAATTGGTGATGGGTTATTGATGATGCGATCGGTAGTAACCGTTTTGTACTTTGGCTTGTTGTCTTTATCAACTCCATCTTCTACACTTTCATTTTTGGTGCCGAACTTAATTTCGACCGGCAAGAATTTGCAGTACTTATCCAGTATGCCCTTCAATCGGAATTCTTCCAAAAACTCTTCCGAATCTTTGTTCACATGCAGAATCACATCGGTACCGCGTGTTTCTTTGGTAGTTTCGGTCAACTCGAATTCAGTAGAGCCATCGCATATCCAGCGTGCCGCTTCGCTACCTTCTTTAAATGATTTGGAAACAACCTCAACTTTATCGGAAACCATGAAGGCCGAGTAGAAGCCGAGACCAAACTTTCCGATGATGTCTTTGGCATCGGTTTTATCTTTAAACTTCTCTACGAATTCGGCAGCTCCGGAGAACGCAATTTGGTTGATGTATTTTTTGATTTCCTCGGCTGTCATGCCAAGACCTTTGTCGCTTACGGTAATGGTTTTAGCGTCTTTATCAAAGCTCACTTCAATTTTCAGATCGCCAAGCTCGCCATTGAATTCACCCAATGCCGCCAGTTTTTTTAATTTTTGAGTGGCATCTACGGCATTGCTCACCAACTCGCGTAAAAAGATTTCGTGGTCGGAATAGAGGAATTTCTTAATGATGGGAAAAATATTCTCGGTATGGATCGAGATAGTACCTTTTTCTGCCATAATGGTTCAAATTTTGGGTTAGAATGAATAATCCCACCTTACACAAGGATTGTTCCAAAAGGCAAAAGTGTCAGGTTGTCAGAGAAATATTAGCGATGCGTGGGCATATGATTGTCCAGAAAATTATCAGCAGCTTTATTCCAGGCATCCAGTGCGTCACTACGCTTTTTGTTGAGTTCGGTATTGACCTGATTGTATTTCGTTACAGCTGCATTAAAGTCTGCTACCAGTTTGTTAAAAGCATCCACATCTTGTTGGGTGCGGTCAGCCTGTTTTTTAGATTCTAAAGCCTTTTTACTTTTCTCAAAATTATCATTCTTCAAAAAGAAGTCAGAGAGTTCAGCACTTTTAGTTGCTTCGTATTTGTAAAACTCAAGGAGTCGCTCACACGCTACTTTCAGCGTTTTATCACCATTATATGTCGAAATGGGGCTCATTTTTTTTAGTCCCTCTGTGCTGCTGGCTAACAAGGCATTTTTGGTTTGCTCCATGGCATTGATATCTCCTTTTTTCAAGGCATCCATCCAATAAACTTCGTCTTTATAACTTTTAAAAAAGATCAGATAAATACGATTATAGTACTTGTAGACAGCACTTGCTTCTTCCATTTTTTTGGAAAGTTTGGAAGAGGATTCAATCAGTCGGATTTTATTTTTTGCTGCGAAGGCCTCAAATTCCTTATCAAAAATTAAATAAGCCTTATCGGCACGTTCGTTGGCTTTTTCCTTAGCTAACATAAAAGCTTCCATTGCATCATAGGATTGTTCTGCAATTTCTTCCATGTTTACAATTTTAGCGTAGTCTTCATTCAGAAGGGCCGAAGTAATTTGGAAGTAAGCAAGCGCAGAATCACGCAAAGCAGGGTCGCCATTGAATGGTCTAAGCTTTCGCATGTTGGTAACGGCTTGCTTGATGGTTTGCATCAACTCCAATCGTTTTTTTTCAACCTTACGAGCACTTTTATTATGAGAAGTTGCACTGCTGTAGGCCATCATATCACTCGAAATTAATTTGCATTGTTCACCTACATAACCTAAATATTCGGTTGCAACTGTAAGGTTTTGAGCTTGTGATTGGTGAATAAATGAAATGAATGCAAATACGAAAATGAAAACAGCGCGCATCATGTAGTTATGGTTTTGTAAGTGATAGATGATTCAGTATTATTTGAAAAGCTTCTTCAATATAAGCACTTCGTTCAATTTCTTTGAGTAACTCTTGACTAGTCTGGTTTCGATTTTCATCCAAGCCCAACAAAGCTCCATCAAATTTATTTTGCATGACGCGATACAAAGGTTTAGCACTTGCCTTTTCTGTTTGATCAAGTTGTTTGACATGCTCTTGTGATGCGAGGTGATGCTGAATGTATGCGTTGATTTCCAGTGATTGAGGAGCCTGGAAGAACTTTTGGAAATCACTGAGGTGTTTGAACCATGAAGAGTTTGCAAGGCGCTCTCCACTAAGTCTTTTCAAAGGATCCATAGCTACTTTAGTCAGCGGAGTGTAATACACTTTCTTTATAACCGAATCACTGGGTAAGGAATGGCGATTGGTGCGCTCACTAATTTGCAAAATGCTGTAGAAGTCAGGCAAATAAATATCTGGTTGAACTCCTTTCTGTTGGTGACTTTTGCCGGTGATTCGGTAAGCTTTGGAAAGCGTAATTTTTACAAAGCCCAGGGTATCTTTTTCATGAATTACAGGAAAAACACTTTGTGCAGTAGCTTTTCCAAAAGAAGTACTGCCCACCACAATTGCTCTGTTATAATCTTGCAATGCTGCTGTTGTAATTTCAGAGGCTGAGGCACTAAACCCATTCATCAAAATAATGAGTGGCCCATCGTAAGCAAAGCCCTTGTGAATATCCTTTAAAGAAATGATTTGCCCATCTTTTGATTTGGAAAGTGCCATTGGCCCCACGTCAATAAATATTCCTGCCAATTCAATAGCCTCTTGTATAGATCCGCCTCCATTAAACCGCAAGTCGAGAATGAGCCCTTGAATGTTCTCTTTTTTTAGTTTTACAATTTCTTTGGCAACGTCATTCGCGCAACTTTGACCTTCGCCACCCCAATCGGAATAAAAACCTGGTAGAGAAATATAGCCAATGGATTTTTCGCCTTTCAATAAAAGACTTTGCACATTGGTTTCTATGGATTCGCGTTTTTCTTTTTGCAACAATACGTCAACTGAAGTGCCATCGGCTTTCTTAAAAGTAAAAGTTCCTGAAAGTTTATCAGCTGAATTAATTTTTTCCTCTAATTCATTATCGTCAAAATCGAGTGAATTCAAAACCTCTCCATTCGGCCAAGTCACAGAAACTATCGCATCTCCTTTGTTAACCAGATGACTGTTCCAGGCCGGCCCGCCCGGAGCCAGTCGCTCAACAATCGTTTCTCCCAGTGCGTTTTCATTAAGATCAAAACCAAATGAGTATGCAGCCGATGAGAGTGAGCTTTCAAAATCTTTAATTTCATTTTGCGTAAAGAAATTGGTATGAGGGTCAAACGAGAGTGCGATGGATTTGAGCAGGGCATTGGCGACAAACTCTTGGGATGAAACGCTGCTGCGTAATAATCGATTAAGTTTGGCCAACATTTTATCTCGCTCTTTTTCGCGCGATACTTTTTCTACTGCCATCCAGTCTTTCACGGTCATACCCTTAGCCGTCTGCGCCATCCGCGAAAGCGTAGATGCCTTGAGCCAAATTTCCCAGCGCCTTTCCCAATCATTCACTGAAGTCTCGTGTTCTGAAATTTGTTTATTTGAAAAGTATAAGCTGTCTTTTTTCGAATAATCAAATGGCTTCGCGGTTTTGAGAGAAACTATTCGGATAGCGTCTGTTAACCTTTTTTGATAAATTTTTGCAACTACATCAATAAATTCGCAGCTATTGCCTTTAGCCGGGTCGTGAAGGTATAGAGGAAGCGCTTTTATTTCATCTACATCTGAATCCAGAAAATACAAGCCATCCGGATCGATTAGTTCTACAAACTCTTCAATTACACGATCGTCAAACTTTTCATCAATGGGCGGAGGACTAAAGTGCTCTGCTTTGATTTTGTTTACTAAAAGATGTGGTAAGGTGCAATACTTTCTGGGTTGACTATACGATACGCCAATCCATAGCAGAAAAAATAGAGTAAATACGGGGCGCCTCAAGAATGAAATCGGTTTTTGTAAAAATAACACGCGAATACGAATATTGGATGATGGGCTATAAAAAAGAAGCCCTCCGGTTGAGAGGGCTTCTAATAAATATCTTGGTTCTACCTTTAATCTCCTGCCAAAGCCGGAGTACTTTTTTCTTGCGCTAACTCAATCTCTTCTCCATCCGGATTCAGGAACTTGTATTCCGTAATGGCCAATGAAGAATCTTTGATCAACTCCACCGAACGCTTGTACTTGAAATACCACTTCATACGCTTTGAAATAAATCCCTTCGTATAGTAGGCATACAAGAAAGGATGCAGAGCCAGCACCAGCTTCTTCTCATTTTGACTTTCGAATAGATAGCGTACGTGCTCTTCAATTTTATCGGTCACCAAAATGGAAGCCTCGATCTTGCCGCTGCCATTGCAGGTAGGACACACTTCTTTAGTGGCAATATTCATCTGCGGACGCACGCGCTCGCGGGTGATTTGCATTAAACCAAATTTGGAGAGCGGCAGAATGGTATGCTTCGCCTTATCGCTTTCCATCTCTTCCTTCACTTTGTTGTAGATGAGCTTTTTATTGTCGATGCCACGCATGTCAATAAAGTCGACTACAATAATTCCACCCATATCGCGCAAGCGAAATTGGCGCGCCACTTCTTTGGCCGCTTCTAGGTTTACTGAAAGTGCCGTAGTTTCCTGACTTTCCTCACGATTGGATTTATTGCCGCTGTTGACGTCAATTACATGCAATGCCTCGGTGTGCTCAATGATCAGGTAGCCGCCACCTTTCAAGCTCACGGTTTGGCCGAAAGCGGATTTGATTTGCTTTTCAACACCGAAGTGTTCGAAAATCTTAGCCTTGCCGGTGTAGAGCTTTACAATTTTTTCCTTATCGGGAGCGATGTTGTGGATGTAACTCTTTATCTCATCGTAGATCTTCTTGTCATCTACCATTACGTTGTCAAACGATTCGTTTAACACATCGCGTAAGATGGAAGAGGTTTTGTTGAGTTCTCCGATAATTTTATCGCGTGGGTTGCCATCCACCATGCGGGCAATGCCGTCTTCCCACATTTTCACCAAGCTGCGCATGTCTTTGTCGAGCTCGGCTACTTCTTTGCCTTCGGCAACGGTGCGAATGATCACACCAAAATTTTCAGGTTTGATTGATTGAATGAGGCGCTGCAAGCGCTTGCGCTCTTCGCTGCTGGCAATCCGTTTTGAAATGCTCACCCCGGATGAGAAGGGTACCAAAACCAGGTATCGCCCGGCTAGGGATAACTCGCACGAAAGTCGCGGCCCTTTTGTAGAAATGGGCTCTTTCACCACTTGCACCGGAATGAGAAGATTTTTGGCAAGCTGCTGGCCTATTTTGCCATGCTTGTCAATGTCTTTCTCCAGCTGAAACTTATCCAGTTTCCCACCGGTGATTTTCTTTGAACGAACAAGCTTGGTGAATTTTTGAAGAGAGCCAAACTGCGCACCTAAATCGAGGTAGTGAAGAAAGGCGTCTTTCTCAAAACCGATATCGATAAATGCAGCGTTAAGGCCCGGCACTATTTTTTTAACAGTGCCTAGGTAAATATCACCAACTACAAACTTGCTTCCGTTGGTTTCTTCATGAAACTCGGCAAGTTGCTTGTCCTTTAAAAGGGCTATGCGACATCCGTCCTGAGTAGCACTAATAATTAGTTCGTTACTCAAAACTTAAAAAATTGGATGTTGAAAATAATAGGACTCGTTTTGTAGAAAAGGCGCTGAAATAATGCAACGCCTTTTGCATAAGAGGGGCACCGGGCCCCTGCTTACTATTTTTTCTTATGACGGTTTTTTCTCAAACGCTTTTTACGTTTGTGAGTAGCCATTTTGTGCTTCTTTCTTTTCTTACCACTTGGCATAATGCTTTTTGGTTTAGGCTCATCGTTCTACTTCGTGTAGAATCTCTCTTTCGGAGAGTGACGAGCGATGGTTTAACATTTATTTTACTTTTAACTCTTGTAAATAAGAATCTGCAGTGGATTGCACTGCCGGATCATTATCTAACTTTTTTACTTTTTCAAATTGGGCTTTCGCCTTTTCTTTCTTTCCTGCATTCATGTAGGCTACGCCTAACAGAAGCTGACCTTGCACATGGTTGGGGTTTACTTCAATCAGATCATTCAGCCTTTCAATGGCGCGATCATATTGCCCCGACTGCATGGAGAGCATGCCCAAGTTATAAAGCGCGAACTCATTTTTAGGATCCTCCTTTAACACATCACGAATTTTCTGAATCCCCTGCATGGGAGATGAACTCAGGTACGTCATGGCCATTTTTATTCTTGCTTCGTAGTTTTTCGGGTTAGCTTCTATTGCTTTCCCCAAAAATTCCTGTGCTTTTAAAGCCATGGCTTGTTGCTTTTCGGCACCCATTGAAAAGGTGTAGGCTTCATAAAAACTATTCCCAGCCTTCAGGAAACTTTCGGTCGTTTTAAAGAACGTTGCTGATTGCTCGGCATACCATGCAGCGCTGTCAAATTGACCCGCTTGCGTGTAGAGGCTTCGCAAAGAGTCGGCAAAGATAGCATTTTTTTGATTCGTTGAACCCTGTAAGTATTGGGTTCTCAAGCTTTTGATGGCGTTGCTTAAAGCTTCAGGTACATCACTGTGGCCTTTGGAGGATATGGTTTTTCCCGTTTTGACAGAATCTGTGGCAGCCAATTGGTTTTCATTTTCAACTACTGCTTTTGGTAGCATAAAAATGAGCCAAATAATAAGGGCACTGACAATAATAAGAATGAGGCGAGTCTTCAGCATAAGTGGTAGCGAGGCGAAAGGCTTATAGAAGCATATCGCCTAAACAATTAACCGTTTTCTTCCATCTCGTTGGTCTCGTCATGGGCCATGCTCTCGGCCATCTGCTTTACCTTGTCGCTATTCTTGATTTTGTTCACAAAAATTTTGGCTGGCTTAAAGCTGGGGATGTAATGCTCATCAATGACAATGGCCGTATTGCGTGAGATATTGCGGGCAATTTTTTTCTTTCTCTTTTTATTGATGAAGCTGCCAAATCCGCGCACATATATATTATGTCCGGAGGCCATGTTGTTCTTTACGATATTAAAGAACGCTTCAACAGAAGCTGATACATCAGCTTTATCGATTCCGGTTTTATCAGCAATTTGATTGATTACGTCAGCTTTCGTCACAAGAGTAGAGTTTTAGTTCTGAATTTTTTTGGGATGGCAAATTTATAAGCAGTTCGTTCAATTCCAAAATTAATTTACTGACTATCAACAACGTGAACACACAAAACACGGTAAAGAGTTGATTGATTTGGTTGAAAGCGGTTTTTTTTGCTTTTAAATTTTTATCTACTTCTTTGCTGGTTGTGAACCACAATCTTGTTCGGCATACGCGCAGAAGGCCATTTCTTGGTTTACTTTGTTATTAAACTATGATTCAAGCATCGGCCTTTGCGCAAAAAATAATTGGTTGGTATTGGGAACACAAACGACCATTGCCTTGGCGCGAAACAACAGACCCTTATAAAATTTGGCTGTCAGAGATTATTCTGCAACAAACCCGCGTGGCACAAGGCCTGCCATACTACGAGCGATTTGTGAAAACCTATCCAACAGTAAAAGCGTTGGCAGCAGCACCTCAACAAAATGTGTTGCGGTTGTGGCAAGGATTGGGCTATTATTCTCGCGCTCGCAATTTGCATGCTTGTGCAAAGCAAATTGTTGAAACTTATAACGGGGTTTTCCCAAACAACTTTAACGATTTACAAAAATTACCCGGTGTTGGTCCGTACACAGCTGCGGCCATTGCATCCATTGCATTTAAAGAATCAGTGGCAGTGGTAGATGGCAATGTGTATCGTGTGTTGGCACGCGTGTTTGGTATTGAAATAGACACAGCCAGCACTGAAGGAAAGAAATATTTTTTTGAAAAAGCCAATCAATTAGTTCCCGCAAAAGATCCCGACTTATTCAATCAGGCGATGATGGAGTTTGGCGCGCTGCATTGCCTGCCGCAAAATCCTAAATGTGATGATTGTATTTTTTCAAATACCTGTGTGGCGCGCAAACATGAGCTTCAAAACGTGCTGCCCATCAAATCAAAAAAAATAAAAATAAAAAAAAGGTATTTCTACTACTTCGACTTTCGCTTTAAGAACAGTCGCTTAATGAAGCACCGAACCGCCAAAGATATCTGGCAAGGTTTATATGATTTTTATCTGATTGAAAAAAATCGACCTGCTAATTCAGCCGGATTACGACAAGAAGAAATGGCAATTGTAGCACCTTACTTGCCTGCCAAACTTCCGGCACCATTCAAGCATGTGCTTTCACATCAACAATTATTCATTCACATCATTCCTGTTCACATTCATTCCGAAAAGGAGTTTTTACACGCAGCGAAGCAACTAAACTTACAGGTCATTTCGAAAAAAGGATTGGAGCGAATTCCCAAACCAATTATAATAGAGAAATATTTCAACAGCACGGCATGATCAGCAATAGAAACGATCAGCAAATGGAATACCTCTCAAAAGCGAACGAATAGCGCTAAAATCTCCCATTTCAATTATACTCTTTCCTTCCCTGAATTTTTGGTATTTTTGCAATCCAACTTAAAAGAAGATTAGAAATATGTCAGGCGTAAACAAAGTTATTCTTGTAGGCAGACTAGGAAAAGAGCCGGAAGTAAGAAATCTGGAAAACGGAGCTACGGTTGCCAATTTTACCATGGCTACCAGCGAAACATATAAAGATAAAACCACAGGCGAGCGCAAAGAAATTACCGAATGGCACAACGTGGTGTTGTGGCGCGGCTTGGCAGACATTGCAGCGAAGTATTTGCACAAGGGCGATCAGGTTTACATAGAAGGAAAGTTGCGCACGCGCAGTTGGGAAAAAGAAGGAGTAACGCGCTATACCACCGAAATTGTTGGTGATAACATGACTCTGTTGGGCAGCAAACCAGGAGGTGGAGGTAATAATAATTATGAAAAATCGCCCGCATCGTCACCGGCAAGTCAGGCAGCTCCGAGTGATTTTGGTGCGGCTCCCCATGCTACAGATGATCTGCCCTTTTAGATCAGCTTAACATTTAATCTTTGGAAACGGATCGTTTAACCATGTCGCTGGGTTTTATATTTTCGGAAGTACTTTTCGAGATCAACTACTTCTACGCGATAAGTTTTATTGCGATTGCCATTTTACTTTTTATGTCGGCCATGATTTCGGCCTCCGAAGTGGCCTTCTTTTCATTAAAAGCAGATGACTTTGAGCGTTGTCGCGAATCAGATGAGCCGGCTGATAAAAATATTGTACAACTGCTCAAGAAGCCGCGTCTTTTGCTAGCCACCATTCTCATCATGAATAATTTTGTGAATGTGGGTGTGGTTACAATCTCTACATTTTTGATGTGGGAAATGGCAGGAACGCGCAAACCTACTGAGACCATTGTAGGCTTGGTAACATTCGGGGCTACGTTTGCCATCACTTTTTTTGGTGAAATTATTCCTAAAGTATATGCTACCCGCCATAACTGGACGTTTGCAAGACGCATGGGGGGCACCTGGTTGTTATTGGAAAATGTATGGCGACCTATTTCTTATTTGTTACTCAGTATGAGTAGTGTAATCGAGCGAAGAATTGAAAAGAAAGGCTACAGCACTACGGTAGATGAATTGAATCAGGCATTAGACTTGACTACCGAAAACAACGAGACCACAGCCGAAGAAAAAGACATTCTTAAAAGCATCGTGAACTTTGGCACCTTGGCGGTGAAACGTGTGATGAAGTCACGCATGGACATTTCAGCAGTCGATGTCGATTTGAATTTTAAAGAATTGATGGAGCAGGTGAATAAATCGGGATTCTCGCGCATTCCGGTTTACAAAGAAACACTCGATCATGTAGAAGGAATTCTTTACATCAAAGACTTGCTTCCTTACCTAGAGGAAAGTGAGAATTTTAAATGGCAAAAGCTATTGCGACCCGGCTACTTTGTGCCGGAAACAAAAAAGCTCGATTCATTACTAAAGGATTTTCAAAGCAAGCGTGTGCACATGGCTGTAGTAGTGGATGAGTATGGAGGCACCTCCGGCTTAGTGACCTTAGAAGATTTGATCGAAGAAATTATAGGCGAAATCAACGATGAGTTTGACGAAGTCAATTTGGGCTACCAGAAAATCGATGATCGCACCTATGTGTTTGAAGGAAAAACTTTGGTGCACGATATGTGCAAAGCACTGGATGTAGAAGCCACTATTTTTGATGACGTGAAAGGAGAGAGCGAATCGGTCGGTGGCTTGATTTTAGAATTGCATGGCTCATTGCCGAAGGTAGGAGAGCAGATTCAATTTGATCGTTTTACCTTTACTATTCTTACGGCCGATCAAAAGAAAATTAATCGCGTACGCGTAAACATGGTGGATGAAAGTGAAAAAGAAGAAGATTAAGAATGCATGTTTCGCGCTGTTCATTGCAACGATGGGCTGGCTGGCGTCAAGCTGCACAACCAACTACCAACCAAAGCCGAAAGGATATAATCGCCTTATTTTACCCGAAACAAAATACCAATCCTTACCGGATAGTCTACCCTACCAATTTGAATACTCTACTTCGGCCAGATTGCTGCGGGATACTTCATGGATTAATGAAAAACACTGGGTAGAAATTTATTATCCCACACTCAAGGCCAATATTCATATTACCTATAAAAGATTGCTGAACAAAGATGCGCTGCTGAAAGAATTTTTGAATGATGCTTATAACCTGACGAGCAAGCAACAAATCAAAGCGTATGGTATTGACGAGGTAAAGGTGGTGACCCCGCTAGGCAAAACAGCTTTAATTGCAGAGATTAGTGGCGAAGTGCCAAGTCAGTTTCAATTCACCATGACGGACTCTTCGAAAAACTTTTTGCGTGGTGCATTGTACTTTAACACCAAGGTTCAAAACGACTCGCTCGCTCCTGCCATCGACTTCATGAAGAAAGAAGTGATGCATCTGATCAATACGCTGGAGTGGAAGAAGGCTAATTCGGTGATTCGGTGATTCGTTAATTTGAAAATTCGTTAATTTGAAAATTTTGTTTAGGTGCTAACATCCATCGAAATCAGTCGATGATTCAACCGTAATAAACATTCCTTAATTTGCACACTGCCAAATTAAAATGTCTTTCTTCGATACTTCACTGGAATTCTTAAAAGGTGTGGGGCCGCAGCGTGCTGCTTTGCTTCAAAAAGAACTGAAGCTGTTCACCTTTGGCGACCTCATTCAGCACTATCCTTTTCGTTACGAAGACCGCACTCGTTTTTATTCCTTACGGGAAGTAAACGAACTAATGCCATTCATTCAGGTAAAAGGAAAAATTACCGACATCGAATTGATTGGTGATAAATTCAAGCGGAGGCTTGTCGCTTACTTTACGGATGGCGAAGGCGAGATTGAGCTCGTTTGGTTTCAAGGCATTAATTGGGTAATGCAAAAAGTGAAACCCAATGTAGATTATGTCGTACTTGGCAAACCTTCGCGCTATGGAAGTAAACTATCGATGGCGCATCCGGAAATAGATGTGCTCACCGAAAAGAGTGAAAAAGGTGGCTATCTGCAACCGGTTTATCCGCTCACCGATAAGCTACGCAATCGGTACATCGACAATAAATTTATCATCAAGCTGCAGCAAGATTTATTGAAAGCCGCCATCGCGCACATCCGCGAAACCTTGCCTGCTTCGATCGTTCAACAACAAAAGTTGATTGGCAAAAAAGAAGCGATCATCAACATTCATTTCCCGCGCAACAACGAATGGCTGCTGAGCGCCCAACGCAGATTGAAGTTCGAAGAACTGTTTTTTGTTCAATTGCAATTGATCAAACTAAAGTTGGTGCGGCAAGGTAAATTCAAAGGGATGGTGTTTAGCGACACCACCATCCTCACACAATTTTACAAAGAACATTTACCATTCGACCTGACGAACGCACAGAAAAAAGTGGTGCGCGAAATTTATACTGATATGAAGTCAGGCAAGCAAATGAACCGCCTCTTGCAAGGTGATGTGGGCAGCGGCAAAACCATTGTGGCATTTATTTCTATTTTACTTGCCATCGGTGGCGATGCGCAAGCCGCCCTTATGGCTCCCACCGAAATATTAGCGCAGCAACATTATGCCAATCTGAAAAAATATGCAGACAAAATGGGAATTCCCATTGCGCTGCTCACCGGTTCGGTAAAGAAAAGCGCGCGCAAACCTATTCACGAACAATTGCAGGATGGTACATTGAAGATTTTAATCGGCACGCACGCCTTGCTGGAAGAAGAAGTGAAGTTTAAAAAACTGGGGCTTGCCATTATTGATGAGCAGCATCGATTTGGCGTAGCCCAACGCTCTAAGCTCTGGCAGAAAAATGCCGATTTCTACCCGCATGTATTGGTGATGACGGCTACACCAATCCCTCGCACGCTTGCCATGACACTCTATGGTGATCTTGAAATTTCGGTAATTGATGAGTTGCCCAAAGGGCGCAAGCCAATCAAGACCACACACCGTTTTGATTCGCATCGCTTGCAGGTAAATGGGTTTATTAAAACACAACTCGATGCCGGGCGTCAGATTTATATTGTCTATCCGCTCATTGAAGAATCTGAGAAACTCGATCTGAAGCATCTGATGGATGGTTACGAAAGTATCGCGCGTGCGTTCCCTGATGTGCCCATCAGCATTGTACATGGGCAAATGAAACCCGAAGCAAAAGATTATGAAATGGCGCGCTTTGTAAAGGGAGAAACCAAGATTATGGTCGCTACTACGGTAATTGAAGTAGGCGTAGATGTGCCCAACGCCTCGGTCATGGTCATTGAAAGTGCCCAGCGATTCGGGCTCTCGCAATTACACCAGTTGCGTGGACGCGTGGGACGAGGAGCCGAGCAATCGTATTGTATTTTAATGACCGATCACAAACTGAGTGCTGAATCGAAGACGCGTATCGAAACGATGGTGCGAACCAACAACGGATTTGAAATAGCAGAGACAGATCTGAAACTGCGTGGTCCGGGCGACTTGATGGGCACACAACAGAGTGGCGCGCTGGATTTGCTGATAGCAGACTTGGGTAAAGATGGCGAGCTGCTGCACCAGGCTCGAGAGGCTGCTCAACTGGTGCTGGAAAAAGATCCGCTCCTTCAACAGCCGGAGAATAGGCTGATCTTACAACAAATTGAATCGATCAAAAAGGCTGCAGTTAATTGGAGTCGGATAAGCTAGCAAATCATTATTTTTGGGAAATTCTTCCCCAATGATCTCTCGTGTATTTCTGGTGCTCCTGTTGATGCACTTTAGCTCACTGTTAACCGCTCAAGTCGGCAATTCATTCCTCACTCATTATTCCCCTCGCGATGAACGAATCGACTATCGCAGCATGGGTATGGTGCAAGATGCCAATGGTCTCATCTATTTTACCAATAAACGAGGCGTGCTCGAATTTGACGGCAAAAACTGGCATCTCATTGCCACGCCTGGTGCCGTCTATACACTGTGCCTCTTGCAAAATCAATTGTATGTGGGAGGTGTGTTTGGCTTTGGTAAAATCGTTCAGCAAGGAAGCGAAAAAGTATTTCAATCCGTTTTCGACAAGCCTTCCATTTTTTCGTCACTGGTGGCAGCCGATAAAATATATGCCGTCAGCGAGTCTTCCCTTTTCATCATTACAGCAGATAAAATTACAACCGAAATAAAAGCCGACAGCACAAAACTGTTTCATGGTTTAATTGAAGTTCGCGACAGCGTATTTGTGAGAGCTGGATTTCAACACCTGCTGCAGGTACAGAATAATAAACTTGTGGAAACCAAGCTCGCACTTCCAGTGAAGGAAGAAATTGTGTTTGCGACTGGGCATAAAAAAACAGGCGATGTATTATTGGGCACCGAGGCAGGATCTGTTTACCTGATGAAAGGAAAATCAACTCCGGAATTGCTTGTATTACAAGATGCACCGTATCTGCGGCAAAACACATTAGAGTTTGGTGTGTGGATGAATGAAAAGCAAATTGCCTTAGGCACATTGTTAGGTGGAGTACTATTGATTGATATAACTACCGGAGCCACCATTGATCATTTGGATTTTAGCACAGGTCTTCCAGACAACGAGGTGTTTGCGCTAATGGCGGATCAAAATGGTGGCGTGTGGGTGGCTCATGAATATGGATTTACCCGAATTGCTCCATCACTGCCCTTTCGCTCGTTTAACCATTTCCCCGGGTTGAATGGAAATTTGTTGTGCATTCAATCGATCCGCGGTCAAGTGTATGTTGGCACCACATTGGGCTTGTACTTGCTCGCCAAAGATGAGCCATCGTCAGCGCGCCCCTCGCTCACGGTACAAACTAATCAGCAGCGCAGAAGTCGGTTTGGGTTTTTGCGTAAGCGATCGGGTGAATCTTCTGCAACACCTTCCCCTACTTTTGAAACAAAGGTGGTGAAGCCGGTTGGTTATGCGTATCGAAAAGTACCGGGCATAGAAGGAAAAGTCATACAACTAATTGAAGTAAATGGCAAACTCATTGCTGCGGGATTGGGAGGAGTTTTTGAAGTGCAAGCCGATAAAGTAAAACCAATTGTTGTTACTCCTGTTAAAACGATTTTTTTCTCGTCATCATTACAACAGCTTGTGGTGGGCACCTATCACAATCAAGTGAAGACGTTTGTTGCAGGCGGAGTTAATTGGAATGAAACACACTTGCTCGATACACTCAATGATCATATTAGCTATGCGTTTGAAGATAATCTGCAAAATATTTGGCTGTGTGGAAGCACCAAAGCTTACCGTATCGAAACCATTGATGGAAAAGTGACAGATGCGGCATCGTTTTCCATTTCTAATTCTTCATTGGATGAAATGGTTGGAGTAGCTTATGGAAATGAAGTTTATCTGGCAGCTTCCGGAGAGTTTAAGCGTTTCGATCATAAAAACTCTTTTGTTCGTTACGACTCGTTGCCGGGTCCACATCGTTACTTTGCATCCGCAGGCTATTTCTGGTTTAATGACGGAGTCCAGTGGCGAACGGTAGATGCGCGTCTCAGATCACTAAAATTACAATGGCTTGGGCTTTTCCCTAATCTAAGATTTCTAGCCCCAGATGAAAATGCACAGAGTTTGTGGATCATTACGGCTAATAACGAACTATATAAATTTAGCAACAGCCAAACATCTGGAGAGGATTCTCACTTTCCCTTGCTTTTGCGACAGGTGCGTGGTCAGCAAATCAATTTGATTAAAGGGAAGCGAGTAACGATGGATCAACCGGAGAATGAATTAGCATTTGAATTTATTCAACCCGACTACATTAGCAGCCATGCCATGCAATATCGATATCAGGTAAAGGGATTAACCAACGGATGGACAAGTTGGTCGAACTCGAATCATATTGCCAACTTCCCCTATTTGCCGCCAGGAGATTATGAATTAGCCATGCAATCGCGCGATGTGCTCGGCAACGAATCAAAAGTAGAGCTCATCCCATTTGAGATTTTACCTCCTTACTGGAAGCGCTGGTGGTTTTATGCACTGGAGTTTGGTTTCTTTGGCATGCTCATGCTGCTATCGGTTAAGTTGAGTGTGGCGAATGAAAAATACCGCACCGTCAGTGAAGTTTTGTCGCTACTAACGGTAATCATTTTTATTCAGTTTTTGCAGACAGCGATTACCACCTCCATTGAAATCAGAAGCTCTCCTGTATTTGAATTTTTTATTCAGGTATTCATTGCTCTCATTGTCTTTCCGGTAGAAAACTATTTCCGAAAATTTATGAAAGCTGCAGCCGAAGGGAAATTTCAGCTGAAGATTAAAACTGGAAAAGAAAGTTAATTTGTAAATTGATTTTTAAATCTGAACCATAGCTTATGAAGAAGAACATTTTTAAAGTGATGGCATCTATTAATAAAATCATTCTTCCCCGCTATAGTAAAAAAGATATTACCAAGTTGAGTAAATTCGAGAAGGCCATTGTAGCCTATCGGTATTGGACTACCTTGAATGCGTTAGATTAAATTCTACATTCTTACTTGAAAGCCCTACCCTTTACGCAAGCGGTAGGGTTTTTTATTTTTTCCCTACATATATTCATCCATAAATCAACCCCATATGAAAAAACTGTTTATTCTTTTTATACTAATCCTTGCAGGCGGTTATGCATGGGCGCAAGGCACCATGTTGCTCAGGCAACCCACCATCAGTCAGACCCACATTGCCTTTGTTTGTGCCAACGACTTATGGATTGTTGGTAAGGATGGAGGAGAGGCCAGACGCCTCACGAGTAATGAAGGGCAAGAAAGTTTACCACACTTTTCACCCGATGGAAAATACATTGCCTTTACCGGACAATACGATGGCAACACTGATGTGTACATCATTCCTAGTGAGGGTGGTCAACCTGAGCGCCTCACATGGCATCCGGGTGCAGACAATGTAACGGGCTGGACTCCCGATGGAGAATCTATTCTCTTTGCGTCTTCGCGCGAATCAGTGCCCACACAAGAATCTAAGATTTATACAATCAAACGCACCGGTGGCATGGAAGAAGCTTTGGCGATTCCTCGTGCCGTAGCCGGAGAGATTTCAGAAGACGGCAAGTACATCGCTTATCAGCAAATTGGATTTTGGGATCCGGAGTGGAGAAATTATCGCGGTGGCCAAGCCAAACCAATCTGGATTGTAGACCTGAAAAATTATTCATTGAAGATGACTCCCCAAACCGACAATGAGCGACACACCGATCCAGTTTGGTTAAATAATGTGGTTTACTTTTTATCTGAGCGCGATTATGCCAACAATGTGTGGTCGTACAATCCGGCCACCAATGAATTGAAACAACAAACATTTCATTCTGATTTTGATGCAAAAAGTTTAGATGCCGGTGGAGGTGTGATCGTATATGAACAAGGTGGATACTTGAATATTTTAAATCCGGCCAACGGAACAACCAAGCGTGTAGTGGTAAATGTGCGGGGCGATTTCCATTGGGCGCGCGAACGATGGGAAGATGTCAAACCAGCTTCATTAGTGAATGCTTCTTTATCGCCTACAGGCCAACGAGCATTGTTTGAATACAGAGGAGAAATCTTTACAGCACCTAAAGAGAAAGGCGACTGGCGAAATATTACACGTCAACCGTCTGCAGCTGATCGTTCACCGGTGTGGTCGCCTGATGGAAAGAAGATAGCGTGGTTTAGCGATGCCAGCGGAGAATATCAATTGATGATTGGTGATCAGGAAGGATTAGAGAAACCCAAGGCAATTGCGATTTCAAAACCTACATTCTTTTTCAAGCCTACATGGTCGCCCGATGGCAAATACATTGCATTTACCGATACCGACTATGTGTTGTGGTTTACCGATGTGAATAGCGGCATCACCAAGAAAGTGGATAACGAACGCTACGCACACCCCAACCGCACACTGAACCCCGTGTGGTCGCCCGATAGCAAATGGATTGCCTATCCAAAAATTCAAGACAATCACCACAAGGCAATCAAAGTATTTAATGTAGAGACCAATCAAAACCTTCAACTCACCGATGGCATGGCCGATGCCATTTCTCCTGTGTGGGATGCGACCGGAAAATACCTTTACATTTTGGCGAGCACCAACTATGCATTGAATTCCGGTTGGTTAGACATGAGTTCGTATGATCGTCCGATCACTCGTGCATTGTATGTGTTGGTCCTTAGCAAAGACGATGCTTCTCCGCTTGCACCGCGCAGCGATGATGAAAAAGAAAAAGCAAAAGACGAAGCGAAGAAAGATGCAACTCCTGTCGTGAAAATTGACATGGAGGGATTGGCGAATCGCATGTTGGCAGTCGATGTGCCGCAACGAAACTATGCCGCGCTTTATCCGGCACCGGATGGATATTTATTTTATTCAGAGATTGTGCCCAACCAGCAAGGACAAACACTGCATCGCTACAATTTTAAAGACCGAAAAACAGAAGTCTATCTCACTCCAGTGAATGACGTAGCCATCTCACACGATCGTAAATCATTGCTTTATCGCAGCAATGCCACGTGGGGAATTTTAGGCACCAGCGATTCGAATAAAAAAGTGGGCGATGGTAAAGTAGAAGCTGCGGGTACCATGAAATTAAAAATCAACCCAATGGAAGAATGGAAACAAATCTTTCGCGAAGGCTGGCGCTATCAACGCGACTTTTTATATGTGAATAATGTACACGGTGCACCGTGGAGCGATGTCTACAAATGGTACAGCCCGTGGATTGAACATGTACGTCATCGCTCCGATTTAAATTATGTGGTGGATATTTTGGGTGGCGAAGTAGCCGTAGGTCACTCTTACACCAGTGGTGGAGATTTTCCAAACATCGATAATGTGCCGGTCGGTTTGCTTGGCGCAGATTTCGAAGTTGAAAATGGCTACTACCGATTTAAGAAAACGTATTTGGGCGAAAGCTGGAATCCGGAAATGAAAGCTCCGCTACGTGAGCCCGGTGTCAATATTAATGTAGGTGATTATATATTAGAAGTAAATGGTCAGCCGATTTCAACTTCAGTGAATCTGTACAAATACTTCGAGGCGACTGCCAATCGGCAAACAAAAATAAAAGTGAACAGTAAGCCTTCAGCCGAAGGCGCGCGAATCGTCACGGTAGTTCCGGTAGAAAACGAAAATCAACTGCGTAACATTGATTGGGTAGAAGGAAATCGCAGAAAAGTAAACGAACTATCCAAAGGTCAGTTGGCGTATGTGTATGTGCCCAACACGGGCAATCCGGGTTACACTTCATTCAATCGCTACTACTTTGCACAACAAGAAAAGAAGGGAGCTATTATTGATGAGCGTAACAATGGCGGTGGTTCCGCAGCCGATTATATGGTCGACATTATGGCGCGCGATCTGCAAGGATATTTTAACTCGCGCACCGAAGAGCACTTGCCATTCCGTGTGCCGCATGCTGCCATCTACGGGCCGAAAGTGATGTTGATTAACGAGCGTGCCGGATCAGGTGGTGATTTACTACCGTATCTATTCAACAAAATGAAAATCGGTACACTCGTTGGCACGAAAACGTGGGGCGGCTTGGTCGGCACCTGGGACACTCCTCCTTTTGTGGATGGTGGACGCATGGTGGCACCGCGTGGAGGCTTTTATGATGTGAACGGCCAGTGGGCAGTGGAAGGAGTTGGAATTTCGCCTGATATTCAAGTGGAGCAATCTCCAGCCGATGTGATCAAAGGTCGCGATCCGCAATTGGAAAAGGCCGTGGAAGAGGCACTTAAGTTATTGAAAACGCAGGATGTAGAAATGAAACCAGAGCCTGCGCCTCCAGTGAAGTACAAGCGACCTGCTAAGAAAAATTAAATGATTATGTGGTGGTTAGATGCTTAGGTATTTAACCACCGTATAAATTTTCCCCAGAGCGTGGTTGGCATTTTTTCAACAGGAATGTCTACAACCTCTATCGTCTCTTCTTCTTTTCTGACTTTCTTTGTGGGAACCACTGGCTTTACGCGATTGAAGTAGTGGTTAGTTTTTTTCTCTTTTTCTTTAGCTAGCAATTCTTTCCTTTTTTGTTCGGCTTCACGCTGTTCACGCTCACGTTGCAGTACTACTGGATTTTTTCGTGGCCGTTCTTGGTATTCACGAGAGGTTGAGCGTGGCCTTTCGCTGCGGGGTTTTCTTTCTTTCTCTTCCGGTTGGCCTTCCAAACTTTCATCAGTTTTTTTCTTCTTCTCCGGGATTTCGATTTTGCCCAACACTTTCAGTCCAGCCAATTCAATTTTAGGGGCTTTGATTACTTCCGGCAAAGCAGGCTCCTCCATTGTAACTTCTGTAGATGGTGTTTCGATAACCGAAGTAGTTTCAACAGGTATTGCAATTTCTTTCTTTTCTTCGGCCATCACTTCTTCTACCGAAGCAATCAGGTGTGGAGCAAATTTTTCAGTTACCCAATGGGCATGTATATCTTCAATCTTAGCATTCGAATCTTCGCTGATCGTAATTTGTCTGGAAGCCAGAAACTGAATGATTTCTGGGGTGCTCACTCCCAGTTTTCGTGACAATTGCCCGAGTCTCATAGGTAAAAAATTTGCGCAAATATAGGGCGACTGGCTATACCAACAAATGGGCTAGTCGTCAAATCCCTTCTGGCGCCATTTCTTCTTTTCTCCGGCTTTCTTTTTTTCGATGATTCGCTTTTGCATGGCGGCCTTGCTGGGCTTGGAGGGTTTGCGCACTTTTTTCCTGGTAAAGGCTTTTACCAATAGTTTTTCCAGCTTTTTAATGACCTCTTCTTTGTTCTGCAATTGCGACCGCTTCTCTTGCGAAGTCAGCATCAACACGCCTTCTTTCGTGATGAAAGATCCCAGTTTTTCGAGAATCACATTCTTCTCTTCATCCGGCAATGCCGATTGATAGATATTCCACGAAAGTGTGACTTTGGTATTGACCTTATTTACATTTTGCCCGCCAGGTCCGCTGCTGCGGGATGTAGTGAAGGCAAATTCAGAATAGTAATTGGAAACAGAAGGACTCACGGTTTACTTTTTTAACATGTATAATGCAAATGTACTTCGAATGATCACATCCCGCGCCCACCCGTCAGGAATTGATAGGTTGCCGGACTTAGTTTTCGCAGGGCAGCTCCGATAAAGATACAAATACTTATCACGAGAAGCGGCAAGACAACAAACGCAATCATGCGATAACCTTCTATGAATTGCAGCCATTCAAACATCGCATCAATAAAGATGGCTACCCACGGAGCATGCAAGGCGTAAATGAAAAACGAAAATGCGGTAAGCCACACAAACCATTTTTGATTCATGAACACACGTACCAACCGATCCAGCCCAAACCAGCAAGTGATCAGTCCGCTGACGATTACGAATTTATGTAGCAGTGTAATCACAGGATATACAGTTCCTCCAATCAAAGATTCACCTTCAAACGCCAACCATGTTTTAATTAATGAAATGGTTACAAATGCGATACCCCAATAAAGAGGTTTGAAATACTTAACGGGAGTTTCGATGGAGAAATGGGTTTTCTGAATCCAAACTCCTAATGAAAAGAAGAGCAGTCCTTCTCCTTCAATCAAAATCAATCCTCCGGTGGATAACCAAAATAAAAATGCCAGGGTGAAGAAAATCCATATCGCGTAAGCGTGCAACACACACCAACGAATGGCAGGATACGCCAAATTGTAAATGAACAGCACGCGAATAAACCATAATTGATAAGCCACTGGAAAAAACAGCCAACGCCCTATAACTTCATACCAATGGTACTCGTGCAAAAACATGCGCTGCTCATCAATTTGCAGCATGTGTGTTTGTTCGAGCAGGCGCTTTCCGAATTCACTAGACTCAAATGCAAAGCACAGCAACAGAGCGATGGCACTCCAAACTAAATAAGGTACTAACAGAGATTTAAACCGTTTTCCAATTCGACCTTTATTAGGAGTTATGTCATGCGAAGCATAGAGGTAGCCTGAGATAATGAACAACATAGGAATTCGAAATCGAAACAAACCGTTCGCTAACCAATATTCAACAAAAGAAGTGATTGAAAGAGATTCGCCCGGCAAAGTCCATGGTTGCAGGTAGCGATCTTGCAGGTTGTACCCATGTACAAACACGAGCAGTACCATGGAAACGAACGACCAGAATTTAAACTTTTGACTGACGAACGAATTCATGATCAGTTGTTTTTTCGTTTGATCAGAATTTCCACGCGCCTGTTTTTGCGTCTGCCTTCGGGTGTGCTGTTGGTTTGAATAGGTAGGGAACTGCCGAAACCTATAAATGAAACGCGTTCCGGATTTATACCCCGATCTAATAAGTATTCAGCCACCGCTTCTGCGCGTTGTGATGAAAGCTCCAGATTAAAATCTTCTTTACCCGTGTTATCAGTATGGCCGGAGATGGAAGCCGTAGCCTTTGATTCCTTTTTCAAAAAGACAGCGATTGAATCGAGCGTTGTATAAATCTCTTCACGCAAGTGGTAGCTGTTTGTTTCAAAAAGTACTTCTCCCAAAACAATGATACTGTCAGATGCTGCGGCCGGTGGAGTGGCCTTTGGCTTTTCTTTAGGGGGCATTTTAGCAATCGGCTTGTCTTGCTTTACCCGAATGGTATCGATCGAGGGTGTTCTTTTGCTATTAAATTTACTGGCCTTGTTATAATCATAACGCCTGCTGCGTTGCTCATCGCGCCAGCCAATAAATGCCCGGCATTTTCGATTGAAACAAACCAAGCGTGTTAAGAAAAAATGATTCGGAGCACCCTTGCGCCTCGTTACGGCTGCATTTTCTTTGCTAAGATGAGAAACAAACAGAGGCACCTTACTTTCTCTTTTTTCTTGTGCCTGGCCACTTAGGCTGAAAAATATAAGAAGCAAAACAGGCAGGCATTTATAGATAAATGAAAGAAAAGGATTTGTCATGTGATTTAATGTCTTAGCGCATTATTTTATGCAAGCTGTGTTAACCTACTATTTTTATTTTATGATTTGAACGTAATGTCGGTAACTTTTGATATGCAGCTCATTAGTTTTGCATGATCTTTGTTTGATAGTAAGGCATGCAAAAATACGTTTTTATCGCTCTGATTGTGCAACTGGCGGGTTGTGCATCATATGTACCTCTTTCACATTCATCAACTGCGCCCGTATTGCGGGCCCGACTAGAAGAACCGGATGTTAAGATTTACCTGCAACACCTCGAAAACAAGTACCAGCATTATGTTTTTGATTTGGAGATTGATAATCAAGGATCGGAAGCCGTTTATATATCGCCCCAACAAATTTCATTTTACTTTTCAGATCAACGTTTCCCCAGAAAAGAACAATACGAAGATGGAGAAAAGTACATGCGCTTGAAGCGTAAGTTATTTGTTCGAAGACCGATTGAGGTAAAAGAACTGTACGAACAAAAAGAACGGAGCCGGGCAGCCGTGGCCACCGTTTTTGCTTTGGTCAGTGTAGGGATGATGGTCTATGATGAGGCCAAAGATGCCAAAGATCGCTCGCGTACACATGTTACTGAAAAAGATGTAGTTCGAGCCGCCACACGCGATGCCTTGGTGTCGTTAGCATTCACAGCTGCTGACATAGCACAAAAATCTACGCAACAAGCGCAAGAAGATAGCTACTTTATCACCAACGAAATTTTTACAGAAGGTAAAATTGAAGCTTGTCAGCGAAAGAGAGGTAAGATATTTTTACCCGTAGGCGAGGGGCTTCGCTATTTGCGGATGATTGTGCCAATTGAAAACAAAGAATACATTTTTGATTTCAAGCATAAAGGAACTGAGTAACCAGCTATTTTTTCCCGAAAGGAATTCGTTTTAACACAATGTGCCCGTTGCTTACTACGAGCAACACATCTTGTAAAAACCGAATTTCTTCCAGCGGATTTCCGGGCACGAGAATGAAGTCGGCATCAAATCCTTTTTCAATCTGACCGGTCGATGATGAAAGGCCTAACAACTCTGCACTGCGCACCGTGGCGGCTTGCACTGCTTCATAGGGCGACATCCCCATTCGCACAAAGTGCGCGCACTCCAATGAAATACGACTGGTGGTGTTGGCCGTATATCCATTATCGGCACCGGTGGCAATTTTTACACCAAGTGTATGCGCTTTCTTAAAAACTTTTTCAGCTTGCGGCATCATAAACTTGCCACGTAACTCTAACACTGGACCAATATAGTCGCCACCCGGTTGAGTTAAATCTTCTAACGTAATGAAGGTCGGAACCAGAAAAGTACCACGCTCTTTCATGAGCTGCAGTGTTTCATCCGACAAAAAAGTGCCATGTTCAATACTTTTAGCTCCGGCTAAAACAGCCGCGCGTGCACCTTCATCTCCGTGTGCGTGAATCATCACCGGTACGTTGCGTTTAGCTGCCTCTTGCACAATCACCCGAATTTGTTGCTCGGTATATACTTGTTCACGTGGATCTGTTTCCGGACGACCGGCTCGTTCGGTGCCACGTGTTTTAATGACCTTGGCACCTCGGTCGATGTTCACGTTCACAAGAAGTCTCAACTCTTCCTCGGTACGAACACCATTGATCAGCGCACCCAGTCGCACATCAGCAAGAATGGTTTCTTCAAGATTAGGCGAAACATAAACTCCGGCTGGCACTACATCCGGTCCGGCAATTCGCCCCGATTTACTGAGCTCCATCAATGCTACATCCTGAAATGCCGCAACACCGGCTGTTCGTACCGTAGTGACTCCTGTTTCTAAAGCACGTTTCGCGGAAGCGAGATTATCCAAATGCGAGTGCGCGTCAATTAATCCGGGAAGCAAGTAGTATCCTTCGCAATCAATCAATTCATATCCGGAAGTATCATCGCCCGCTTTTCCGATGCGTTCTATTTTTCCGGCTCGCACAAATACAATGGCATTCGCATAAACTTTGTTTTCTTTTCCATTGATGAGATTTGCATGTATAAATGCCTGAGGTTTGTTGTTCTGCGCAAGCAAAGCAAGAGGACACAGCAGTAATAATGTGATGAGTAGCTTCATATTCTTTTAATTCATTCTAGAGTGGTTCTTCTAAAATACACTTAATTTGTTCAATCCGAAAAGATACAATCACTTCGTTATCATCGTGAGTAATGCAATGGCTATTTCGGAGGATGATATAGTTGTATAAACAGGTTGTAGTATTTTTAGAATACACTCCGAGAAAAAAGCAGGATCGGTATTGTTGCTTTGTGGTTGCCACACGCCCATGCAAGCCAATAGCGTATACCGCGATTCGTAAATATCAAAGACAATAATGGGGTAAATTCCATTTTCGTCTATTGATGAAGCGTAAAGAAAAATCGGGTAGTCGAATAAATCGGCTGTGCGCAAATCGGGAATTAGGTTCGCATCAAAATATTCATAATTAACCAAGTGTGATGGCAATTGAAGGTAATCGAGGTTTGTTTTTACCTTTTGCAATTCTCTCTTCATAATAGCAAGAGGAGTTTGCGCTTCATCAAATTGTTGAATCGGAATCCACTGCCTATTGGCGAGCGAAAAAAAAGAAAGTGAGTTAGTGGCAATGGACAACTTATAGTCGAAAAAGGAATAGCCAGGAACAAAATAGCCGGGATAATAGTAATGCATACCGAGTGCTTTGCAATATTCCATTTTCTTATAGATGAGGAATTTTCCTAAGCTATATTTTTTATAATCCGGATCGTAAACAGAAACAATTCCTTCGGCACTGGTTTGCCCCAGATCGAAATAGCCAATGGCAATCAGTTTATCAGCATCATAAACCGCTACTTCATAGGTGTTGAACACAGAAGCCTCATCGCTGAGACCATATAGTAATTGCTCTAATGATTCGGAGGGTTTAAAAGTTACTGACTGCCGGTAGCGACTATACAAATTTTCTTTTTCTTCGGTGATGGTAGCGGATTGTATGAGCGTGGTGAACCGTGCGTTTTGTTTAAACAACTTAGTTTGCGTGCGATCGGCCAGATATGCTTCCAATGAAACACGAAGCCAAATCGTGTTATACATCACTGATTGAAAATGAATGAACTGCGTAGTGAAAATAGTTTGTCCCATGCGAAACCATCCGCGTTCTAAGTAATCATCTAACTCAGATGCCGTAATGTGTGTTGGCGACTGTGCTTCAGCAAACATGACGAATCGAAATCTCAGCTACGAAAAATCCATTTATGGATGCCGTAGCCGGCCATACTTACCAATGAAGTGAGCACCGCTCCCCATGCTATGTCAATGAAAACGATAGCTACTGGCCAGTTTTTTAATGTGGCCAAATTAGTTAGGTCGTACGTAGCGTAAGTAACTATTCCAAAAAAGGCACCGAGCCATAAGGCAGTGATCAACGAGTTTTTTTCAACTGCGGGCACAATCACAAAAACGAAAATGCCAATAATGAACAATAAATAAAAGACAATCGCAGCAGTCCAGTTTACCTGATCTGCCAATAATCCAAACAAATGCTTGCGATAAAGATTCTTAGCCAGAAAGCCAAGCCACACCATGTCAATAGCAAAAAACACGATTGATGTGAGCACATACGAAGCCAACCATTTAGAAAATATCATAGAAAAGTGTTATGTAGCCTGCGAAGATACACGCAATCGGGCGATAGATACCATAAGAGCGCCTATAATGAGTGTTTTTATTGTGTCATTTTATTAGTATCTTTCTCTAACCTAATCTCTAAACTCCCCATGAAGTTAACAAACTTTCTACGACCTACTGATTGGTCTAAGTTGAGTGCAACTGGGAGTATTTTAAGCTACGAATTGCGAAAGAACATTGTGTTTTCGCAAATTTTGATTCTTTCCATGGTTGGGTTATTCATCCATTTGATTGCGGATTCCATTCGCGGTGATTTTGGAATTGTAGGTGTGGTTGTTCTTACTATGCTGGTAACAGGATATACCTATTACCTGAATGAACAGCAGAAACACAAGAAGGCGCGCACCTTCTTCTTTATCAGTATCAATATTATTTTTTTTGTGTTGGCATCGTGGGTGCCGAGGGAGTGTGCGGTCAACATATTGTTTATTGCCTTAATGGGGATCGCGTTAGTGGCACACCCGTATCGTGAGCAGAAGCTAGCGATCATGTATGTATCCTTATCAC
>PJQF01000114.1_pt1 | contig 51685 bp, 50 predicted proteins | sample 1503741 | NCBI WGS metagenome assembly PJQF01 (sample SAMN07775949, study PRJNA414020) | Biofilm metagenome, whole genome shotgun sequencing project. | isolation source: biomolecule (vanillin) treated reverse osmosis membrane biofilm | place: India: Nagpur | collected 2017-03-21
CAGCATAGAAACGCGACCGTCTGTCTTGTTTCTTTCACGACACACTCCGCGCTAGTTGGGGGTGCCTAATCGAAGCCGCGTCCTTCCTGCCCCGCCAAAGCGTTTTGCAAAGGCTGACTTACTCAGCCGAAGCGTTTTGCGGAAGCGGGCTTATTGCCTGCCCTGCGTCTTGCGGGGAAACCAAACGCTGAACGAAGATAACACTTATTGCTTATACGTCCACGCTATTGCAGAAGCATACCGTTGGCGGCTGGGCATTTGGTGTCACTTTACCAACTTCATTGAAATATTATTATGAACCCACTTTGCTTCTTCTTCGGGTTCAATTGTCCCTAGTCTGCTACTTAGTCTACTGAAGGTTGCACCTGGAGAGTCATACGGTTTACTGTCGTCAAAATATGGTCCAACTACTCCAAGCATCCAGCCGTCCTTCGCAGCCCAATGAGGTTCATCTACACGAAACTTAAAAACATGGTAGTGAACATTATTTTCATTGTCAAATGGGATTGTCACCTTCTTTAAATGTTCTATTTCATTGGGTAATGCATCTAGCTCTGTTGGGAATTCCAACCAAGTTGCCAAACTGGCTTCCGCACCTTTCTCAATAGTCAATAAGTCGGATGGAAATAAACTTAATTTATCTTTCTCTTTGAGCAGTCCATAAGTATCCTCTCTAGTCGCAAGATTAGTTGCAAATGGTCTGACCTCGTCATCGGTCGGATTATGTCCGCTCTCAAATTTGTCCACCAAATATTTTATTCTTTGAAATCTTTTTTCATTAAGCTCTTGATTTTGCTTGTTCACTTTCCAGTTTCTATAAATAGCAAATCCGATTAACAGAAGAACAATTGTCCCAATTATGTAAGTCACCATTTAAATTAGTTGATAAATTATCTCAATGCCTTGCCGCCAACTATTGTATTATGTAACCAATAGCACCTACACAACCTATTCTGGTGTATATCATTGGAACATATAACACATCACCAAATCTCATCATTCCCTCCCACTCCTGCAAAAAAGTCAACTTGTCTGGACTGTGATTTTTATGATTTATATGATTGCCGTGATTCTGCTTTAATGATTTCATCGGCACCTCGTAAATCTTTTCCTTCTATCAATCCGGAGGCAATTGTGTTTTGTGCTTACCAAATCTCGTGGTTCCCTCCCACTCCTGCAAAAAAAATATTATTGTAAAATCTGTTTGAATCAGGATTTGGAGGATTTTAGGATTAACGGGATTTTTGGGTAGAGTAAGCAGAGATGTGTATGATAGAAGATTTTTTGAGATAGTTATCCCTAGTCACAGACTAAGGATAGCTGTGTTCACTATGTAAACCTTAATTTTTTAACTTAAAATTTCAGACGCCTTTCTTCCGATACAAATGCGTCTCCGCCAGCATATAGTTTTTTAATTACACCGTTTTCAGTTATTAGGTTAACACTTATGAGGCTTGGTGAGGGTTTTAACATATATTCACCTTGCTTAATCGTTAGTTCAGTCTCTGTAGTAAATTTATTAGCAAAAAGATAACAGGCCAAAGGCCCTGCTGCCATCCCGGTGGCTGATTCTTCGTCTATGCCATAACGAGGGGCAAACATACGAGCTGAAGCGTTAACATTCTCTTCAATAGATAAACTGAAAATGTAATAGCCGATCAGATTGTGTTTCTCTGAATATTTTCTGATTTTCTGCATGTCAGGGTTTATATCTTGTAAAATGACTCTATTGGCAACAGGAATGATCAAAAAGGAATTACCCGTGTTAACGATAGATGGCGAATAATTCTCTAGTAGGTCAGACTTAGATAGATTCAATGACTCTAATATTTCGGAAAGCTCCGTCTCAACATTCTTATAAGAAGGCGAGGTCTGTTCCATAAATGGAGACTCGTTTTTAAAGTAAATATCCCTATTCCCGTCTATAGTCTCTTTTGATGAACGGTCTCCTGTTATAAAGCCGTTTTTCTTCAAATAGGAAAACGTGGCAATTGTTGCATGTCCGCAATGGGCTATTTGCTTCGTGGGGGTGAAAAATTCAAGTTTAAAATCTGCCTGATTGGATTTAGAAACAAACGCAATTTCTGAAAGTCCCACTTTGGCAGCTATGCGTTGTTTATCTTCATTAGAGAGACTGTCGGCATTCAACACGACACCAGCGGGATTGCCACCTATACCATTAATACTAAATGCATACACTATTTTTATAATTACTTCTTTCATACTTTTATTTTTTAGTTCCAGACAAATCAGTGTTTTCGTTTTTAACCTGAGACAAAACTAATCATTGAGACAATTATTTTGTTTGCAATGGTCAATTGTGAGTTACTAATAAATAAATGAGTATGGGGGTAAAAAAAAGGAATTCATCGAACCAGATTAATGAGATGTTGCTGGAAGAACGCTGTGTTTTGAACAAAGTGTTAAAGCTTACAGGTAAGCGTTGGTTGGCAGAAATACTTTTATTAGTTGAAAATGGTATTAATCGTTTTTCGCAACTAAAGACTAATATGGATGGCATTTCAGATAATGTTTTATCTCATAACTTAAATGCCCTCTTGTCTGCCGGACTGGTAACTAAGAAAATTTATCAGCAAGTGCCAATGAAAGTGGAATATCATTTATCAAGTAGCGGTAAAGAATTAGTAGTTTTACTGCATGGGCTTTGTGGTTGGGGCAAAGAAAATATCGAAAGATGAATCATGCAGCTTGTCCAGTTGCTTTTTTACTCAGGAACCTTACATGTTCATTTATTTTGTTTTCCGGTGATGTAGTTGTTAAAGCTGTCCTATCGGAGATGCTTTTCTTTTGAGTTTATTTTAAGATGTTTTTACGGCATGCCTGCATACATCTTTTTGGTTTAGCCTTTGTACCTTTCTCATCAATTGATTGGTAATGAAGGTATGAATTTCCTTGTAGCCGTTTTTGGTGTCTTGATATCCGAGGAACACTCTACCGGTGGTGTTGGCAAATAAGAGACCACCCCTACCACTCCTCACCATGAAGGAATAGGTTGGATTACATTCATGAAATACAAAGTCAAAAAAAAGCTGAAGAAATTCACTCATTTCTTCAGCTTGTAATGATTAAGAATTTATCCTAAGCATTCCTGTCAATGGCCCTAACCGTAATCAGGTTGGATGCGTCAATAGCAATATCGTAATCATAACAGTTGCCCACTACAACTTCCTTTACATAGTCGGTTTTATTTCCGCTAACTGTTACTGTAATGGTAAAGATAATGTTGCCAGGCGCATAGCTTTCATAAGGTGTTGATGTTTGCGTGGCCACATTATTGATGTTCACGGTATTGCCGTTTGATGTTTTTATGCCTACGCTAACAACGGAGGTCCCGTTGTTGAGCACTCTTGCCCGTGGTTGTTCATTTTCACATTTTTTCGAGCAACTGCTAGCTGCAATAAAAAAAAGTAATACCATGAATCCAATTGCCGCATTTTTCATAAAATTTAGTTAATTTAGTTTAAGAAATTCAATCGTTTAATATTTAATCACAGTAGAAAAATTTAAATATCCATTAGTAAGCAACTTGAAGTTTATCTCAGAATAGTATCCATCACTACATTTAATTGATTGAAGTGATTGGTAAAGAAACTTCGAGCTTTTCCCAATAGACAACTATTTCTCCTTTTTTCGCTTGGTCCGGTTCAATCGCATATCGTAGTCTTTCCTGATTGACGGCTTGTGTTTCCGGTTTTACTTTTACTCTTACCAAATCATCTTTTGGGTCGTACTCATCTGTTAAATGCTGATCCCAATTTTTATTGATTACCACAGTCCATTCATTTTTAGAAGGGATTGTAAACAGACCATATTTACCGGCCGGCAATTCCACATCGCCTATTTTTACAGCTCCTTCAAATTCTACAGACGTTGCCTTATGAGCTCCTGTTACCCATACTTGTTCAAATGGAACTAGTCCGCCCCAGATCACGCGACCGCGCACTGCCGGTGAGTAATAGTTAATGGTTACTACTGTGTTTCCAATTTTACCTGTCGCCAATGCCTTTATACTTCCTTTCAGAGTATCGCTTTCTGTTTGTGGCTGGATGACCACCGTCTCGATTACTTTCTTTTCAGCCACGGGCGGAGGTGTTTCTGTTTTGGCTTCCGGCTTTTGATTGCAACTTGCAAAAAGTAGTGCGAAGGACAGATTGATGAGTGGGGTGATGATTTTCATAGGATCAATTGGGTTTGAATGGGTTTAGTTTGCTATCTTTTTTTTGAACCAAGTTGCAGAGACCAAAAATAATAAAAAGCCGGAGCACACGGTGAATAAGCCGAAGATGGAAAAGGCTCTTAGTGCGATGTTTCCAAAGTCATCGCGACCTTCATAATCCATAGTGTGTAACATCCATAGAAAATCAAAAGCGCGCCATTGATTGTGGCGGATAGTTTGGTAGGTACCTGTTTCGGTTGCCACATAAATCGTGCAAGCCGGTTCATCAAACGTAACGGCATACGCGGGAAGGGGTCGTCCACGGTACTCGCTGTGTTTGCCCACTTGCTCTACATATTCCACCCTTCCCATCTTTGCATTATGAATAACCTGCTCTTGAGCAATGGCAACCGCTTCTTGCTGTGTCAGGGGTTTGCGCAACGCACCCGTGGTTGCATCCGCCAAAGCGAAATGAACATGATGATGTAAACCTTCGCCACTATGTCCTTTGAAATATTGAATTTGGTACACGGGTTTATCCAGCACTCGAATCAGGTGAATGGAATGAATGGAGTCGATGGCTTTTTCGCTACGCAACGATTGTATGGCCAAGGTTGGCGAGACTACCTGCAAATCCGGTTGAAGAAATGCCACTGATTTGCGAAGGTGATCGCCATGCACGTTGTCAATATTGTTCCAACTAAAGTACAGCCCTCCGATTGTCCAGAGTAAAAACTGGATGCCCATGGTTACACCTAAGTAGCGATGTGTTTTACGGATGTAGTAGTTTCGATTTTTTCTCATGGTTTATCACAACGGTTTATCTCTTTTTTGAAAACTGCAAAACACAAAGTTTTGCAGGGTATTAAATGGAGTTGCATGATTTTCTTCGATACACTTAATACGCTTAAAGTCTTGTTCAAACAAGTGCGACATGGATGCCGCGCTGTATTGTTTAATTTCAAGGCCGCTACACTTTTTAGGACCGCTCTCTGAAAAAGTTCCTAACACTAAATACCCATTGGGTTGGATGGCCTTGCTGACCGTGGTGAGGTAGCGACTTATTTGTTCTTCGGTGGTCAAGAAATGAAACGCTGCACGATCGTGCCAAAAATCAAATGATACATCAGACGTGAATTCAGTGATGTCTGAAATAATCCAGTTGACGTGTTGTGCCCGATGGCCGAGCCTCTCTTTCGCACGTTGAATGGCTTTGGCAGAAATATCTAATACATAGATATTGGTATAACCCAATTCGATTAACGCATCTACCAAATGACTGTCGCCCCCACCGATGTCAATAATTTTAGCGTCTTTGGATAAGTTAAAGAGGTTGATAAAATCAATGGATGTTTTGGGATATTCCTGAAACCAGCTGAATTCTGTTTCAACTTTGGTTTCGTAGATTCTTTCCCAATGGTCTTTTGTTTCCGCTTGCATTTAATTTTCCGTTATTTATTTCAATTCTTCCGTCTTTGCATTTTTGAAATACGTTTCCAATGCTTTTTCACCAAACCGGTAAAAGACTACCGGTGTCACAATCATATCTAACAACGTGCTGCTGACCAGTCCGCCTAAGATGACCGTTGCCACGGGATACAGGATTTCTTTTCCGGATGCCTGTGGGTCTAACGTAAGTGGTACGAGTGCCAATGCAGCCGTTAAGGCGGTCATTAACACGGGTACTAACCGCTCGAGTGAACCACGGATAATCATTTCTTTGCCGAACTTTTCACCTTCGTGTTCTACCAAATGGATGTAGTGTGAAATCATCATGATTCCATTACGCGAGGCTATCCCCGTAAGGGTAATGAAGCCGACCAACGTGGCAATGGAAAATACTCCGCCTGTCAGCATCACCGCTATCACACTGCCGATTAATGCCAACGGAACATTGAGCATGATTTGCAACACCATGCGCGATGATTTAAAATGACTGTATAGCACCAGAAAAATACCTGCAATGGAAAAGACGCTGAGGATGAGAATTAACTTGGAGGCGGATTGCTGACTTTCGAACTGACCACCGAATTCAAGAAAATATCCTTCGGGCAAAGCTACTTCTTTCGCCAAGGTCTCCTGTATCTCTTTGACAGTGGTGCCTAAGTCGCGGCCTTGCACATTGCATGATATCACAATTCTGCGTTGGGTATTTTCATGCCATACAGAGTTGATGGCTGTTGTGCTTTCGATGCTGGCAATTTGCTGGAGCGGTATCAGGTTGCCTTCGGGAGTATCGATCATCGTGTTGCGGATGTTCTCTATATTGCTTCGCTCTGCATCGGTGGTGCGCAATAAAATATCGAAGGTCTTTTGACCATCCAAAATTTGCCCCACTACTTTTCCGTTGTAGAATACTTCGAGATCTTGTGCTACTTTACCGGCTTGTATGCCATACCGTTGTAAAGCTTCGCGGTTTACTTTGATGAGTAACTGTGGCACCATTACCTGGCGCTCCACTTGCGCATCGACTACTCCGGGAATTTTACTAATGATGTCTTTGATATTTGCTGCATTGGTGCGAAGGTCGGTAAGGTCTTGACCGAACAACTTGATGGCGACTTGCGCACGAACACCGGAAAGTAAATGATCGAGGCGGTGTGAAATGGGCTGACCCACATTTACATTTACACCTTTCAGAATCGACAGTTGACTTCTGATGTCGGCAAGGATTTCATCGCGCGAGCGGTTAACATCTGATTTTAACTCTACTTCAATTTCTGAATTACTGACCGGCTCTACATGTTCATCTAATTCGGCACGGCCGGTTCTGCGGCTCACATATTCTACTTCTGGCACTTTCATCATCAGCTTTTCTGCCATGGTGCCAATCTTGTTACTTTCTTCTAATGAAGTGCCGGGAGGCGCAGAAAGATTAATGGTAAACGAGCCTTCGTTGAACGGTGGTAAAAACTCTGTTCCAAAAAATGGTACGATTGAAATAGAAGCTATTATAATGATTGCTGCAACGGTGATGACGGGTCTGGAATGGGTTAACCCCCAATGTAAAATTTTAGTGTCTTGTATTTTTAACCATTTTACCAAGCTGGAATCTTCTGCGTGTTCTGAATTGAAAGCTTTCGTCCACCATGATTTTTTGGTGGATTCTCTTTTGGTGCCCACTGATTTCAATAAATAACCACAGAGCACGGGGGTGACCGTAAGTGATACAAAAAGAGAAGCTACAATGGACGTAATGTAAGCTATGCCCAGTGGTGCAAAGATTTTGCCTTCAATGCCTTGCATGTAAAACAATGGAATGAATACGAGCACCACAATGATGGTGGCATAGACGATTGAATTACGCACTTCGCTGCTGGCATCGTAAATGACTTTCAGTGTTGGCTTTGGATTGGCCGTGAGTTGATTTTCTTTTAACCGTCTGAAAACATTTTCAACATCTACAATGGCATCGTCTACTAATTCGCCAATGGCGATAGCCAGACCACCCAGGGTGAGCGTATTAATGGAAATATCAAACCACTTAAAAACGATAGCCGAAATAATGAGCGACAGCGGAATGGCAGTAAGCGTGATGATGGTGGTTCGGAAATTCAGTAAGAAAAGAAAGAGAATAATGATTACTAAAATAAAACCATCACGAAGGGCTTCTTCGACATTGTTCAATGAGTTGACAATAAAATTCTTTTGCTGAAAGATATGTGGGTTTAGTTTTACATCGGGCGGAAGTGTGGCTTCCAATTCGATGAGTGCTTTCTCAATTTCGTTGGTCAGCAGGATCGTGCTGGCTCCCGGTTGTTTCTCGACTGTGAGAATGACGGCCGGTTTTGCATTGATGCTGGCATCGCCTCGCTTTAAAGCAGCCCCGTACTTTACTTCTGCAATTTGCGAAAGCAGCACGGGTACGCCTTCGTTGTTGGCCACTACGGTTCCTGCCAAATCTTCTAAGGTGTAAGCTCTGCCCACATTACGGATTAATACTTCGGATCCGTACCGGTCAAAGAAATTTCCGGTGGTGTTTTGATTAGATAATTGCAATGCATTGTCAATGGCATCAATCGTCAGATTGAACTGCTTCAGTTTGGCACTTGAAATAAGTACCTGGTATTGCAGCCTTTCGCCTCCGATGGGTATCACCTGCGATACGCCTTTAATACTCATCAGTCTTCTTCGAATGGTAAAGTCGGATAGTGTTCGTAACTCTGGGGCGCGCGTTGAATCGGCACTGACACCCACCAGCATGATTTGACCCATCACGGAACTGATTGGCCCCATAACGGGAACAATTCCATTGGGTAATTTCACAGTCTGTAATTTCTCGGCCACTAATTGCCTCGCTCTGTATACATCTGTATTCCAATCAAACTCAACGAATACCATGCCGATGCCTATCGCTGAACTGCTGCGCACTACTTCCACACCGGGTGCACCGTTCAATGCCGTCTCGACCGGGAGTGCCACTTGTGTTTCAATTTCTTCCGGAGCCATGCCATTGGCTTCTAAGAAGATGGTGACACGAGGCCTGTTCAGGTCGGGCAAAACATCTACCGGCAGGTTGATAACCGTGTAAGTGCCATAGACCAATAACAAAGAGGCGAACGCCACTACAAACAAGCGGTTGTGAAGTGAGAAACTAATTAAGCGATTCAGCATGATTCCTTATGTTGCTATTTTCCTCCAATTGATTGCCAGGAGAAGGCAAAGCCCGACATTGGCACTCAGGCTTTGGCTCACTCCTATGCGCCTATTAATGGGCGTGTTCTGTTGCGGCAGCGTGTTCGCTTTCGGGTGCTTTTCCTTCTTCAACTACGATTACGAAATCAGCCGTATGCACCTGACCGTTGGTTTGAAATTGCATCCAACCCCGGAATATTCCCGGTTTGCCGAATGTTGTGTGCAAATCCAATCGGCCATTTACTACCTCGGGGTGCACATGTAAATAATTTTGGCTGTCTTCACTGATCACCACTACGTGCGCTTTGGCTGCCAGGTAGTTTTCAAATGTATCAGCCGAAATTTCTTTGCCATCTTTTTTGATGATTCCCGAAATGTGCGAAGTGCCTTCGTTAAAGAACTTTCCGCCTTCCGGCACTAGCGAAACTTCGTAGCCATCGGTGATGCTGACGGTTTTTGCCGTGGTGTACTTTTGCGCTTTGTAGGGAGTGCCTGAAACGTTGAGTTCAATTCTTTCTAATTGATGACTTGCGCCACTGGGCACATAATCCGCAAAGAGAACATAGTCTCCGCCTTGCTCAAACTTTGTTTCATTATGAAATCTTCCATTCGTATAGTTGGCACCTTTGGCTAACACATTGATGTCGTACGAACCGTTTGCCTGAAACTCCGGATGAATATGATCGAAGTAAGACAAGTCTTTGCTGACAACAATTAAATGCAGCTTCTTGTCGTGCTGAATATCCAGCGGCACCATCTCGCTCTCGTTTCCTTTGATGGATGGTGTAAATGATAACAAAGCCGGTTTTCCAGCTTCTACCGCAGGGGTTGCTTTGAATGCCATGAAATAAGTATTTGTGTTAGCGGCTTTATCTGCGCTTACTAATTCTAATTTCATTCCGCACTTCGGGCAGGTTTCGCCTTCTTTACCGGTTACATCCGCGTGCATGGGGCAAGCATAGGTATGCGCATGGTCTCCGGCAGCATGATCATGTTCTGCATCGGCATTGGATGATTTGCTTCCGCATGAAGTGATGGCCATGGATGCGGCTCCTGCGAAGAGTGCAAAGGCGATGTTTTTGATAGTTGCTTTCATGTGTATTGATTTTATTTTAGTTGTTTATTATTGATTTAGATAGATCATTTTCATTTGATAGGTAGCGTTGATCACCACCCGCTCGGGTTCTTCTACTCCTTTTTTGATTACGGTGTGCGTTCCATTGTTCTGACCGATCGACACATAGGACACGCTGAATTGTTCTGCATTGTCTTTGATAAAGATGACGGGGCGCCCGTTGATTTCACTGATGGCACTGTTGGGCAGCGCAATTTCTTTGATAGGTTGTGGTGCAAACACACGCACATTCACAAACTCACCAATCTTAAATTCGCCATCCGGGTTTTCCATTTCAAAAATCACGCGCTGCGTTTGGTTGGTTGGATTAATGGATTGTGCCCGTGCCAATAATTTTACTTCTGCTGTTTTGTGAATGTCCGTTGTGGAGCATTCTACCATAAAGTTGGTTCCATTGTATACCTTATCGGCATCTTTATCAAATACCTGTGCTTCCACATATACGGTTGAAAGATTGGTAATGGTAAACAGTGTTTCATTGGCATTGACATTGGCACCTATCGCAAAGGTGAAGTTGCTCACTACACCATTGATAGGCGATTTCAACACAATCGCTCTTGCGTTGCTCGCTGAACTGTTGCTTAAATTTTCAAAAAGAAGTTTGTTTTGCTTTGCCTTCTTGTAGCGCGACTCGGCTTCGGCCACGTCTTTTTTGGCAGCGATGTCTTCAATGCTCTTGAGACGCTCGTAGTCTTTCTGCGCTGCTAATAATTCCGCTTCTGCATTGTTCTTTTCAGAGAGAAATGTCACGGTATTGCCAGCATCAATGGATGGTTCGATGGTGGCGAGCACCTCTCCTTTCCTTACTTTTTGTCCCACCTTTACGCTTAATGAAATGATCTTTCCTGTTTGCGGTGACTGAACCACGGCCTGACCATTGGAGGATGGTATAACGGTGCCAAATAACTTGGTGCTTTCGGTGAAACTACTTTGCTGAACGGGCTGCGTAAGCACATCAAAAAGAAACTGAGTTTCTTTGGGCACTTCAAAGGCATTGGAAAAATTGTTTCCTTTCTTCCCGGCATCGCCATGACCTTCATGTGCCCATGCCGGTTGCAACTGTGCTGTTGGCAAAACGATCAGCGCAATCAAAAAACCAGCCGCGGCTTTTCTGTAACGGGCTTTCATAAAAACAAACATCATCAGAAGGCCTGCCACTAAACCGGCTCCTACCAGAAATAACGTGCTGCTAAAAAATGATCGGCTATGCTCGGTATCTAATGCCACTAATTGTTTGCCGGGCTCAATGTTTTGTAACAGCAACAAATCGGAGCCTAATGCGGAGTTAATAGTGACGGTCAATGAATACTTCTTTGTGGAAGGAAAGGTGGTTTTGACTTCATAGTAGCCACGATCAATCCGAACGATGGTGAACTTCAAATTTTTATCTTCTTTAGAAGTGATTTTAAGGATGGCACTATCCAACGGCTTGTTTGTTTTGTATTCGCTGATGAAAAGCCATAGCGTAGCTTCTTCACCCGGCTCGATGGGTTGGTATTTCAGAAAAAGTTCATACTTATCTGAAATGGCTTCCGAAGAGAAATAGGTTTTTCCATTTACTTCCGCCACTGGTTTTTCGCCTGCGTGCGTATGGTCATCGCCACCGCTAGCCTTCAATGCCGATGTGGTCAGCAACAGGCAAAAGGCCATCAAGATCATTCGTAAGAAATGATTCTGTGTTTTCATAAATTTCCGGTTATGTAGTTGATATTGATAATGCTCTGATTGTAGGTTCGCAATGATTCAAGATAAGTTCGTTTGACTGCGTAAGCATCATTGATGTTTCGGATGTAGGCAATGTAATCGATTTTACCACTTTCAAAGAAGCGTTTGGCAGCACTGATGATGTCTTCAGCTTGCTTCAGTCCGCTTGCTTCGTAATACAAAACGGCTTGTTGAGCCGATGTATATTCGCTCATTGAAGTCTGCAAATCAGCTGTGAGTTGCTGTTGTTGTGCCCGTGTTTGTTGCTCCGCAATTTGTACTCTTGTTTTTGCTGCTTTGATGTTACCACTGTATTGCCAAAACCAAAGTGGCACAGTAAAGCCAACGCGAAAGCGATAATACGTTTCCGTTTCTCGGGGCCCTTGGTTTAAAAATCCCACTACCAAGCCGGGCAATGCACGATTGCGCTCGAGCGATAATTGTTTCTGATTAACCACTTGGTTTTGTCGGGCGTATTGAACTAATGGACTTTGCGTTATCACTGAAGTATCTGCCGACAAATTGGGAAGAGTAAATTTCACAAGTGCTGATACCGTTGATACACTTGAAATGCCGGTATAAAGTTTTAGCTGCTGTACGTTTGCCTTGAAAGCATTTTGGGCTTGAACCAACTGGTTGTGAATTTCCCCGTATTGCGATTCGGCAAATGTCTTGGCGAGGTAATCAATCACACCGGCATCAAACTGTCGCCTTGCGGAAATTTGAATCTGATTATAAAGACTATCCTGGTATTTTAACTGTTCGTAAAGTTGCTGTGTGTATTGCGCATTTAAATAGACCGAACGGATTAATCGCTTTACTTCATAGATGGTTAATGCCTTTCCCTTTTCTGAAAGCAAGGATTGCTGATTTAATAATTGACCTTGCTTAAAGTACACAGTAGGAAATTCGATGGATTGCAAAATGCCTACTGCATAAAATTCCCCCGTAGGGCTTTCCGCAATGACGTCCGGGTTGGACAAATTAAAAGCTGTTTTACGCAAGTAGTTGCTTTGCTTTACTTGTAGCTCTGCGGACTTAAGCAAAGGGCTATGTTTCATTGCTGAATCAAGGGCAGCCTGTTCGGAGATTACATTTTGTGCGCTGATCCATTCTACGTATCCCGTAAAGAAGATCAAGGCAAAGTATTTTACAATACTTATTTTCATAGTAAGAAATATTAGTAATTAAGGGGCGCTCGTTGCTACGAAAATAGCAATGAACATTCAGGCAGACTTTAGAGAAGTCTTAGCAAATAGCAACCGGGGGTGCACGAAGGGCACGAAAGCGATAAAATGAGTGGTCGGCAATGGGGTCATCCGTGGGTGGATGAAAAATTGGTGGTGCAGTAACCTGATGAGACAGTTCAAGAGGGCTATTAAAAGCTATCGGCTTCGCGGCTTTCTTGCCTTGAGCTTGTCCTTGATCGGGTGAGTGGCTGATTGTAATATCTGAATTGGCAGCGTGCGCCAGAAAATAGATTGAACCGGAGTGATCTTGTTCGCTGCTGTCTTTCTGATCATCATGGTGAGAGTGTCCGGACTGATCATGATGGTGGTGACTCTTGGCTTCCTGATGAGATTCGTGGTGATGGTGTGGAATAATGCTGTGCAGGATTGCCCCCGAATAGGAGAACAAAAAAGCATAAACAAAAAGTAATCTTTTCAGCATATCGGCTGTAAAGGTAAGCAATTTGATTTAATTCGAGTAATTATGTAGATCACCCCTATCCTTCTTTACCATGAAGGGATCCTCATTTGATTGTGATCTCTTATTTTAATCGTTCCAATTTACCTTTTCGCTTTACTATATTTTTATAATCCCACTGAATCTTTTCTGCTTTGTCAAGCCAACGCTTTAGTTCTTTGGTATTAATTTCTGAAATATGGTTGTAGAAAATAGAAGCGTCTTTGAATTTCGCGCCTAATACGTTGAGGTTATCTTCTTCAAAGTCCGCACCGCTCCAAAACATGAGCCGCATTCCTTTTTTCTGTTTACTGTAACCCACAATCGGGTTGCCATCTAAAAACCAAACCGGGTGGCTGTGCCAAATTTTGCTTTCGGCAGTTGTTAGTTCGTTGTCAATCAGTTTGGCCAGACAATCGCCAATTTCTTTGTCGGTTGGTGTCTGCTGATTGTTGTATGCCTGAATAGTTGAGTTCATATTTTTATTGCAAATAGCCTTATACATCCGCCCAATTCTGTTTGCTCATACCTCCAGCTTCTTCACGTTACCTTTCTAAAAAATTCTTGAGTTCACTATTCATTTTTCTAAAACCATCGGGTGCGGTTTTCATCATCGGCAATTGCTTGAATAATTGTGATAAAACGCCTCTATATTCTTCTCTATTGGTGAGTAGTGTTTTTCCGTTTCCAAGGTCTTTTAATTCAAAGAAATGCTCTCCATCGAATATTCTTGGAAGTCCGGTTTTTGCTATCCAGGCAAATTGCTTTTTCTCCTGCCAATACGATATATCGGGTTTAAACTCATAGGGTTTAGCGCCTGCAGCCGATAGCTTTAGATGTAATTTTCCATTCGGCTTAACGGATCCACCTAAAAAAGTTAGTTGTGAATTCCAATTCTTGTAACTCTCAAAATCGATTATAGCTGCCCAAACCTTTTCTATTGGTACGTTTATTTCTATCTCATCGCGAATTTCAAAACTCGTTCGTGATAAAAGGAAGATTACTAGTACAATTGTGAGAGATAGAATAATCCACATATATGATTTGCTTGCTTAGTCGTTGAATGATCTATTTCCCAATCTAATTATAAAGATAAGTTTCGTGCCACCGTTTTGAGAGCATGGTTTACTTACTATGCTGCTTCAGTTTAACTTCCGTTCTTTCAAGACTTCTTCTAACTCTTTGTTCTGATTGGGGGCTTTGAGCATTCTGTAAATAAAAATGACGGGAATCGACATGGGTATCAGAAATCCAAAACGTTTTTTAGGAGAAAGGATCCAGGCAACTAATCCGAACAACAGTATTCCCGCCAGAAACCCAATTGCTATGGCAGAGAAGAGTTTCGATTTCTCCATCTTCTTCTTCTCAAGTATTAATTCCTGGTCGGTCAGTTTGTGAAAGTCTCTTTTTTCCATGCGTCCGCTATTCTAAATGAACACTCAATTTCGTTCTTCTACCCCACTCCTGCAAATGAATCCTAAAATCCGGAGTATAATCTTAGACCCTTAAACAAGGTTTGTTTTTTCCCTGCGAATGATAGAAATTGACCCGCATACATTATAGAAAGTGAAATGAAAATTCGTTTACTCTTATTCTCCCTGCTCTTTCTGGCAGCCTCTGCTTGCGACAAAGACGCGCCCGTAACGAAAGGTTCTGATTTAATTTTTTCTGAATCTCCCTTTGCGCTCAATGGAATCTCTGCCCGATTCTCAAAAGATATCGCCTACGACACCAAAACACGAACTCAGTTTGACATTTGGTTGCCCGATTCAAGTACGCCTACCGGATTGGTGATCTATGCACACGGGGGCGGATTCTCCAGCGGAGATAAAGATTTTGTTTATACCGCTCAGCAAGGTGGTGCCTGGGATTTCCCAACCGACATCCGATTTCTTTTGCAAAATAAAATAGCCTTTGCCACTGTACGCTATACGCTTCTCAGTACAACCGGAGAGCGTGACGGAATCAAAAAGCCCATGTCTGATGTGAAAAGAGCTTTACAATACATTCGTAGCAACGCCACGAAATTTAACATCGACAAAAGCAAAATTATACTTGCCGGCAACTCAGCAGGCGGTGGCACTTCGCTGTGGATTGCCTTCAACAATGAAATGGCTGACCCATCAAACGCAGATCCTGTTTTACGCGAGTCCACACGCGTGAAAGGTGTTGCAGCGCGAGAACCACAGTCGAGTTATAACATTGAAGAACGGTGGGTGAACGATGTGTTTATTGATTACAATCTTACCTGGACAGAAATTTTGGCCAATGAAACCGGGAATATTTCAAAGATATATGGTGTATCCTCTACGGCAGAATATGAATCTGCGGCCATTGATGCTTACCGAGCCCAAGTAGATATGTTGGCATTGCTGACATCGGATGATCCGGCCATTTGGATTGACAATACATTGAGAGACGTAGTGCCTCCTTATTCAGCACCCGAAATAGCTTCGCACCATGCGTACCATGCCAGGGAATTAAAGCAAAGAGCTGATGCCGTGGGCGTAGCGAATGTGGTTTATTACGGAAAGAACCCCACCATTTATGCCGACCCAAGCAATGAAAGCTGGACTCAGTTTTGCAAACGCGTTTTAGGGCTTTAAGACTTCATCGTATTTGTTTGCCGGGCGAATGTGATTACTGGTCACTCGTGCCGCGAAGCGCTACATGTTGTCAACTATTGTTTTGCCTTGTTGTTACCCTTCTCTATTTGCACAAGGATTTAGTACTTGGTATAACGGCCTTCGTGCGAGCCGTAAAAATATAGTCCATTGCATAGACTACCCTTCAACCGTGTTGATAGATGGTATCATTTTGGATTCGATACGGCAAGAATGCAAGCTTGCTTACGCGTCCTGATCCTAGCGATGCTGTCAGGATAAGTTTTCTTATGCGTCCTGATCCTCACAATGCTGTTAAGACAAGCTTGCTTACGCGTTCTGACTCTCCGCACGTGCATGAAGGAGCTTCGCACATGCGTCAAAACGGAATGCTTACGCGCAAAAGTCCTGATGATGCTGCCGGCACAGGCACTCCTATGCGAAAAAGAGCGCTGACTATGCGAAAAAGTGCTGAAAATGCTGACATGACAGGAACTCCTATACGAAAAAGAGCTCCGCCTATGCGAAAAGGAGCTCCGCCTATGCGAAAAAGAGCACCGACTATACGAAAAAGAGCTCCGCCTACGCGAAAAAGAGCTCCGCCTATGCAAAAAAGAGCTCCGCCTATGCGAAAAAGAGCTCCGCCTATGCGAAAAAGAGCTCCGCCTATGCAAAAAAGAGCTCCGCCTATGCAAAAAAGAGCTCCGCCTATGCGTCAAGGAGCAATGAACATGCGACAAAGAGGAATGAACATGCGTCAAAGAGCAATGAACATGCGACAAAGAGCTATGAACGTGCGTCAAGGAGATTTGCACATGCATCAAAACGGAATGGTTACGCGTCAAGTAGCTCTGAACATGCATCCAGATGAAATGCTAATGCGTAAAGGAGCTTTGCACATGCATCCAGGAGCCAAGAACATGCGTCAAGGAGATTTGCACATGCATCAAGGCTGAGCGCTTCCGCGGAATTTGCGTAAAAAGAGGGTTTTCCTAGGGTTTTTACCCCACCCTGCGGGCATTTCTCCCTTTGCAGGAGGGGAATATTTTGGGCCTCCCGAAGATTTATCGTAAAGGGCCTGCCTCCTGAAGATTTATCGTAAAGGGCCTGCCTCCCGAAGATTTATCGTAAAGGGCCTGCCCCCCGAAGATTTATCGTAGGGGGACGGCCGGGCTGTTTGCTTCCTCGTCCCGACTCACATGCCTACGCCACTGCGGGGTGCCGCATCCCTTTGTCTTCCGAAGCTACAGCGTAGGAAGATGCCCCTAGGGCTTCGATAAAAATTTGGTGACGGTGAAAGAATCAGTTGGACAACATGTAGATGTCAGGTGATAACACCTGACAGGGCTAAAAGGATCAAACTTTTTAGGCTACTGTTATCAGGAGTCCCATACTCTCCTTGTTTTCTATTGCCCTAATGACTGAACCTACCCCCGGCATTCTATTAAAATTGTCTGGAGTTGTCACATCGAAGTTTTTGGATAATTCGATTAATAGGAATTGACATTCTTCTTCGCTGAGTACTGAGTATCGGAATACAGTGTCGGCAATTTCAATGTTTCTCGGCTCAATCATTGACTTGCCTTTTACTATATAGCCCCACAATTCCACTACTCTTCTGTCGCATCTCTTTTGAATTGTATTCAAGTCGTTTTCGTAATTTCTAATATTTAAACAGCTAGAGTCTTTAACGGTTTTCATCTTTCCAGGTCCATAGTCACAGAACTCTCCGATATAAATTCCAACAAGTTCGTCAATTAATTTGCGGTCGATTTTTTCAAATAATTTACCAGGATTGATTTCTCGTTCAATAAAATCCAAGATGTCATAGTCTACCTCGTCCGGAAACTCCTCTGCTATTGAAAGATACCAAACCTTGAACTTTTCAAAATCCTTAATGATAGCCTTTTTAATGTCGTCTTCGGGTGTCTCCCAAAATTGTACTCGAACCCCCATTTCTTTAATTCAAATTTACAAAACCGAAGATAGCAATTCCATTTAAGGTAAATTAAGTGTTAGTCCTTAGTTACTTACTAAGGGCAGTAGTTTAGACTAATAGAAGCTACGGATAGCTGGGGGGCTTTTGCTTATTACCATAGATTAGTCGCTCGTTATCCAAGTTTTATTAAAATCATCTTCGGAATACTTTTCACGAAAACCTTTTAATGCAGTTTTGAATTGAACAATCATTAAAACCGCATCACTATTTGTTGGCAAAGTATCCTCGTCTAATAAATCGAGAAATTCGATTGATGGTTCATTCTCTAGCAAATTCTTGGCCTTTGCTAGTATCTTATTGATAGTTTTAGCTTTTAAAGGATTCAATACACCATCTTGCTTTTTCTTTGATAGTTCTTTTAATTCATCTAAAACTGAAGAAAGCATTGGATATAGCATCTCGAATTGAGTAACATCAGCCTGGCTAGGTAGATACTCTTCTTTTTTCTTATTAGGCATTTATTTTTCTTGAATTATTTTCGGTATTATAGTTCTAATGTCTGATATTTTACCGTTCACTTTCCAATACCAATAATGAGGGAATTTTGTTTCCTTAATTACATTATCAGCCCGAAGTTTCTCAAGACAATTTAAGTATTGTGAAAGCATTAAAGCCACGTCACTATTTGTTGGAATATCGTTTTCATCAAATTGGTCAAAATCACCAAAGGGTTTGTATTTATCACCCAATAATTTATTTGCTTCATTAACAATCTGGTTAACAAACTTAAGCTTGAATTTATTTAAAGCGTCATTTTGTGATTTTTTTGAAAGAGTACTCATTTCAGTGTGTAGTCCTTCAATTTGAGCTTGCACTTTTTCAAATGTATCAACTTCAACTTTTGTTATAATTATGAAGGTAATAATCTTGTAAATTCAATATACTTTTTCTTGATAACGTCTATGGGGTCGCGTTGCTTGGATTCATATAGCTCAGCCATCATTTTTAAATCTTCATCAGTTAATATAATGATACACTTACGATGACCTGACCAAAGGTCAATTGTGTTTTTTAAAACTTTTTTCGGAGGTGTATTTCTTGTAAAGATTACACCAAATTTACCAAAACTGTCTTTAAGATATCTATTCAATTGGTCAATATGGTCGGTCTCAAGTTCTTTGACATTTTTTAGCTCGAACACAATTTGGTGACATTTATAAGTTTCGTAAATCTCTTTAAGAAAAGGGTATGAACAATTGTTGTAAAATATTAAGTCCCTTATTGAAACACCGCTTTCAGTTCTGCTTTGTTCTTTGGCAAAATCGAGGTACGGATAAAGTAGCGAAGCCAACATTTGGCATAAATAATTTTCATAATCCTTATCTGCGTTGTCGGTCTTACCCGTTGGAAGTTTTAGAATTGAAGACAATTTCTTTGTCACCGATAGAACTGGAATCTGCTTAAATAATGGGTCATTAATACAATCTGTCTTCTGCCTTTCTTTAATCTTAATAAATGCTTCGACTTGACCGTAATTCTGTCTGTTAAAATTTAAAACCTTTACACGCTCTAAATTTCTTGAGGTGTCTTTTATATAATGGTCCTTAAAATAATCATCATAATTGATAAAGGTTGAATAACGAAGCCATCTTTTTGGAACTAGTAGAATCGGAGTTTTATTACCGGGATTTAGAGGTAGATAGACATTCTCCTTTTTGAATTTATTTGACTTATTGTCAAAGCAATAAATTTCAATCTTTTCAATTGGAATGTTTAGTTTTTCACATTGGTCAATTGTATAATCGATAAGAAATGACTTCATTAAATTAGAGGCAATATCGCTTACTCTATCTTCTGCAACATTGTCAACAAGGAGTTGTATTTCTTCAAAATGAATAAACCCCGATTTACTTATTTGTGGTATGTTTTTATAAAGTGACAGTATTTCTTGTGCAGTTTTTTCTCCAATTCTCTTACCTGTCTTAGTTTTAGAGTTACCTAAGCCAATCTCGTTGCACTCGGATGCCTGAATTAACGTTTGCACTGGATCGCTATCACCCTTAATAAATTGGTTGCCTAAGTAGTTAAATGAGTTAATTGCTGATAAATGTAGGCTACTGTCTTGTAATGAAGGTGACTTCCATAATAAAAATGGGTCTATGTAGAGAGGGATATCTTCATCCACAAATGGTATTGCAAAGTCCACTTCCGTTTGAGTAAACGGAAGATTGTGAAAATCATTTAGTCGAGGTCTTATCATTGTCATTTCGCCAACTACTTGCATAAATTTATTGAAAAGGTTTGAAAAAGCCATTCTTCAGGCTTGACTCTTGCCATTGCTGTGGTGTCGCGCGGGTTTGCGCGGCAATGGCATATGCTAAAAGCGTAGGCGAGAATCCTGGCTCCGTTGACGATATTAAATATTAAAACTAAACTTCAATTTAACACGTCACTTGCAGCTGGCGTAAATAGTTTGTTGGCGGCTGGCTGATCAATCAATCTTCAATTTTGTTGCGATGTCGTTGATAAATTTTGTCACAGTTTCTATAAGTTCTTTTATTGCTTTATCATCTGTTTCTACATTCTCACCATCTTTTGTCTTTCCATTCCGATGAACTAAATCGTGTCGTTTTAAAACGAGTCCATAGACTTCTTTTATCGATGGAAACTGAATTTTAAATGTATCAGTAAACATTTGACTAACTGTCGGGAGATTATGATAAATGGTATCTAACATTACTTTTTTTGCTGTCTCCTCAAGATTGTCGTACGCTTTATATATTTCTCTAAGCTCAAATTTTTGCTTCTTAAATTCTGGATGTGTCTCAATAAAATTCTTAAAATAATCTTCGTTGTCAAAAGTCAAATTAACAAAGGCGTCAGATAGGAATGTCTCCATTGTCCCAATTACGCTTATGAATATCTGTCTATTCAGTATGTCTCTTAGTTTTGGATCTGGGGTCGCAATTGAACTTAATGATTCTAAGTTGCTTAACTCGTCTTTAAACTTTTGTAAGAAGTCCTTGTTGTCGGTTATGGCCTCGAATTGTTCATCGTAGTCAAACTCTTGGTCAAATTCCCACGGAGCCATTGTAACTGTCAGTCCGTCTAGACGCTTGATTTTATCTAAGATACTTTTTGGTGAATCTTCACTGAATACAATTCTATAGTTATAGATTAACCCATCAGAGCTCTCAACTGTTTCTATTTTATAATCTGTTTGGCAAAGTTCTTCAAACTTAATTTCAAGTTTGTCGGCAAGATGTTCGTCTCCCTCTGATTCTTCCATTCTAATCGCTACCTCTTTCCAGTATCCCATATTTTTTTTAAAAGCTTGCGTCCAACACTAGGGTATGCGTATCTTTTAATATGAATTTGCGCATGTTTCTCTTCAATCCGTTTGCTTCTTGCTTTATCAAATTTCGCTCTTCCCTCCCACACCTCCAAAAAAAGTCTTGTCGTAAAATCTCTACAAAACCGTGTAGAGATTTCATGACAAGAAAGTCAGGAATTTTGTTAGCTTAAGCGCAAAAGTAAGATTTGAGTAGTGAGATGTGAGAGGCAGCGTGTTACGAACCGTGAGAGTTACTGGTTGCAAGTTACCGGTTACAGGTGATGCTGGTTGCCAGAAGTGCAGACTGCTCACTGTCTGAATCAGGATTTGCAGGATTTTAGGATTTACAGAATTGGTGGTATAATCAATGCTTCTGGCGTTAAGAAGAGTTGCGCCAGTGAGGGGTAAATCAATTACCTCTTGCTTTCAAAAGAAATTTATTTCCCAAGGTATCTACCTATGTACATAGGACATGCTGTTGTGGCTCGTCTACCTATAACCATATTTGAATTCCGAGTTCAATTCTCTCCAAGCTTTTACTATTGGTGTCATTGCTTCAAGGTCGGCTTTTGTTTCGGTACATATCTCAAAATCATAACTTCTCCCATTGGTTTGGAACTTTAAGACGCTCGCTTTTTCAAAGTCATGGCGGTCGTCAGATTTAAATGATACGTCTGCCAGAAATTCAAACTTCTTGAGTTTGTCAACCTTAAATTCATTAACTCTTAACCCTCTACTAATTTTTATTTTGTCCTTCGTTAACTCAATTCGTCCGCCTTTAAATGGTATTATTTTACTCAATGAGATGTATATAATAATTACTACAATTAGTCCAATGAGGCCAATAATTCTCCAATGGCTATCAAATCCAAATTCGTCCTCGAAGATTGTCCGCGAAGGTATAGTGTAGTTGCCATAACGGTTCTGTGTACGGAAACATCCGAAGAAGAATATACCTAATGGAAGCAAAACAAAGTAGGTCAGGAGTTTATTTGTAATTCTCCTTTGTCGGTCAATTAGTTTGAGTGTAATGATGTCCATTGGTAAATGAAAACGTTCCGTCTATTGCTGGCGGGCAATTAAAAACTGAACTCTATTCAACAAGATAAAGATAAATAAAGAACTACATACTGCAATGAAACACCCGCCCGCTTGGCAATAAGTATTTGTTGGCCTCTGTTCGTTTAACCTCTTTCTTTTTCTTCCCTTTCTTGTTCTTCTCTATCGACTTTCTCGATTAGATTCTCTTTGTCATGAGAGATGAATAACAGCGTCTTGCTTAATTTAGAAATTTCAATGTTAATCGGTTCGTTCGGTCTTAACAAAGGAACTATAGCATCATAGAGGTCTAACTTAAGTCGCAGTCTCTTTGTCGTCAGAAGAATTGCCCCTTCTTTTTTGCTTTCAATTTTATAGTCCGCTGTTGTGATCAATATCTTCTTTGCTCGCTTTAAATCTATAAATTTAAGAATGTTCTCCCAAGAGCCCCATAGCAGCGGTAACGAAAACATCCCAATTCCAATTAACGCTCTTGTTCCAAATCCTTCAGTCGGACGACCAGCAATGAGACTTACAACTCCAATTAAAATTGAAAATAGAAGTATTATTGCTAGAATTAATAGCGTTGTTAGAATGAATGTCAAACTGATGTCGTCCTTAATTCTTTTTTTGTCTGAGTCTGTTAATTCTTGTTCTGTCATTGGTTCTTTTGTCCGAAGTGCATTGCAGCCAACGTTAGAATATGCACATTTTGTGCCCTAAAATTTGCGCCTATTTCTGTTATATCTGTTTATTATTAGATCTATCAAATCTCGGTCTTCCCTCCCACTCCTCCAAAAAAATTAACTGTCTGAATCAGGATTTACAGGATTTTAGGATTGGCAGGATTGGTGGCACAAGTCAATGCTTCTAGCGATTAGAAGATTTGTGCTAGTGAGGTTTTTAGTCCCCGATACAAATCACTTTCTCGTTTGTTTGTCTAGCTTGTCGTACAATTGTCAGTAAAAGTTGCAATTTGTTCTCAAGTTCTTCTTTTATCAGTATCTTATAGATCTCTTTTTTTATTGGTTGAAGTTCTGTCCCCGTGTGAACACTCCATTCCTTGTCTTTCTTCTTTCTCAGTTCTTCCAATTGATGAAGAACGATTCTTTCAACCTTGTCCAAATTGTCCCCAGAAAATTCAGCATCATCATATAGGTCAATCAATTCCCCTGTCTTGTTTTTAATTTCACTAATCATTGTCGGCCACAAATACCAATAGTCTGCAGCTTCGCCTTCAAAAGAAATTGAAGTCTCAGGATTATGTTTAGGAACTTGTCCATTAATCGTCAATACAATGTCGAGTGCCATGTCGGTCCTTGTTCTTGAGTTCTTTGTTCTTTAAATAATGTGTCGAATTTGTCCCGAAAAAATTACCGCCAACGTTTTGCAGCTTTGCGTTGTGGCGGCTTAGATGCACTAACCTGTCTAAACGCACTCTGTTTATAAATTGCACTACTGTTCATATTTGCACATCGCCCACCATGATGCAAAGGTGCTGTTATAGCCAGTTTTTATTTCTCTAATATTTCACCAGATCCCAATGTCCTTGCTCCTTCATTTATAAACCATTTTTGTCCAACGTTAATATATTTTTCAACTTCTGGCACTTTCAAAAATCTAACTGTTACAACTTTGGTCTCTCCAGGTTCTATTAATTCTTGGTCGTCAAATTGTATGTCGCCAATATATGTGTTTAAGTTTCTTAAATTGTCTGGCATTTCAAATACGTGATTAGGTCTGTAACCAGATTTGAAACCAGATTGTCTTCCGCCTTCTTTTGTTGTTTTCATTGTGATTTTTGCCTTCACAATCATCAAGTCGTCCGTCCGCATTTTGTTTTTGCTTTACTCGTATATTTTAGCACCCTTAAAAATGTCTGCAAATGTTGACCAGTCTGGTTTGTCAGCGTTTACATTTTGCTTCATATTGTCGTAATAGCCTTGAATGTCTTCCGTATATGTACTCAACGCTTCTAAAAAGTCAGGCAATGTTTTGTTTTCCCAATTTTCAGGATTGTCCAAAAAGTCCTTGCGTAATAAGTCAAGAAACTTAATGAAAGTTTGTCTGTCAGTTACTTTAATGTCGTAAAGTATGTCGTTCATAAAATTGGCTATAACTATTGTATTAATGCACCGAATGGCACAAATACAACCTATTCACGATGTATATATTCCAAAAAGAATCTCCTTATCACATAATCAAATCTCGTTCTTCCTTCCCACACCTCCAAAAAAATTAACTGTCTGAATCAGGATTTGCAGGATTTTAGGATTGGCAGGATTGGTGGCACAAGTCAATGCTTCTAATGATTAGAAGACTTGCGCCAGTTAGGTGGCAATCTGCGCGGATAGGTTAATTTCCTCGCAGTATTTTTAATGCTCTGTCTGTACCGTCTTCATCCAATCCTATCAATGGTTTCGTCATTACCCATTTATCCTTTATCTCAATGGTTAAGTTGTTAATTGATAGGTCATCATCAATAATTACAAACCTTCTACCAGTTCCGAAATTTTCTACCCATTCCTTAATCTCATTTCCTCTGTCCAGCATTTCACCAACTGCCTGCTTCATATTTACTTTTGCAATTGTCTCAACCGGAATACCTCTATTGTTAAAAATTTCTTTCCACTTTTCAATTGAGTAGTTGATTCGATGAGTTGTTGTCAGTACTATTGAAGCATTCGTTTCAGTGATCAGTCGTATAAGGTTTTTCTCAGCCCTTTCATTGAATTTTAAAAAACCATCACTGTGTTGTTCGGTTATTCTCCAACTAGGAGTTGTCACGAGTACCCCGTCTATATCAAGTAATACTGTCATGAATTTATACTTATTCAAACATTGGGCTATTTCCGTATTGTACAATGAAACTCACGCCTATTTCTGTTTATTTCTTTCATCAAATCTCGCACTTCGCTATAACACCTGCAAAAAAGTGTTGTTGTAAAATCTGTCTGAATATAGGATTCCTTATTTCTCTAGTATTTAATAATTTCTCCGTTCTTAATCCTCAAACTATACAACTTGGTACTGTCAACAAATTCTCCATTGAACTCACCTGGTCCCCAACCGTCAAGAGTGTTAAATATGTCTAGAATCTGCTTATTCAAATCTTTGTTTTTTGGTTTATTTTCAAATTCACATGACACTAATTTACCATTACAATTTATTATCACTCGTATAGAAAACTTGTCCTTGTATGTCGGGTTTTCTTTCAAAAAAACTATCTTTTCATTTAACAGTTTTAAAAGTTCAACATCACTTATTTGACCCTCAGTCGCATTACTACCCGGAAACACCTTCATGATATAAAGTGAGTAAACTTTGGTCCTGTCGCAAAGTCCCTCGATATCCTTATTCACTTTCGTTATCACGGCAACTTGCTTTCCTTCCAATTGTCCAAATGAAGTCATTGTGAAGAATAGAAAAACAATTATTGCGGAGTATCTTATCGTCATCCTAGATTAATTTATTTTGCACTTTTTTAAACTTGACTTTAGTTGGTCCATTGTCCGGCACCATTGCTGCCAGCATTAGGCTATACGCATGTTTAGCCTAAAACCTACATATACTCCCATAACTTTCGCATATTTTACATATGCCAGCATTTACATGATCAAATTTCACTAATCCCGCTCACTAGTCCAAAAAAAGTTAATCGTTAATAGTTAATCGAGGGTGCGTGTTGAAAAGTGCAGACTGCTCACTGTCTGAATCAGGATTTGCAGGATTTTAGGATTGGCAGGATTGGTGGCACAAGTCAATGCTTCTAGCAATTAGAAGACTTATGTGTTTGGCGGGTTTGTATGTGACTACCCCGGCCTGCGGGCAGCCATACCAAGAGGCGAGCAAAAAAAAAGGTCTACTCGCCCAGTGAGCGAAGTAGACCTGCTAAACAGTTGGGCCGAATTACTTATCCTTCTTTGGCTGATCTTTAAAAGGAATACCCGCTACCTTTTTAAACTCAGGGCTTGACGCCTTGAAAGCAGACTGAATGTAGCTCTTTACAACTTTGGTGCGAGGCACCAATCCGTCTGGCAGCGCAAAGTAAAGTTTGTCGCGAGCAATGATTGCACTGGAGTAATTTGCCTCCGTTATACTAACCGCATCGTTTCTCGCTTCTAGTTCGCTCACCAGTTGCTTAAGAAGATAGTTGTTAAGTAAGTTATTTACTCATCTCCTCCAACTCCAGCCAACGTAACGTACTCTCTTCAATTTTCCACGAGAGTGTTTCGATTTCCTTCGACCAGTCGTTGAGTTGCTTGTGGTCGGTGCTGCCGGCATTTAAGAGATTAATCACTTCGGCTTTCTTGGCTTCGAGGCGTTCAATCTCACCCGGTAATTTTTCCAATTCGGCCTTCTCGCTCAGGTTTAACTTCTTGCGTTCTTTGGGTGTCTCCACTACCACCTCTTGCTTCTTAGGTGCTGCCGGAGCAGCTTTCTCCATTTCTTCTTTCTCTTCGATCCATGTGCGGTAGTCGGAGTAGTTGCCGTTGAACGGACGAATCACGCCATCGCCTTCGAATATGAATAGCTGATCGACCAAATGATCCATAAAATAACGATCATGCGATACGAGCAACAAACAGCCTGTAAACTTCTCCAAGAATTCTTCCAACACGTTGAGTGTGTCGATGTCAAAATCGTTGGTCGGCTCATCTAAGATGAGGAAGTTGGGATTCGTTACTAATACCTTGAGTAATTGCAGGCGCTTCTTCTCGCCACCACTCAATTTCTCAACAATGTTGTATTGCTTTTCGGGACTGAATAAAAAAGTCTCTAAAAACTTGGATGCGGAAATCTGTGAGCCATCCGCCATGGTGATGTACTCGGCTATCTCCTTCACTTCTTCAATCACACGATTAGAGAGCTTCAGGGTTTCTACCTCCTGCGTAAAGTAGCCGATCTTGGTAGTGACACCGGGAATGATCTCACCACTGTCGGGTTGCGTTTTGCCCGTGAGTAAATCGAGGAAGGTAGATTTGCCAATGCCGTTTTTGCCGACAATGCCGATGCGGTCTTTCTTCTTGAAGACATAATTGAAATCGTCTACCATCTTGCGCTCGCCATACTGCTTGCGGATATGGTGCAGCTCCATGATCTTCCCTCCTTGCCGTGCTTCCTGAATATCCAACTCGAGCCGGTCTTTCTTGATATTCTGGGTGGCCTTCTCCTGCAATTCGTAGAACGCTTCGATGCGGTATTTGGCTTTCGTGCCGCGGGCGCGAGGCTGCTTGCGCATCCACTCCAATTCCTTTTTCATGAGGTTTTTGGCCTTTGTCACCTCCGTTTTCAGCATCTCTTCGCGCTCCGACTTCTTTTCTAAAAAGTAGGCATAATTGCCCTGATAGCGATAAAGTTTACCGCGGTCAAGCTCTAATATCACCTTTGAAACGTTGTCCAGGAAGTAGCGATCGTGGGTCACCATCAACAGCGTTACGTTTTGCCCCGCCAAGTAGGATTCCAACCATTCGATGGCTTCGAGATCTAAGTGGTTGGTAGGCTCATCCATGATGATGAGGTCGGGTTCGGTCAACAGCAGTTGCGCCAAAAAGATGCGCTTGCGCTGACCACCGGAGAGCTCTTCAAACTTTTGATCGAGATCCGTGATTCCCAACTTGCCGGTGATCTCCTGCACCTTTGCATCGTAGTCCCACGCGTTGAATTCTTCCATCCACTCCAGCGCATGCTGCATGCGCTCAGGGGAAACAGAAGGATCGTGCAGACATTCTTCATATTCGCGAACCACTTTCGCGATCTTGTTTTTATCGTCAAACAAAATCTCCTTGACGGTGAGCGCACCTTCTACATTGGGTTGCTGCGTGAGGTATCCAAGTTTGATTCCATCACGTGTTGAAACAACACCACTGTCGGGTTTGATTTGTCCGGTTAAGATTTTGATGAGGGTGGTTTTGCCGGTGCCGTTTTCGCCAACGATGGCCACCTTTTCTCCCTGGCCAATGCCAACGGTAATGTCTTTAAAAAGCCAACGATCGTTATACGATTTGGAGAGCGATTCTGCGGAAAGATAATTCACTTAAAAAATTTAAGTGCGCAAGTTAGCACAAGCAAACTTCACTGCCGCGCAGACTTCGAAAATATCGTTAGATTGTCATTCGACTTAGGCCATCTGGTATTGCTTTTTGTAAAAGCAAAACAAGCAAATGCCGAGTTGAAAAAATATAACGGAGGCGATGGTAAAAAATAGCATCATAGCACGCATCGGGTTTTAATGTTAAACCAAACTTAAACCAAATAGATCAAATATCCTACTATTCAGTTAGTTATGAATTTCAATTTCAAGCTATTTTACTGACAATGAATTTATTAGAATCACTAAAAAAATCGCCTTCACCGGCTCAATACAAGCAAATGATTGCCTACATCGGTGATGACAAGCAGCGGTTTTCGGAATTGATTTTGGTCTATTTGAATGGCCCCGAACGCATTACTCAACGGGCTGCTACCCTGCTCGTTCACTTTGCGAAGAAACAGCCTGCGTTGATCATTGGTGAACTCCCTATGATCCTAAAACATCTTAGCCCGAAAGCTACGGTGGCTATCAAACGCAACACGGTTCGGTTGCTGCAAGACATCAACATCCCCAAACGATGGCAGGGGAAAGTAACGGAAATTTGTTTTACGTTTCTTACCAGTCATGACGAGTCCATTGCCGTGAAAGCTTTTTCCATGACGGTGTTGGCCAACATTGCCCTTGAAAACAGCGAATTGAAAAACGAGTTGATACCCATCATTGAAGATCAGATGCCTTATGGAAGTGTCGGCTTTCGAAATCGAGGGGCTCGTATATTAAAGCTATTATCCTGAAAAAATATTAGGGTTTAAAAGCTAATTTGCACCCCGAAATTTTAGCATGTCAGATCAGGCTTCTCCTCTTATTGTTTGTAAAAGCTGCGGTAATTCCTTTCACGGAAACTACTGCAACGAATGCGGTGAAAAGGTATTGAAGCCAGCCGATCGCTCATTCAAAACCTTCTTAAGCAACATCTTAATCGCCATCACTTTTGCGGACAGCAAAATGATTAAAACCTTGTGGCTGGTTTTAAGTAAACCGGGCTTTGTTTCGAAGGAGTTTGCCGAAGGGCGTAGAGTGAATTACCTCAAACCAATCTCGTTGTTTTTTGTATTGAACCTGATCTACTTTTTCTTCCCGCTGATCCAGCTATTCAATGCCACATTAACCACGCAGCTAAGCTCCCCGTGGGGTATTTATTTTAAAAACATAATCGCGCACAAAATGGTAGACATGGGACTCAACCTCCCCTCGTTTCAATTGATTTACCATCAGAAGACAGTAGGTTTTGCCAAACTCATGGTGATGGTTTTTGTGGTGATCGCCTCGCTGCCGCTGAACATCCTTTACTGGAAACGCAATCGGTTCTTTACGGATCATGTTGGCTACATGGTAGAGCTGGCGTGTTTCAACTTGTTCGTCAACGCCATCACGCTTTCCATCCTCGCCTTTTTTGGATTGGGAAAATATCTGAATGAAGAAGTTCTTACATTCATTTTCATCTCCACGAACTTGTACTTTCTGCTTCGCTCCGGAAACATTTTCTACCAGGAAAAGAGTTGGAGACTGGTGTTGAAGTCGGTGCTGATGATTGGGTTCCTTAAAATTGCCCTCGAAGTGTACCGGGCCATCCTTTTCTTCGTGACCATCTGGTCGATGTAATCACTGCCCTTCCGACAAGCTTTCAATCAACTCGTCCGCAGATTTCTGTTCAGCTATTGGTACGAGCTTCTTATAATGAAACAAGGCTTCCACCGCTTCTTTCTTTTCGCCATTCATAGCTAATGTCAATGCCAGATTAAAATAACTATTGGGAAACTGTGGCTCGATGGTAATGGAAAGCTCGTAGTGCAGTTTGGCCAGCATCCAATTGCCCACCTCGGCATAGAGGTTGGCGAGATTGTAATGTGCTTCGTAATGACGCGGATCTTCTTTTAAACTTTTGGTGAAGTAGTCGATCGCGCTGGTGGTATTTTTGTGCTGCGATTCGAGGATACCCAAATTGCAATAGGCATCGGCCACACTATCGCCCGCCTCAATGGCTTTCAAATACAATTCTCTGGCGGCATCATCCTGCTGCTCGTCCATCATCAAGGCTTCTTCGAAAGCTGAAAGCTTATTGAGGCTGACTACCTTGGCTCCGGTGAATAGATTGAGCTGGCCATTTTTATCCTTCAGGTCCGGACGCTTTTTAGCTACCGGCTTGTATCCAAATTTTTCGGGGCCTTGCCCAGGAAATGCAATTACTTTTCCCATGAGGTGCAAAGGTACTGCATCTTGGGTAAGCCGCAAACAGGGTTGAAATCAGTTCTTTACAATTAGAAACTCGACCCTGCGGTTGAGCTTGCGTGCTTCTTCGGAATCGTTGGTGGCGATGGGCTTGGTGCCACCAAAACCCTTGCCGCGAATGCGTCTGGGTGCAACGCCTTTCGAAACGAGATAGGCTTTGATACGATCAACACGTTCTTTAGAAAGCGCCAGATTTTTCTTGGCATCTCCCCGATTGTCGGTGTGGCCTTCGAGTTCGATCTCTACCTTGGGATTGGCTTTCATGAAGTCCACCACCGCATCCAGTTCCGGGTATGATTCTTCTAACAGTGTAGTGGTGCCCATATTGAACAAGATGCTTTTCAGGCTGACGAGTGTTCCCACCTCAATTGGCTGCAACTGAAAATTCAACTCCAGTTTTTTGAGTTGCAAGGTGCGGATGTCCAGCTTCTCAATGCGATTGACAAAGGCCCTACTCTCCAGCTCGATAGTGAAGACTTTACCCGATGGAATAGTGGCCTGATACAAACCATTTGCTGCCGACTGCACGATGATAATGGTATCTGCTTTGAAGCGGATGGAAGCGGGAATGCCCGCCTTTGTTTTGGAGTTGGTCACCTTGCCGGTGATGATAACCTGATTTTGAAGTTCCGCTTCGGGCACCTTCTCGACCATTCGGATGAGCGTATCCACCTTCGGCAGTGGCTCAGTAGTTTCCAACACTTTTCGGATATCCCCATAGCCATTGCTGTCGCGTGTAGAGGTATACAAGACACCGGAGTTGGTAATCCGGTAATACAATTCTCTGGATTCTGAATTGACAGCCTCGCCTAAATTAACGGGCACCGACCAATTGGTCCAGGTGTCGTCCAATCGATCGGATTTATAAATATCAAAGCTGCCCAGACCTTGGTGTCCGTTGGAGGCAAAATACAGCGTGCGACCATCGATGGAAAGAGACGGTGTGAACTCTTGCAGTGGCGTGTTGATGACTTTGCCCAGATTGATTGGTTCTTGAAAGCGCCCATCCTGAACGAGGGAAACATAAATATCTTCCGCACCACGGGTGCCGTAACTTTCGGCTGAAAACACAAACGCATTTTCAGATAAGAAGCCGCTCCACTCTTCACTATGATTTTTGAAATAAGGAATGGTGCGGTTTTGTGGAAACGACCAGCCATTGGATTCTCGTTCTGCTACAGCAATTCCCTGTGTGGTGATGTTCCCCTCTTTCGTATAATGGCCGAGCAAAATCATTTGATTTCCATCGGCACTAAATCCGGCTACTGAATTGTAGTTGACGTTGTTTATTTTATTTCCTCCATGGATGGGGGCTTGCCACTTGCCATCGATCTTCAACGACACCCAAATATCACCCGGGTCTTTTTTGCCGCCAACGTTCTGCGGATGTTTGCCGATGGTGAGGTACAATACTCTCCCATCCGGACTGATCACCGGATTTTGTTCATCGTAAGGAGAGTTGACCAAACTAAACTCCGGAGATGATTGCGTAAAACCCTTCGTGCAAAACAAGGTGATAGCACCTATCCAAATCCATTTAATCATCTGAGGCATGTACAATTAACTATTTACTCACCCATTTATTATCCTTGATAGAAAAGCGCCACGGAAGTAACGCATCTTCTCCGGCATAATCAATTCCAATGCGGGCATCGGCTTTGATTTTAGAGGAAGACACTTTATCTCCTTCTTCAATCCACACCTGATGGCCCAGCAAATCTACCCCATTCCAACTCTTCGTGATGCCCAGTGCTTTCGTCAACTTACCCGGACCGCTGGTGATTCGTTTGATTGAATTGACTTTCATACGTTCCATCATCAGGTCCATTCCGAGCTCCGGCTCGAGTGCGCGGATCAACACCGCATCGGCTTTGCCGGATTGATTGGTGACCACATTGAACAGATGATGCATGCCATAACAAAGATACACATAACTGATGCCGCCCTTTTCAAACATCACTTTATTGCGTTCGGTCTGCCCTTTGTAGGCGTGGCAACCTCTTTCTTTGTACGAGTAGGCTTCCGTTTCTACAATGATGCCGCTCGTTAACATGTCATTAACATTGGTAATCAATCTTTTACCAATCAAATCTTTGGCCACTTGCACCACATTCGACCGCTCGTAAAAGGATTGTGGAAGCTTCATCGCTGGTAATTGAATTATCTTAAATTTGCGGCTCAATTATAAACAAACAATTATGAAAAACATCCTTTTAATTTTACTGAGTGCCCTGTGTTTGGTAGCGCAGGCACAGGTTCAAACTCCACAGCCCAGCACGGCTTCTACCGTTACCAATGTGGTGGGTCTTACCGAAGTAAAAATTGAATATTCTCGTCCGAAAGCAAAAGGCCGCAAAATTTTCGGTGCTACTCCTGATTTCTTAACTCCTTACGGAAAGTTGTGGCGCACTGCTGCGAACAACGGTTCGAAAATTACCTTCAGCGATGATGTAAAATTTGGTGGTGTGGATGTTCCTAAAGGAACTTATTTGTTGTTGAGCATTCCCGGAGCTACTGAGTGGACTGTCATTCTTTACAAAGATGTAGCAATGGGTGGAAATACGGAAGCTTATGATGCTACTAAAGATCAGGCCCGCGTTACTGTAAAATCAGAGAAATTAACGGAGAAAGTAGAAACCTTTACGTTAGAAATTGCTGACTTTGCTGAAAACAACAAATCCGCTAATCTTCAAATCATGTGGGAAAACACTTCAGTGAAAGTGCCTATCACAGTTGACTTCGATGCGAAAGTAATGAAGTCAATCGAGGCTAATACCAAAGTAAGCCCTAACAACTATTTCCAGGCTGCTGTCTATTATTTAGAGAATGGCAAAGACCTGAATCAAGCATTGAAGTTTGTAAACAGCGCATTGGAAAGCAACCCAACTGCTTTCTGGATGCTGTATCAAAAAGCAAGAATTCAAAAAGGCTTGAATGACAAAGCCGGTGCTTTGGCTACTTCTAAAGTTTCTTTGGAAGAATCCATTAAAGCAAAAAATGCCGATTACCAAAAGATGAACGAAGAGCTTCAAAAGTCATTGAAGTAATCGTCTCTTTATCATGATTTAAAAAAAGCTGAGTTAACCCTCAGCTTTTTTTATGTCCGATGGTGAGAACTGCTGGATGAGCAAGGCAACCACCACCACAATCACACAGCCGATGATGTTGTAAAAGAGGAATGCAATCTGGTCGTAGAAGTAAAAGTAACAGCACAACACCAGCGACTCAGCTATCAATGCTGCAATAAACACCGCATTGCTTTTCACATGCTTCAGGTAAAAGGCAACTAAGAAAATCCCGAGGATGGTTCCATAAAATAAGGAGCCTACAATGTTGACAAACTGAATCAGGTTTTCAGCAAAGTTGGCGAGTGCCGCAAATGTCATGGCAATCAAAGCCCACAACACGGTAAAGTAGCGCGAGGCTTTTAGATAGTGCTCATCGGATGCATTGGAGTTAATCGAACGCTTGTAGATATCCACCGTGGTGGTGCTGGCCAGCGCACTCAACTCCGATGCCATGGACGACATGGCGGCAGAGAACATCACGGCTAACAACAAGCCAATGATGCCGTGCGGCAAGTAGCTAAGCACAAAGTTCAGGAAGATGTAATCGCGGTCTTGTGTTTTTGCTGCTGGCACCGCTTCCGCGATGGTAGCCTTCACCGCTTTCCGTAATTGATCTTCTTCTGTTTTAAGTTCGGTATACTTCTGCTTGGATGATTCTTTTAAAGCCTGGTTATCCGACTGAATGCCTTCGACTAATTGATCAACGGCCTTCCTTTTCTCGGCATAGAGCGTGTTGTATTTACCCTCGAGTGAACGGATGGAATCGGCTTGTGCAGTTTCCATCGCCTGCTTTTTCAACGTAGCATTGTGAAAAATCGGTGGCTGGATGAACAAGTAGAAAACGAATACCAACACGCCAATGAACAAAATCAAAAACTGCATCGGGATTTTCAGCAAGCCGTTCATGATCAATCCCATTCTGCTTTCGCGGATGGACTTGCCACCGAGGTAGCGCCCCACCTGCGATTGATCGGTGCCGAAATACGAAAGGAACAAAAACGTTGAGGCTATCAACCCCGACCAGATATTGAAACGGTCGCTCCAACTAAAATTGGTAGTGATAATATTGAGTTTACCGAGCTCTCCGGCAATTTGTATTGTATTACCAAAAGACACATGATCGGGAATCAGGCGATACGCGATAACTCCCGCCAGGATCATTCCTCCCATAATCACCGTCATCTGTTGGCGTTGCGTTAAGCTTACGGCTTTCGTTCCACCCGATACCGTATAGATGATGACCAGTGCGCCAATCAGCAACGTGGTAAACAATATGTTCCATTCTAAAATGGTTGACAACACCAATGCCGGTGCGAACAGCGTAATACCTGCGGAGAGTCCACGTAAAATGAGAAACAAAATGGCAGCGAGTGTACGTGTCTTCAGGTCAAATCGATTTTCTAAATATTCATAGGCGGTGTAGACCTTCAAGCGATAATAAATGGGCACCATCGTGACCGCGATGATGATCATCGCCAAGGGCAATCCGAAATAGAATTGAATGAAACGCATGCCATCTTCAATCGCCTGACCGGGTGTAGATAGGAATGTCACCGCGCTCGCTTGGGTTGCCATAATTGAAATGCCGATCATCCACCACTTCATGGAGCTGTCGCCTTTTAGGTATCCCTCCATGCTTTGGGCACCACGGGTTTTCCAACTTCCGTAGGCAACGATAAAAAAAATGGTACCGAATAGTACCAACCAATCGAGTAGATGCATATTAGCTGAAAGATCGGGTGAGAATAAAGAACAAAATTACTTGTACGATCATCACGCCCAGCACCAGCGCGTACCAGCTATTCCACGATTCAAAGACGGGAGGTTTTTCTTGCATAAAATTGTAATTCAATTTATCCACGGGCTGAAGCCCGTGCCTATTATTCGCTTCTTTAGATTATTAATTACCGCTTCTTCACCTTCGTCTTTTCTAATTTCTTGGGCTTGCCGAGCGAAACCAAATTCGCAAACAATTTATACGCTCCGGAAACTCCTTCCGGCAATTCGCGGAAAAACGACAAACCTGTATAAACATAATATCCTTCGCCATACTTGGCTACCAACAGGCTTCCATTCTTGGCAGGCTCACCGGCATCGTTCATCGACAGCAATGCTTCGTAGTTGGCATCCCAGGTAGAAGGAAAATACAAACCTCTCTCCTGCACCCAGCCTTCGAAATCGGCTGCTGTTATTTTGTTCGGGAAGTTGAGCGCGGGATGCTCAGGTTTTAAAATTCGCACCTCGCTGTTTTCTTCGGTCACACGATCGCGCGAAAGCGTTAAAGGAAAAGGCGCAAATTGATCTTTGTCGATCTCATAATCAAAATTCGTATTGTATTGCGTCACCAGTGTGCCGCCTGCTTTTACATAGTTCAGCAGCGTAGGCATAAAATAACGGATCCGATCATTGGTATTGATCGCGCGTACGCCCAGCACTACGGCATCTACTTTTTGCAGATTGGCTTCGGTCACTTCTTCGTTCTTCATTTCCCACACTTCATAGCCCATGTTGCGTAAGGCCGTGGGTACATCATCACCGGCTCCTTTGATGTAGCCGATCACCGCACCTTCTTTCTTTAAATTGATACGCACAATTTCTTCTTCGGCCTTAGGCTGTAATGTCTGCACAGGAATGTGATCGTACTGAATGGTTTGTACACTGAAATCGTATTGCTTTCCGCCTACTTCGGCTATTGCACGAACAGTAGATTTGATCTCTTCTTTGCCCGGTGTAACGACAAACGTCACTTGCTTCTCTTCATTCCTTTTTTTCAACTCAAATGATATCACAGCTGGCTCAGATTTCCAACCTGCCGGCAACGTGAGTTTTACAGTGCCGTTAATTCCATCTACGGTGGATTTCAACAAAACTGCCACCGACTGTGGTTGTTCATCTTTAAACAAATAAACCGACTTACTGAGGTTCGTAAACACAGGAGGAACAATTTCAAAGGGACGTGACAATTCTCCTTTTACAGGATCGGTCCATTTGTAAATCAACGGAACAGGTATTGTTAACTTCTCGCCATTCACCAAAAAGGTAAAATGCAAAATGACGGATGGATCATTCTCTGGCTTGCCTACAAAACTTGGATTGGGAATGGTAAACAATCCCAACGAATGCGGCTTGTTGAGCCAATACGGTCCGGAGAAATCGACTTGCTCTGTCAGCTTGCGTTTTGATTTGAAGGCTAATGGCACATTGTTTTTCAATATAGCAGAAAGAGTTGTATCGTACTCTAGATTTTTAGAAGTAATCGAAGTCAGCGACAACGAAGCCGAAGAGCGGTTGATCACTTCGAAAGTGGCAAGTACCGGTTGTCCGGGAGACACCCAATATTGGTCGGCCAGCACTTCTACATACAAGCCCGCGCAATCCTGAATCAACTGATTCACTTCCTGGAGCTTCTTTGTTTTCCACACCGAAGCACTGAGTTGCTCGATCTCTTTGCGTATCTGCAAAAGCAACGCAATGCTGGCGGCAGGATCTTCTCCTTTGAATTCATTGATCGCACGATCGACCAAAGCCGGAATGCGCTCGGCTCCTTTCACGCGGCTCCACGTGGTGTTCACATTATCGAAAATATCTTTCGCGGCTTTTTCGCCTTTGACAAACTCAAAAAACTCCAAGGCCTCGCCCCTTCTGCCGGGCGAACCGAAGCCCTGACTCTTATGCTGGGTTCTGCTCTCCGCTGCGATTTCCGAATAGGATTTTCCGAGCAACGTATTGTAGGTACCTACATTCATCGTGACAATGCCGGGCGTATTTTCATTGATGGTTTGATTCCACCAACGACCCGTGTTCGTATAAATTCCTTTTGCCTGCCACGTACCTAATTCTTTTACCTGATCGGGAAATTGACTGGGATCGTTGGTGAGGTCAAATGCTTCCTGTGCTAAGATAGCCGAGGCGGTATGGTGACCATGACCGGCACGTTCATCAGGAGGAAAGCGTGTGAGGATCACGTCCGGTTGAAACTGCCGAATCACCTTCACCACATCCGAAAGTATTTCATTCTTGTTCCAGATTTCGAAAGTCTCTTTGGCGTTTTTCGAAAAACCAAAATCATTGGCGCGTGTAAAGAATTGTTGTCCACCGTCTATTCGTCTGGCTGCCAGTAGTTCTTGTGTACGAATCAATCCGAGCAAGTCGCGGATTTCCGGGCCGATCAAATTTTGTCCACCATCACCACGCGTCATGGACAAATAAGCGGTTGAGGCTAACCGATCGTTGGCGAGGTAGGCAATGGCGCGGGTATTCTCATCATCCGGATGAGCAGCTACATATAAAACAGATCCCAGAAAATTAAGCTTCTTGAGCTTCAGTTTAATCTCCGAAGCACTGGGTTGCTTGTGAACTTGTGAGAAGGAAATCTGGACGAAAAAAAGTACGAATAGCAACGATAAGATTCTCATGCAAGAATGAATTTAATTACGGAATAATCCCGGCAAGTTACAGAAGATGCCGCATGTGGTTTATCAAAAAATTGTTAAAACTGACCCTGTTTTTCGCCATTCATCAAAAAGGTGCCGTCTTTGTCGATGGAAATCAGGATTTGACTAATCGCGTTCTTTTTATCATCGAGGAGAACAAGTTGCAGTGGTGTTCCGGCTTCTTTTAAGTCATCCACAAAACCCATTTCAATTTTCTTCACCTCACCCGTTTTTATTTTCTCCAGTTTGCTGGTAGCCCCTTGAATGATCCGGAGTTTCACCTCGTTATTGGAAACCAGTAACTTGAAGTGAATGACCAGATAAGCCACCGGTCCATCGGGTTTTTTCTTTTCATCGGTATATGTAAAAGTGTCGATGTTCTGACCGGGCTTGTGTTTAAAAGATAAATCAACTTTTGCTTCATATTCAGCCGATGCTTTGAACGGCAATTGTTGACTCCACAGAAGCTTCGGATGTAGTAATAGGAAACCAATTATCAGAAACAGTGCTTTCATAATAGCTAAAGTTACGGAGATAAAACTTCATCCGTTAAAATTGGTATTTTTGGCCAAACATATTTTTATGATTGACAAGCGTGTTGCCAATGCGATAGAGGCTACCCACGATATTCCCAATGGGGCTACGTTAATGATTGGTGGGTTTGGACTTTGCGGCATTCCTGAGAATTGTATTGCCGCCATCTTACAGAAAAGTATCACAGGACTGACTTGCATTTCTAACAATGCCGGGGTGGATGATTTTGGTATTGGGTTGCTTTTAAAAACCAAACAGGTAAAGAAAATGATTTCTTCGTATGTGGGTGAGAACGCAGAGTTTGAGCGGCAATTGCTTTCCGGTGAGCTAGAAGTGGAGTTGATTCCTCAGGGAACGTTGGCCGAGCGCGTGCGCGCGGGCGGTGCCGGAATTCCTGCCTTCTTCACTCCGGCCGGTGTGGGCACCGAAGTAGCCGATGGAAAAGAGACACGCGTGTTTGATGGCAAAACCTATTTGATGGAACGCTGGCTGCGAGCCGACTTTTCCATTGTAAAAGCCTGGAAAGGAGATACTTCAGGCAACTTGGTATACAAGGGCACCGCCCGTAATTTCAACCCCATGATGGCCACAGCCGGAACGATTACCATTGCCGAAGTAGAAGAATTAGTGGAAGTGGGCCAACTCGACCCCAACCACATCCACACCCCCGGCATTTTTGTCCATCGCATTTTTCAAGGAAGTAATTATGAAAAGCGAATTGAGCAGAGAACCATTTCTAATTCGGTGATTCGATAATTTGCTAATTCATTGATGCAAATAGCGATGGCTGAAAACAAAAAATACAATCCAAACATAGAAGATAACTTAATTGTGAATTTAAGTTTTCAATTCGCATTGCAGATTATTGAATTTACAGAGGTATTGGAAGGCAATAGAAAATTTGCAATCGCCAATCAATTGATACGATCAGGCACCTCCATCGGTGCCAATGTTCGTGAGGCGCAAAATGCAGAATCAAAAGCAGATTTTATTCATAAAATGAAAGTTGCTGCAAAAGAAGCGGAAGAAACAGAATATTGGCTTTTGTTGGCACATCATTCTAAAAACTATCCTCCTTGTGAAGAGATACTCGAAAAGTTGATTGTCATTAAAAAAGTTCTTTCTAAGATAATCGGAACCTCCAAGGGGAAACAGAGTCATTAACGAATTAACGAATTAGCAAATCATCGAATTAAAAGGTTATGTTAGACAAAATCGGAATTGCAAAACGAATCGCGCAGGAGGTGCGAAACGGAATGTATATCAATCTGGGTATTGGCATTCCTACGCTGGTGGCGAATTATATACCTCCCTCCATCAAAGTAGTGTTACAATCTGAAAACGGACTGCTTGGCATCGGGCCCTTCCCTACCGAAGATCAGGTAGATCCTGACTTAATTAATGCTGGCAAACAAACCATTACCATGATGCCGGGCTCAGCACTCTTTAGTTCTGCCGATAGCTTTGGGATGATCCGAGGTGGAAAAGTAAACCTGACGATTCTGGGTGCCATGGAAGTTTCCGAAAACGGAGATATAGCCAACTGGAAAGTGCCCGGCAAAATGGTGAAAGGTATGGGCGGAGCCATGGACTTAGTAGCCTCGGCTCAAAACATCATCGTAGCCATGCAGCATTGCAGTAAAGATGGCGCCTCCAAATTGCTGAAGAAATGTTCGTTGCCTATTACGGGCCTAAACTGTGTTAAAAAGATTGTCAGCGACCTGGCGGTATTGGATGTATTGCCGACCGGAGGGTTTAAATTATTAGAGCGAGCACCGGGAGTCACTGTCGACCAAATCAAAAATGCCACCGAAGGCAAACTGATCATTGAAGGAGAAATACCCGAAATGATATTAGCCTGAAATGTTACCTTTGTGATGTGAAAGTAGTAAAAACAACCTTTGAAAAAGAGCAGCGGGAAAAAGAAGAAGCTTGGCAAAAGTTAACAGGCGAGGAAAGGTTAACCATCGCGGCTAAAATCATTGATACCATCCGAGATCCATTAGTAGATTACTCTTTAAAAGGAAAAAAAATAAAAATTACACGACTCGAGTGAGGCCTCATAGCAAAGAACACATTCGATTTCTGAAGTCTTTGTTAAAATTCAAAGTTCAGTTTGTAATTATTGGAGGACATGCCTCAATTTATTACGGTGTAAGGAGAACAACAAGTGATTTAGATATACTGATCGAACCATCCAGATTGAATGGACAGAAGTTGCTAAATGCGTTAACCTATTTAAAATTAGATGTTCCAGTCATTCAGCCGGAGGAATTTGAAACCAATCTGATTTTATCATTTGGTTTAGAACCCGATGCCATCGATATTCTAAACTATACCCCAGGAATTGACATCCATACCGTTTTTAAAAATTCTATTGCTGTTCATTTTTCAGGGATTGAAGTTCCAATGATTGACATTCGGGACTTGATAAAAAATAAAGAATCATTAAACCGACAAGGAGAAAAGGCATTACTGGATAAATACGATGCTGAAGTACTTAAAAAAATTATCCAAAGCCCCCCTCCTTCAAGTCGCTGATTTTCAACATTTAAAATTCTCAATTAACTAATTGTCAAATTTTCTAATTAGCACTCCATGAAATTCTCCGAAATCAACTTTAAAGTAGAACTTGATAGTAACAACATACCCGAAAAGATCTATTGGGACGCTACCGAAAAACCCGATCCCGGAATGACCGAAACAAAATCGATCAGTATCTCCTTGTGGGATCACGTTCAAAAGAACACGCTTCGCATTGATTTGTGGAGCAAAGAAATGCCCGTGGAAGAAATGCGGAGATTCTATATTGATTGCCTGGGAGGGTTATCTCAAAGCATCCTTAGTTCAACGGGTGATGAATTTATGGCCGGGGAGATCAATTTGTTATGCGAAAAATTAGCAAAGCATGTAGCAAACATCAAATAACGCCTTTCTAGCGTTCGAACGTCACTTTCAATAATTGCAACGGATTGCAAAAAAGTTGCCCCACAAACGTTTGAATATTTCGTTTTTCTTGTAGATTTAGGCATTAAACTCTAAAATCCGTATGAATAAATTCTACAAAAAGTCGGTGGTGCCACTTCTGTTGATGGTCTTTGGCACGGCCAGCCTCATGGCTCAAACAACTATATCCGGTTCCGTAAAGGATGGTGCCACGCAAGAGACGTTGGCAGGTGTGAACATTGTCGTAAAAGGCAAGGTGATTGGAACCATCTCTGATGTAAACGGAGCATACAATTTAAAAGTAACACAAGCACCTCCTTTCACACTGGTGTTTTCCTTCATCGGTTTCCGCACACAAGAGGTGGAAATTAAAGATGCCAATACTACGGGATTGGACATCCTCTTAGAAGAAGAATCTCTTTTAGGTCAAGAGGTGGTAGTGGCCGCTTCACGTGTGGAAGAGAGCATTCTAAAATCTCCGGTTACCATCGAAAAGATGGATATCCTCGCCATTAAGCAAACAGCAGCACCCGACTTTTATGACGGGTTGGCCAATGTAAAAGGCGTTCAGGTAAACTCGGGAAGTTTGAACTTTACCGCAGTGAACACGAGAGGTTTTGCTACCATCGCCAACACGCGTTTCGTTCAGTGGGTGGATGGAATGGATACACAAGCCCCATTATTGAACTTCCCAACTGGTAGTATCATGGGAGTTGGTGAGTTGGATGCAGAAAGTATGGAATTGATTCCGGGTGCAGCATCCGCGCTCTACGGACCTAACGCATTCAACGGAATATTGATTATGAATAGCAAGAGTCCTTTTGACTACCAAGGTTTAAGTGCTCAGATTAAAACAGGTATTACCAGCTCTAATGCAGGCGGCACAGACCCGATGGCGCAATACAGCATTCGTTATGCAAAAGCATTCAATAATAAGATCGCTTTAAAAATTGGGGCTTCTTACCTAAGGGCAAAAGATTGGTTGGGTAATGATTACAAAACCGATCGCTTAAATACAGCTTCCACTACAGATCGAAGCAGCAATTCCAACTTCGATGGTTTAAATCTTTATGGTGATGAAACACAAATTCCTTTAGCTACGCTGACTGGAATACCAACTATGCCAACAGTAACAAGAACCGGTTTCAGAGAGCAAGACCTGGTAGATGACCGAGAAGCTAAAACATTAAAGTTTGATGCCGCATTGCACTACCGTATCACCGACAAGATCGAGGTTCTCTATAACTACCGATATGGTGGTGGTAGCTCCGTTTATCAAGGAGCTGAGAAGTACGCGCTGCGCGATTTTAATCAGCAATTCCACAAGTTCGAAGTGAAAGGAGACAACTTCTTCCTGCGTGCTTATCAGTCAGCTACTGATGCCGGAAAGTCTTATAACCTTTCAGCATTAGGTGCATTTATGAATGAAACCGTTAGTCCTACTGCTACTAGTTGGGTACCAGATTATGTGGTAGCTTATCAGGGTGCGTTATTGCCTGGAGTACCAGCGGCAAACCATGCAGCAGCGGTAGCCTTTGCTGATAGAAACAGACCATTGCCTGGGACTCCTCAATTTGAGAGCCTCGTGAATGCCGTAAAGTTTAACTTCTTCCAAAAAACACCGGTAGGAAGATGGACTGATGCGAGCGGTACACAACGCACGATTGGTGGCGGAGCATCTTTCATGGACAACTCGAAACTGAATCATATCGAAGGAAACTACAAATTCTTCAATCAGATTAAGTGGGCAGAAATTCAGGTAGGTGGTAACTTCCGTCAGTATGATTTATTCTCCAATGGTACGATCTTCAACGAAGCTCCTGCCGATGGTAAGAATTTTTCACGGGTAGTAATTAGTGAATACGGTGTTTATACCCAGATCGCAAAAACATTTGCTGAAAAGATTAAAATAACGGGTTCTGTTCGTTACGACAAGAATGAGAACTTCAATGGCCAGCTCTCTCCTCGCCTTTCAGCGGTGTATGAAATCAATAAGGAAAACAACATCCGCGCTTCGTTCCAAACTGGTTTCAGAAATCCTGACACCCAAGCGCAGTTTATCTTCTTCCCTACTTCAGGAGCTACCTTGTTGGGAAGTGCTGAAAGAAACGCAGGAAGATATGGTGTACACAATGGAGGTTCTTATACACAAACTTCGTATACTAACTTTAGAAACTTAGGCGGAGTTCTTGCTTCAGACGGAACACCGACCGGAACTCCTGCTGCCATTGCTGCTCTTCAAACAGCGAATGTGGCTTATGTGCAACCTGAACAATTACAATCGATCGAAGCAGGCTACAAGGGCTTGATGATGAGCGGCAAATTGTTGGTTGACTTAAATGGTTATTATACTTCATATACTAATTTCTTAGGTTCACAAATCGTTGCCAGCAAATTCGCGGTGGTTCACCAAGGTGTAACTTCAGCACCAGGCCGACTCTTCTCTTTGTACAACAATTCAAAAGAAGAAGTTAAGTCGTATGGTATAGGTTTGGGCTTAACCTATAGCTTACCTAAAAACTTTATCGCAACCGGTAATTATAACTATGCAGGATTGGATGCAAAAAATACGACTGAGTTTAATGCAGGCTTTAACACACCCAATCATCGTTTCAGTGTTGGAATCAGCAACCGCAAAGTCGCTAAGAATTTAGGATTCAATGTAAATTACCGCTGGCAGCAAGCCTTCGATTGGGTTTCTTCATACGGAAACAACCTGCCATGGACTGTACCCGCATTCGGTGTGTTGGATGCACAAGTTAATTACAAAGTAACCAGCATGAAGTCGTTGATCAAATTAGGTGCTACCAACTTAGGTGGAGGCGACTATCGCACCAACCTGGGATCGCCATTTGTTGGCCAGCAATACTATATCTCCATTACGTTTGATGAATTCTTAAATTAATCCACGTAGACAATTCACACTATGAAAAATACGAAAATCATATATTCAGCCCTTGCAGCCATGTTATTGGTTGGGGCTTGTAAGCAGGAGGATGTAAAGCTCACTGCACCCACCGTTACACCACCTGTAGTGGTTACTCCTTCTAAAGGTTCTGCTGATTTCACCAAGTTTGTGGCCATCGGAAATTCATTGACAGCCGGCTATCAGGCTGGAGCTCTCTTCACCGAAGGTCAGGCGAATTCCATGCCTAAAATTCTTTCTACACAATTCTCGCTGGCACAGGGAACCACTCTGGCATTTAATCAACCTGATATCAATTCAGATTACGGTTATTATGGAATGGCCGGCTCAATTGTTTTAGGCCGCCTGATTCTATATGATGCAGATGGAGTTGCAGGCCCTAAAACAGCTGCACCAGCTCCGGCAGGAACACCCGGCATGCCGGCTCCCTTTTCTAAAGGGGGTGATTTACCGGCTCCATATACTGGCAACAAAGCTGCGCTTAACAACTTCGGTGTACCAGGCATTTTGCTCGGTCAAGCCCTGACACCTTTAACCGGGGGTCCTTCCACAGGCAACCCAGCCTATAATGGTTTGTATGCTCGCTTTGCAACCAACCCTGGCACTTCAACTATTTTGGGAGACGCGTTGGCTACACAACCAACTTTCTTCTTATTCGACCTGGGCAACAACGATGTGTTGGGTTACGCAGTAGGTGGGGCTTCTAATTCGGCCATCTTTACTTCTGAAGCTACTTTCACAGCTCAATACAATTCTGCGATTTCTACTATTCTAGGTTCAAATGCGAACCTGAAAGGCGTTATCGTGAATATTCCGGACGTGACCACGATTCCTTACTTTACGACTGTAACTTGGAATTCTATTACATTGGACGCAGCTACCGCCACTACATTAACCTCTAGCTTGGCCACCAACTATAATGGTTTCTTAACAGCCATGAAAACCGCTGGAGCAATTACAGAGGATGAGTTTAACAAAAGAAAGTTAACCTATATTGCTGGCAAAAACGGAGTTTTGATTGTGGATGAAACATTGACTGATCTTACTGCTGCTATGAATGCGAACGGTGCTGCTGCACTGGTTCCTTATGCACAAGCAAGACAAGCGACTTCATCTGATTTAATCCCATTGTCAGCTGGTGCTATTCTTGGAACCATTGCTCCGAACACTAACAATACAGGTGTTTATGGTGTCTCTTTCCCTGTAGGTGATGCGTATGCGTTGATCCCAACAGAAACAGCAGAAATCAGAACAAGAACAACTGCCTTCAATGCTACCATTGCAGCAGCCGCAGCCGGCAGTAATGACCGTATTGCATTGGCAGACGTAAATGCTGCTTTCACCGCTTTAGTTACCGCCAAGGCCGGTGTCTATAACGGAATCACCATCACACCTTCATTCCCTCCTCCTACAGGAGCATTCTCGGAAGACGGTGTACATCCGAATAGCCGCGGATATGCATTTATGGCAAACATTATCATTGACGCCATCAATGCGAAGTTCTCTGCCGTAATTCCGAAGGCTGATCTTTCGAAATACAAGATAACCGGATTACCAGTGAATAAACCATAACCAAAACTACTCACTCAAAAAAAGGGCTTCGGCCCTTTTTTTATGTTATTTCGTGAATGGATTTGAACTCACTCACTCTCTACGAAGATGACATTCTATTGGTGGTGAACAAACCCGGTGGATTGATGGTAGAGCCGGATCGAAATGGGCACACCAACTTACTACAAGAAGTAAAGAGATATCTAAAGGTAAAAACAGGTAATGAATCATATGTGCAACACCTGCATCGGTTGGACCGACCAGTGAGTGGCATCGTGCTTTTTACGAAGAGCAGAGAGCACCTGCGAAATCTTAGTGAGCAATTCGCGGAACGGAAGGTTAAAAAATACTATAAAGCGCTGACCACAAATACTCCCGCATCCGCTGAAGGTGAGCTCATCCATTGGCACCGAAAGGAGAAAAAGAAAGCAGCACTGTATAAAGAGCCAACAGAGTTTACGGAGTTGGCCAAACTTCAATACAAAACAAATAAAGTATCCGATCGATTTATAGAATGGGATATTGTATTAGAGACGGGCAAGTATCATCAGATTCGGGCACAACTGGCGAGCCTGGGCTGCCCTATTGTTGGAGATGCACCGTATGGATCGACTACTGAATATAAACCGGATTGTATCGCACTTCATGCCTATCAACTGGAATTCCAACACCCATTGACTCAGGAGAACTTGGTTATTCAATGTCCGGCACGGTGGGCGATTACGTAACCCAATGCAACGTTTGAGGCTGGACCGGATTGACAAACGGTTCGTTGTTCTGCTGTGAAATGGCCCACAAGCGTTTGATCTCATAATACCAGCGTGCTTGTAAATCGGGCTCACCAATCAGCGAAAGCGTAGGTTTGGATTTCAAGCCTTCGTTCAGTTTGTTAAATACTCCTAAGTCCTGACCGATGAATTGTTTTCCCAATCGCTTCAGCGGAAGCCATAAGAAATTGGCAAGCGCTATATCCGTATACAAGATGTGTGTGAGCTCGGTTTGATTTTCATTGATGGGAGTCAACACCGTGATAGAAACCACCTGGTTCTTCTCTCCTACTAAAATATGTTCCGTACGAATTCCCGGAATCTCGAAAGTAATCTCCGTGCTGGTACCACCTTTCAATATCCCATATCCTTTGGAATTACCGGAAGGCTTGTGGCGCACCATTTTAAAACCCCGAGCCGTAGGTTCAAATTTTTTCTCTTTCAATTTGAGTTTAGAAGCGGAGCGCCAATACCACGATTGATGTACAAACGTAACGTGAGCCGGATCAATCAGTCCGATAACCGAATGATCAATATCGGCCGGCATCATCACCGTTTCTACGTGCTTGAATTTCTGATCGGGTGTAAGCACTAAATTCGGTGGCGGTTCGCTGGGAACGGTATTCGGCAATTTCTTTTCCGGAATGTAAACCCAGATCGTGTCATTCACTTCAGCTACCGGATATTGAAACACTTTGATCTTGGAGGGATCAAACGTAGCATCCGGAGGCATGGCGGGAATGCCGGTGCAAACGCCTTTCGTATTAAATGTCCAGCCGTGGTAGCAACACTGAATGATATCGTTTTTAAACCAGCCTTGCGAAAGCGGAACACCGCGGTGTGGACAATTATCGCGTAAAGCAAAAACGGTGCCCTGGGCATCGCGACCGATCGCTATTTTTTCGCCCAGCATTTCTTTACCAATCACTTGCCCCTTCTTCAACATGGAACTATGAAAGGCCAAGTACCAAAGGTTCTTTAAAAAGAGAGAAGCATCTGCTGCCATATTCGTAATGATTGAAACAAAAGTACGGCTTTTTTAAATAGTAAGATCAGGTCTGAGCCGCACAAATACCGGCTCGCGAAAGTGTTCATCGGGTGTGAGGGAGGCAAAACTGATTTCCGTCATTAAATTGGGCTCAATCCAGATGCTCGTCTTTTCATCCATTACTTTTTCTGTAATCGGTTTCTTTACCTCTTTTCGTTTTTTGATCTCGGCAAAGACTTCCTTCAACGTAGCATCATCAAAACCGGAACCTACTTTGCCGCGGTAAGCCAACTTGCCATCGATGAGCTCGGCAATGTGCAAGCCTCCAAACGTACTGGCCCGATCGCCCTTGCCGGGATTGTAGCCAATGATCACACAATCGCGTGTATTGCGGATTTTGATTTTCAACCACGCATCGCTTCGCTTGCCGGGCAAGTACCGGCCATTCATGTCTTTGGCCATGATGCCTTCCAAACCCAATTCACGGGCGGCTTCCAACAAGCTCTCACCATCTTCCACGCTTTCGCTGATGCGGTAGGGAGTCTCGGGACGAACCGCATCTCGTAACCATACTTTCCGTTTGTGCAGTGGCTCGTGCATCAAACTACGTCCGTCTAAATACAAACAATCAAAAAGATAACAATAAGCCGGAGTCGATTTAGACAACCGCTGAATATTGGTTTCGCCACTGCTCATCAATCGCTTGATGACCGTTTTAAACTCCGCCTTCCCTAGTTTATCCAAACACACAATCTCTGCATCAAACACACCGCACGTAGCGCGAAAGGCTTTATCTGCTACCTGCAGTTCTGGGAATTGTTTAGTGATATCATTTTTGTTGCGACTCAAGATGCGCACTTGTCCATCTTCCATGTAAATGAGTGCGCGAATGCCATCCCACTTAACCTCGTAGGAAAAGTCATTTCGTTTTGGAACCACATTGGTGCTGTCGGACAGCATGGGTTCAATGACATCGTGCAGGTAGTTGATCTGTGGTGTGTCTACGCGTTCCAATAACCACTCTTTCGCTTTGATTTTATAGATGCGATACTCTCCGTTTACTTCTTTGCTCGTGAGCCGAAAATAAAAGCCATCTTTCTTGTCTTTGGTGATCTGGTATTTTCCCAATGCGTAAATCCACATTTCACCACCACCATATTGTCCTTTGGGAATGGTGCCATCGAAGGTGAGATACTTCATTGGGTGATCTTCCGTTTGCACGGCCAATCGCTTCACACCCGGATAAGGTGGCAAGCCTTTCGGCACCGCCCAGGATTTCAACACACCCTCTTGTTCTAAACGCAAATCGTAATGCAGATGCGAAGCATGATGCCGATGCACGACAAAATTATTCCCGCCACTGATTTCGATTTTTGCCTCAGGCTCTGGTGTCTTGGTGAAGTCGCGTTTTTGTTCATACGATTCCAGTTGCTCCGGTGTCTTTCGTTTCTTCGAAGGGGGCAATTCTTTCGCCACTACCGGCTTGCGGTGTGTGTGTAAACTCACGGCATAGGCGTCCATTCCTTCCCACGCATCGCCATCGTTCACTACTTTCTCCAATGCATTTTTTAAGTGAAACTCTTTCGGGTCTTTCACACGCGCTAAAGCATCCCACGAAAGTGGCATGGAAACAGGCGCACCTACCCTGCCGCGCAGACTGTAAGGTGACACAATGCTTTGGCCGGAGCGAATGCGATAGATATCAATGAGCACACGTCCCTTGCGGGCCTCTTTCTTGATGTGCAGTGTGGTGGTGGTTGCATTCTTCTCCACAAAAGGTTGCGCGATTAATTGCGCGGCTTCAAACACGGTATGAAAATCATGCTTCGGCTCAATGGGGCAACAGATGTGAATGCCTTTCCCTCCGGTGGTTTTTACAAATGGCGTGTAGCCGAATACTTCGATGGACTGGCGCAACTTAAAGCCAATCTCTACCACATCGGCAAATGAATAGCCTTCGGGGGGATCGAGGTCGAACACGAGGTAATCAGGAAAATCAAATTGCGGTTTCCGACTATGTAGTTGATGCAACTCGAGTGAAGCCAAATTAGAAAGCCAAACTAATGAAGCAGGCTCCGTGGCGATGATGTAATCTTTTTTTTCTTCTTTCCCCAGCGAAGCAAACTCCAGCCAATCTGGAGCCCACTCGGGTTTGTTTTTCTGATAGAACATTTCACCGTGAATGCCATCGGGAAAACGGATGAGTGTGAGTGCGCGGCCTTTGACATAGTTGAGTAACGTAGGTGCAATGGTCAGGTAGTATTCAATCACTTCCGCTTTTGAAATACCATCTTCAGGAAAGAGAATTTTATCGAGATTGCTCAGCTCAACTTTGCGCTTTCCAATTGTAACCCATTGCGATTTCTTAGCCACCGGATTTTATTCAAATAAGGAATTTAAAACTACTACTTTCATTGCATATTCTTGCGCATCGCCATCAATAACTGGAAACGTTACCGGAAGGATTTCACGGCAATTCTCTTGACCGCACAGCTACTTTTTTTATCGCCAAACTATTTTTAATCAGCTTCTTACAAAATAACTATTTCCACACCTCATGGTTTAACAGGTATGACCTTGCTCATTGTCTATCTTTGTAATTGTATAGCGAATAAAAATTCAATTTCTATGAAATCGATCGTTCCATCACTTACCTCGGCAGCTCTCTTTCTCTTCTTGTTTTGCGGATGTTCCAACAGCCCCAAAGAAACGACACCCGAAGCAGCTCCCTTTGCGAAAGGCGCTGATGTGGGTTGGCTTACCGAAATGGAAGCTGCGGGCGTAAAATTCTACGACAACAATGGCGTGCAAAAAGAGTGCATCCAATTGTTGAAGGACAAAGGCATCAACTCAATCCGATTGCGTGCGTGGGTGAATCCGGTGAGTGGTTGGAACAACACACGCGATGTGGTGATCAAATCGCTGCGGGCGAAAGCCCAAGGCATGAAGCTGATGATCGATTTTCACTACAGTGATGATTGGGCCGATCCCGGTAAACAAAAAATCCCCGCTGCCTGGTCGAAGATGAGTTACGAAGACATGAAGACAGCTTTGTATACGTATACAAAAAAGGTAATGGACACATTAAAGCTCAACAACATCACACCAGAGTGGGTGCAAGTAGGCAATGAAACCAATGATGGTATGTTGTGGGAAGTGGGAAGAGCTTCTACATCGATGGCCAACTTTGCCGGTTTTGTAAAAGCGGGCTATACAGCCGTGAAAGAAGTGAGCAGCAGCACGCAAGTGATTGTACACTTATCCAATGGACATGACAATGGTCTGTTCCGCTGGATGTTTGATGGCCTAAAAGCCAATGGTGCCAGTTGGGATATCATCGGCATGTCGTTGTATCCCTATTGGGCTCCCGATGGCATCAACGGATGGGCGACTACCAATGAAAATTGTCTAAAAAATATGAACGACATGGTGGCGCGCTATGGCACACCGGTGATGGTAGTGGAAGTAGGCATGCCCAATACAGAAGCCGAAAAATCAAAACTGTTTTTGAGTGACATCATCGCTAAGACAAAAAGTGTAACCAACAACCAAGGTCTGGGTGTCTTTTATTGGGAGCCACAATGTTATAAAAAATGGAAGGGCTATGAGATGGGAGCCTTTGACGAAACCGGCAAGCCTACTGTGGCGATGGATGCGTTTTTAGAGTAACATCATCTCAGATTCGTTTCTCTCCGTGAATCACCAGCGTCAAAAGATAATAGAGATTGCCTTTGCTGTGCTGACGGCCATTGGTCCTGAAAAGCAAGTAACTCAATCTACCGATTGCTGATACTTTTTTCATCACGCTTTACCAGCTTTATCGCAGTGTAAACGATCCACGCAAAGTAAAAGAAAAAGACCAGTCGCTGACCTGCTGCGGGCATAGACGAGATCGGAA
>PJQF01000054.1_pt1 | contig 51500 bp, 46 predicted proteins | sample 1503741 | NCBI WGS metagenome assembly PJQF01 (sample SAMN07775949, study PRJNA414020) | Biofilm metagenome, whole genome shotgun sequencing project. | isolation source: biomolecule (vanillin) treated reverse osmosis membrane biofilm | place: India: Nagpur | collected 2017-03-21
CAGGCTTGAATCCGTGGGTAACCCGGCAGGACGCCGGGTTAGCCGCACTGGGCCAGGGATGGCCCATTGCGGCGGCCCACGGATTCAAGCCGGAGTGAGGGCATACCGAGCCTGGGCGAGGTACCGAGTGGTGGGGCAAAGCGTTTTTTGGTTACTTTTTTAGGCGTTTGTAAAAAAGTGACCCGCTGTAAGAGCGGAACCCATAGCCGCCGTTACCGCAGCAACGGATATGTACCCAATCCACCGAAACGCCCCCCAGCCCCAAAGCAACCCAAAGCATTGCGCAAAGACCGATGCTCACCGCGACCAAGCCCGCGCCCCCAAGCGATGTAAAACGGCCAACTGTGAGCGCGAGCTTGCCCGCAACAGCAGATGAACAGTCAGCGCAAAATCAACCCTGCCACTTCCCGCCTTCAACAATCACACTCTCAGGCCGGGTGTCATCGCTCAGCTCTTTACGCACATATTGGTCATACAACTTGAGCAAAAACTTCTCCTCACCCAACTTCGCCAACTCGCTATTCACCCAGTCACGCAATTCGACGTTGCCCTTCTTCACCGCTGGCGCAATCGGCGCTTCATCACCGAGTTTCTGCTCCAGCACACGGTAGCCCGGGTTCTGCTTGGCCCAGCTGAACAACACCAGGTTGTCCTGTGCATACGCGTCACCACGACCGGCCGACAACGCTTGCAGTGACTCGGAGTTTTTCTCGAACTTGAGCAGTTTCCAGTCCGGGTGGTGCTTGGTCAGCCAGATATCGGCAGTGGTACCCGTGGTGACGATGGTGGTGCGGGAGGCCAAGTCATCCAGGCTTTTTACCGCGCTGCCCTGAGGCACCAACGCCTGAACCGCGACTTTCAGGTTGGGGTTGGTGAAGTCCACCGCTTCCTTGCGCTCCGGGGTCACGGTCATGTTGGCGAGGATCAGGTCGACTTTGTCACTTTGCAGAAACGGTATACGGCTGGCCGGCTCGACGGCGACGAATTCGACTTTGTTTTCATCGCCCAGCAGGTCCTTGGCGAATTGGCGGCCGATGTCGGTATCGAAGCCGACGTAGCGACCGGCTTCGTTCACAAAGCCGAACGGCGGCTTGTCGGTGAATACGCCGACGATCAACTTGTCGCGCGCCTTGATCTTGTCGATGTAGCTCACCGCGGCGGCAGGTTTCGCGGGCGCTTCAGCCTTCTTATCGCAGCCGGCCAACAATGCGACGGCGAGCAGTGGCAGTAATAACTTGGCAGTTTTCATATCAGCTCCAGTTCCTTGGTCTTTTTGGGCAGTGTTGAAACAAAGGAGAACTTCTCCAGAAACTGCTGCGCGCGTGCGGTTTGCGGGTTCGTAAAGAATTCTTCGGGGGTGTGTTGTTCGAGGATGCGACCGGCCTCCATAAACACCACGCGGTCGGCGACGGCGCGGGCGAAGGCCATTTCGTGGGTCACGATCAGCAGGGTCATGCCATCGCGGGCCAGGCCCTGGATCACCTCCAGCACTTCCTTGACCATCTCCGGGTCGAGGGCGGCGGTGACTTCGTCAAACAGCATGACCTGGGGGTTCATGCACAACGAGCGGACGATGGCGATGCGTTGCTGCTGGCCACCGGAAAGCTGACGCGGGTAGGCATCGCGCTTGTCGGCCAGGCCCACGCGTGCCAGCAGTTTTTCTGCCTGCTCGCGGGCTTCGCGCGGCGCGCGTTTTTGCACTTTCAACGGGCCGAGCAGGATGTTGTCGAGCACGCTCATGTGCGGAAACAAATGGTAGCTTTGGAACACCATGCCCACGTCCTGGCGCACCTGGCGCCAGTCGGTGTGTGGGTCCAACAGCTCCTTGCCGGCAAAGCGCAGGCTGCCGCTGTGCGCCACTTCAAGGCCGTTAAGGCAGCGCAACAACGTGCTTTTGCCGCAGCCGCTGGGGCCGAGGATCACCACCACTTCGCCGCTTTGGACCCGCAAGTCGATGCCCTTGAGCACCTGCTGTTCGCCGAAGAATTTGTTGAAACCCTGGAACTCGATCAATGCGCTCATGCTTGGGCCCAGCGCCGTTCCAGCACCTTGGAGGCGGCCGACAACGGGTAGCAGATAAAGAAGAAAAACAGGAACAGCACGCCGTAGATCAGTACCGACTCATAGGTGCGCTCGATGATTTGCTGACCGACCTTGATCACATCGACCACACCGATCAGCACGGCCAGGGAGCTGGTCTTGATGATCCGCGTGTAGACGTTGATGGTCGGCGGCGTCATACGCTTGAGGGCTTGGGGCAGCAACACGTAGCCGTAGAGCTGCGGGTCGGACAACCCAATCGACAAGCCGGCTTCACGCTGGCCACGCGGCAGCGAATGCAACGCGCCGCGGACCACTTCGCCCACCTCGCTGGCGCCCCATAGCGACAGCACCAGCACCGCGCACCAAAAGCTCGGGATGCTCAGGCCAAAGAAAATCGGCAGGCCGAAAAACAACAGGTACAACCACACCAGCACCGGAATCGCCCGGAACAGCTCCAGATAAACACGCAGCACAAGGTTGATCAGCCGGTTGTTCAGCGTGCGCAACACGCCATACAGCACGCCGCCGACGGTGCTGAAGGCAATGCTCAAAAACGAAATCGACAGGGTTTGCGCAGCGCCCTTGCCCAGTTGCGGCAATGACACCCACAGCAACTCAAGACCCGAACTGGCCATGCTGGAGCCTCCTTTCCAGGCGGCTGAGCAGCAGCGACAGCGGCAAGAACAACAGAACGCAAATCAGCGTCAGCGTCAGCACGGCGAGCATCTCGTAGGTTTTGTAGTAGAGCGCGATGTAACTCTTGGTGGTGTAGAGAATTTCCGGCACGGCCACAGCCGAGACCACGGTGGTCTCCTTGAGCAGGAAGATGAAATTGGCGAACAGCGCCGGCAGGCTGAGAATGCCGGCCTGGGGCAGGATCACATGGCGCAGCAACTGCCAGTCGGACAGGCCGATGGATTTGCCCGACTCGATCTGCGCCAGCGGCACCGCTTCGACACCGGCGCGCAGCACTTCGGTGAGGTACGCGCCGCCCAGGAACGTCATGGTGATGATGGCCGCCCAGAACCCGGAAATATTGAAACCCAGGGCCGGCAAGGCGAAGTACACGAAGAACAGTTGGATCAGCAGCGGCGTGTTACGCGCCAACTCCACATACAGCGCCACCAGGCGCGACAGGTAGGGCGTGCGAAACACCAGCAGCGCCGCATTGATCAGCGCCACCAGCAAGGAGCTGGCAATGGCAATCAAGCCCACTTGCAGCGTCACCCCCACGGCACTGAGAAACGCCGGCAGGGTGCTGAGGATAAAAGCGAAATCGAAGGTCATCGTGAGTCCATGACGCCGCAAGGGTAATGCAGCGAGCGCAGTCCGTTCCGGCGTGGGTAACGTCGGGTAGCGCGAACTTTAAAGGTATAAAAAGCAAAATTTAAATACCTAAATAGCATATTGATATCACCCAAAAAGATAACCGCCGGATTCGCGGGTTTGGCCGGTGACGGCTATGGTCTTGGGGTCGCAGGACAGCTGTTTTTTTCGAGGGAATGAGCAATGAACCAAGCGAAACCGCTGGATCCGCAGGAACTGGTGAAGTGGTTGGTGGCGCTGCGCAGGGCGATCAATAGCCAACCTGGCTGACACACCATCACTCAATGTGGGCGCGGGCTTGCTCGCGAATGCGGTGTATCAGACAGCGCATCTGTAACTGACAGACCGCTATCGCAGGCAAGCCCGCTCCCACCGTGTTTGATCGTATTTCCAGGTCAATAAAAAAACGCCGACGCTGTAGAAGCCGTCGGCGTTCAAACCTTGAAGGAGGTTTTGTTTACATCAGAACGCAGGCACTACCGCGCCGTTGTACTTCTTCTCGATGAAGGCTTTGACTTCCGGGCTGGTCAGCGCCTTGGCCAGTTTCTGCACAGCGTCGCTGTCCTTGTTGTCCGGGCGAGCGACCAGGAAGTTCACATAAGGCGACTTGGCATCTTCGATGATCAGCGCGTCTTTCGCCGGGTTCAAGCCCGCTTCCAGGGCGTAGTTGGTGTTGATCACGTCCAGGTCAACCTGGTCCAGCACGCGAGGCAGCAAGGCCGATTCCAGCTCTTTGAACTTCAGGTGTTTTGGGTTGGAAGCGATGTCTTTCGGCGTGGACAGCGCATTGCTCGGGTCTTTCAGCGTAATCAAACCATTCTTTTGCAGCAGCAGCAGGGCGCGGCCACTGTTGGAGCCTTCGTTCGGGATGGCCACGGTAGCGCCGTCTTTAAGCTCGGAAATATTCTTGATCTTCTTCGAGTAGCCGCCGATCGGTTCAACGTGCACACCGATCACAGTGACCAGGTTGGTGCCCTTGCCCTTGTTGAAGTTTTCCAGGTACGGCAGGGTCTGGAAGTAGTTGGCGTCCAGGCGCTTCTCGGCAACCTGTGTGTTGGGCTGCACATAGTCGGTGAACACCTTGATTTCCAGGTCAACGCCTTCTTTGGCCAGGGTCGGCTTGACCAGCTCAAGGATCTCGGCGTGCGGGATCGGGGTGGCCGCAACGACCAGTTTCTCGTTGGCCTGGGCGAAGCTTGCAGTCAGGGCAGCCGCCAGTGCGGTAAACAACAGAACCTTTTTCATGCAGTGTCCTTATCGAAATTCCGGGGCGTCTCTGACGACCGTTTTTTTGTGGTGTGCCAGCGAAGTGCTATCGCGGCGTGGGGTGGACAATACCTAGATTTTTTATTCCCGAACAATATCTTTTATTCACGTTGATATTCCATTTTGTTCATGCAGGAATTTGAGCAAGGTTTGCTGCTCGGCGGGGCTGGCGTTGGCGAAAATCCGTTGCAGTTGCTCAAGGGGTGAGCCCGCCGCCGGCAGGTTTAAATGCTCGGGCAAAATTTCATCACCACTGCTCACCAACAGCGCGAAGTGAATGACGTTTTCCAGCTCGCGGGTATTGCCCGGCCAACTGTGGTGTTCCAGCACGCGCTGGGCGGCGTCACTGATCAGCGGCACCGGCAGGTCCAGGCGCTGGCTGTAGATGCCGAGGAAGTATTCGGCCAGGGACAGGATGTCGCCGACCCGTTCACGCAAGGCCGGCAGGTCCAACTGGCCTTCGCTCAAGTAATGGAATAGGCGTTCATGAAACTTGCCCGCCGCCACGGCTTGGGCCAGGTCGATGCTGGTGGCTGCGACCAGCCGCACATCCACCGGGCTGGGCTGATGTGCGCCAACGCGAGTGACTTCGTGATTTTCCAAGGCCGCGAGCAATTTCACCTGGATCGGCAGCGGCAAGTCACCGATTTCGTCCAGGTACAAGGTGCCGCCGTTGGCCGAGCCGAACCACCCGGCCCGACTGCTGGCCGCGCCGCTGTGGCTGCCTGCGGCGTAGCCAAACAATTCGGCGTCGGCGTAGGTGGGGCTGATCGCGCCGCAGTTGACCGACACAAACAGCCCGGCGCGGTCGCTGCCACGGTGGATATGCCGCGCCAGCAGCTCTTTACCGCTACCGGTCTCGCCGCGAATCAACACGGGCAAGGCACGCGGCGCGAGGCTTTCGAGCGCTTCACGCAGTTGCCGTGAACGCGGGTCGACAAACACCAGCGCCTTGGCGCGAATGCTCAGCGGGCTCTTTTCGGCGTCGGGGAAGGTCAGCAGTGGCTGGCCGAAGGTTTCATGACTCATGGCAGGCTCCCGCCCCAAATCCACTCAGGGACGGGGCGTTGAAAATGTTCAGGCAGTGCGCCGGGCGTGATGCTCGAGGCGGCTCTGGAGACGATATAGATAGGCGAACCCCTGCTCCCAACGCTGGTGGCCGGACTTCACATTGATATGCCCGGCACCCGACAAAATGCCGGCTTCGGCGCCCCAGTGACGGGCCAGCTCCAACGCCCTTGGGGCACTGACGGCGCTGTCGTTATCGGAACTGACCACCTGGCTGGGAAATGGCAGCAGGTCGGTCGGGATCGGCGCGAAGTTGCGTAGCGCCGGCGAACAGGCCGGACGTTCGACATCGGCCGGGGCCACCAGCAAGGCACCGCGTACCTGCCGCAGGAAATGCACCGGCGCAGTGGCCGCCCAGTGGGCGACGGTGATGCAACCCAAGCTGTGGGCGATGAGAATCACCGGCGTGCTGTCGGCAGCGATCGCTTCAGCCAGCGCGGCCACCCAGTCTTCGCGACGCGGCGTCAACCAATCGGCCTGCTCCACGCGCGCACTGTTGGGCAGGCTGTTTTGCCAATGGCTTTGCCAATGTTCTTCTGGCGATCCTTGCCAGCCCGGCACGATCAGATAACGAATCGACTCGCTGTGCATGGGTGTGCCCTCCTGCAGCGTTTAACGTTGCTGGTCAGTATAGGGACGCGGGTTATATTCGTTAAGGAATAAGAAGCTATTTATTAATAACCAAAATATCAATCACACGGATACTTAAAAATGTGGGTGCAGGCAAGCCAGCTCCCACATGGATCGGGTTGCACAGGGGAAATCAGGTAAATACCAGGCAAAAAAAAGGCCGCACCCTGCCAAGGAAACGGCCCAAAAAATTGTCGAGGCTTTTAACACTAACGAGCGGTAATCACCGACAGCTTGGTAATGCCCGCGCGTTCGATAGACGCCATGGCTCGCGCCACTTCGCCGTAGTTCACGCCATCGTCCGCCTGCAGTTGCACCCGCACATCGGGGTCCTTGGCCTTGGCCGCCTGCAGGTTGAATTCGAGCAGGTCCGGCTGGATTGCGTCCTTGTTGATAAACAGTTTGCCGGCGCCGTCGATGCTCACCACCAGCGGGTCTTTCTGCTCCACCGGGGCCACGGCCTGGGTCTTGGGCAGGTTGATCGGAATCGCATTGGTCAGCAGCGGCGCGGTGACGATAAACACCACCAGCAGCACGAGCATCACGTCCACCAGCGGCGTGACGTTGATCTCGCTCAGCACCTCATCACTGTCTTGGGTTGAGAAGGCCATCTCAGGACGCCTCCTTCACTTTTTGCGGGTTACCCGCCGCGCTTTTCGTCAGCGCAGGGTGCAACAGCACGCGGAAAGAATGCTTCTGCGCCAGGCTGTAAAAATCGTGGGCAAAGTCATCGAGGTCGGCCGCTGTCAGCTTCAAGCGGCGCAGGAAGTAGTTGTAGACCAACACGGCCGGCACGGCGACGGCGATACCGACACCGGTGGCAACCAACGCCGCACCAATCGGGCCGGCCACGGTTTCCAGGCTGGCGGAACCGGCGGCGCTGATCCCCTTCAGCGCCTCCATGATCCCCCACACGGTGCCGAACAGGCCGATAAACGGCGAGGTGCTGCCGATACTGGCGACCACGGCCAGGCCGGTTTCGAGCGAGCGACGCTCACGCACGATCTGCTGGCGCAGCGCTCGTTCGAGACGGTCCTGATGGTTGATGGCCTGGCTCAAGTCAGCCGCGTGCGGCGCATCGCCGACCTGGATCGCGGCATAACCGGCCTGGGCCACACGGGCCGCAGCGCCGGGTTGGGTTTCGGCCAGCTCGGCAGCCGAGTCGAGGCTCGACGCCGCCCAGAACTGATTGTGGAATTTTCGATCTTGGGCCTTGAGGCGCCCGAACTGCACGCCCTTCAATAACGCCAGGCCCCAGGTGGCAACCGAAAAGGCCACCAGCAGCCAGATCACCGCGCTTTCAATGGATTCAAGTGGAGATGCTAATGCCATGATGTTTTCCCTCTGTGCAGGTCGCGGCGTGTCCAACACACCGCTGCCGAATAGTTAGTGAATCTTGAAATCGATCGGCACACTGACCCAGCCGTCCTGGGCCACATCGCCCTGCTTGGCCGGCACGAAACTCCAACGTTTCACGGCGGCCAGTGCAGCGTCGTCAAGTTGCTGGCGACCGCTGCTTTTCTGGACCTGGACCTCACCCGGCTTGCCGCTGGCCAACACATGCACGCGCAGCAGCACGGTGCCTTCCCAACCACGGCGCTGGGCCAGCGACGGGTACTCCGGCGCCGGGTTCTTCAAGTACGCGGCGTTGGCCGAAGCAGGTGTCACCGGCGCAGGTGAAGGTGCCGGTGGCGCTGCTGGCGCTGGAGGCGCAGGCGGTTGCTCGACCGCTTTTGGCACAGGTTTGGGTTCAGGTTTCGGCACCGGCTTCGGCTTCGGCTTGGGTTTTGGAACAGGTTTGGGCGGCGCTGGTTTGGCGGCCAACTCATCGACTACCGGCGGCGGAGGCTCGACTACAGGCGGCGGCGGTGGCGGCACAGGCGGTGGCGGTTCAACCAGCGGCGGCGCCTGCTGGGAAAATTCGATGGTCATCGGTGGGATTTCCGGCGGCACGATTGGCAGCACCGGCGTGGGCTTCTGGCTCAGCCAATAGATCAGCGCACCGTGCAGGGCCACCACCAGCAACCCGAGCAGAACCCCTTCGCGACGACTCGCAAAACGCTTCGGGGTTTTCTGCAAACGCAATTGCCCCAAGGGCGCGCGGTGCGGCCGGCCAAGGTCGACCAACTCACCACCCGGTGCCTGGCGCCATTGCGCCTCGCGTGCACTGGCGGCGGTCTGGACATTGCCCATTGATTCACTCCCTACGGTTTTCACACCCAAAAACCGACAGGCCTGCCAAAGCGGCCGTCGAGGGCTGAATCATCGGGGGCAGACGCTTATCTCTTAAAGTAATCTTTAAAGTTATAGATAGATCTAAATTGAATAAATGAACCGTCCTGAAACACCCAAGCCACGGCCCGCCTGGCCTGTGGCGAAGGCGCCATTTTTGAATGCCTTAAGGGCATAAAAAATATTCCTGAAAGGCATCGCGTGTGGCGCGCGGGCTTGCCAATAAAAGGCCGTCGACCGTTTTACGCTGGGCTGTTTGCGCATAAGTCGAGCAATTGGCTTTGCAACGTTTGCCCGGCCGCGCCCAACCCACTGCGGCCATATAACGCCAGCCGCACGCCCTGCACCCTGGGCAAACCACTGTGCTCGCCGAGTACCACATGCCCGGCCTGCACCACCCTTCGCGGCAACAAGCTGATCCCCAACCCCGCCGCCACTGCCGAACACACGCTGGCCAGGCTGGCGCTGGAATAACCGATGCGCCAACGCCAGCCGCCGACTTCCAGGTGGTGGAGCATTTCATTGCGGTACAAACCGCCCACCGGAAACGCCACCAGCGGCAGCGGGTCGCGCCCCAGGGAGGGCGTGCTGCGGCTGTCGACCCAGCACAACGGTTCCGGCCATGAGGCCAGGCAGTCATCGCTGTCCCCCATCTGCTTGACCAGCAACACGTCGAATTCGCCCGCGCGGTACTGCCGTTGCAACTCCGGGCCCAGGCCACTGGTCACCTCCAGACGCACGCGCGGGTAGGCCGCCACGAACGCTGACAGCAACGGCATCAGGCGTTCGGCGGCAAAGTCCTCCGGCACCCCGAGGCGCAACACGCCGTCGCTTTGCTGGCTGATCAACACGTCAGCGGCTTCTTCATGCAGTGCCAGAATGCGCCGCGCATAGGCCAGCAAGCGCTCGCCCTCAGCGGTGGCCACCACGCGGCGCTGGTCGCGGTCCAGCAATTGGCACGCCACGCCATCTTCCAGGCGGCGGATCTGCTGGCTCACGGTGGATTGGGTCAAGTGCAGGCGCTCGGCAGCGCGGGTGAAGTTGCCGCAGTCCACCACGGCAACAAAACTGCGTAACAACACGGGGTCGAACATGGCGCGTCACCATTCCATTTGCCACTGGTTGGCATGGTTATATTTAATTTCAGAATACCCCGGCCGCTGACCATACTTCACCTTCCATTCTGCCCAGAGGGACCGCAATGACCGACGATCATCAGCACCTGCAACGCGCCGTAGCCCTGGCCAGCGCCAATGTGGCCCAAGGTGGTCGACCGTTCGGCGCCGTGCTGACGCTCAATGGCGAGGTGCTGGTCGAAGCCGTCAATGAGACCCACCTGACCCAGGACCCCACCGCCCACGCCGAGCTGCTGGCGATTCGCGCGGCCAGCCAACGCGTAGGCGCGCGCCTGGAAGGCTGCGTGATATACGCCAGTGGCCAACCCTGCCCGATGTGCTTGAGCGCCATGTACCTGTGCGGCGTAGCGCGCGTGGTGTTTGCCGCCAGCAACGCAATGGCCGAACCGTTCGGCCTGTCGACGGCGGTGATTGGGCAGCAGATCGGCCTGCCACTGAGCGAACAGCGCCTGCCGATCCAACACCTGCCCGACGCCGCCATGACCGCGCTGTATCACCGATGGAAAACCCTGCATGCCCCTGAATAAATCCTTCGCCGGCTGGGGCCTGCTGGTGGTGCTCGGCCTCAACCTGCGGCCGATCCTCAGTTCCATCAGCCCGTTGCTCGGCGAGATCCGCCAGGCCACTGGCCTGAGTTTCCAGAGCAGTGCGCTGCTCACCAGCCTGCCGGTGGTGTGCATGGGCCTGGTGGCGCTGGTCGGCGTGCGCGTGGAGGCACGGCTCGGCGAACGGCGTGGCATTGCGCTGGGCTTGATGATGATTCTGCTCGCGTGCCTGGCGCGTTGGCTGCTGGGCCAGGCGTCGGCGCTGCTGGTCACGGCATTGCTCGGTGGCGCCGGTGTGGCGCTGATCCAGGCGTTGGTGCCGGCGATGATCAAGCGCGAATTTCATCACCGCGTGCCGGTGGCGATGGGCGTGTACTCCGCTTCGCTGATGGCCGGTGGCGGGTTGGCGGCGCTGCTGAGCCCGGTAGTGGCCACGCATTTCGAGCAATGGCAGGCCGGGTTGGGTGTGTGGCTGTTGCCGGCGCTCGGGGCGTTATTGCTATGGGCCTGGTTGCCGTTGGGCGCGGCGAGAAACCCGCAGCCAGTGCCCGCGTTCACGGGCCTGCGCAACCGGCGGGCCTGGCTGTTGGCGCTGTACTTCGGCTTGGTCAATTGCGGCTATATGAGCATGGTGGCGTGGCTGCCGGCGTACTATCAGCAATTGGGCTGGGGCGTATTGCCAAGTGGTTCGTTGCTGGCCTTCATGACCATCTTCCAGGTGATCGCCGCGCTGCTGATGCCGGTGTTGGCACAACGCGGTATCGACCGTCGACCGTTGCTGGGCATCAGCCTGCTGGCGCAAACCCTCGGCTACCTCGGCCTGATCATCGCGCCGCAGGAATATCCCCACCTGTGGGTGGCCTTGTGCGGCTTCGGCCTGGGCGCATGTTTTGCCCTGAGCCTGCTGCTGACCCTCGACCACCACCGCGACCCGCGCCAAGCCGGGCAACTGGCGGCTTTCGTGCAAGGCGTAGGCTTTTTGATCAACGCGATTTCGCCGTGGCTGACCGGCTGGCTGCGCGAACTGACCGGCAACTTTGTCAGCGCCTGGGTGGTGCTGACAGTCACCGTAGTGGCGATGCTGCTGGTGACGCGGGTGTTCAGTCCGGCCACCTATCGCACGGTGCCTGCTCTATAGATATGCATTTAAGGTCTAGATAAAACAAAATCGCTTCGTTGACGGAATAAGCAAGCGTCTTAAAATCGCGGTTCTCCTTTCGCACGTCGGGCCGCCATGGATCTCCGCCAACTGCGCTACTTCATTGCGCTCAACAAGTACCGCAGTTTCGTGCGCGCCGCCGACGCCATGGGGATTACCCAGCCGGCCTTCAGCCGCAGCATCCAGGGCCTGGAGCAGGAGTTCGGCTGTGTATTGGTGGATCGCGCCAACAAAGACCTGCGCCCGACGCCCGAAGGCCAGGTGGTGCTGCAGCACGCTTTGGGCCTGGTGCAAGGTGCGGCGCTGCTGAGCCATGAAGTCACGCGCATGACCAAGCTCGACGCGGGCGAGGTTCGGTTTGGTAGCGATGCAGTGGCGGCGGTCAACCTGGTGCCCGTGACCATCGCCCGTTTTATCAAGACCTACCCCAAGGTACGCACCGCCCTGCAGGTGGATAACTGGGAAAAACTGGGGCGCAGCCTGAGCCGGGAAGAGATCGAATTCTTTATCGCCGATGTGCGTCACTTTGAAGCCGATCCGAACTTTCAGACCCAGGCCCTGACCCCGCGGCGCATGGCGTTTTTCTGCCGCGCCGGGCACCCGCTGCTGGCCAAGGACAGCCTCTCCACCAATGACCTGTTCGATTACCCATTGGCCGCGCCCTTGATGGCGCCCGGCATTCGCAAGGTACTGGCCAACCTCAGCGGGCGCATCGACTTTGCGCCGGCTGTGGAGCTGGAGCAGTTTTCCTCTCTGGCCACCCTCGTGCAGCAGTCAGACGCCATCGGCCTGGGGCCAGAAGAGGCCTTCGCCGACGCGTTCACCCACGGTGAGCTGACGCTGCTGCACTGGCGCAACCTGCCTCACACCCTGGAGAGCTTGAACCACCGCTGCGGCGTGATCAGCCGCGCTGGGGTGCGTTTGTCGCCTGCGGCGAAGGTGCTGATCGAAGCCCTGCTGGCGGTGGAAAGCCGAGCCGATTGGCCCGCGAAAACGTGCCAAAATCATTGAAGCGCACGCCCATGTCGGCCATGACTTTGTGCGCCACTTTGGCCGTCATCTGGCGGATGTAAAACGGTTCCTTCACGACAAAATGATGGATGCCGTGGGTGCTGCCGAAGTTGAAGCAAAACGCCTGCAGCGGCCACATCCACCAGGGGTTGAGCACTTGGGTCTGCTGGATCACATTGCCCAGCTCCACATCGCCGTAGTAATGCATGTTGGAGCTGACAAAGTGCAGGCAAAAGGTGCGCAGCACGTTGGGGCCGATGATGACCACGGCGGCGATGTCGATGACCTGCATGACCTGCAAGGTGTTGGCTGACCAGGCGATCGGCACGCCCATCAGGCTGGCAATGCCATTGGCGGCATGGAAACCGAGGAACACATACCACGCGCCCCAATGCAGCAGTGCCAATGGCGCGTACACCAGCAGCGAGCGCTTGAGGATCTTGAGTTTGTGGCCCCAGGTTTTCGCCCGCAGCATGCGGATAAACGCCGACATCACGTTATCCCCCACCATCAGCAGCCGCGCAACGCCCCACGGTTCACCATTGGTGATGGCGCGCTCCTCCATATCGGTTTCGGTCCCGGAGACCTTGTGGTGGTTAAGGTGCAGGTGGCGGCGTATCCACGGGTTGATGGTGCTCGGGCGCGCCAGCCAGACCAGGCCCATCATCAGGTTGTGGGGCAGGCGTTGCTTGCGAAAGTACATGCTGTGGATCAGGTCGTGTTCCAGCTCGTGGGTCAGCGAGGCGAGGAAGGCATTGAGCAGCAGGCACACCCACCAGGCCATATGACCGCTGATGTAGAGCGCTGCCGAGCCGAGCATGCCGAGCAAGGCGAAGGCCAGGATACCGGCGCCCAGCGCGTCCTGGTGCCGCAGCCAGGGGTGCTGCTGGCGCAGTCTGGCGCCTTCGGCGAGCACCACTTCGCGGATATGCGCAGAACGCTGTTGTGCGTTCATCTGTTGGGGACTTGCAGAAGTACCGTCCATGCTCCCATCCTCTGGTTTATTGATAGATGCATCCTGGCCCAAGCGGTCCGCCAGGGCATCAGCCCCACACGCCAACCTGTTGACCGCAAGCGCCAATCGCCATGACCGAACCCACTTCCCTCGCCAGCTGGACCCGCGCCCTGCGCAAACAGCTCGATGCCCTGGACCTCGACAGCGCCGCGCTGTGCGCCCAGGCCGGGCTCGACCCACAGCAGATGGACGACCCCAACGCGCGTTATCCGCTGTCGGCAACCACGCGCTTGTGGGAGCTGGCGGTGCAGGCCAGCGGCGATCCGGCGATCGGGTTGCGGGTGTCGCGGTTTGTCAGCCCCACGACCTTTCATGCGCTGGGTTATGCGTTGGTGGCCAGCGGCAGCTTGCGCGAGGTGTTCGAGCGCATCGTGCGTTATCACCAGGTGGTCAGTGATGCGCTAACGCTGGAGCTTAGCCGAGAGGGCGAGCGCTACCACTTTCGCCTGCTGCAACCACCGGGCAGCCCGGCGCCGGCACTGGAAGCGATTGATGCGTTTGCGGCGATTTATGTGCGCACCTGCCGTAATCGACTGGGCCGCGAATACGCGCCGCTGGCGGTGCACCTGCGACGGCCGGAGCCGGCGGATTCCAAGCCGTGGCACACGGTATTCCGCGCGCCGGTGTTTTTTGGCGCGCAGGAGGACCGCCTGGAATTTGCCGCGCGAGACTTCGACAGCCATCTGGATGACGCCAACCCCGAACTGGCCGAACACAATGAGACCGTGCTCAAACGCACGCTTGCCCAGTTACAACCGCTGACCTGGGAGCGCAAGGTGCGCGCGGCCATTGAGGCGCAATTGCCGGAGGGCGAGCCAAGTGCCGAGCGGATTGCCCACGCCCTGCACCTGAGCCTGCGCAGTTTGCAGCGGCATCTGGCGGATGAGGGCTGTCGGTTTGATGCGTTGCTCAATGAGTGCCGCGAGAACCTGGCGCTGCTGCACCTGCGGGACTTGCAATGCTCGTTGGCCGAGATCAGCCATTTGCTGGGGTTCGCCGACACCAGCAGTTTCAATCGGGCGTTCAAGCGCTGGACGGGAATGACGCCGGGGCAGTTTCGCGATGGGTTGCGGTAGCGGAATGTGTAGCGGTTGTGAGGGCCTCATCGCGGGCAAGCCCGGCTCCCACAGGTTGACTGTGTTCACGCTGGCTTGCCTGCGATGGCGGCAGGGCGATTTTGGGTGACTGTGAGGGCCTCTTCGGGAGCAAGCCCCCTCCCACATTTTGATGGGTGACCCCAGTCAAATGTCGGAGCTGGCTTGCCTGCGATGGCGGCAGGGCGATTTTGGGTGACTGTGAGGGCCTCTTCGGGAGCAAGCCCCCTCCCACATTTTGATGGGTGAACCCAGTCAACTGTGGGAGCTGGCTTGCCTGCGATGGCGGCAGGGCGATTTTGGGTGACTGCGAGGGCCTCTTCGGGAGCAAGCCCCCTCCCACATTTTGATGGGTGAACCCAGTCAACTGTGGGAGCTGGCTTGCCTGCGATGGCGGCAGGGCGATTTTGGGTGACTGCGAGGGCCTCTTCGGGAGCAAGCCCCCTCCCACATTTTGATGGGTGAACCCAGTCAACTGTGGGAGCTGGCTTGCCTGCGATGGCGGCAGGGCGATTTTGGGTGACTGTGAGGGCCCCTTCGGGAGCAAGCCCCCTCCCACCTTTTGATGGGTGAACCCAGTCAACTGTGGGAGCTGGCTTGCCTGCGATGGCGATAGCCCCGGCACCCCATTAACTGGATCAGTCAGCGCCCACGATCACGGCGTAATAACTTCCTGACCCGCGCCACCAACGCCTTGGCATCGAACGGCTTGAGCAAATAATCATCCTCATGCAATTCCAAGCCACGCAGTCGGTCTTCAATCCCGCCTGGTGTGGTCAAGAACAACATCGGCGTCTGCCCCTTCAACCGAATCGCCTGCTGCAACTTCCAGGCATTCAAGCCCGGCAGCATTACATCCAGGATAACCAGGTCGTACTCGGTGCTTTCCACGAAACGCAACGCCGCCATGCCATTGGCCGCGACTTCCACGGTGTAGCTCGCCTCGTTCAAGCCCTGGGCCATCCGCTGTGCTTCTTCGGATTCATGTTCCACTAACAGCACACGCATAACACACCTCGATTAATCAGGTTGGCAGGCTAACACCCTGGCGCGTGCGCCGCCTCACGCAGTCGCTGGGCATCGAGGATTTCGATCTCGCCATAGCCCAGGCGCACGATGCCCTGGGTTTGCAGCTCCTTGAGCAACGCATTGGTGGTCTGGCGCGACAGACTCAACATCGCCGCCAGGTCTTCCTGGGGCAGTTGCACACTGCTTCTGGAGGGTTGGATATCCCCGTAACCCTCAACAATCATCAATAAACGGTGGGCCAGTCGAACCGAGGCCGGCATCAGGCTGAGGTGTTCGAGGCCGATGAAACTCAGGCGCAGTTTCTGGCTCATCAGCAACGCCAGGTCGCGCCAATATTGCGGGGTTTCATCCAGGATGTTCAACAACGCGCGTTGCGGCACCTGCAACAGCGTGCACGGCCCGACCGCGCAGGCATCGTGGGTACGCGGCAGGCCGTCGAACAGGCAGATTTCGCCGAACCAGTAAGGCAGTTCGACCTGACTCAATACCGCCTCCTTGCCGTGCTCATTCACTGCGCTGATGCGCAGCGTGCCGTCGAGCACTGCGTACAGGCCACACGGCGGGTCGCCGCGTTTGAACAGGTATTGCCCCGCCGCCAGCTGCCGCTGCCGGGCGTGGGCCAGCAGGCTATGCTGAAAAGAACCCGGCAGGTGGCTGAACCAATGGCCCGTGGCCAACTGCGCGTGCCATTTCTCTGTGTGCATGACAACTCCGAAGATTGTCGCCCAGCTGACAGTCAGTCGCAGGCTGACAGGGCATGATCAACCATCCTACAGGAGGAACAACAATGAAAAGCCTCGTCGACCATCTCAGCCAATATGCCGCCTACCATCGCGACCCGCGCAATATCGCCAGCCATTTTATCGGCATCCCGCTGATTGTGGTGGCGGTGGCCGTGCTGCTGTCACGCCCGGAATGGGCAGTGGGCGCACTCTGGCTGTCGCCTGCGGTGATGCTGGCGCTGTTTTCAGCGTGGTTTTACCTGCGCCTGGAATGGCCCCTGGGCGTGCTGATGACGGTGCTGATGGGCTTGTCGGTGTGGGCCGGGCACGTGCTGGCGGCGCAGAGCACGATGGTGTGGCTCAGCAGCGGCATCGGCATGTTTGTGGTGGGCTGGGTGATTCAGTTTGTCGGCCACTATTACGAAGGCAAGAAACCGGCGTTTGTGGATGACGTGTCGGGGCTGATCGTCGGGCCGTTGTTTGTGGTGGCAGAGGTGGCATTCATGCTGGGGTTGCGCGATGACCTGAAGCAGCAGATTGAGCAGCGGTCTGGGCCGGTGGAACGCCGTGATCTAAAGCCGAGCAAGGTCTAAATGTGGGAGCGGGCTTGCTCGCGAAAGCGGTGTATCAGTCGGTATATCTGTTGACTGACACCCTGCATTCGCGAGCAAGCCCGCTCCCACAGGGGTTTTGCAGTGGGCTCAGGCTTTCTGCCAGACCTTGGGCTTGAAGAACAGCGTCTCGCCACGGGCCAGGCCGGTGAGGCTGTCGTGGTCTTTCACCACTTCAGCTTCAATCAGCTCGCTCTGGCCTTCCACCTTCAAGGTCACCCGTGTAGTCGCACCCAGCGGACGAATATCACGCACTTCAGCCGCATGGTGGTCTTCCAGCTCATGGCGCGACAGCGACACTTCGTGCGGGCGGAACAGCACGTGCTTGTCCTCACCCAGGTGCAGGCGGTTGGAGTCGCCGAGGAAGTGGTACACAAAATCGCTGGCCGGGTTTTCGTAGACGTCGCCCGGTGAGCCGATCTGCTCGATCACGCCCTTGTTCATCACCACGATACGGTCGGCGACTTCCATGGCCTCTTCCTGGTCGTGGGTCACAAACACCGACGTCAGGTTGATGTCTTCGTGCAGGCGCGCCAGCCAGCGGCGCAGTTCTTTACGGACCTTGGCGTCGAGGGCGCCGAACGGTTCGTCCAGCAGCAAGACTTTGGGCTCCACCGCCAGCGCACGGGCCAGGGCAATACGCTGGCGCTGGCCGCCGGACAGTTGCTCCGGGTAGCGATCAGACAACCAATCGAGCTGCACCATGTTCAGCAGTTCGTGAACCTTGGCCGCAATCTGGGTTTCGCTCGGGCGCTGGTTTTTCGGCTTCATGCGCAGGCCGAAGGCGACGTTGTCGAACACCGTCATGTGGCGGAACAACGCGTAGTGCTGGAACACAAACCCGACGTTGCGATCCCGCACGTCGTGGCCGGACACGTCTTCACCGTGGAACACAATGCTGCCGTCATCCGGGGTTTCCAGCCCGGCGATGATGCGCAGCAAGGTGGTCTTGCCGCAGCCGGACGGGCCCAGCAACGCCACCAGCTCGCCACTCTGGATGTCCAGATTGATGCTGTTCAGGGCCTTGAAGGCGTTGAAATTCTTGCTGACATTACGGACTTCAATCGACATGACTTATTCCTCACCGGCGCTTTTGCGCAGGCGGTTGATACGGTTCTCGCTCCACTGCTTGAGCAGCAGGATGAAGAGCGCCAGGATCAGCAACAGGCTCGCGACGGCAAACGCGGCGACATGGTTGTATTCGTTGTAGAGGATCTCGACGTGCAGCGGCAGGGTGTTGGTGACGCCGCGAATGTGGCCGGACACTACCGACACCGCGCCGAACTCACCCATCGCCCGTGCGGTACACAGCACCACGCCGTAGATCAGGCCCCATTTGATGTTCGGCACGGTCACGTGCCAGAACATCTGCCAGCCATTGGCACCGAGCAGGCGCGCGGCCTCTTCTTCCTGGGTGCCCTGCTCCTGCATCAGCGGGATCAGCTCACGGGCCACGAACGGCACCGTCACGAAAATGGTCGCCAGCACAATGCCCGGCAAGGCGAACACGATCTGGATGTCATGCGCCTGCAGCCACGGGCCGAAGAAGCCCTGGGCGCCGAACATCAGCACATAGACCAGGCCGGCGATCACCGGCGACACCGAAAACGGCAGGTCGATCAGCGTGACCAGGATGCTCTTGCCACGGAACGAGTACTTGCTCACGCACCACGCAGCGCTGACGCCGAACACCACGTTGAGCGGCACCGAGATCACCACGGCGATCACCGTGAGCTTCAGCGCCGACAGTGCGTCGGGTTCAAGGATCGCGGTGAAGAATGCGCCGAGGCCATTCTTCAAGCCCTGGGACACCACGATAAACAACGGCAGCAGCAGGAACAGCGCAAACACCAGCCAACCCAGGCTGATCAGGATACGTCGCGACACCGCGCTGCCACGACGGGCAGCGTTGGCCGAAGACGCGGCGGAAATAGACGATTGGGACATGTTCCGCGCCTCCTTATGGACGTTCGATGCGCCGCTGCAACAAGTTGATCAGCAGCAGCAGGACAAAGGAAACCACCAGCATCAGCACGCCAATGGAGGTGGCGCCGCGGTAGTCGTATTGGTCGAGCTTGACCATGATCAGCAGCGGCAGGATCTCGGTTTTCATCGGCATGTTACCGGCGATGAAGATCACCGACCCGTACTCACCCACGCCACGCGCAAAGGCCAGCGCGAAGCCGGTCAGCCAGGCGGGCAGCAATGCAGGCACGAGGATGTAGCGGAACACCTGCAATGGCTTGGCGCCCAGGCAGGCGGCGGCTTCTTCGACTTCCCGGGGGATATCGGCCAGCACCGGCTGCACCGTGCGCACTACGAAGGGCAGCGTGACGAAGGTCAGTGCCAGGGTAATGCCCAAGGGGCTGTAGGCGATCTTGAAGCCCAGGTCGGCGGCGAACTGGCCCACCAGGCCGGTCGGCGTGTACAGCGCGGTCAGCGCGATACCGGCCACGGCAGTGGGCAGGGCAAACGGCAGGTCGATCATCGCATCGATGATCTTGCGGCCGGGGAAGGTGTAGCGCACCAGCACCCAGGCCAGCAGCGTGCCGATTACGCCGTTGATCAGCGCGGCGTACAACGCGGTGCTGAAGCTCAGTTGCAACGCCGCCAGCACACGGGGTGCGGAAATAATGGCCCAGAACTGATCCCAAGTGAGTTGAGCGGCGTGGACAAACATCGCCGCCAGGGGGATGAGTACGATCAGGCTGAGGTACACCACGGTGTAGCCCAGCGTCAGCCCGAAGCCGGGTATGACGGGGGAAATACGACGCGACATAAGAGTCCTTGGTTAAAGGTAGAAACCACTGCAGGAGCGCGCTCCTCTGTGGGAGCTGGTTTATGTGGGAGCCGGGCTTGCCCGCGATGCAGCCACCTCGGTGTGTCAGCCACACTGCGGTGATGCTATCGCGGGCAAGCCCAGCTCCCACACAAGCCAGCTCACAGAGAGAAGCGGGACTCCTACAGGTACTTTGGCTTACTGCGCCGTGTAAATCTGGTCGAACACGCCACCGTCATTGAAGAATTTCGGTTGGGCAGTTTTCCAGCCGCCGAAGTCTTTGTCGATAGTCACCAGGTCCAGTTTCGGGAACTGCTGGGCGTATTTGGCAGCGACTTTCTCATCGCGTGGGCGGTAGAAGTTCTTCGCCGCAATCTCCTGGCCAGCCGGGCTGTACAGGTGTTTGAGGTATTCAGTGGCAATCTCGGTATTGCCCTTCTTCTCGGCGTTCTTGTCGACCACGGCCACCGGCGGCTCCGCGAGGATCGACAGGGACGGCACGACGATGTCGAACTTGTCGGCGCCGCCGTCTTCTTTCAACGCCAGGAACGCCTCATTTTCCCAGGCCAGCAACACGTCACCCTGACCGTTGTTGACGAAGGTGATGGTCGAGCCGCGAGCGCCGGTGTCGAGGATCGGCACATGCTTGAACAGCGCTTGAACGTATTCCTGCGCCTTGGCTTCGCTGCCGCCGGCTTTGAGGCCATAGGCCCAGGCGGCCAGGAAGTTCCAGCGGGCGCCGCCGGAGGTTTTCGGGTTCGGGGTAATCACCGAAACGTCTTGCTTGATCAGGTCGCCCCAGTCCTTGATGCCTTTAGGGTTGCCCTTGCGCACCAGGAACACGATGGTCGAGGTGTACGGCGTGCTGGTGTCCGGCAGGCGGGTTTGCCAGTTCTCCGGCAGGGTCTTGCCCAGCTTGGCGATTTCGTCGATGTCGCCGGCCAGCGCCAGGGTGACGACGTCGGCGCGCAGGCCGTCGATCACTGCACGGCCTTGCTTGCCGGAGCCACCGTGGGATTGCTGGATCTTGACGTTGTCACCGGGGTGCTCTTTCTTCCAGAAGCTGGTGAATTCAGCGTTGTAATCCTGGTACAGCTCACGGGTAGGGTCATACGAGACGTTAAGTAACTCGTAGTCCTTGGCAACTGCGGAACCGGCAAACACGGCACTGGCCAGTGCGGCGAGGGCGTAACGGCGAATCGACGACATAGAAGGCTCCTGAAATTCTGGGTGTTGGCTTTTTCTTATAATTACGGGTCTATCGCCGTTATTGCTTAGCTCGGTTTGTTACCCGGGTTCTGCAAACGGAATTTTTCCTTGCGTTCGATCTGCACCACTTGGGCGTTATGCACAGTGATTTCCACCGCGCCGAACCGCAGGTCGCGCAAGGCGCTCTGGATCTCACGCAAAATGGCTGCTTCGTCCTGGCCGTCGACGCTACGTAGAGATGCGCTCATGGTCTCGCTCCTGAAATGAATAGTGCCTGGCAGTGGCGGCACTGCTTGCGGCGTGAGGGCGATAGTAGATAAGCGCGGATATTCTTAAAAATACTATTTAAGAATGTTTATATAACCAGAAAGAATTTTCTGCCAAGACGTGGGGTTGCGAGGTTTTTACGCGTGCGACACTGAAAATAAGCCATGCCGAAATCCAAAGGTGGGAGCGGGCTTGCTCGCGAATGCGGTGAATCAGTCAATACACCTGTTTCTGACAGACCGCTTTCGCGAGCAAGCCCGCTCCCACATTTTGACTGTATTTCAAGTCCTGATAGCTGGCGCACGCTCCCAATCAATTTCAGTTGCCGGCATCGGCCGCCCGAACCAATAACCTTGCCCCATATCGCACGCCTGCTCCGACAGAAACCGCGCCTGCTCCACTTGCTCAATGCCTTCGGCCTGCACCTGCATGCCCATGCTTTTGGCCAGGGCGATCACCACGCGCACGATGGCGGCGTCGTCTTCGTCCCACGGCAGCCCGGCGACAAAACCCTGGTCGATCTTGAGCTTCTGCACCGGCAAGCGCTTGAGGCGCAGCAACGATGAATAGCCAGTGCCGAAGTCATCAATGGCCAGGCGCAAGCCCAGCTCACGCAAGCGATGCAATTGCTCAAGGGCCACTTCGGGGTCATCCATCACCGCGCTTTCGGTGACCTCCAGCTCCAGAAACGCCGGATCAAGGCCTGTTTCATGCAGCACTTGGGCGACTTGTTCGTACAGCTCGCGCCGGGCGAACAGACGGCTGGAGACATTCACCGCAACAAAGCTCAACGGCGCGCCCTCGGCCAACCACTGGCACATCTGGCGACAGGCCTGGTCCATCACCCAGGCGTCGATATCGGCAATCAGCCCGGTGCGCTCGGCGATGGGGATAAATTCCCCCGGCGGCACCAGGCCGCGCTCCGGGTGTTGCCAGCGCACCAGCGCTTCGACGCCGAGCAGGCGGCTGTCTTGCAGGTTATGCACAGGCTGGTAATACACACGCAGCTCTTGCTGTTCGAGGGCGCGGCGCAGTTCGCTGGCGATTTCCACGCGATTCTGCGCGTGGGCGGTCAGCTCTTCGGTGTACAACGCATACCCTTCCCGACCGACGCTCTTGGCCTTGAACAGCGCGGAATCCGCATTGCGCAGCAACTGTTGGGCGCTCAGGGCGTCACTGGGGAACAGGCTGATGCCGACGCTGGCGCTGATAAACAACTGGTTGCCGTCGAACACGAAGGGGTCTTTCATCGCATCGAGCATGCGCTGTGCGATCGCGGCAGCCTGAATCACCTGTGGACAACTTTCGGCCAGCACGGCGAACTCGTCCCCACCCAGGCGCGCCAGCGTCACGCCGGGGCCAAACAGGCCTTTGAGGCGCTCGCCCACTGCCTTGAGCAACTGATCACCGACGTTATGGCCGAGGCTGTCGTTGATGATCTTGAAGTGGTCCAGGTCCATCAACAACAACGCACAGCCACGCTTGTGCACTTGCGCCGAGGCCAGCGCCTGTTCGGCACGGTCGGTAAACAGCAGGCGGTTGGGCAGGTCGGTCAGCGGGTCGTGATGGGCGAGGTGCGCCAGTTCGTGCTCGGAGTCCTTGATGGCGCTGATATCGGAAAACACCGCGACGTGATGGCTGACCTGGCCTTGGTCGTCGTGGATCACACGGATGGTTTGCCACTGGGGATAAATCTCACCGCTTTTACGCCGGTTCCAGATTTCACCGCTCCACTCACCCTTGTCCTCCAGGGTCTGGAACATTTGCTGATAGAAATTCGACGAATGGCGCCCGGACTTGAACAGGCTGGGGCGCTCGCCCATGACGTCTTCTTGTTGGTAGCCGGTGATTTCCATGAACGCCCGGTTGACGTGCACGATCAGCCCTTGGGCGTCGGTGACCAGCACCCCTTCGCGCGTGCAATCGAACACGGCGGCCGCCTGGCGCAAGCGCTCGCGGTTTTCCTGCTGGGGTAGCTGAACTTGATGAGCGCGGACAAAACGGACGCAAATCAGGTAAATAACCAACGCGCTGAGGGCCACCCACACGTACCCGCGCACCTGCAGCCAGCGCACTAACGCGTGCGGCTCATCGAGAAAGTTGATCAATAGCTGCTGGCTGAGCTGGAGCCAAACAATGGAAACCAGCAGATATACCAGCCCCACACGCAGGGCACCTCGGTATGAAAACAGCATAGGTTCAGTAATCCTTACCAAAAAAACAAAATCGCCCTACAAAGGCTGCGGATTATAGAATAAGAAACATCCAGTCACTCCTATCTGAAAGGGCGGCTGGTTTTCTCTGTAGGCTTAGTGATAATGCGTGAGCTGTTTTTTTCTTTATCTGAGGGCCATACAGCCTATGTGGTACAACGGTTTTCTTGACCTGTCAGCCTGGCAACTGGTGGCGGTCACTCTGTTGATGACCCATGTGACCATCGTTGGGGTCACGGTCTATCTGCACCGCTATTCAGCCCATCGCTCCCTGGAGCTCAATGCCGGCCTGAAACACTTCTTCCGCTTCTGGCTGTGGCTGACCACGGCACAGAACACCCGCGAGTGGACCGCTATCCACCGTAAACACCACGCCAAATGTGAAACCGTCGACGACCCGCACAGCCCGGTCATCAAGGGTTTGTCCACCGTGCTGCGCAAAGGCGCCGAGCTGTACCGCGCCGAAGCCGAGAACCCCGAGACCCTGCGCATCTACGGCAAGAACTGCCCGGACGACTGGATCGAGCGCAAACTTTACACGCCTTACCCGCTGCTGGGCGTGGCGATCATGGGCGTGATCGACCTGCTGCTGTTCGGCACCATCGGCATCACCATCTGGGCGATCCAGATGATGTGGATTCCGTTCTGGGCAGCCGGTGTCATCAACGGCCTGGGGCATGCCATCGGCTATCGCAACTTCGAATGCCGCGACGCAGCGACCAACCTGGTGCCATGGGGCATCATCGTCGGTGGCGAAGAACTGCACAACAACCACCACACCTACCCGAACTCGGCCAAGCTGTCGGTCAAGAAGTGGGAATTCGACCTCGGTTGGGCGTGGATCAAAGTGTTCAGCTTCCTGCGCCTGGCCAAGGTGCAACGCGTCGCGCCTATCGCGCACCGCGTGGAGGGTAAAGGCAACCTGGACATGGACACCGCCATGGCGATCCTCAACAACCGTTTCCAGATCATGGCCCAATACCGCAAGCTGGTGATCGGCCCGCTGGTCAAGCAGGAGCTGGAGAAGGTCGATCATTCGGTCCGCCACCAGTTCCACCGTGCCAAACGCCTGCTGTCACGTGAAACCAGCCTGCTGGATGACCGCCACCACGTGCGTATCCAGAGCATGCTGGAACACAGCCATGCATTGACGGTGATCTACGAAAAACGCCTGGCGTTGCAGCAGATCTGGCTGAAGACCAGTTCCAATGGCCACGATATGCTGGCGGCGATCAAGGAATGGGTGCACGAGGCCGAAGCCAGTGGCATCCAGTCCCTGCGTGATTTTGCCCACCAACTGAAGACCTATTCGCTGCGCCCTGCAGCGGTCTGACGGCACTGTGGGAGGGCCACCCCTCCCACACACCCTCTTTCTGGCGCCATTTTCCGGGCACCGCCAATCCGTGACGATCACGGAACTTCACTGCAATTCCCCTCTCTCAAAGAACACTTCGCCATCATGGTGACCCTTGTAGTGACCGCTGTTCCATCCTGCGGCGCGCCCAGAGAGAGTTGTACCGATGGTCCACGAAAAGCCCTACCTACCCGACGCCCCCACTGCTGAGCCTCCTCGCCCAGCCGCGGCGGCCACCCTGTTGGCGCTGATGCACGCCCAGGGTGAAGTCGAACGGTTGAGCGAGCGCGAGCAATTGCTGAGCTCACTGCTGGTCAGTGTGAATGCCGTGCTGTGGGCCATTGATTGGCAAACGCGTCGCGTGCTGTATGTGAGCCCTGCCTACGAGCGGGTGTTCGGCCGGTCGGCCGGTTTGCTGTTGGCCGATTACCGCGAATGGCGCAACAGCATCCACCCTGAAGACCTCGACTATGCCGAACACAGCCTCGCTCGCGTGCTGGAGCACGGTGCCGTGGAGGACCGCGAGTACCGCATCATCACGGCTGACGGGCACATTCGTTGGCTGAGCGACAAATGCTATATCAACCAGCAGGTCGAGCCCGGTGCGCCAACGATCGTGGTCGGCATGGCCGAGGACATCACCGAAAAGAAACAGATGGCCCTGGAGCTGCACCGCCTGGCCACCACCGACGTGCTGACCCAGAGCAGCAACCGCAGGCATTTTTTCGAGTGCGCCAATCAAGCCTTCGACAATGCCTGCGCCCAAGGCGCGCCGCTGGCATTCCTGTTGCTGGACATTGATGACTTCAAAGACGTCAACGACAGCTACGGCCATCTGGAGGGCGATCAGGTGTTGCGGCGTATCGCCGAGAGCGGTCGGGGCGTATTGCGCCGTGGCGACCTGTTCGGGCGTATTGGCGGCGAAGAGTTCGCCGCCGTGCTGCCGGGGTGTGCGCCGGAGATGGCGATGCAGGTGGCTGAACGCCTGGGCAAGGAAATCCAGGCATTGAGTTTCAGCTGTGAAGGCAGGGCGTTTACCGTGACCGTCAGCCAGGGCTTGGCCAACCTGCGTGAAGACGACTCAACCCTGGACAACCTGTTCGCGCGGGCCGATACCGCCATGTACGAGGCAAAGCGCCAGGGCAAAAACCGCGTGGTAGCCGGCTAGCACTGATCAGAAGCGGGGATCGGTGTCTTTTTTTCTCAGGTTTTACGCACCCGCATCAGCTCCGACAGGCCCACTTTCAGCAACCGCGCAGTCTTGCCTTTGGCGAGTTCTTCGAGCCCTTCATGCTCGGTCAGGCGCGCCATTTGCGCCGCCAGGTTCACCACCAGCGCTTCGCGCGAATACACCCCGCCTTCGAGTGAATAAGTCGCCGCGATCAACTGACGCAGCTCCAACGGCAAGCGCCAACGCGTGCGCAACGCCGACCCATAGGCCGCGCCAAAGGTGAACAGCGACTCGCCAATCACTTCATCATCCAACGCACCACCGCCCAGGCGCCAATCTTCCAGGCAGCGCAACAGCGCCAAGTCCCCCAGCCGGTGCAGGATACCGGCGCTGTAACAGCGCTCGTGGTCCAGATCCAGCATACGCGCGAGGCGGCGGGCATAGTCGGCAGTGGCCTGGGACAACTGCCAGTGGCGCTCGGCGTAGGCCACCAGTGCCGGATCGCCCAATACCACGTTGTGCTTGAGGGTCAGGCCCAGGATCAGGTTCATGCTCTGCCCGGGCACCAGCGAGTGCAGCGCGGCCGGCAGGTGTTGTACCGGTGAGCCATGCTGCCCGGCGCTGTTGGCCGCGGCGATGAGCACGGCGGTGATTTGTGGGTCCATGCGTACCCGATCTTCCAGGCACTGGAGGTCCAGGCCATCCGGCCCCAGGCTCTGTTGCACCGCCGCCTTCACGTCGACCCACAACGGTGCGCCGTCGCAGGCGTCGCGTCGGCGCTCCAGGAACACCGGCAAGGTCATGCCCGGCGCCAACGGAGGGATTTCGCAATACACGCTTTCGCCTTCATTGAGCAGCAGGTCTTGCAGCCGCTGGGTCAGGCCGTCCATGTCCAGGGGTTTGGTCAGGTACGCCGTGGGCGCCAGGGGCAAGGCTTCGCGTACGCTGGCACTGTCATTGCGAGTGCTCAGCAAAATAAACGGCAGCGCGGGCGAGCGGCGCTTCTGGCGCACGTTGCGCAGCAGGCTCAGGCCATCGATGCCCGGCAGCTCCCAATCCGCCAGGATCAGGTCGTAGGCTTTTTCTTGCAGCAGCGTGGCGGCTTGCTGCCCATCGGCACACACGTCCAGCCGTGCGTCGCAGCGCACATTCAACAACACTTGCTTGAGCAGATCCCGCGACCAAGGGTCCGCCTCGGCAATCAACACTCGGGGTACAGCCGGTAAATCAACAGCAGTCATCCAGCACGCTCCATCGGCAATGCCTGCACCTTAGACAATCAAGCTGCCTGCGTACAAGGAACAAGGCCTGAATGTGCTGCACCCGGCACAAAAAAACCCGCCGAAGCGGGTTTTTTCTGTCGATCAGGTCAGTGTCCGCTTACAGCTCGGAGAAGCACTCTTCGATGATCGCCAAGCCTTTGTCCAATTGCTCGTCCGGCGAGGTCAGCGGGACCAGCACGCGCAACACGTTGCCGTAGGTGCCGCAGGACAGCAGGATCAGGCCCTTGTCGCGCGCTTTGGCGACCACGGCGGCAACAGCAGCGGCGTTCGGCTTGTGGCTGTCGCCATCTTCGAACAGCTCGACCGCAATCATCGCGCCCAGGGCACGCACTTCACCGATCACCGGGTACTTGGCTTGAATGGCTTTGAGGCCCGTCACCAAGCGCTCGCCGACCGCCTTGCAACGGTCCAGCAGGTGCTCTTCTTCGAACACTTCCATCACCGCCAAAGCAGCGGCGCAAGCGATCGGGCTACCGGCATAGGTGCCGCCCAGGCCACCTGGGGCGATAGCGTCCATGTATTCCGCCTTGCCGCACACACCGGCCAGCGGGAAGCCACCGGCGATGGATTTGGCGAAGGTGGTCAGGTCGGCAGCCACGCCCATCTGTTCCATGGCGAAGAACGTACCGGTACGGCCGGCACCGGTTTGCACTTCGTCGGCGATCAGCAGGATGCCGTGCTTGTCACACAGTTCACGCAGACGCTTCATGAACGATTTCGGCGCGACGTAGAAACCGCCCTCGCCCTGCACCGGCTCGATGATGATGGCCGCGATATCACGCGGCTCGGCATCGTTTTTGAAGATGCGTTCGATGCTCGCAATGGAGTCGTCATCACTGACGCCGTGCAGTTCGTTAGGGAACAGCGCACGGAACACACCGCCTGGCATCAGGCCCATGCCGGCCGAGTAAGGCACGACTTTGCCGGTCAGGCCCAGGGTCATCATGGTGCGGCCGTGGTAGGCGCCGGTGAAGGCGATCACGCCGGCACGGCCGGTCGCGGCACGCGCGATTTTCACGGCGTTTTCAACGGCTTCAGAACCGGTGGTGACCAGCAGGGTTTTCTTGGCGAAGTCGCCTGGCACCTTGGCGTTGATTTTTTCGCACAGCTCCACGTAAGGCTCATAGGCCAATACCTGGAAGCACGTGTGGGTCAGCTTGTTCAATTGCTCGGTCACGGCAGCGATGATTTTCGGGTGCACGTGGCCGGTGTTCAGCACGGCGATACCGCCGGCGAAATCGATGAACTCGCGACCTTCAACGTCGGTCACGGTGGCGTTCTTTGCCGACTCGGCGAAGATCGGGTGAATCTGGCCAACACCGCGTGGTACAGCGGCTTCGCGGCGTTTCATCAGGGATGCGTTGGTCTTGCTCATAAAGTCCTCATTCGCCACTCATCGGGTGGCGGGGTCCAAGGAATACGTGGCGGGGAGGCAACTACGGCAGCATGCGATGATCGACTGCCACAGCTTTCCCGGCCACTACGAATAACGGTGTGAAACACGCAAAGGGTCAGCGCTCTCGTGCCCTTTGCGTTTACTGCAATGCCAAACCTGGGCCTAGATGCCCAGGCAGAGGTATTTGATTTCCAGGTAATCCTCGATCCCGTACTTGGAGCCTTCACGGCCCAGGCCCGAGGCCTTGATGCCGCCGAACGGCGCCACTTCGTTGGAGATCAACCCGGTATTGACGCCGACCATGCCGTATTCCAGGGCTTCGGCCACACGGAACACACGGCCCAGGTCGCGGGCATAGAAGTAGGAGGCCAGGCCGAACTCAGTGTCGTTGGACATCGCAATCACTTCAGCTTCGTCTTTGAAGCGGAACAGCGGCGCCAGCGGGCCGAAGGTCTCCTCCTTGGCGACAGCCGCGTCTTTGGGCACATTCACCAGAATAGTCGGTTCGAAGAAGTTGCCTTCCATGACCTTGCCACCGGCCAGCAGCTTGGCGCCTTTGCTCAGAGCATCAGCAATGTGCTCCTGAACCTTGGCCACGGCTTTTTCGTCGATCAGCGGGCCAGTGGTGGTGCCTTCTTCCAGACCGTTGCCGATCTTGAGTTTGGCCACGGCCACTTTGAGTTTTTCTGCGAACGCGTCGTACACCGAATCCTGGATGTACAGGCGGTTGGCGCAGACGCAGGTCTGGCCGTTGTTGCGGTACTTGGAAATGATCGCGCCTTCGACGGCCTTATCCAGGTCCGCGTCGTCGAACACGATGAACGGCGCGTTGCCGCCCAGCTCCAGGGAGACTTTCTTGATGTCCTTGGCGCATTCGGCCATCAACTGGCGACCGATTTCGGTCGAGCCGGTGAAGGACAATTTACGCACGATCGGGTTGCTGGTCAGCTCGCTGCCGATATCGCCGGCGCTGCCGGAAACCACGCTGAACACCCCTTTTGGAATGCCCGCACGCTGGGCCAGTTCAGCCAGGGCAAACGCCGAAAACGGGGTTTGCGAAGCCGGCTTGAGCACCATGGTGCAACCGGCGGCCAGGGCCGGGCCGGCTTTGCGGGTGATCATCGCGGCCGGGAAGTTCCACGGCGTGATGGCGGCGGTAACCCCGATCGGCTGCTTGATCACGATCAGGCGCTTGTCCGGCTGGTGGCCGGGAATCACATCACCGTAGACGCGCTTGGCTTCTTCGGCGAACCACTCGATAAACGAGGCCGCGTAGACGATTTCGCCTTTGGCTTCGGCCAACGGCTTACCTTGTTCCAGGGTCATGAGGCGAGCCAGGTCATCCTGGTTCTCGATGATCAGCTCGAACCAGCGACGCAGCTTATTGGCGCGGTCTTTGGCGGTCAGTGCACGCCAGGCCGGCAGGGCCTTATCAGCCGCTTCGATGGCGCGGCGGGTTTCAGCAGCGCCCATCTTCGGCACGGTGCCGAGAATTTCGCCCGTGGCCGGGTTATTGACCTTGATGGTTTGACCATTGTCCGCATCGACCCAAGCGCCATCGATAAAGGCTTGTTGGCGGAACAACTGGGTATCTTTGAGCTGCATGTCGGCTTTCCTTAACAGCACCGCGCGCACGCGGAGCGAATTAGAGTTGTTGAAAGGCGCCTTGTGGGCTGCCGTCAGGGAAATCAGCCCCAGCGCGCAGAAGAAATGAAAGAGCGCACGGGAGACAGAGCGTTTGAAATCTCAAACGAATCCTAGGATCAATGGGGGTACAGGGCAATAGTCTGTTCGAAAAAAAGAACGAAAACCGCGCATTTGCCGAATCTTTCTGATCAGCGTGATTCAACCAGGTTCCAACGTATTGACCACCGGGCCCCGGCGCAGGGCCTCGGTTGAGCAAATTCCTACCTATAAACGGCCAAAGACCGGCATGGACGCCCAAGGGCGACATGGGTATGATGTCGCCCGCACAAGCATCCGTAGCTCAGCTGGATAGAGTACTGCCCTCCGAAGGCAGGGGTCGTGGGTTCGAATCCCGCCGGGTGCACCAAAATGATGTTTCTGGTTGTCTCCTGATGACTACGAAACGCCCCGCAAAGCCCGCCCTGTGCGGGCTTTGTTGTTTCTGCTTGTCTATAGTCATCTCCCCTCATACTTCAGCTGTGTGTTTCTTAAGGCATTGCAGCGCAAGAAGGTGATGATTCAGCGGGACATTGAAAAGGATGCGTTCTATCGAGAGGCGTTGTTTCATGACGATGCGAAGGCAGCAGACAGCGAGAAAGCTCGTCGACTGGGCGAGGTCCTATTTGGCTTTATTGACCAGGCAAGCGCTACATTTTCTACCGAAGACGACGCCGTGTGACAGTCGCTTGCTATTGTCCCACGCGATGACTTCACGACTGGCGAGCACGAGTTGAAGAACAAGATCTACCGGACACGTCGACGTTCGGATCTGAATGCCATGATTGAGAAACAGGCGCAAACCCAAACGTCCTGAACACCTTCCTTCTCAATGCCTACAAGCCGCCTCAAGGCGGCTTTTTCATGTCCAGTGAGGCTTACCTAATTCTTTGGCAAAAGCACTGGTCACGAGGAGTAGGGCATTCCAGAGGCCAAATCAATGGCCGATCCCACTGATCAAGCACACGAGACCTCGGCGACTGGGTTCAACCCCGGCGCGCGCCGTTGTCCCCCCACCACACCTGCGGGCTAAATAGCTCTTTTTTTCCGCACCCCCGCAACTATTCGAGATCCGCCTAGACTCTGCGTGAGCCCAACAATTTTGATATGAATCTTCCCTGCAATTCCCTGCACCGAGGACGTTTTTTTTTCATGCTTTTGGCTTGAACCCCCAGCGGAAGGGGCACTAGCCGCAAAATGCAAAAAAAACGACTCTTCCGCCAGCCTCACAAGGCTTAGGACGTCTATGACACGAGTTAAAAACTGATAGAACCAAAGCGATCATTTAAAGGCCTCCGTATATCTCTGATCGAGATAACGAGCATAAAACCCCTGTATATCCATACAAAAAAAAGCTTACGTTCGTCGCATAGCAGCTTGTGCGCGGTTTGGTCAAGTGGGATAATAGCAGACTAGTCCACAATATTTTCTTTATAAATCAGGGGTTTACGTACAAAATGGACGATTCTCGTGACGTGATCGAAAAACTAGTCCAGATCACGAAAATCGGTGCTCTGGGTGACGGTGAGAAGGTACGTATACAAGCATTGCGCTTGGTGAGAGCACTTCGCCAGACGAGTAATCCGCTGGCCGATCATATTCAGAATGAGGTTTTCTCGCAGAACTTCGATCAGAGCACATCAAGTGCAATTAGGAGAGTTAAAGACTCTGGACTTAATTCACCGGTGCCTGTAGACCACGAGACTCATAGCGAACTCTTATCGGTTGAAGATCCTGTTTATCTTCCAAATGGCTTTATAAGTTCCGAGGAAATAAAAGGCCCTTTGAATCTTATAATTTCCGAGCGCAAAAGCACTAAGAAACTATTAGACGCAGGTATAATACCTACTAGCAAAGTTTTGTTCACTGGCCCTCCTGGTGTAGGAAAAACAGTTTGCGCCAAGTACCTGGCCCAAAAGCTTAAGGTACCGCTACTAACTTTGGACCTAGCAACTGTAGTTAGCAGCTATCTGGGAAGAACAGGCAACAACATAAAAAAAGCTCTCGACTACGCCAAGTCACGCCCCTGCGTATTACTTCTAGACGAATTAGATGCGATTGCAAAAAAACGTGATGACTCCTCAGACGTTGGAGAAACAAAACGACTGGTCACTGTCATGCTTCAAGAGCTCGATCAATGGCAAGGCAACAACTTATTGATAGCAGCAACAAATCACTATCATTTGTTGGATGCCGCCGTACAACGCCGATTTGATCAAATAGTCGATTTTAAAAGACCAAAGATAGAAGAGCTCGTACAAGTAGGCAATGCTTTAGTATCAGCAGACGGGCTACCTAAAGCATGGGTTTATTTTGTTGCATCGCTTATGGAAAAAACTTCTTACAGCGACTTCCAGAGAGAAATAAATAACCTGAGAAAAGTTTTTTTCCTTGAGGGTGAGGCAGGAGCTCTAGAGCACTTAAAGTTTCTTATGGAGCGTCTATGCCCATCCGAAGATCGCCTGCAACGGAAAAATCTCGCGCTACTACTAGTTAAAAACGGAAAATCATCGCAAAGAGCAGCAAGTAAAATAACAGGTGTATCCAGAGACACTCTTAGATCGGCATTGGCAGCAGGAGCTCAATAATGGCTGAAAAAGAACGTTTTTTGTTTGGACGTGGTGAAAAACTCACTGACAACGTGCCCTATAAAGGTAGCTTTGGAGAGGGAGAACCTCCATACAACCTTGAAGAGCAAGTAGAGCGCGTTGGTGAAATGCTTGAAAAGCTAATCGAAGATATAAATAAAACACCAAAGGATGCATTGGCGGATGGCAAAGCTGTTGCAGCATTAATATTGCATCCGCAGTATGTAGCCCGATCAGGTTTTCCAGATGATTTATTATCTGAATTTTCACTAAGGCTGATTGGTAGTAAGCCTCTTAAAAATCGCCCCAAAGCTGGCCGCGGAAGTGACAACGAAGAGGGAATTGCGTCAACTGTACTATATGTAGCAGGCGCAAATGAAGACTTTAAAAAATTCCAACGCGCGCTTCCAAAAATTGTTGACGGCACAAATTTAAGCGACGACATAATAAAAATAGAACAGTTGGAATCAGTGAAGCCGGCAGACCGTATTCTTGGTAATCTTGATAAAAAATCGAATACACTCGAAGTAATCGTTCATTTTGACAGTGCTATTGACGTAGGGTGGGAAGACGACTTTCAAAGGTATGCCAAAAAAAGCAAAGTTAAGTTAGATATGACACGTTCATATCAAAGTCGAGGGCTTTTATTTTTAAGCGCTGAGGGTAGCGAAGAATCAGTAAAAGAACTGGCAAAATTTTCCTTTGTGCGCGCGATAAGAAAAATGCCTGTATTGAGGACAGTAAGCCGCCCTCAAATGCTGAGAAGTACAGGCATGAGCCGGATATCTATTCCAGTCGAAAAAGCTCTAGATGAATCATTTCGGGTAGCCGTGTTCGACGGCGGACTGCCCGGAAACCATCCGTTTGGGCTATGGGCAAGAAATATAGAACCGAGTGGCTCCTTCAAAATTGGAGATCCGCTTCCTTATTTTTTAGATCATGGACAAGCAGTAACATCTGCACTGCTTTTTGGAAGTGTAAAGGAGGGTTCATTAGATCGCCCTTACGCAGAAGTTGATCACTACAGAGTTTTAGGCGATAAAATCACTGATAGCAGCTTATATGAGGTGATGCTCTATGTTGACAACATCCTATCCCAAACTAGTTATCCGTTGATTTCCTTTAGTATCGGCCCTGACCAAGTAGCAGGTGATGACGAAGTCACCGCTTGGACTTCTATGTTAGACGACCATCTTGGTGATGGAGACATATTAGCTGCGGTCGCGGTAGGGAATGATGGTACTAGTACCTGGCCTCTGAACCGAATTCAAGTACCTAGTGACTCTGTGAACGCTCTAGCAGTAGGAGCAACCGACGGCAGTCAGAAAGGATGGGCGCGCGCACCTTACAGCTCTATTGGCCCCGGTCGTAGTCCAGGGCTAGTGAAACCTGATCTGGTGGCATTTGGTGGGTCCCCTAAGGAAAGCTTTAAATTTATCTTCCCTGGCCCAACAATCGCTGAAGACTCTGGAACGAGCTTCGCAACTCCTTCTGTGGTACGCCTAGCGGCGGGGTTGCGCGCATATTTTGGGGCAGCATTAACCACTCCAGCAATAAGATCACTCCTAGTGCACTCTGCAAATAGCGCAGGACACCCTGTTGAAGAGGTTGGCTGGGGAATAGTCAATAACGATATTCGCAAAATCACTGCGTGTGGTGATGGCGAAGTCAAAGTGCTTTTTACCGGAAAATTAGAGCCTGGCAAAGTATTGCGCGCTCCTATACCGTTGCCTGAAGGAAAGCTAGCCGGAGATATAACTATTAAGGCAACTTTTTGCTACACCTGCACAACAGACCCCCATACTCCAGGAGAGTATACTCGCGCGGGTCTCGATGTAAAATTCAGACCTCACAAGGCAAAATTTAATAAACTTCAAAAGAAGAAGGACCCTAGGTTTCCGGCTACAGATTCATTTTTTGGCAGGCATACCAAAAGCAATGAACAGGAACTTAGAACGGATGCTCACAAGTGGGACACGGTAAGAAGCGCCTCCAAAAAGAAACGAGGCACTTCACTTTTAGAGCCTGTATTTGACATTCATTATATTGCCAGAGAACCTGGGAATAGTGATTCGCCTCGCCGAGCGCCAAAACTAAATTATGCACTTGTAGTCACCATACAAGCAAAGAAAATTCCTGACCTTTACGAAAAAGTTCAAGAAAGATACAAAGAACTAGTTGCGATACAACCTAAAATTCAGATACCTATCGCAGTAAGCGTCTGACGGAGGTCGAAAATGAACGATGAAACTAAAGCAGTAATATCTGCACTTAGTGAAACCAAATATAAGTGGCGTACAGTTTCCGGCATATCCAAAGAAACCGGCTTACCTGCTGATAAAATCATGGACATCATAATCAGCAACACTGACCTTATAATCCAGTCATCAGCATTAAGCCCTGAAGGAGAAGCTCTCTTCACTAGCAGGGAAAAACATCAAAAAGAGACCAGTGCTTGGTCTCGTATTGGATTAGCAATAAGAAATAGGGCGGGCTAATGGATGAGTTCGTATGGGCCCCAATTCTTTGGGCGTCGGCAAGTGCGCTTTGTGTAAAAATGCTCGAGCTAACGGAAATATATAAACTGCCTAAACTTCAACGTCCGAATGTGGCTGAGATCTGGTACTGGGTTCCTTATCTCGTGCTACCAGCAGCGGGAGGGTTTTTGACATTCATTCATCTACAGTCAGGGCAAAAAATAAGCCCTTTTCTCGCAATGAATATTGGATTGACCGCCCCTCTGGTGTTGAGATCGGCAATTGAGCGCTTATCAAGCAAGGTTATTGATCCTGGAGAAGGAGCTTAAGGAAGTAGATAAAGGGTTATACGGGGGCTTCAGCTCACGCGCTGTATCCCTCCGTGTATCCCTTTACAGAAATACATTAAAAACAGCTATATTTTGCTGGGGTTCACACTCCAATTCGAATCCCGCCGGGGCACCATATAGCAGTCTCGGGCTGTCTCAGACAGTCTACGAAACGCCCCAAGAAGCCCGCCCCGTGCGGGCTTTCTTGTTTCTGGCTATTCGTCCCTGCCTACCCCTGTAACTTCCCGCCGTGTATGCCCACATTTATGCTTTGAGATTCCTATAACTGGAGGCATACAGGAAGTGAAGCGCACTGAAATCAAACGCCGCCCCTTAGCAGACACCACGCTTGCAGGCCTGGAGCAACAGATACAGCCACCTTTACCGAAGCTGTAACGATGGCCCTTTTTCTTCAAGATCCTTTCAATTTCAACGATTGAAATTTCAGTAACTTCCAACGCCTCCCGCTAACTCGATCCCGCGGGTTTCATGCCCCGTGTCCTCAAGATATCCTCAGGGTCCCCAGCGACTTTTTTCAAAACCTGCCCGAGACCACCGATGAGTAACCTTCAGAAGCTGATAGAAAATGCCAAGTCGGGCTTGTCTGTTCAGGAAAAAATCTCTGCTGAGGATTGGCAAGCAATCGCTAAGCAATGCGGAGCCCCTGAAATTGCAGAGATCGAACAGCGTATTGCCAGGTTACGAGCCGAGTTGGAAACGGTTGAGGAGTGGGACGGAGATACCCAAGATGACATACATCTTGCGATTTCCAGGCTCACCCAATTACTAAGGTCCGCGAAAGCACGGTAGCGATGCTAGTGGCGATGGAACCACAAGGATTCAACATGAATAAATTCCTAATAGGCTTCACTTACCACGAGCCCGAACGCTGGGAGTTGTTTCAAAAAGGCATCATTGAAGACTGCGAGTCATCCTCCGGCGTTTACGTCACGGCCCCTACGTTGGGGGAGGCAATAGCGTGGACAGAACGCATTGCTGAGGAACTCCTGCGGGTATCCAACTCGGACCCTTCCCTTGACTGGAAGTCATTGGGTTATGACTGCTGGGTAGTGGATGAGCCCAGCAACTCTGATTGGAGTCATTGCCTCGCCTTTTTCCAAGCTGTCGAGACAGGCGTTTTTCCAGATTTTGAGAAGATGGGGACGAGCGCTTACGGGAAGTGGGTCGAGGGTCGTTGAGGTTCGCACACTTAATCCTGCGAGCCCCGGTGAAGCGATCTTCACAGCCCATTTCTTTTGTCACAAACAGCGTTGGATACGTAGTGCGGGAATTACCAAGGTGCGCCCGCATTCGTTCGTCATGGTGGCTAAATCGAGCGCCCTAAACGAGTGTGAGAGGAAGCAGTACGCTGCACCGTGTATGCCCATGTGTATGCCTAACCGAAACACTACCAGCCAGCCCCTTATAAACCGGCACTAAAAGCCTCCAGTTCAAACGACGCCGGGGCACCAGACACACACAAAAACGCCCCAGGCCGAAAGACCTGGGGCTTTTTTGTGGGTGGCGATTTAATGCTTCTGCAACGCCTCCAACCGCGCCGGCAGGTCTTCCTCGGGGAAGCGTTCATGCAGCGCCAGCAGCTTCTCATCCGCCGCTTTGGTTGCTCCGGCCAGGCGCAGGTTCACAATTTCCTGCAAGCCCTCCTCCAACGACGGCAACGCCACCGGTGCGCGTTTGCTCAGTTTCACTGCCGGTGCATCGGCCATCGAGCTGGCGACTTCAGCCTGAACCGGCGGGGCGGCGGCCATGCGGGCCATAGGTGCGGGTGCGGGTGCCGAGAAGGCTTGCGGCGCCAGGCGTGCAGCTTCTGGTTGGGGCGCGGATAACGTTGTTGTGGCCACTTCCTGGTGTGGCACGGGCGAGCGCATCACTACGCCGATCATCAGGGCCACACCGGCGACGGTGGCAAATGCCATTTGCCAGCGCGGGCGTTGGCAGGCGTGCAGCCAGCGTTGCCACAGGCTCGGCGGCGGCGGCGCCGGGGCTTCGCGGCGGGCGGCGGTGAGGATGAAGGCGTCGAGGGACGCAGGCGGTTCGCCGGTGGTGTGTTGACGAAAGTGTTGCAGCAACACGTCGTCGGCATCATCGGGGTGTCGGGAGTCGGTCATGCGGGTATCTCCTCGGCCAGCAGGCGGCGCAGTTTCTGCTGGGCGTAACGCAGGCGGCTTTTTACGGTTTCCAGCGGGGCGCCGGTGAGCGCGGCGATTTGCGGCACTTCGAGGTCGCCGTGCAGGCGCAGCAGGAAGACTTCACGCTGGTCTTCGGGCAAGTCTTGCACTGCTGCGTCGAGGCGCGCCTGGTCGCGGCTCAGGCTCAATTGCTGCTCAGGGCCGGCGCTGTCGTCGGCCTGGGCGTGCAGTTGCTCGTCGTAGCTGTCATGCAAAGGGTTGTGGATGCCGTGCTTGCGCCAGTGATCGATCAGGCGGTTGCGGGCAATCTGAAACAGCCACGTGCGAAAACTCGCCCGCCCCTGTGGCTGGCTGCTGCTACGAATCAGGCTGAGCCAGGTTTCCTGGTAAACCTCTTCAGCCAGTTCGGCCTTGTTGCTCAGTGATACAAGAAACCGGTACAGGCCTTGGCGATGCCGCGCGTACAAGGCCTCGAACGCGGCAGTGTCACCGGCTCGGTAACGGGCCAGCAGCGATTCGTCGCTGGGTGAATCATCTGGAACGACCATGTTAAGTGGCGAACTCCTTTGGAGACGTTAAAACCTTTCAATGGTGGGAGCCGGGCAAGCCAGCTCCCACCTTGGTGCTTCGCGGGGCCTACGATCCGTGTTTGAGGCTCTGCGCCAATGTCACCAGTTGCACGAACTCGTTGCGCAGCCCGAACGGGTCATCCCCGCGCGCCGAGCGGGCCAGTGCGGCGGTGTCCTGCAAACGCATGCTGCCAGTGTAGCGGCCATCCCCCTTGAGCTGTTGGGCGAAGGCCGCCACAGCGGCGGCGAAGCGCAAATCGTCGCTGGCCTCGCGGGTTTGGTTGCCGATGGGCCGCTCAATCAACTGGCTGGCACCGCCCGCCGCCGGTGTGTAGCGCACCCGCAACATGGCCAGCTCAGCGGAGGTATTTTCGACCGCAGGGGCCGTGGCGTAACGCAAGGGCTCCAACCAACCCTTCTCGCCCTTCGGCACAATTTCGTACAACGCGGTCAGCGTATGCCCTGCGCCGATCTCACCGGCGTCGACCTTGTCGTTGTTAAAATCCTCACGCTTCAAGGCACGGTTTTCGTAGCCGAGCAGCCGGTACTCACTGACCTGCGACGGATTGAATTCCACCTGCAGTTTCACATCCCGCGCCACCACCGCCAGGGTCGAGCTGAGTTGGTCCACCAGCACCTTGCGCGCTTCACGCAGGTTGTCGATGTAGGCGTAGTTGCCATCGCCCGCGTCAGCCAATTGCTCCATCAGGTGCTCGTTGTAGTTATCCACACCGAAGCCCAAAGTGGTCAGGGATATACCACTTTTGCGTTGGTCGACGGCCATTTGCTTAAGGCTGTCGAAGTCGCTGATGCCCACATTGAAGTCACCATCGGTGGCCAGCAGGATGCGGTTGATGCCCTTGTCGATAAAACCTGCGCGGGCCATCTGGTAGGCCAGTTCGATGCCGGATGCGCCCGCCGTCGAGCCGCCTGCGGCAAGTTGGTCGATGGCGTTGCGGATCGTGGTTTTTTCGCGGCCGGAGGTCGGCTCGAGAACCACACGGGATTCACCGGCATAAACCACCAGCGACACACGGTCTTGATCACGCAACTGATCCACCAGCAGTTTCAGCGTGCTTTTCACCAGTGGCAACCCTTCGCGGCGGTCCATGGAGCCGGAGACGTCCACCAGAAACACCAGGTTGGCCGGCGCCAGATCCGCCACCGCGCGATCAGACGCCTTGATGCCGATGCGCAACAATCGGGTGTGCGGGTTCCACGGCGTCGCGGCGACTTCGGTGGTTACGCCAAAAGGTGAGCCGTCGGTGGGCAGTGCATAGGTGTAGGGGAAGTAGTTGACCATTTCCTCCAGCCGCACAGCACCGTCAGGCGGCAGGCGGCCTTGGTTGAGGAAACGCCTCACGTTGGCGTAACTGCCGGTGTCGACGTCTGCACTGAAGGTCGACACCGGGTTGCTTGCCACGCTGTAGACCGGGTTGTCGGGCAGGTTCTGGTACTGCTCTCGAGGCGCGTCCCGATAGGCCAACGCCACCGACTCGTGCATGACCCTTTGCGAGGCCATCAACACAGGGGCCGCAGCGCGCTTGGCCAAGGCGCCCTCAGGGCTTGGAGATGGAGGCGTTTCGGCGACAGGCTTGGCGGCCTCTCGAGACGATGACAGCCCGCAGCCGACGAGCGTCGCCAACACGGTAACGACAAGGCTGCAGCCGATGGGACGCAGCAATAAAGGAGCCTGTGACATGGCGCTGAACCTCAACAGTGAATAGTCCGTTCATAGCTTCAGACGTGAGGTACGCCAGGTTCGGGTTAATGATCGATATTTTCTCGCGGAACCCGCGTGTCGGCTCCGCGTATAAAAAGCGGTCAGGCATTTAACAATGTTGAGTCCACAACCCCTTACCTGCCTGTGGGAAATCCTGGCAACAACAACGCTTGAACACCCTGCCCCCCCGCGCATGCTTATAAAGGCTTTAACAAAAGCCTTCAGACTGTAAGTGTTCCTGTATGTCTAAAAGAAACAAAATAAACACGACTGAAAACTGTACTTTCAACTATTCGAATAGCACGTTAAAAATCGGCACACCACACGCAAGCCTTAAACTAAAAACAAACAACCCTGCTGTTGCAAATCATGTTGCAACGACCCACCGATACATTCGAGAAACAAATAACCCGTTGGCTATTTATTTATAGGATGCGAAGGTACTTACAGCACACGGACATGTACTCTCCAAACAGAAAAGGAATCCATCCCACAACAAAAACCATGGGTTACTCCTATGAGACTCGACTTCAGGCCTTCTTTATTCCAACAGCCGAACCCGACTGAACATTTCTTGCCGCCGATCCTAAAGCCCGTTGCTCAGCAGACGTTCAACTACTCGATCTTTCGTCCGTTTCTGCAACCGTTCTTACAGCATCCGTTCGTGCGTATTTTTATACATCCGATTATTCAGCCTCCCTTCGTACGTCCGGTTATTCAGCCACCTACACGCCCACCCATTAATCCAATCACTACCACCGCCCCCACGCCATCCGAGCCCCTCACCACGCGTAACTGGGACGGAAAAGACCCAACATTGCGGCCCGATGACCCCTATGTGGCCAGCTTGAATAAACGCTCTTTCGATGCGCGCCAGGCAAGCGACAACCTCACGCGGGAAGGCGCCAAGTGGGATGACCTGAATGGAGACGGCAGAACCTCTGTTGCCTACTCGTTCAACACAGGTTTCGGACAGTTCGATGAACGGCAAAAAGCACAGGCGCGGCTTGCCATGCAGGCGTGGAGCGACGTGTCCAATCTCGCCTTCGAAGAAAACGGGCCTCGCAGAGAGGGGAAAATGTCGTTTGGCATATCGAACACCGAGTCGGTTGCCAGCGGCTATTACCCCAGCAACCACCCCTATGGAGGCTCGACCTGGTACAACCCCAACCGGGTCACGCGTCAAACCTTGCTGCATGAAACAGGTCACGCCCTCGGCCTGTCACATGGCGGCAATTACAATGGCAGCCTGCACACAAGCCAGTGGAACCATGCACAGGATTCGAAAGCCCACACCGTCATGAGCTATTTCTGGGCGGATAAAAGTGGCAAAACCCACGGCGGCAACACCCCTGTGGCGCCGATGATGGATGACATTTCCGCTATTCAAAAACTGTATGGCGTCAATCGTCAAATCCGCCAGGAGAACACCACCTACGGGTTCAATTCCAACAGCCAGCGGGACTACTACACCCTCAACTCCAACCGCGATAATGCGGTGTTCTGCGTATGGGACGGCGGCGGCATCGACACTCTGGACGTCTCTGGCTACGGTTCCAACCAGACCATCAACCTCAAGGCCGGCTCGTTCTCGGATGTCGGCGGGCTCAAGGGCAACGTGTCCATCGCCCGGGGTGTCACCCTGGAAAATGCCATCGGCGGTTCAGGCAACGACGCTCTGATCGGTAACGAGGCTGACAATCGGCTCACCGGCGGCGCAGGCGGTGACCGGCTGCGGGGTGGCGGCGGCGCAGACACCTTCGTTTACAACAGGGCCAGTGACTCCACGCCGGATAACCCGGATGTGCTCATGGACTTCATCAGCGGCACCGACAAAATCGATGTGTCCAGGGCCATGAAGCACGCCAATGTCGCCAGCCTGGCCTTTGTCAGCGAAATGACCGGCAAAGCGGGGGATGCGGTACTCATCCATGACGCCAGCGGCAACAAAGGTAGCGTGGCGATCGACCTGACGGGCGACGGCAAAGCCGACCTGTTGATCCGAACCCACGGGCAAGTCAAACCAGGGGATATTGTTCAGTCCGCAGGTGCCGCAACCCTTGATACTCAGGCGGACACGCCGAGTAATCGCGCCACATTGACGCCCCCCAGGCACCATCGTTCGAGTACATACACTTACGAAAAGGCCAGCGACTCGACCTATCACAATGCGGATCTGCTCCAGGATTTTGTCAGTGGCCAAGACAAGATTGATCTCACCGGTTTGATAAACAACACCGGCGTTCACCTTCAACTGGTCGAGCGCTACACCGGCCGCATTGGTGACACCCTCGTGAAGTTTAACGCGTACAGCGGTCGCTACTTCGTGGGCGTGGACTTGACGGGTAATCGCCGAACAGACTTTCTGATCAAGAGCACTCAACGCATAAAACCTGAAGACGTCATCGGTGTACCTAAACGCCCCAACGCTCGGGCCAACGCGTTTTCACGGGCCAGGTAAACCCCTGCGTTAAAGACATTAACGCCTGAAGAACCCCATTCACCCATGAGCCTTAACGTTCACGCTTCACTGTGCCTATAAAAAGGATTCAAGTAGATGTTGCCAGTTAGTCAATCGTCTTACCCGGTACGTCCAGTCATATACGCCAATCAACCCCCTGATGTCGTAAAGGCCCCCGCATTGGCGTCCTACACCACTGATCAAGCTGCCCGGCAACTGCTGCGTACCAGTCATGAACGAGGGTTTAAATGGCAAGACCGCAACCGCGACGGCGTAGTGGATATTGCCTATGAGTTTTTCACTCCCGACAACCCGCACGCGGTCAGCCATGTCCCCAAGGGCGCCAGTGAATTAAGTGAGCATCAAAAGAAACTGGCGCGTATGTCCATGCAAGCCTGGGCCGACGTCGCCCGTATCACCTTTTCGGAAAACAGCGCCAGTACCGAAGGCCGACTGACCCTGGGGCTTTACGCAGGTGACGGCGAGTCCTATGCGTCCCTGCCCTATCCCCGGGACGTCAAAAAAGGTGGCGAGGCATGGCTGGACAAAGGGCATGCGCAACCCAGCACGGACCGCTACGACCGGCAGGTCATGGCACATGAAATTGGTCATACGCTGGGCCTGGATCATCCAGGGGACTACAGCCAACAACCCGCCGCGCGCCATTATCTGCAGGACACTCAAGCCTACAGCCTGATGAGTTACAACCCCGAGATCCGCAGCGGTCAAAACTTCTCGAAAAACGGTGAATGGACCCACTACCCGACGGCGCCGATGCTGCATGGCATTGCGGCTGTGCAGGCGCTCTACGGCTCGAACCACAAGACCCGTAGCGGCAACACCGTTTACGGCTTCAACTCCAATACTGATCGCGACTATTACAGCCTCACGTCATCACGCGACGCGCCAGTCTTTTGCATATGGGACGGCGGCGGCATCGATACGCTCGACTGTTCCGGCTTTGACAAGCAGCAAACCCTCAACTTGAACGCCGAAGCGTTCTCTGATGTTGGCGGAATGAAAGGCAATGTCTCCATCGCCAAAGGCGTGACCCTGGAAAATGCCATTGGTGGCACCCATAACGACACGTTAATCGGCAACAACGCGAACAACCGGCTAACGGGCGGTGGCGGCGCTGACACCCTGAGAGGCGGCGGCGGCGCTGACGTTTTTGTCTACGACAAGGCGAGCGACTCGACTGTGGCCAGCGCCGACCTGATCACCGACTTTGTCAGTGGCAGAGACAAGATCGACCTCACGGGCTTGAGCAAAGCAACCCTTACTCAGCTGCGACTGGTGCGCGCCTACACAGGGCGCGCGGGCGACACCGTAGTGAGACTCAACCCGTACAGCCAGCGCTATTTTGTGGCCATTGACCTGACCGGAAATGGCCAGACGGACTTTTTGGTCAAGAGCACCCGGTTGATCAGGCCTCACGATATTACCGGCCTTAATACCCCCCGATAACCGTTCAAGTGAAGGCGCTGCTTGAGCGTTCGCGCCTGAAGCAGTGCCTGACTTCGTCGATAGCGTTAACGACTGACAGAAGGTAAAAATCCATGCTCAGAACCAACCCGTCCCCTATCACGCCTGCTTTTTCGAATGCCCAGGCCGCCGCGCCGAACAGCCAAGCGGCCAGCACGCCTACAAGCCTGAGCAACCCAAAAAAATCCTACAATACCGATCAGGCCGCAGAACAAATCACCCGATTGGGCTACCGCTGGAAGAACATAAACCGTGACGGCACTACGCACATTTCCTACCAGTTTTTCACCCCGTCCATCGCAACGTTCAATTCGCCCAAGGGCGCCAATGAATTTACCGCCGGCCAGAAAAGTGACGCAAGGCGCGCAATGCAGCTCTGGTCAGATGTGGCCAATGTCACCTTCAGGCAAAACGCCCCCTACGCCGAAGGGAAGATGTTATTAGGCAACGACCCCCACCTCCGGTTTGCCGGAGCAGGCTCCTACCCAGGCATCTACAGGGACGGCACGCAGGTCTGGATCGCTTCCGATGGCAAGGAAAGAGCACTGAGCCAAGACCATTTCGAGCAATGGCTCATGAACCATGAAATCGGGCATACCCTGGGCCTGCTGCATCCCGGTCATTACAATGGCGCCGGTGCCAGCTACGCCACCGATGCAGGGTATGCCGAAGACACCCGGGCCTACAGCATCATGAGCTACTGGTGGGAAGGCAATCTCGGCCATGACTTCGCCAAGCAACAGCGCACGTACTACCCCTGCACCCCAATGATGGACGACATCACCGCCGTGCAAAAACTGTATGGCGCCAATTACACCACCCGCAACACCGACACCACCTACGGCTTCAACGCCAACGCCGGGCGCCAAGCGTTCAGCCTGCGATCTTCAACGGATGCCCCCGTATTCTGCATATGGGACGGCGGCGGTCATGACACCCTGGACTTCTCCGGTTTCCACCAAAACCAGCGCATCAACCTCAAGGCCCAACACTTTTCTGATGTCGGCGGCATGCGAGGCAACGTCTCCATTGCCAATGGCGTAACCATCGAAAATGCGATCGGCGGCTCGGGGGATGACCTGCTCACGGGTAACGCTGCGAACAATCGCCTCAAAGGTAGCGCAGGCGCTGACGTGCTGACCGGCGGGGCCGGGGCCGATACGTTTATCTACGACAAGGCCAGCGACTCGACCCGGGATCGCTCCGACCTGCTCAGTGACTTCAGCAGTGGGCAGGACAAAATCGATGTATCCGGGGCATTGCGTGAGGCGCGTGTGGAGAGTCTGCGCTTTGTGGCACGGTTTAGCGGCCGGGCGGGCGAAGCGGTATTGGGCTACAACCCCAGCACCCGGGAAAGCAGCCTGGCCATCGACTTGAACGGCAACGGCAACGCCGACCTGTTCATCAGGAGCAGCCGTGCAATCAAGGCCAGCGATGTGATCGTCAATGGCTCAACGGCCCACCGGCTGCTGCCACCCGCACCGCCAGCCACCTCATCATTGCCCACGGTCTCTTGGCCCGCAGTCAAAATCAACGCCCCGCAGCGCGCACCGTTTTCCCTGCAGAACTGGTCCAGTGAGTCGCTCAAGAACTCCCCCATGTATGCCTCTGCCAAGGCGGTGGGCAGCATCCGCGAGGTGACCGTGGTGCGCGACTCATGGGGCTACGAGCGGGTTCACTACACGACGTTGGGCACCGGCTCGCTGATCGACTCAGGCGCCAGCGTATTGACCAACAAACACGTGCATGACGCACTCGCCAAAGGCAGCAAGCTGGAACTGTGGCTGGGGTACACCGAAGATCCAGGCGGCCGCATGCGCGTTGAACGCAAGGTGCCGCTGGACAGCCGCGCGATCAGCAGCGACGCGCACCTGGATTACGCCGAATTGCGGGTCGACTTGCCCCAGGCGCAGATCAGCACGCTGGCCAAGCAGTTCCCGCCGCTCAAACTGGCCGATAACCCACAGGCCCAAGCCGGACAAAAAATCTTTATGCCCAACCACGGCCAACAAGGTCAGGGTATTTCTTTCCTGAACGCCGACGGCAAGCCCACCACCCTGTTGGGGCTCAGCACCGACAGCGGCCGCCAAAGCACCTTCTATCATGACGCCTACAAAATACCGGGCACGTCCGGCTCTCCGCTGATATCCGCCGACAGCGGCGAAATCATCGCGCTGCACTACGGTTCAATCATCGGCCAAGTGGGCAATAGCCACGCCTCAAGAGGCGCCGCGACACGCGCTGAGCTGATCCAGCAGCACCGCAAACAGCGGCGCCTGTGATGGCGGGTATTCGGGCGAACCGCATCCGCCGCGAAGCGCGGCGGCAGCTTGCCCGGTGCCCGTTACAACGTCACGGCTCAGTTCGGCAGCGGGGCCGCTTCGGCAGGCTTGTGCGCATCAGGGTAGGAGGCCGGATAAAGTCTGAACCTCGTGAAGGAATAGTTCACGTACACGATCAGACACAGCATTTTAGAAGCAAGGATTCAGGCTCAACTTTCTTGGGTAAATCCGATACAGCCCACGCAAAAAAGATACTGTTTGTTGTTCAGCCAGCAATTGCAGGCATAAAAACCCAAGTTAACATTTCGAAATGAAAACACACTGCACATAACATCTTTTCAAGATCAGCACAGACACTTACTTAGACACATATCTGAACATTGGAAATCCAAATCGCCGTTGATAACTTCATCCAACGCAAATGGAAACTGCGGGCGTCACCGAGAAGGGAAAACACAACTATCCGGCAAGAGTTATTACTTTGAAAATACACCCTGGAAAACTTTCCTATCCGCTCAATTCGCTTGCTGCCCAACCGGCCGAGCGTTCCTCTCGCCTTTCCGATTCCCGGCCGTTTGTCCAACCTTCAACCCAGCACCGTTTCGTGCGCCCGCACGCCCGACAAACTGTTCAGGCCGGTCGTCAATGGGATAGCTCGGCTGCGAGCGCAGGGAACACCAATGGCAGCCAGTACGACGCAACCCTGCGCGCGGACGACCCGCACCTAGGCAAAGCCAACAGGCTGTCCTTTGATAAGCAACAGGCCATTGAGCAGCTCACACGGAAGACAACCACATGGCAGGACTTGAACCAAAACAATAAAACCGAGATTAGCTATTACTTCAAATACGAGCAGGGTATTGGATTCAACGCACATCAAAAACAGGAAGCCCGGCGCTCCATCGAGTCCTGGGGCGACGTGGCCAATCTAACGTTCACTGAAAACGGCGGCTCGGCGGAAGGGCAGTTGACCTTCAAAATATCCGACGCCGTCAGCGTTGCCGACGGCGCCTTCCCTTACAGCCGCTTCATGGGCAGCCAAGGCGGGGATACCCGCTACAACCAAAATTATGTGGCACGGCCCCACATAACCCATGAAGTTGGACACGCCCTCGGCCTGAGGCACCCGGGTGACTACGACGGTAAGCCAGACGATACGAAACGAATCTATGCCCAAGACTCCAAGGCCCATACCATCATGAGCTATTACGACGCTCAAACCAGTGGCAAACGTGTCAGATATGACCTGATGGCCCCCATGATGGATGACATCAGTGCGATCCAACACAAGTACGGTGCCAATTATAAAACCCGCCGGGAAAACAACATTTACGGGTTTAACTCCAATACCGGGCGGGATTACTACTCACTGAACAGCAACCGCGATAGCGCTGCTTTTTGCATATGGGACGGTGCCGGTAACGACACGCTTGACGCCTCGGGTTACCACACCAACCAGGTTATCAACCTCAGGGCGGGGTCGTTCTCCGACGTGGGTAACGGGCAAGGTAACGTCTCGATCGCCCGGGGTTGCACTATCGAAAACGCCATTGGCGGTTCAGGTGCTGATGCGCTGATCGGTAACGATGAAGATAACCGGCTTACTGGCGGGGCCAGCGCTGATCGTTTACGCGGTGGCAGGGGCGCCGACAGTTTTGTGTACCACCACGCCAGTGACTCCACGCCGCAAAACCCGGATGAAATCATGGATTTCACCAGCGGCACCGACAAGATCGATGTAACGGGTGCGTTGAGGAGTGCCGGCCTGTCTTCCGTGTCGGTCGTCAATGCCTGGAGCGGCAAAGCCGGTGAGGCGCTGCTCACCTACGATGAAAGAAGCGGCATGGGTTCGGTGGCCATCGACCTGAACGGCAATGGTAGAGCGGACCTATTGATCAAGACCCATGGGCGGGTCAAGCCCACAGACATCACCCCGTTGTACAAACGCGAGCTGCCTGCACGTGGTGCGCGGCCTGTGACACCCACTGCGATAAGACCGCGTGTTGTCTTCCACAGCGCCCGCGACTCAGGTGTTGCCAACGCCCGGTTACTGACGAACTTCAACAGTGGCGCCGACCTGATTGACCTGCGTGCAATCGAGAAAGAAGCGAATAAGCGCCTCACCTCCGTCAAACAATTTACCGGCAAGGTCGGGGAGACCATCGTGAGCTTTAACCCACACAGCAACCGCTACTTCGTCGCAATCGACTTAACCGGCAACCGTACAACGGACTTCCTGGTGAAAAGTACGCAAGTGATCAAGCCGAAAGACATTCTGGTGAACTGATAACAAAACGTGAGAAGCCCACCGCGAAAGCTGTGCTGACCCGAGGGCCAGCAGAGCCTTCTACCCGGTTGAACCGTTAACTCAGTCCGTACCGTATTTCGGGTTACGCGGACCGTACAAAATCCCCGTACGCTGCCCGGCCGACAGCAAACGCACACTGGCGATACCGGCAATCGGGTGCGCGGCATCGGTAGAGCTGTTGATCACCTGCTTGACCGCCGCCGAGATCAGCATGCCCACCAGGCCGCCGCTGTTGTTGTTGCCTTCCTCGCTGGAAGCACGTGCCGAACCGGTCCACAAGGTGGTGCCGGTGCGCAGGTCTACCAGCTTGGCCGAGGCGGTCACGGAGGTGTCGCTGGAGATCAGCATGTACTTGGTGCCGTACTCGCTGACGGTGATGTACAGCGCCGCATCCGCACCAAAGATGTCATGCAGCTTGGCCGGTGCCACGCCCTGGATATCGTTGGCGGTGGTCAGGCCGTTCTGGCGGAAGGTTTCGTCCACCAGGGCAATCGGCAGCACGTAGTAGCCCGCTTCGGCCAACGGGTAGGTGACCTGCGAAACCAGGCTGTAGGACGCCTGCACTTCCGGCGATTCATTGATCGGCGGCAGTACCAGGATCGACTTCGGCCGGGCCTGTTTATACGCCGTGTAATCAATGGTCTTGGGCGCCGCGCAGCCGCCGAGCAACGCCAGGGCGAGCAAGGCGCCGGTGAGTTTTAACAGGCTCATTTGGCAGCGACTCCGGTTTTGGCGTTTTTCAGCAGAAAGTCCATGTACGAAGCCGACTCGGGGAACAGTGCCTTCTCGGTGCGAAACTCCTGCACCATCTGGTCATCCTTGCCCATGCTCAGGTACAGCATGCCCAGGTGCGCGTGGTAACCCGGCGGCGCCTTGCGGCCACTGGCGTTGATCTTTTGCAGATCGCGCTCCAGTGCTTCCACCTGTGCTTCCTTGGGCTCACCCTTGAAGTACTCGTAAACCTCTGCCTGGTAGCTTTCCCATTGATACAGGGGTTGGGGCGCCGTCTGGCACCCGGCGACCGTTGCGATTGCTGTCAGCATCAGCGCCAACTTAACTGCCTTGCTCATCCTTGTACTGCTCCTTGAGGTGCTGCTGATCAGTTGCGCGGGTTCCAGGCGCCGGCATTGATGCCGTCGACGAGGCGGTTGATTGCTTCGCGCATGGCCAGGTCGAGGACCTTGCCATTGAGGGTGGAGTCATAGCTGGCGGTGCCGCCGAAGCCCACGATTTCACGGTTGGACAGGGCGTACTCACCGGCGCCCTGAGTGGAATACACCACTTCGGACGTGCTGATGTTGACGATATTGAGCGCGACCTTGGCGTAAGCCACCTGGGTTTTGCCACGGCCGAGAATGCCGAACAGCTGGCGGTCGCCGGTCTCTTTGCGGCCGAACTCGGTCACGTCGCCGGTCACTACATAGTCAGCGCCCTTCAGCTTCTGCACGGTGCCTTTGATCGCGGCTTCCTGGGAGATTTCGCCCATGTTGTCGCGGTCCAGCACGCTGAAGCGGTTGGTCTGCTGCAAGTGAGTGATCAGGATGGTCTTGGCCTGGCCACCGAGGCGATCAACGCCATCGGAGAAGATGCCGCGCATGTAACTGGAACGGTTATCGAACTTGCCTACGGCAATCGGTACACGTACGCCGGAATAGGCCACGCTGGCGCTGGCGACTTGTTCCACCGGCATCGCGCGATTGCTCTCCGTGGCGCAACCGGCCACGGTCAGCAGCGCTGCGGCGGCAACGCCCGACAGCAGGATTTTGGACAGTGTTTTCACAGGGTGCTCCTAGGGTGAGAGGTCCGTGGTTGCAGCAGGTGAACCAGCGGGAGGGACTGTTGTGTACGTCATCTACGCTGTGACAGCGATCAGAATTTGCTGAAAAAATGCGCGATCTTGCCCAGCGCCGCAACATCGAACGTGTCGGGCCAGCAGGCAGGTGTTTTGGCAAGGGTGACCGGCGCAGAACAGCCCGGTTGGACAGTGCAGCCCGCTATCAGGCAGGTGACGGGGAGAAAAGCAGAAATGCGCATTGCTTGATTCGTCCTTGAAAAATGCGGTGTAGCCAATGCCGCGACATTTTACGGGGTTGCCCGGTGTACTCAAGCGGTTTTGCTGCCAAGTGGGCGTTCACCGCCCAACGGCAACGCCCGCCTCGTCGGCGGTTCTAGCCAGGCGCACCAACATTTTGCGGTGGCCAACGGGCCGAACAACATGCAGCGCCCCCGCGGCCGAGCCCAGTAAAGTGCGGCCAATCTGACAGACACAGATACAAAAGTGGGAGCGGGCTTGCTCGCGAAGGCGGTGGGTCAGTCACGTGAGGTATCGACTGGTCTACCGCTATCGCGGGCAAGCCCGCTCCCACAGGGGTTTGGTGGTGTTGGCTGTTCTTGTGGTACTGGCTGATGTAGCGGGCAGAGTACGGCCATCTGACAGACGCAGATCCAAATGTGGGAGCGGGCTTGCTCGCGAAGGCGGTGTGCCAGCCAATGCATAGATCGACTGACCCGCCGCCTTCGCGGGCAAGCCCGCTCCCACAGGGGTTCGGTGGTGTTGGCTTGGAACGTGTGCCGCACTGTCGACAGCTGCGCTGAAAGCAAAACCCAGCTACCTGAAACACCTCTATCCAAATGTGGGAGCGGGCTTGCTCGCGAAAGCGGTGTGCCAGCCAATGCATAGATCGACTGACCCGCCGCCTTCGCGGGCAAGCCCGCTCCCACAGGGGTTCGGTGGTGTTGGCTTGGAACGTGTGCCGCACTGTCGACAGCTGCGCTGAAAGCAAAACCCAGCTACCTGAAACACCTCTATCCAAATGTGGGAGCGGGCTTGCTCGCGAAAGCGGTGTGCCAGCCAATGCATAGATCGACTGACCCGCCGCCTTCGCG
>PJQF01000115.1_pt1 | contig 51276 bp, 39 predicted proteins | sample 1503741 | NCBI WGS metagenome assembly PJQF01 (sample SAMN07775949, study PRJNA414020) | Biofilm metagenome, whole genome shotgun sequencing project. | isolation source: biomolecule (vanillin) treated reverse osmosis membrane biofilm | place: India: Nagpur | collected 2017-03-21
AAATCGACATCCAGCAGGGCAATGTCGTCACGCAGGACATGATAGACCAGTTACGCCCGGGAATGACCCGACGGCAAGTACGGTTTATTATGGGCAACCCCCTGCTGACTGACACTTTCCACGCCGATCGCTGGGATTATCTCTACAGCCTGCAGCCTGGTGGCGGTGAACGCCAACAGGAACGTGTCAGCGTCATTTTCAATGGCAATGACCAGCTTGTCAGCCTGTCCGGTGACTTCATGCCTGGCGTAAGCCGAGATGAAGCCCTGCTAGGTAAAGACAACGGCACCAACGTGACTGCACCTGCGCAGGAAAGCGAGAAGCCGAAATCCGAAGTACCAGCGAAGCCAGGCTCGTTGCTCGACAAGATCCAGAAGGACGTCGACGGAGTGGAAACCGTTCCGGTACCGACGCCTCAGCCGCTGGACACCAGCCCGCAGTAACATTGCGGCACCTACAAAAAAGCCCGGCACGCCGGGCTTTTTGTTGCCTGATGATTAGCAATCTTATGAGTTCTGCTGCTTGATCAACGCCGCCTTGGCGGCACGCAGCCTTCGCACCTCTTTAGGGTCGACGAGCAAAGGGCGATAGATCTCAATGCGATCACCCGATTGCACAACGCGCGCTTCAGCGTCCGCGACAACCTTACCGAATATCCCCAAAGGACAATCAGCCAGATCCAACTCGGGAAACCGCACTGCAATTCCTGACGCCTGTACCGCCCCTCGCAGACTGGTACCCGAAGCCACCGTTACCGCCAGCAAGACCTGCTGATCTAGGGCAGCGTATACCACCTCAATCTCAACCATGCAGTTGCTTGGCCCGCTGACAGAACGCATCTACCAGCGTATTGGCCGCCTGATTGAACAATGGCCCCAATGTCGCCCGCACAAGCGGGCCAGCGTAATCAAACGACAGGTCCAAGCTGATCTTGCAGGCCTTGTCGGTCAGCGCCTTGAATACCCAGATACCGTGTAACTGGGTAAAAGGGCCTTCCTGCAGATTCATTTCAATGGACTTGCCCGGCACCAACACATTGCGCGTGACAAAGTGCTGGCCCAGCCCACCTTTCGCCACACCGACACTGGCGACCATGTGCTCATCAGTGCTTTCAAGCACCTCAGCCGTTGAACACCAAGGCAGGAATTCCGGGTAACGCGCCACGTCGTTGACCAGGTCATAGAGCGCCTGCGCCGGATAGGGCAGCAGGGCCGAACGTTGAATATGCGTCGTCATGTGCGCGTTATTTCCACAGCTGAGCGGCAAACATCGCGAAAGAACAGCTCGTTCCGCGAGAGAAAAAAACCAAAGAACTGCCAGCATTGTCCGGGATTCGACCAACACGCTCAAGCACGTAGGTTGACCGTAGCCGACACGCTCGCAACTCCCTATAATGCCGCCCCTATGGCTAAACAAAAGAAACACCCTACAGGGACCATCGCGCAAAATAAAAAGGCGCGACACGATTACTTCATCGAACATCGGTTCGAGGCTGGTCTGGTCCTGGCCGGCTGGGAAGTAAAAAGTCTGCGTGCCAGCAAGCTGCAACTGGTCGACAGCTACGTATTGCTCAAGGATGGCGAGGCATGGCTGCTGGGCAGTCATATCACCCCGCTGACCACTGCGAGCACCCACGTAATTGCCGACCCGGTGCGCACGCGCAAACTATTGCTCAACGCACGCGAACTGGAAAAGCTCGCCGCTGCCGTGCAGCAGAAAGGCTACGCCTGCATCTGCCTGTCCTGGTACTGGAGCAAGCATCTGGTCAAGTGCGAGATCGCACTGGGCAAGGGCAAGAAGGAATACGACAAGCGTGATACCGAGCGCGAACGCGATTCCAACCGGGAACTGCATCGCGCTGTGCGCAACAAGGGCAAGGAAGAGTAACCCTTGTGACGATGTAGCCTCGGAATAAATCCCCCGGCTACATCCCTTTACGACGCTCCGCTCGCGCCACGCGCTGAACCTCCTGACGCACTTCCGCCAACACTTCCTGCACGTATTCCAAATGACGCGTTGAGACTTCTCGCGCCTGCTCTGCCCGCCCCTCAATAATTGCCAGGTACAACTCCCGATGCTGACTGATCAGCATGTCGCGAGTTTCCGTACGCTGCTGATACATGCCGCCAATATTGGTCACCACGTTACGCTTGAGCAGGTCGAACAGGCCGCGAATGGTGTGCAGCAACACGGCGTTATGACTGGCCTCCGCAATGGCCAGATGAAATCTTGCATCCGCAGCACCCTCCTCGACCCGACTCACTTCATCAACGCGGCCATAGCAATCCTGCAGCGCCTCGAATGCAGCGGTCAGCCGCTCGCGATCGACCTCGGTGGCACGCAACGCAGCGTAATAAGCACAGGATGCTTCGAGGGTCTGGCGGAACTCCAGCAGGTCACGCTGCGCCTCGGGGTTGTTTTCCAACAGGTGTAGCAACGGATCACTGAACGTCGAGCCCAGTGACTCGGCAACATAATTGCCTCCGCCCTGCCGACTCACCAACAACCCCTTAGCCGCCAGTTTCTGAATGGCCTCCCGCAGCGACGGACGCGACACGCCAAACCGCTCAGCCAAAGCGCGCTCAGCCGGCAAGCGCTCACCCGACTTCAGCGTGCCCTCAAGGATCATCCCCTCAAGCTGCTCGACAATATCGTCAGACAAACGGCGCTGACGCACCTGATCAAACCCCATAACTCATTCTCCACAATCCCGACCACTCGCCGGGGCCTCTATTCTGGCCTATCGCCGCGCTTGCGGCACCTATCAGAACGCCTTCGATAAACCCGAGCAGACCACCCCGGCCACGTCGCTACGACCAAAGTTTCGTCAGCGGCAAATTGACACAGCCACGCCAACACTTTTACTCTAGCCAACAGCGGCTGTAAATTGGTCTTACCAATTATCCAAGCTGACTAAACAGTGCCTGACCAACAACAATTAGGGGCCACCCCATATGCAAACCTGGCAACAGCTTTACAGCCCGCTCGGCAGCCTCGGCCTGTCCGCATTGGCCGCCGTTATTCCGATCGTATTTTTCTTCCTGGCCCTGGCCGTGTTTCGCCTCAAAGGCCACGTGGCCGGCAGCATCACGTTGGCGCTGTCGATACTGGTGGCAATCTTTGCCTTTCAGATGCCAGTAGATATGGCGCTGGCCGCTGCTGGCTACGGCTTCGCCTACGGTCTTTGGCCTATTGCCTGGATCATTGTCGCGGCGGTGTTTCTCTACAAACTAACGGTCAAGAGTGGCCAGTTCGAGATCATCCGCAGCTCGGTGCTGTCGATCACCGATGACCAACGCTTACAGGTGCTGCTGATCGGTTTCTGCTTTGGCGCCTTCCTGGAGGGCGCTGCCGGTTTCGGTGCCCCCGTGGCAATTACCGCCGCATTGCTGGTAGGTCTGGGGTTCAACCCGCTGTACGCAGCCGGCTTGTGCCTGATTGCCAACACCGCGCCCGTTGCCTTTGGCGCCCTGGGGATTCCGATCATTGTTGCCGGGCAAGTGACCGGTATCGATGCCTTCAAGATCGGCGCCATGACCGGACGCCAGCTGCCCCTGTTGTCGCTGTTCGTGCCGTTCTGGCTGGTATTTATGATGGATGGCCTGCGCGGTGTGCGCGAAACCTGGCCGGCTGCGCTGGTCGCTGGCTTGAGCTTTGCCATCACTCAATACTTCACGTCCAACTTCATCGGCCCGGAACTGCCGGACATCACCTCGGCTTTGGCCAGCCTGATTTCCCTGACCCTGTTCCTGAAAGTCTGGCAGCCCAAGCGCACCGCAGGCGCGCAGATTGCGGGCGCAACCTCCGGCGTAGCCATTACCGCCAGCGTTGGCGGCTTCGGCTTGCCACGCAGCACCGTCGCCTCGCCTTATAGCCTGGGGCAGATCTTCAAGGCTTGGTCGCCATTCCTGATCCTCACCGTGCTGGTCACTATCTGGACGCTCAAACCGTTCAAGGCGATGTTCGCCGCCGGCGGCTCTATGTACAGCTGGGTATTCAACTTCGCGATCCCACACCTGGACCAACTGGTGGTCAAGGTCGCACCCATCGTGACCAACCCGACTGCCATTCCAGCGGTATTCAAGCTGGACCCAATTTCAGCCACTGGTACAGCGATTTTCTTCTCCGCACTGATTTCGATGCTAGTACTGAAGATCAACATCAAGATTGGTCTTACCACTTTAAAAGAGACGTTCTACGAACTGCGCTGGCCAATCTTGTCGATCGGCATGGTGTTGGCCTTTGCCTTCGTCACCAACTACTCCGGCATGTCGTCGACCATGGCGCTGGTATTGGCTGGTACCGGTGCAGCCTTCCCGTTCTTCTCGCCGTTCCTTGGCTGGCTGGGCGTTTTCCTGACGGGCTCCGACACTTCGTCCAACGCCCTGTTCAGCTCGCTGCAAGCCACTACAGCGCACCAGATCGGCGTCAACGACACCCTATTGGTAGCCGCGAACACCAGCGGCGGCGTCACCGGCAAAATGATCTCGCCGCAATCGATCGCAGTGGCCTGCGCCGCAACCGGCCTGGTGGGCAAGGAATCCGATCTGTTCCGCTTCACCCTCAAGCACAGCCTCTTCTTCGCCACAATCGTCGGGCTGATCACGCTGGCTCAGGCCTACTGGTTTACCGGCATGCTGGTGCACTAAAGCCACAAGCAATAGGGTAATAGCCGACGCCGGGCGGTAACCTCGGCGTCGGCATTGCGCATTCGTGTCAATACGGCGCCCTGGGGGTGCTGATCCTGGAGGCCCCATGAGTCTGCCTGCCGCTTTCTTAGCTGACGTCGCACAGCTGATCCCAAAAGATCGGCGTTTCGACGATCCACTTTCCACCCTCGCATTCGGCACCGACGCCAGTTTTTACAGATTGGTCCCACAACTAGTGATCCGCGTGGAGTCGGAAGGTGAAGTGGTAGCTCTGCTGCAACTGGCCCAGCGTGAGCGCGTGCCGGTGACCTTCCGCGCGGCCGGCACCAGTTTGTCCGGTCAAGCGATCAGCGACTCCGTACTGATCGTGTTGGGAGACAATTGGAACGGCCGCGAGATTCGCGGGCACGGGACTCAGATCCGCCTGCAACCCGGCGTAATCGGTGCCCAGGCCAACGCCTGGCTGGCGCCGTTCGGGCGCAAGATCGGCCCGGATCCCGCATCGATCAATGCCTGCAAGATCGGCGGAATCGTCGCCAACAATGCCAGCGGCATGTGCTGCGGCACCGCGCAAAATACCTATCACACCTTGGCTGGCATTCGTCTGGTGCTGGCCGACGGCAGTTGCCTGGACACCGAAGATGCGGCCAGCGTCAGCGCCTTTCGTGAGCGGCACGGCGCGCTGCTTGAACGCCTGGCGACACTGGGTCGCGAGACGCGGGCAAACGCCGAACTCGCCGCGAAAATCCGCCACAAATATCGTCTGAAAAACACCACAGGACTGTCACTCAATGCCCTGGTGGATTTCGATGAACCACTGGATATTCTTAGCCATCTGCTGGTCGGCTCCGAGGGGACGCTGGGCTTTATAAGCGCAGTGACCTACGACACCGTGATCGATCATCCCAACAAAGCCTCGGCATTGATTGTGTTCCCCAATGTGGAGACGTGCTGCAACGCAGTAACCGTGTTGAAAACCCAGCCGGTCTCAGCCGTAGAGCTGCTGGATCGACGCAGCATGCGTTCGGTCCAGAACAAACCCGGCATGCCCGCCTTCGTACAACACCTGTCGGAAAATGCCTGCGCGCTGCTCATCGAATCCCGCGCGGCATCACCTTCTTTGCTGCATGAGCAAATGGCGCTGATCATGGCGTCCCTGGCCGTTTTCCCCGTCGAGAAACAGGTCGATTTCACCGAAGACCCTGTAGAAAACGCCCGACTCTGGGCGATTCGCAAGGACACCTTTCCTGCCGTCGGCGCTGTGCGCAAAACCGGCACCACGGTGATCATCGAAGACGTAACCTTTCCCGTCGAGCAACTCGCCATCGGCGTAAACCGTCTGATCGAACTGTTCGACAAACATCACTACGACGAAGCCATCCTTTTCGGACACGCCCTGGAAGGCAATCTGCACTTTGTGTTCACCCAAGGCTTCAACAGCGCCGAAGAAGTCACACGCTACCAAGCGTTCATGGATGACGTGGCGCAACTGGTGGCCGTCGAGTTCGGCGGCTCACTGAAAGCCGAGCATGGTACCGGACGCAATATGGCGCCATTCGTCGAGTTGGAATGGGGCAGCGATGCTTACCAACTGATGTGGCAGCTCAAGCGCCTCCTCGACCCCAACGGCATTCTCAACCCCGACGTAGTGCTCAGCAACGACCCGCAGATTCACCTCAAGCACCTCAAACCACTGCCTGCAGCCGACGAGCTTGTGGATAAGTGCATCGAGTGCGGCTTCTGCGAGCCTGTGTGCCCCTCAAAAGGCCTGACGTTGAGCCCACGCCAGCGCATCGTGATCTGGCGCGACATTCAGGCGAAGAAACGCGCCGGCGTCGACACCACCGAACTGGAAGCCGCCTACCACTACCAAGGCATCGACACCTGCGCAGCCACCGGGCTATGCGCCCAGCGCTGCCCTGTGGGAATCAATACCGGCGACTTGGTGAAAAAGCTGCGCAGTCGTGACGCCGACCGTACGAAAACAGCCGAATGGCTCGCCACCCATTTCGCCACCGCACTGCAAGGTGCTCGCTTTACCCTGCATGTCGCCAATGGTGCTCGCATGCTGCTCGGCGCTCCTCGCCTGGCGAAGCTGTCTGCCACCGTGACCAAGCTGTCCAAGGGACAAATTCCGCAGTGGAGCAGCGCTATGCCACAGCCGGAAAAGGCGATTCGTTTCAGCCCGGCTGTGACGGATGAGCGGCCTCGAGTGGTCTACCTGGCGGCGTGCGTCTCACGCGCCATGGGCCCGGCGTCCGGCGATAAAGAGCAGATGTCGCTGTACGACAAAACCCGGGGCCTGCTGGAAAAGGCTGGCTACCAAGTCGTCTTTCCCGACAACCAAGACAGCCTGTGCTGCGGCCAGCCGTTCGCGTCCAAAGGCTATGCCGAACAGGCAGAGCACAAGCGCCAGGAGTTGATCGGCGCCCTGCTCCACGCCAGCCGCGGCGGCCTCGATCCGATCTATTGCGACACCAGCCCGTGCACCCTACGTCTGGCGCAAGACCTGGGCGAAACCCGCCTGGACCTCTACGACCCAGTACGCTTTATCCGCACGCACCTGATGGACCGCCTTGATTTCATGCCGCAGGAAGCACCGATCGCCGTACACGTCACCTGCAGTACCCAACACCTGGGAGAAAGCCAGGCGCTGATCGACCTAGCCCGTCGCTGCGCCAAAACCGTCGTGATTCCAGAAGGCATCCACTGCTGCGGGTTTGCCGGCGACAAAGGCTTCACCACGCCAGAACTCAATGCCCACTCACTGCGCACCCTCAAGGATGCCGTGCAATATTGCAGCGAAGGCATCTCCACCAGCCGCACCTGCGAAATCGGCTTGAGCCAGCATGGCGGCATTGATTATCACGGGCTGGTGTACCTCGTGGACCGAGTAACCCAGGCCCGCGCCCAATAATCCTGCAAAAAAAACAGAACCCCTGCACGCCAGCGTAGTCACTTGAATAGGCCTCGACGAACGAGGCCAATCAGTGATGTCGCTGGCAGCGCTTGAAGGCCAGCAGCGTCGAGCCCTTTGCGCAAGGAGATACCCTATGAAGCGTTCCGCTCTTGCTGGCTTGTTCGTTACCGCTGCGATGCTGGCGTCCCCGGTCTTCGCGGCCGACAGTGAAAAAGACCTGTGCCAGATCAATATAGACAAAATTAACAACGCCAAAGCGACACTCGCCACCGACACCACCGGCAAGAGTGGGGAAATAGACACGGTTGTCTCCCAAGCCAAGGCATTTCACGCATCTGGCGATGATAAGCAGTGCATCGAAGTCACCAGCAAAACCCTGCAAGACCTGCAAAACAGCAACAAAGGCGGCAAGTAAGCAGTAAGGCCAACCTTCGGGTTGGCCTTCGGTGACCGTATGGCGTACACTGCACAGGCTTGTCACTCACTATGAAACAACGAGTTACAAGCACGGGGCCGTTTAGGATTCGACGCCGGTCGCGAAACTTTAGGTGCATGCCGAGTTGGTAACAGAACTCGTAAATCCACTGTTGCAACTTCTTATAGTTGCCAATGACGAAAACTACGGCCAGGAATTCGCTCTCGCTGCGTAAGCAGCCTTAGCCCTGAGCTTCTGGTACCTTCGGGTCCAGCAATCACCAGGGGATGTCTGTAAACCCAAAGTGATTGTCATATAGAACAGAATCGCCGTGCAGTACGTTGTGGACGAAGCGGCTAAAACTTACACAACTCGCCCAAAGCACCCTGCCAGTCGGGTCGCTGAGGGTTAACTTAATAGACACGGCTAAGCATGTAGTACCGACAGCGGAGTACTGGCGGACGGGGGTTCAAATCCCCCCGGCTCCACCAAATGCAAGTTTCCACATGTTCCCATATGACCGGAAACACCCCTGAAAAGCCCGCCCCGTGCGGGCTTTCTTGTATCTACACGTTTCCCAGCACATCCACACACCATTGCCCTTCGTGTATCCCCCTGTGTATCCTTTAATAAAATTTGAACCAAAGGGATACAGGCATGAAGCGCAGCGAAATCAAACGCCGCCCCCTGGCCGATACCGTACTCGCCGGACTAGAAGCGGAAACGAAGGAGTACCGGGAGCTGGATGGCGACGGGCTGTACTTCCGCGTGAAGCCGGACGGCTCAAAGTCCTGGCAGTTGCGCTACAAGAAGGCCGATGGGAAATGGTCATGGTTGGGCTTGGGCGGCTACGGCCCCGGCGACCACCAACTGACCGGCGAGCAAGCCCGCCGAAAAATCCGCGAGCTACGCGACGGCACCGCCAAAGACGGCAGCATCATGGCCACCAAGCGCGCCAAGAAAGCAGCAGAGCTCGAAGCGGCCAACAATACCTTCGAGCACCTTGCCCGCGAGTGGTACGCAACCAAGTGCAAGACCTTGACTGAAGGTACGGCAGTTCGCACCATCGGTGCCCTTGAGAAGCATGTGTTCCCGGTGTTCGGCAAGCGGCCCTACACCGGCATCCTGCCAATGGAGTGGATGGAGTTCCTGCGCGCCATGGAGCAGACCGGGATCGTTGAGCAGACAAGCCGTGTTCGCGGCATGTGCCGGGAGATATACGACCTGGCTCGCGTCACAGGTAGAGCAACGCACAACCCGCTCGAAGGGCTGCATAAATTCCTCCTGACCAAACCGGTGGAGAATTTTGCCCATGTATCCCTTAAGGAACTGCCCGCCCTGCTCAGGGCCATCCGCTCCTATCCCCATGCACCCGATGTGCGCATAGGCCTGCAACTGCTGACGATGCTCGCCTGCCGACCATCCGAGTTGCGTGAGGCGCGCTGGGAGGAGCTTAACCTCGACGCTGGCCTCTGGCTGATACCTGCAGAGCGCATGAAGCGCCGCCGTGAGCATCTGGTGCCACTGCCAGCGCAAGCTGTTGCCCTGTTACGCGAACTGCAAAACATCACCGGCAACTATTCGCTGCTGTTCCCAGGCCGAGGCAATACCACCAAGCCACGTAGCAATACCGTGTTCCTTATGGCCCTACGCCGTCTGGGCTACGAAGGCCGCCAGACCGGTCACGGTTTCCGCCACTTGACCAGCACCATCCTCAACGAGAACAGCTTCGACTCGCAGCACGTCGAGGCCCAGCTCTCCCACGTCAAGGAAGGCGTCCGAGGCGTCTATGACAAGAGCACCTATCTGGAACAGCGCAAGGTGATGATGCAGTGGTATGCCGATCACTTGGATGGGATGGCTGCGGGCAATGTGGTGGAGTTCAAGCGTGTTCAGCAGGCAAACGCATGAAGGAAGACAGTATCAAGGACAACCCCATCCACGCGTCCCGTGAAGGCTTTCGCGGCGCTATTTGTGAGTGCCAGGTTGCCAACTTACGGGACGGACTGGAAGATGTTTTGCAGTGCCGCGTTTCTCAAGATGACCTGCAATATTTGGTCTCCGCTGTCTGCACCGCCCGCGCTGAATTACGCCGGGCCGAGACAGCTTTATCCACACGAAAGAAGACCCTCAGTCAGCTCAAGCGGATGCTTAAGCTCCCAGATTTATCCATTATCGATGCGTTACGCTGCTGCGATGCCCGAACGCTAGCAGTAGTGGAAGAGGCCCAGATGGACGTAATGTGGAAGGCTATTCAAGAACAGGGCTTCTACCTCCACAGTACGCGAGGGCCACAATACGCGACCCCAGCGCCTCCCATCCTCTGGGCCCTCGACCACCCCAAGACCCCTGTCGAGCTTCCACAGGGCCTCGAAGGTTTACGGGCCTCAATCTTGTCAGCCATTGAGAAGCTAGAAGCCCAAAAAGATTCGAGCGGCCGCAACCCCACTCTGTACTCGTTGAGTCTAGCGGCGGAATGCGTTCGCATATGGCGAAAGTACCGTCCCAAAGATAGCGCCAAAGCTTGGCAAGTGGATGGTGACGCGAGGTCAGGTGTTGTACGGCTAGCAGAACTAGTATTCGGAGTTTTCCGTCACGAGAAAGACGCTCCAGAAGCCCAGCCACAGACCACCCTGCCTGGTCTCACTCCGGCAAACCTCGTCAGGATTCTTAAAATGGTCTAATTCCCTAATTAGGAAGCGCGAACTGGATGTGAATAATGGGGAGCCTCACAGATACGGAGGCACCTATATGCACCCCAGCAAACTCGCAAGCAAGGCCTTAATCCGCCAGTCCGCGCTCTGCGTCTGGCTCGATTTGTCCCGCTCCGGCCTGGACAAACTGCGCAAGAAAGACCCTACCTTCCCGAAACCCATCAAGGATGGCGATGCCCGCCAGGCGGCTGCGTTCTATGTATTTGCGGAGGTTGAGGCTTGGCTCCAGGCCAAGATCGCCGCGAGGGATGCCGCATGAAAAAGGCCACGCCCACCAAAGAAGAATGCATCCCGTCGCACGGTAATCATTACCCCAGCGCCAGCCGCACCAAAGCGGCTACATCGAAAGCATCTATGGCAGTCGCTCAGAACTCTCGGATTGGCACCATCAACAAGCTGGACACAACGGCCGAACAGCTAGAACGCACGCCGATCAGCACCGTCACGCCAGTCTAACCGAGACCTAAAAATGAATAATCAAAACGTCGCACAAGCGACGGGGGACTCGTTCGGCCTCGATTCCTTGATGGGGCCGGTAGCGCTTCACCTTTTGGGCGAGCCGAATGCGGCGATGAGCAAGCGTAGCGAGCTGCGTTTCGGCACCCGAGGCTCACTCGCGGTGGACCTGGATAAAGGTGTCTGGCACGACCACGAGGAAGGCCTCGGCGGCGGCGTGCTCGACTTGATCAACAAGAAAACAGGCATCACCACCCGCGCCGGGCAATTGAGCTGGCTGGAAGATAACGGCTTGAAAAAACGGCAGTCGAAGCCGGTGCCGGTAAGGCCAAAGGCCGTACCGAAGCCGAAGATCGACACCACATATGCCTACGAGGACGAGAAAGGTCGGCTGTTGTTCGAGGTGGTCCGACTCAAGCCGAAAGGCTTTCGACAGCGCACGCCGGACGATACAGGCGGCTGGATCTGGTCGGTTAAGGATGTACGCCAGGCCCCCTATCGCCTGCCGCAACTGCTAAGCGCATCAGTGGATAAGCCTGTGTTCGTCGTCGAGGGCGAAAAGGACGTGCTGCGTCTAGAGTCGCTCGGCCTGGTCGCAACCTGCAATGCAGGCGGCGCTGGGAAGTGGCCTGATGAGCTCAACGAGCACTTCGCTGGGCGGCACGTGATCATCCTTGCCGATAATGACGAGCCAGGCCGAAAGCACGCCGGCAAGGTGGCCGCAGCCCTGAATCCGGCTGCCAAGGCCCGCGTTCTATGCCTACCTGGCCTGCCGCCCAAGGGTGACGTGTCCGACTGGCTGGATGCTGGGGGCACCGCTCAGCAACTTCTGGAACTCGTGAATGCCCCCGGCAACCATCTGCCGGAAGACGGCGATGCGGCCGAAGAACATTTCGATCCAGGCGACGACGAAAAGCAGAGCCAGGCATCACTGCTGGTCAAGTTCGTCGAGCAACGCTTCGAGCTGTTCCACGATCAAAACAAGGACGTATTTGCCAAGGATCGCAAGACTGGCGAAGTACGAGGCCTGGGTTCCCGCCAGTTCCGCGACTGCCTGCAAGCAGGCTTCTATATCGACACCGGCAAATCGCCCCGCGACCAGTCTATCCGCGAAGCACTGGGCACCCTGGCTGGTCTTGGTCGATTCCAGGGCAAGTTCCTACCGGTCCACTTGCGTACAGCGGGTGCCAATGGTGAGTACTTCCTCGACCTGGCGGTATCCGGTAGCAGTCGAGCGGTCCGCATTCGTCCCGGTGCCTGGGAGATCGTCGATTCGCCCGCCGCTATGTTCGTTCGGCCTGAGTCTATGCAACCGCTGTCCGATCCTGTGGCAGGGGGATCAATCGAGGCGCTATGGCGTGTGGCAAACATTCCAGCCGGCTCCCGACTGCTAGCGCTGGCCTGGCTGGTGGAATGCCTGCGCCCCGATACTCCTTATCCGGTGGCCGAGTTGCTTGGCGAGCAAGGTAGCGGAAAGAGCGGCACACAGACAGCACTGCGCGGACTGTTCGACCCAAACGCCTGCAACCTGCGCGGCGCGCCGAAGTCGGTCGAGGATATTTTTGTCTCGGCCGGCGCGTGCCCGGTGCTCAGCTATGAAAACGTGTCGCATCTTCCCGCACCGATGCAGGACGCGCTATGTGTGCTGGCGACTGGGGGCGGCTATGCCAAGCGCAAGCTGTATAGCGACTCCGAGGAAAGCATTATCAGCGTGAAGCGCCCGATCATCCTCAACGGCATATCGGCGTGCGTGACTGCGCAAGACCTGGTTGACCGGACGATCACCATCGAGACGCCAACCATCACCGAGCGCCTGGAGGTGACTGAACTCTGGCGCGAGTACGAAGCCGCACGCCCAGGCTTGCTGGGCGCACTGTTGGACATTGCTGCCAAGGCACTTGAGCTGCTGCCCGTGATGCGCATTCCTGCCGATGAACGTCCGCGCCTGGTCGAGTTCGCCCGCCTGGGCATGGCCGTTGCTGCTGCCGTAGGCAAGAAGCCGGAAGACTTCATGCGCGAGTTCAATGCCAGCCGCCAGGAAAGCCTGTCCCGCACCATCGACGCCAGCCCGGTGGCCGCTGCGGTGGTGGAGCTGGTTGAGACCCGTCCGCAGGGAATCACCGCCCCAGTAAAAGAGATTCTCTTGACCCTGGAGCAGTACCGACCGACTGGCTGCGATTCCTGGCCACGGTCGCCAAAAGGCTTGGGCGATGCACTACGTCGAGCAGCACCAGCACTGCGCCAGACCGGCATCGAGTGCAAGTGCCTGGGCAAAGTCGGTGGCGCGGTTAAGTGGGAGGTAAAAAGAAAGTTACCCAAACAAAGTCCTGCAAGTCCTGAAGTCCTGCGGGCAGATCAAAAAACAGTTAACCAGCAGGACTTCAGGACATTCAGGACTTCAGGTCAGGAAGTATCTTTCGATGACAGCGATGCGGAGGCTTTCTGATGGGACCTATCGACTACCTCCGCGCGCACGGCTTCGACGCCAAGGTGAAAGGCAACCGCCTGGTTGTCTCCCCGTCCAGCAAGCTGACACCGGACGTCCGCAAGTTCATCAAATTGCACCGCCTGGAGCTAATAGCCGAAGTATCGGCAAATGACGGTGCGGCCAGGAGATCCAACTGGCAAATCAACCTTGGGGGAAACCTGATCACCATGATCGGCCCCCCCAATAACCTATGACGAAGCCCTGGCCGCCGCTCGCTGGCGCTGGCCTGACGCCGACATTCTGGAGACGCCATGAACACCACCAATAAGCAGGCGCTAGCTCGCACCATCGGGGCACGCCTTCGGGCCGCACGAATAGCGGCCCAAATGCCAGCGTCATCGGTCGCAGAGCAACTCGGCTATCGAGGCCAAACTCAAGTCTCCCTAGCGGAAAAAGGCGAGCGCATTCCGCCGATACCAGTGCTCATGAGTTATGCCAAGCTTTACGTGGTGCCGTTAGACTTCCTTTGCGGACTGATCGACGACCCTATTGCTGACGCAACCGAAACGAACCAAGGAGTCATTGCCAATGCCATATCTGAGGCCATGCGCGAACAATTCACTCGCCTGGTAAACAGTGTATCGGTGCAAGCCAGCGTCACCATCGCCGGTTACAACCACGATCGTCGGGATCTGCAAGCCACTTGCAATATCGCCCAGCAAGCGAAAGCAGCCCTTGAGCGGGTAAGGGAGCTGAATCCAGAGTTTGATGAAGACTGGCGTGGCACGGCGCGACTGGTGATGCACCTTGACGATCTGGGACTGATCGGCAACCAAGCCGCACAGCGCCTGAATCACGAAAAGCGCATGCGCGAACTCTCGGCTTGCAGCATCTCGTCTGGCGAGATGACCAACGCTGCCAAAAGCAAATTGGTGCGCTGTTCTGTAACAGCTAGCGGTTAAGAATTATTGAACCACAACAATTGCGAAAAGACAGTCATCGTGGGGGACTACCGCTGCAATAGAAACGCCCTCGTCTACCCTAGCGGGTCTCGGCGGCGCCCAGTGCGATGGCCGGCCGCCAAGCTGAATCAGCAGTGGGCGCTGGGCCTATTGCTGGATCAGTCCGCAGTCGGGCGCTGCATCCAGCACAGGAGCAATTATTAGCATCAGGTCACATCTGTTAACATCTGTTAACGTCTTGGCTGCCCGAACCTCGCCTCCGCACATCATTTTAGGAGGGATGATTGTTAGTATCTGTTAGGGTTTTTTGCGCAATAACTGACGTTGCTACTAGGAATGACTAGGGTACTAGCGCATACATCGCCAGCAAAAAATCACGCTCATCCGAAGAAAACCTAGAGCTCAACATGGCTATTTGGCAATGTCGCTCCCAGGGTCAAGTGCGCCGCGAGCTGCTTGATTAACCAGCTGCCCACGGATGGCCATCATTCTTCAGTAAAGTAATCACTGTCGAGCTGCTTCACCTCGTACACCTGCTTAACACTCACGCCCAGGTTGTTCTCGACCATCAGCCGGGCGAGTTCAACGCCGTCGATCAGCACCACTTTAATATCCAACCCCAGCGCCGCCTCAAGCGCCCCGGCGGAGAAATCTGAGGTGGTGATAAACACGCCTTTGCGTGCCCTCTGGCGAGTCAGCGCACCAATGAACTTGTCGATCTCCGGACGGTGTACCGTGTTGCTCCAGCGCTTGGCTTGCAGGTAGATCACATCCAGGCCGAGCTTGTCTTCCTTGATGATGCCGTCGATGCCGTCATCGTTGGTCGCCTGGGTCGCCTTGCCGGCTTCCTTGCGCGAACCACCGTAGCCCATGGCGATCATCAGATCGACCACCAGTTGCTCAAAGAAGCTCGGTGACGCCGCCCGCACCTGCGCCAGCAGCTCATCGGCCAGCGACTGCACCATAGCCTGATGCGCCTCGGCCAGTTGCTCATCCGGTGTCGTTTCGGAGTTATCAATTTCCACCATTGCCGGCGTATCCACTACTTGCGGCTTGGCCGTATGGAAGTCAGCGAACTCGGGGAACTGCTTCAACCAACTCACGGTGATTCGCTCGGGACCACTGACCAATGCATCACGGCCGCGCGCAGTGATCTGCACCATGCCCTTGGCCGGAATGGTCAGCAGCCCGGCCTTGTTCAGATAAGTCCGAGCCCAGCCCACCCGATTATTTATCACCGTCTGGTGGCCCGAAGGCAGGCGCTCTTTGCGCTCGTCTTCATTCAATTGAAATTGATCTGCAACACGTTCGCGCAGCTCATTGAGTGCCAGCGGCACACCGTCCTGCACAGTTGCCAGCACCGGGCGCATCACGCTTTGGAAATCCGGAATTGCCATCATCACTCCTTAACCTGTTGGCCGCTTAGGCTCCGCGCAAACCGCTCTCATCGAGGCCAGCCGCCGACTTCAGCATCTTCAAAATCACCAGCGCAAACGCCCGGCTCTTGGTCTCGTTATCCAGCACTTCCAGCGACAGTTTCTCGTGGTCGGTCATGGCGTCCAGCACGGTGTCCAGCACCCGCTTGGGCAGAAGGCCGTGCATCACTTGTTCAACCGAGTGGCTGTTCAGCTGAGCCATCAAGTCATCCTGACGCAACAGGCGCTGAGTGATGCCGGTGGCAAAATGCAGCTGGTCATCATCTTGCGTTTCCGCGCCAAAGATATCGTTCAGCGCCTCGATGATCTCCGACAGGCGCTTCTTCTCCGGGTCGTGGGGCTTGCCGCTGCCGACATCGCTGCCTGGTTTGAGGGTGTATTCGCCCCCCTCTTCGCTGAGGCGCAGCTGGTGCTCGGCGCGTTTGCTCAGGCGGTAGTGGGTCAACTGCAACTCGCCCACATCAACCTCTGGCTCACCCAGGCGATCCACGCGCAGCAGCGGATGCAGATGCTTGGCATACACGCACAGCTGCTCCAGCTCACGGTCCTCATAGGGCACGATCTGCGAGAGGAACTCGTACAGGCGCACGAAGCTCTGCAGGTTCTTCTTGAACAGGTCCAACTGATCAACCTGCTCGCCGGCTTCCTTCAGCGCGTGCTCGGCCTTTTTCAGGCCGGCGCTGTCGCCATTGGCCTCGGCTGTGCGCTTGAAATCCAGCGCCTGCAGCCGCGACTCCTGGCTAAAGGCATAACGCTTGGCAAAGCGCTCCTTGGCTGGCGCGCAGTAGTAACTCAGCTTGCTGGCCGCTGCCTTGGGGTCGAAGAAGGCCGTGGCAAACGCCTCAACCTCCGCCCAGTGATAGATCCCCTCGGCATCCAGCTTCTTCTGCAGGTCATAGATGATCTGCGGGTCGGTCACGTCGGTCAGCTCGGCCTTGGTGTAGTAAGGCAAGAAGGCGTCGAGGATGTCCTGCGGTTCGTTAAAGAAGTCGAGGATGAAGGTTTCCTTGGCCGGGAAGGTGCGGTTCAAGCGCGACAGGGTCTGCACGCAATCCACGCCCTGCAGTTTTTTATCCACGTACATGGCGCACAGCTTGGGCTGATCGAAGCCGGTCTGGTACTTGTTGGCCGCGATCATCACGTTGAAATCCTGGGTATCGAAGGCATCGGCCAGGTCGCGGCCATTCAGGCCGGCGTTGAGCAGGCTGCTGCTTTCCGTCACTTCCTCGGGGATCACCTCATCCGGCAACACGCTGCCGGAGAACGCCACCAGCGGGTGCACATCGCCATAGCCCATCTGCTGCACATAGGCCTTGACCGCCAACTGGTAACGCACCGCCTCCTGGCGGCTGCTGGTCACCACCATGGCCTTGGCTTGGCCATTGAGCAGATGGCGGATATTGGCGCGGAAGTGCTCGACGATCACCTCAACCTTCTGGTTGATGTTGTACGGGTGCAGCCGCACCCAGCGCGCCAGTTTCATGCGCGCCTTCTTCGAGTCCACTTCGTCGTCATCGCCATCCGGGTGGGCGATCTTCCAGGCGGTGCTGTAGGTGGTGTAGTTGCGCAGCACATCGAGGATAAAACCCTCCTCGATAGCCTGGCGCATGGAGTACAGGTGAAACGCCTCCGGCTTATTGCTGGAGCTGGCCGGCAGCAAGGCATCCACCGGACGACCGAACAACTCCAGGGTCTTGGCCTTGGGCGTGGCGGTAAAGGCGTAGTAGCTGATGCGCTCGTTCGGCTGGCGCGCTTGCACGGCGGCATCCAGCAGTTCTTCGGCGCTGATTTCTTCGCCTTCCGGTGCATCGCTACCAAGAATGGATTTCAGCTTGCTGGCTGAAGAGCCGGTTTGCGAGGAATGCGCCTCGTCGGCGATCACCGCATAGCGCCCCGACGCTAGCTTGGGGTACTTGTCCAGGGCATCGAACAACGCCGGGAAGGTCTGGATGGTGACGATGATGATCCGCGTCTGCTCGGACAGCGCCTCGGCCAACTGTTCGGACTTGCTCTGGTTGCCAATATCGCGGGTGATCGGTTTGACCACGCCTTGGGCATGCTCGAACTGGTAAATGGTGTTCTGCAACTGGCTGTCGAGCACGGTGCGGTCGGTGACCACGATCACCGAGCTGAACAGCCGCTGGCCGGCCTCGTCATACAGCGAGGCCAGCTGGTGCGCCGCCCAGGCAATCGAGTTGGACTTGCCCGAGCCGGCGCTGTGCTGGATCAGGTAGCGCTTGCCCGGCCCTTCGGCGCGGGTGGTGTTGATCAGCCGATTGACCACATCCCACTGGTGATAACGCGGGAAGACCATGGTCTCTTTGGTGGTCGGCTGGCCGTCGAAGCCTTCGCTGGTTTTCTTCTCCAGGTGCAGGAAGCGCCCCAGCACCTTGAGCCAGGCATCGGGCTGAAACAACCGCTGCCACAGGTAACTGGTGGCGTACTGGCTATCGTCCGCCGGCAGCGGGTTACCGGCACCGCCTTCTTCGCTGCCGAGGTTAAACGGCAGGAAGAAGGTGTCCTTGCCCGCGAGCTTGGTGGTCATCGCCACTTCATGCTGGCTCACGGCAAAGTGCACCAGCGCGCCGCGCTTGAAGCTCAGCAGCGGCTCGGGCTTACGCGTCAGCGAGTCTTTCACCGGGCGGTCGTAGCGGTACTGGCGCTTGGCGTTTTCCACCGACTGCTTGAACTCGCTTTTCAGCTCCAGCGTGGCGGTGGGGATGCCGTTGACGAACAGCACCAGATCCAGGCGCGGGTTATAGCTCTGCCCGCTGCTGCCTGCCTCGCGCGCATGCGGCGAATAAGACACCTCCGGTACTACACGCAGGCGGTTGCACTGATACCGCTTGAGGGTATCCGGGTTCATGCCGTGGTCGGGCTGGAAGCTGCACAGCTCCACCTTCACCGCCGGCAGTTTGAAGCCATGGCGCAGCACATCCAGAGAGCCGCTCTGCTCCAGTTCCCGCACCAGCTTCTGCACCAGCACGTCTTCCGGCGCGCTGGGGTTGGCCTTGCTGAATTTGTCCCAGCGCTCCGGCCAGGCGTCCTTGAAGTAGCCGAGAAAGTCCTCGGTATACAACGCCGTGCGCCGGTCATAGCCGCTGGCCGTGCCGACCAGCCAGCCTTGAGCGGCCAGAGCGTTGATAATGTCCTGCTGAAATTGCGCTTCCTTGCTGTCCGCCATTACACGACCTCTTGTGCTAATTCTTGGGCTTGAGCGCTGGCCGGTGGCTGCCAGTCGCGCACATCGATCTTGCCGGTGACGGCGGCGGAGATTAGGGCAGAGCGGCGTTCTTTGAGAAAATTGATCAAAACCTCAGCCTCGGAGGTCGTATTAGAAATTTTCGCGACTTCCTTAGAAATATACTCGGCGATCTGTAGCTGTTCTTTTAAAGGAGGAAAGGTAAATCGGTACTGCCGTAACTGCTCTGCCGTCAGGTGATCAATCGTTGTTTGATTACCGCCTGCTACAAAAACCCCACGCTGAGTAGCCATCTCCATCACGTAAAGAAAAAACTCAGCAGTATCAGTTTTTACATCACGAGCACGTAGCCGATGAAGAGCTTTCTGGTAATAACATTCGTCCAACTCGCCTCGCCATATTGCCGAGCGACCAACATAGCTTCCGCCCTCATTAACCAAAAGATCGCCACTTTTTAGCCGATAGGAACGCTGAGCCTCTGGAGGAAAGTCCATCAAAGGCAAATCAAGCGTATTAATTGAGTTCCATTGAACATCGAAAACTCGAAGATAAGGCTTCAAGTGCTCGCCCTGGGCGCGCTGTTCGTTCAGCATTCGCCCTAATTGAATCTCGTAGCGATAGCTGGTTGGAGCCACACTCCAATGCGCAGGCACCTCGCCCAACCACTCCACGCCGGAGTCTTTCATCGGCACCGTGGGGTCGAGGCCTTTGGTGACAGCGTGGGAGATCACGGCCTGGCGCTTTTCTTTGAGCAATTCAATTAGACGCTGCTGCTGTTCTATCAGAGCGTCGATGCGGGCGGTTTCGTGGTCGAGGAAGCGGGCGATTTGCGTTTGTTCATTCCCCGCAGGCAGTGGAGTTTTTAAGGAGATCAAGTCCGACGCATTGATCGCTGGATAACTGACACCTACTGAGCGAGCAATAACCTCTGATATCCACCACTCGGCCCTGAGCAGGTATCCAAGATAAGCACCACCCATAACTCCAGCGCGAGGTCGTACAACGGCAAATCCAGTCGATGCAATTAAATTTTTGACAGGGCTGACAACCGGCGCAATAGCTCGCAGATATGTTCTGACTGTCGACACCAACACGTCGCCATTTTGAATCAGTCGTCTTGCACGGGATGGAGCATCCGAGAATCTGTATGTACTACTCCCAGTAATCCCGGAGACCTCGTCAACGTCCGATATCTCAACATATTCAATTTCGTAGTCATCGTCGGTTGAATCAGAGAGAGTCGAGTCGTTGCATGAAGTGCTAAATTTCAGCGGTTTTATAGCCCAATGCGCAGGGACTTCGCCAAGCCAATCCACGCCCGAATCCTTGTACGCCGGATACGCTGAAAAACTCATGCCGACAACCTCTCGATCATCTGCTTGATGCGGTCGGTGCAGACTTTCAAATCGTGGTCGATTTCGGCCAGTGGCCGTGGTGGCTGGAACACATAGAAATGGCGGTTGAACGGAATCTCGAAACCGACCACGCCGACTTCGCCATCCTGGTCATCAGTCTTGCTGGTGTCGATCCAGGCGTCCGGCACATGAGGTTTTACTTCGCGCTCGAAGTAGTCATACACCGACTCGCCCAGCGGCACGTTCTCGTTATCGCGCAGGCCGCTGTCCGCTTCCGGCTGGCCCTTGGTCTTGCAGATATCCGCTTCGGGGTCGCGCTCGCTCAGGGCATTGAGCAACGCTTTCAGTTCCGGCTTGCTGAGGGGCACATCGTGATCGCTGAGCGCCTTTTCCAGCAGTTTGCTGAACTGCTCTCGATTGCGATGCAGCACACTGGCATCCATCGATTGCAGGGCGCTAAACAGATGGTGCCGCCCGGTGTTGCCTAATTTCTGTATAGCTTTCTCTTCCAGCACTTTTTCAAGACGCTCGACACTGATCTGGAAGTTCAGGCGCAACGGGCGTTCGATGGTGATGCGCCGGTAGCCGAAGGCTTCGATGGGGAAGATCTTGCTCTGCGCAGTTTGCTCGAAGCTGCCATACAAACGCACCAGCTCGCTGATTTGCTCGTCGGTAATAAACTGGCGCTTGCTACCCAGCGACTTGCGCATTTTGCTGTAGTGTTGGCTGCCGTCGATCAACTGCACCTTGCCCTTGCGCACGGTGACCTTGTGGTTGGAGAGAATCCACACATAGGTGGCGATGCCGGTGTTGTAGAACATATCATTGGGTAGCGCGACGATGGCCTCGACCAGATCGTTCTGCAGCAGGTAGCGACGAATCTCCGACTCACCCGAACCGGCGCCACCGGTAAACAGCGGCGAGCCGTTGAGGATGATGCCGATGCGCGAACCACCGTCGCGCGGGTCACGCATCTTGCTGACTAGGTGCAAGAGGAACAGCAGCGAACCGTCAGAAACCCGTGGCAGACCGGGGCCGAAGCGGCCGTCGAAGCCCTTGTGGCTGTGCTCGTCGGTGATCTGCTTCTGGACCTTCTTCCACTCCACACCAAACGGCGGGTTGCTGAGCATGAAGTCGAAGCGCTTGCTGGCCAGTTGGTCGTCCGACAGGGTGTTGCCGAGCTTGATGCTGGCCACGTCCTGGCCCTTGATCAGCATGTCCGCCTTGCAGATGGCATAGGACTCGGGGTTGAGCTCCTGGCCGTGCAGGGAGACCGAGACCTTGTCGCTGATCGACTGGATATACTCGTCACCCTCGGACAGAAAGCCGCCGGTGCCCGCTGTCGGGTCGTAAATGGTAACGATGCTGTTGGGCTGTAGCTTGCCATCCTGCCCGGTGATCACCAGCGAGGTGGTCAGGTGCACGATATCGCGCGGGGTGAAGTGCTCCCCGGCGGTTTCGTTGGAGCTTTCCGCGAACTTGCGGATCAGCTCCTCGAAGATGATGCCCATGCCGAAGTTGCTGATGCGCTCGGGGCTGAGGTCGGTGGCGGCGAAGCGCTGCACCAGTTGGTACAGCAGGTTGGCGTTGGCCAGCTGCTGGACGAAGTTCTCGAACTCGAAGTGCTCGAAAATCTCGCGGGCGTCCTTGCTGAAGGCCTGCACATAGCTCATCAGGTCGGCAGCGGTCTGGGTGTCGGACAGGGTGCCAAGGGTCAGCGGCGAGGCGTTGAAGAACTGTTGGCCAGCGGCACGCAGCAGGAACATCTCGCGCACGGTGTCCGGGCGGCCTTCCTGGGCGAAGGTTTGCTTGACCACTTCCTCCTTGGTCGGCGCCAACACGCACTCCATACGCCGCAGCAGGGTGAACGGCAGGATGATGCGGCCATACAGGGATTGCTTGAAGTCACCGCGCAGCAGATCGGCAATGGACCACAGAAAGGCGGCCGTCTGGGAATGGTTTTCCGTGTTCACGCAACAACTCCTGGGTGAGCTAGCAAAACCGCGAGTTTAACTCGCTGAGAGTCACAGGTTCAGACCAATGTAGATGTATATCCCCATACGCAACCACGACCGCCGAAATTGCCGCCACATGGATGACCGCCGGTACGCGGTACGCAACTCGGTACGCACGGAATCAGCTGGTTAGCGCACCGGGGGTTAGTGAACAGGTTAGCGTGGAATCGGCGGGTTACCAAGCGGCGGTTAACAGGCCGGTTAACAGAGAATCGGCACGTTCTTAGGGCGAGGTTACGAACCAAGGTTACGGGACTGGTTACATCCACCTCGCCAAATAAGACGCCAGTTCAGATGCTCCGCGACGATGGAGTATCTAGTCAGGTATCCAAGCTGGTATCCATGGAAATGCGGGTTATCGGCACTGACACTGGGAGCGGAAATCAGACCAGTTGAGCCACCTCCAGCGCCCCCTCGCGATTAGCTCGCTGCTCTCTCGATAAATGCTTTCTTTTTGGCATGAGCCCCTTCCGAGGCAAAGCGACGCCAGAAACTTTGCGGGGTGCCTTTGCCAAGCTGCCCTAGTCGATGAAGTGTGCTGAGGCTCTCCAACGCCTTATCCTTTGTGAATGTTGAACCAAGCGCTTCTAGAGCTAGTCGTGCGTTGCGTCGATAACCGTAATTCAATTTGTGCCCAGCTTCGGTTAGGCGATACATAGACATGGTGTGAACTCCTACGCATATGAACTAACCATGATAGACATGAATGCAACGCCTTTGCATTGCCCGGCAGAGCTTGGAAAGAACTTGGGAAAACTTGTGTTTCGTCCTGAGGCTTGATGAACGTGTTCCTGTTTTCAATTGTTATGGTTCGCACCGAGGTTCGCACGTCTGGTTCGCACCCTCTTACGCGAGGCCGGTGCGAACCTGGTTACCAGTTACCAGCAAGGTTTCCACGATTGGCTTCCGTTCTGGAGTGGTAGCCAAGGCATGGTTTCAGTCGTAGCCTGCCACTTTCCACTGGGTGCCAAACGCTATGTTTCCACGGTATTGCAGTGTTTTTCACTGGCAACCACAACCAAATACCGAGGGGTTTTCTGGTCGAACGCCAGTTTGCGAAATTAACTCCATGAATGACGCAAAAATACGACAAATAGAGGTCGAATGGCCCCATTGCGGAAACACCCCATGAATGAGGCCAAGCTTTTAAGTGATGGCCAGCTGCTTGCAGTTGATGCTTGAGGCAGAAGACATATTTGAGTGGTTTCACTGTGAGGCCTACACTGCCGCAAATCTCTGGACAATGGATGCCAAACTTGCGAGTAACTCTAATATTAATTACGGGGCTTAGCCTTGTGCTCGGGGGCTGCGGATCTACAGCCGTTGCGCCTCAATTGCTAGTTAAGCCGGGTGTGGTGACAGTAATGGGCGGGAGTGGGTACCCAGTTCTATCTTCCATCACTGTCATTCGCAGCAATCCTTCAGGCATTGATAACGCTGCGCTATGCGCTCGGCGAGGAGTTGATGGCATTGAAGCCAATCCGGTACGTGACGGCATTGAGGTCCAAGCGTCAGGATCTGCCGCATTTCTTCCACCGCCACCATCTATCAGCAAGACGTTCCGATACACGCTGACGGTGCGAACTGGCAACACTTCAACCTACGTTTTTAACCGGATTAGGTATGTTGCTGCTGGACCTATTGGAGCCATTGAAGGCGTGGGTGCTGAAGACGCTTACCGTGAAATGGAGGCGGTAGCTGATCGGGTCAATTCATGCATTCTCAGCCAAAGCTGATCTGTGGAAACTGGCTGGGTTATCGCTGGGTTTATTTCCGCCAGTCCGGTCATACGATCCGTCTGGGACAGACCGAACTGTCTCAGTGAGATCAAAACGTCTCACTCGGCAATGACCGAGTCAAAACCGCGAATCACTGGTCACAAAACCATCAAAAGCCCATTTGCGAAATCAACCCCATGAATTGAGCCGCGTCAATGGCCGGAGACTCCCCCAAGCAGCGTCAGCAGTGTCCAGCACGTTGCCGACCTAAGTCACCTGGCCTATCATTTGATCGAGGTTGTGCAAGTCGCGCCCCAGCGACGCCTCGCTGGACAGCAGGACGGATTGGCCATTTTCTGTGGATACGACGGAATCTAACGCCCCGCTACTCCCACCCGTGACTTGCACGGCCTCCCTTTTTTATCGATGAACTGGTCACGGCCAAACTTACCATCGACCATTTTACTCACAAGCTCACAAGCTCACTAGACCATGACTGCCTCCCCAGTGCTGAGTGCTCTCATCTGCAGCGTGCGGGTGGAGCAAAAACCGGCGCAAGTCACCCCAAGCGCAGCTTGTGTATCCAAGAGTTTCAAAATGGGCACCAGGCATTGCTGGCTTAAAGAGGACGTTCAGGAATTCCTGCGTGCCTGTCGGGATGGCGAGAACAAGACTCAGAAGGTAGGTAGGAAGCGAAAAACACCACCAACCCAATCCTCAGAGATATGGCATAAAAAAACCCCGAAATTCGGGGCTTTTTTATTTGAAATTTTTACTGAACAGCGCGGATATCCGGAACCGGCATGCCATGCTTTTTGGATTCGGCGCGCAGGCGCTCATCATTTCGAATGTATGCAGCTAGCCTTTGGTTCAGCTCGCTGTCCGATTGAGAACGCTTGATCTTGCTCAGATCGAGACTGCTCATCGCTACGGTCGTCATGGCATTTCCCTTTGGATATTCAGGATACAGTCCTGATTTTGATAATAGGCCTGCCTCATATAGCTAAGACGGTGCCTGTAGTTCGCTCCCTCGTGCGGTAGGTACTCCGCTTCTGGAGAGTAGCCCATGCCTTGCAGAAGCTCTTCAAAAATTTGATCAAAAAACGACTGGCTTTCCGCCAACTGCGTGTGTAACGGATGGCCATCGTCCAGATCATCTCGAAAGACGTGATGATCCGGGGAATCCGGTGAGTGCTGTCTTGGCCTGTGATACATGACGACAGAAGGCTCAATCGGATACAGGGATTTGACATTGCTTTGGTCACGAACCGCGAACCAAAGCCAGATGAATGCTGCGGCACTCATGATATGTCGATCCATATGTATTTCGATCGACCCAGCACCAGTTTCATTTATAGCTCGAATCAGGGCAAAAGCTGCTGCAACACTACCGCCTTTATTGTCCCGCAGAATGATTCTTATCAGATCCTGTGAATTTGCGCGAGCTAGCTAGCGCGTCAATTATCGGACCTACAGTATCCGCAGAAATTTCCTTAATAACGTCGAAATCCATAACCTAAACTCACCCACGGATTCGTTCGCCTAGATTTCATGGCGAAAAAGTCGTCGGATTCTATAGATCAAAAGCACACGAGGAAAGTGAAAGCACATCGTTATGCCATCATATTTCCTATCGACCGACGAAATGCTTCCTTATAACCAAACCCTCCCATAACGTTGGGACGCTGCTCAGGAAAGTGATTGGGTCAAGTAGGCAGTGCTGACCAGATTGGAAAAATGCGGTATTTGACTATCAGGAAGTTTTCCATCGACTCGGCACAGAGGCTGCCATCCAGGCAAAGATACAAGACGGAACCTGGTTGAAGGATCTAGTCTGGCGAAATGCCCCTGATGGGCGAGTGCTGATCGATGTAGAGGCTACGAAGCCTGGGTGGAGATGGGCAAACCATCAACGGCTAATCGAGCAGATAGTTTCCGGGTAGGGCAGAACCCCGTGCCGCTGATGAGTAAAGGGCCAAAACTCGGAAGTCCAGAGCTGCTAGTGTGATGCCATTCGTCTGAGCGACCCAGCTCCCCAATAGTTACTTTCGAGCGCATTCCGTGGAAATGAAAAACGACAAATATCCACCCAGCAGCGAGCACCGTGTATCCCCCGGTGTATCCCCAACAAATAACTAAAGCAAAAAACCCTTTAAATACAGCATCTTATCTACCAAGTTCAAACGGCCCCGGCCCACCAATTCATCATCTAAAGACGTCCACGGACGTCTTTTTTTGTGCCTGAAATCCACTGAGCTCAAGCATTACAGCACTTGCGACACCCACCCAATACCCACTCCGCAAGCTGCAGCGTTCAATTTCCCACAGATCATTCGATCCATACGGGTACCGGTGAACACAGCTACGCCTTTCCCCCGTTAACCCTCCACAACAACTCCACAAACCCGTAGATCTTTTACGCCTATCAGACGGTGCCATACCCGTCCCAAAGCAACGTTCTCTCTGAACTGGCTCTTTGGCCCATACAAAACGGTGCCAGCCCCCCAAATCACCTTCGATTGGACCCGTGAATATGATTTCGTATGAAGCACCAACGGTGACGTGGTCCCGGCGTTGTGGCTCGAAGCCTCGGAAGACATCCCCGGCGACCTGACGGATAAGAACGTCAGTCAATATGCCGTCGTTTTGTACCCCCGAGTAAATAGAAAGCGACCGGTTCGCTCATCATCCATACCGTACCGGACAAACGCCTTGCAGTTGGTATGAGAGTGAGGGCTGCGCGGCCTTCTTAATGGATCCCGGTCTAAATCTCACCCGTCAGTTACCTCCCGCTCCGACTTACTGCATCGCAGCCGTTTCGGAAATAGGCGGACGAACCATCCGTGACGTCACTTCCGTCAACCGAGCCAACAAGTGATGCCCCCTGACAATATTTACGCGCTGCCTATGCACTGGGGCTGAGTCACCACCGGGTGACTGTCTAAGAGAAGAAAGGGCTGGCCGGTAGACCTTTCCACGCAATGGAGGTGTTGGAAAATACGCCTTGTGGCCGCTGTGCATGGGGCATTTTCGGATTCGCCGGACTCGTTGATTATTGGTCTGGCAACCCGCGTACGGTCGCCACTCCTTTCGTTTAGGAGCGTTGCATGGCGACTCCATCAATCAAGGAGGGTGCGCCATGAAAAAATCCCCCTACCCAATTAAGCCCCCCTTCACCACCCTCCCCTCACTAAACACCATGACCACCAGCCAGCCCTTCGAACTCGACAGTACTCACCGCCACACGCCGCTAGCCGAAAGCTGGACGTGGAACGCATAAGGCGCCGTAACTTTGCCGCATCCTGGCTTCCAATCTTAATCATTCTCAACACTTAAACTAGCAAGTTAGCCAACTAACTAATTTCAAACATCCACTTGAATAGCTTATCATCCGCCTGGCTATCGCTTTAACGATTAACCTAAAAAGTATTTCGCTTTCACATATATTTTACATTCCCCTACATATGATAATGTCATTACGACATCAACGCTGTTCCAACCAGAATCAAAGGGGTGTGTATGGCAGGTGTAATGGCATCCGTTAACAGCCGTACACAACTGGTCGGTCAGAACAGACTGGAATTATTGCTATTCCGCTTTAACGACCAACAGCTGTATGGCATTAACGTCTTTAAAGTCAGAGAAGTTATTCGCTGCCCCAAGCTATCTCTACTACCAAAGTCTAATAACAACATTTGTGGCGTTGCGAATATCCGTGGTGCTTGCATCCCCATTCTTGACCTTGCAATGGCTACCGGGCTGCCCGGTATCACAGATAAAGAAAGCGCCTTTATCATACTTACGGAGTACAACAACCGAGTTCAAGGTTTCTTGGTATATGCAGTTGAACACATCGTTAACTTGAACTGGGAAGACATTCATCCGCCTCCCAAGGGCAGCGGTGACAACAATTACCTGACGGCGGTTACCCGTACCGATGATCGTCTGGTTGAAATCATCGATGTAGAAAAGGTGCTGACGGAAATCTCGCCCTCGTCCGAGGAAATTTCCATCGGCGTGGTGGATGACGCGGTCAATCAACAGGCTCGACACCTGCGAGTGCTGACCGTGGATGACTCGATGGTTGCGCGTAAACAGGTGACCCGCTGCCTGGAGACAGTGGGTGTTGAGGTCGTCGCCTTGAACGATGGTCGCCAGGCGCTGGATTACCTTCGGGCCATGCTTGACGAGGGGCGCAACCCGGATGAGGAGTTTCTGATGATGATTTCAGATATCGAAATGCCGGAAATGGACGGTTATACGCTGACAGCCGAAATCCGCAGCGACCCACGCATGGCCAAGTTGCATATCGTGCTGCACACGTCCCTATCGGGCGGTTTCAACCAGGCCATGGTCAAGAAAGTCGGGGCCGATGACTTCCTCGCGAAGTTTCGCCCGGATGACCTGGCAGGTCGTGTAGTCGCACGTATCAAGGCCGTGAGCCCTACCTGAAAGGCAAAACGACACTGCTCAAGCCAAGGAGGCTGATGAACAACGTATAAAAAGACCATCAACAGAGGGCATACCATGTTGAAGTGCAATGAACTCGATCTTCAGGCGCCTGATGGCGAGGCAAAGCCATTCTGGCGGGGCGGTGAGCCGTCGCAGGCACCGTGCGCCTTGGGCTGCGGCGCTCAACCGGCCGCTACGGCCCAAGCGGCTGCGCCAGCCGTCCCAGCCATCCCCACATCCATGCAAAACGAATTAGTCGCCGCACAGGAAATCTGTAGTCGCGCTAAAACCGCCGTTGTCGAGATGTTCGGCCATGCCCGCATGGGCCGGGCCCTGGAGCTTGAGCACATCAGTGCATTGGTGGACGACATTTCGAGCTCTATCGCCCGCCACCCTAATGCCTTTATCAGCCTGGCACGCCTGAAAAGCATCGACGACTACACCTACATGCATTCAGTCGCCGTGTGTGCGTTGATGATTGCCCTCGGCAATCAATTGGGCCTCTCTACCGCACTGATTCGTCGCGTCGGTATGGCCGGGCTGTTGCACGACATCGGCAAAATGGCCATACCGGGCGCCATTCTCAACAAGCCTGGCCGGTTGAGCACTGACGAATTGCAGTTGGTGCGTACCCATCCACTGGAAGGGGAAAAAACCCTGCAAGCGACCTCGCAGATGTGCGAAATGGTCGTGGATGTATGCCTGCATCACCACGAAAAAGTCGACGGCACCGGCTACCCCCATCAGTTGGTAGGGGACCAGATCAGTCTGGTGGCTCGGATGGCTGCGGTGTGCGATGTCTACGACGCAATCACCTCGGACCGCTCCTACAACCAGGGCTGGGACCCCGCCGTCGCCATCCAGCAAATGTCCACATGGGAAGGGCATTTTGATGACGAGGTATTCCGCGCGTTTTTAAAGTCCGTGGGTATTTACCCGGTCGGTTCTATCGTTCAATTGAAAAGTGGCAGTATCGGTGTAGTGATAGAACAACATCCCGAGTCGTTACTGACACCAAAAATCAAAGTGTTCTTTCTGCCCGTTCTAAATATTTATGTAACGCCGAAAATAATAGACCTGAGTGATCCCGAACAACCCGACCGAATTGTCGCGCGGGTACCGCCCCAGCGTTACGGTTTTAAAAACACCGAACGTTTATGGCTCGACGAAGAGATGCCCAAAGAGCATTAAGTAACTCCAAGCGCTGTACAGCATGTCCATGCCTAAGCAGCCAATGATAAAACACCGTGCCTTGTGCAAAAGAAGTACCGAAATGTCGACATTCGATGATGTTGACGACTATTAGCATGGGCAGGAAATATCATGAAATTCAACTCATTGCAGACTCGAATTTGCTTCACTGCCGGACTCTGCCTGTTTATCTCGTGTGCGAGCCTGGTCTCATATGGCCTTTATTCTTCAAGCGCCAATCAAGCGTATGTCGGCACTGAAGTTTCAACCCTGATTGAAAGCGCCACTATCCGCGAAGTGCAAAACCTGGCTGAGTCGCGTGCCAATGCCATCCAGGCAAAACTGCAGAACGCCTTAGATTCGGCACGCACAATGGCCAATACGCTGGGAGCGAGTAAAAGTGCGCAGAGCCCACTGACCCTCAGCCGTGAGCAGATCAATACGATGCTGCTCAGCGTGCTCAAGGACAACCCCGACTTCAACGGCACGTATTCATGCTGGGAACCGGATGCGCTGGACGGCCAGGACCAAGCCTTTCGTATCAATGAGGGCGGTAACAACCCGTTGACCGGTCGCTTCACCCCCTACTGGACACGCAGTTCAGATGGCCATATCGCCGTGCAACCGCTGGTTGAGTACGACTCCGATGCCCGCCACCCCAATGGCGTGTTGAAGGGCGGCTGGTACTCAGGCCCACGGGACACCCAGAAAGAAAGCGTGCTGGACCCACTTCCCTACGTGGTGCAAGGCAAAAATGTGTGGCTGACCACGCTATCGGTACCTATCACTGCCAATGGCAAGTTCTACGGCGTGGTCGGGGCTGACTTCGATATCTCATTTATCCAGAAACTCAGCGAGCAAATGTCCGCAGACCTGTATGGCGGCAAAGGCTCCGTGTCGATCCTGAGCAATCAAGGGCTCGTGGTGGCTGACAGTAAACGCCCGGAATTCATTGGCCAGTCACTGAAAGGCTTGTTGCCAGGCACTTGGGAAAAGGTGTTGGCGAATGTGCAAAAAGGCCAGGGAGACAGCCGGCTCAATCAGGACTCCCAGGAAATCGAAGTACAGATGCCGATCAATCTGGGGCGCACCGGCAAGCCGTGGGCGATTTTGATCCATCTGCCCAAGGCGGTGGTCATGAGCCAGGCCTTGGCCCTGGAGCAGGAACTGCAGTCACGCGGCGTCAAGAGCAGCATCTGGCAGGTCTCGGTCGGCGTAGGTGTCTCCTTGCTGGCATTGCTGGCGCTGTGGTTTGCCACAGCGAAAATCGTCGGCCCGATTCGTGAAGCTGCCGCTCTGGCCGCGAATATCAGCCTGGGTGATTTCTCTCGCCGGCTGGTGCAGAAATCTGATGACGAAGTCGGCCAATTGTCCTTTGCCTTGAACGATATGTCGGAAAGCCTGCAACGCCAGGTGCGTGTGGCCGAGCGTATTTCCGAAGGGGACCTGGATTTGGAAGTGCGCCTGTCCTCCCCCAACGACACCCTCGGCAAATCGTTGGAAAAAATGGTCGGTAACCTGAACACCCTCATTTCCCAAGTGCAGGCCAGCGCCACGCAAATCACCGGCAGTTCCGCGCAGGTCACCGAGTTGAGCCAGTCGCTTTCCGACGGCGCGTCCAATTCTGCATCGTCCATCACCGAAATCAGTGCCGTGATGACCCAGATGGCAGCGCAGACTACCGACAACGCCGCCAATGCGAAGAAGGCAGACGAGCAATCCCAAGCCTCGCGCGCCGACGCCGGGGAAAGTGACAAACTGATGAGTGAATTGATCGCGGCCATGGCGGAAATCGACAATTCGGGCAAAGACATCACCGCGATTATCACCACCATCGACAACATCGCCGCTCAAACCAACCTGCTGGCGTTGAACGCAGCTATCGAGGCCGCACGCGCCGGCGAACTGGGGCGTGGTTTTGCGGTGGTCGCCGACGAAGTCAGGAGCCTCGCCGCCCGCAGCGCCGAAGCCGCCCAGCAAACCGCCGCGCTGATTGCCGACTCCTCGACCAAAACGCAACGCGGCATGATCATCGCCGGCCGCACCGCCGACTCGTTGAGAAATATCGTCACTGGCACCAGCACGGTTTCCAGCCTGGTGTCGTTGATCTACCAAGCCTCCAGCGAACAGGCTTCCGGCCTGCAACAGGCGAGCATCGGCCTGGAGCAGATCGACGAAGTCACCCAGCAGAACCAGGCAAACTCCCAGCAATGTGCAGTGGCGGCCAAGAACCTGTCGGAACGGGCCAACTCCATGCAACAGGGCCTGAGTCGCTTCAAAGTCAAAGCCTCGTAATGCCTCACGCGAAGCCAGGGGGTCGTCAACCTCCTGGCCCAGCGACATAACCCACGCCCATTCATGAAATATTAAGAATCACCTCCCTATACTCATCGATTGTGAGCCTTTCCCTCAAACGATCCCCCTTCTCTCGGTAGCCAGACTCCATGACGCGTCCCGCTCCTCTGCTGCTCCTGCTTGCAGGTCTGCTGTTCTTCTTGGCCCTGGGTAACCATGAACTGCAAGGCTCCACCGAGGCCCGTGTCTCGGGCATTGCTATGGCCATGCACTTGGACAATGACTGGGTCGTACCGCAACTGTTTCGTGAGCCCTTCCTGGAAAAGCCGCCCCTGAGCCTGTGGCTGGACGCCGGAGCGATTCGCCTGTTTGGCGGCACACCTGGGGCGGTACGGCTGGCTTCGGCATTTGCCGGTCTGTTCAGCGTGATGCTGCTCTATGGAATGCTGCGCAGGTTCGGACGCCCAAAGGCACTGGCGTTTTGCGCAGCGCTGATCCTCGCGACCATGGCTAGTTACTGGGGCAATGTGCGCGGCGTGGGTGAAGATTCACTGCTCAGCCTGGGCGTGACCACCGCGCTGCTGGCGTTCTACCAAGCCGTGCGACCCGGGCGTGAGGGTTCCAGTGCGTGGGCATGGATGCTGTTTACCGCCGGCATGGTGATCGCCACCCTGAGCAAAGGCGTGCTGGGCCTCGCGTTGCCGGGCATCGTGATCTTTGTGTACCTGACCAGCATCAGCCTGATGGACAAGCGCCTGCGTATCGGCGAGTGGCTCAAACCGGGCGTGTTCACCGTGCTGGCGTTGGTGCCGTTAATGATCTGGCTGGGCTTCCTGTTCCAGCGCGGCGGGATGCAGGCCGTGGGCGAAGTGTTGTGGACCAACAGCGTCGGGCGGTTCAGCGGGTCGTTCGTCGAGGCTGGGCATTACGAGCCGTTTTACTACTACTTCGCGAAGCTGCCGCAAGCGTTCCTGCCCTGGAATATCCTCGTGTACCTGGGCCTGTGGCACTTTCGAAAAAGCCTGGTGCGCGATCGCTACCGCCTGTTTTTCAGTGTCTGGCTGGTGGCGCAGTTCACTCTGCTGACTCTGGCGTCCAGCAAGCGCACCGTTTACCTGATGGCACTCACGCCAGCCGCCGCCGTGCTCGCAGCAGAATATGCAGGTGTGCTGTTGGAATGGCTCAAGGTGCGCAAGCCGGCGCTGTACCGCTACCACCGGGTTGTGATCATCGGCGTGTTCAGCCTGGCAATGGTCAGCTACCTGACGGCGGCGTTCTGGTTCGCACCCAAAGCAGACAAGCGCGAGTCTTTCGTACCCGTGATCAGTCAGGCCAGGGCGTTTCAAACTGAAGGTAAGAACGTGGTGATGTTCCAGCCCAATGAGCGCATCGCCGGGGCGAGCGTGTTCTATCTGCAGGCCTACTTGCCGATCCTGCAGACCGAAGCTGAATTACACAGTTTTCTCACGGCCAAGCCCGGCAACGTTGCATTGCTGGACAACACCCGCCAACTGAGCGGGAAGATCACCGTGATCAAGGAGATGAAGATCGGTCGCCAGCCTTACTACTTCATCGAGCAGTAAGGCCAGCGCACGCAGGGCATCAGTGCTTGGTGAGCTTGTCCAAGTAGCCCATGGCAAAGGCCGAGACCACGAAGGTCATGTGGATGATCACGTACCACATCAGGTGCTGGGGATCGACGTTCTTGGCGTCCATGAAGATGCGCAGCAGGTGGATCGAGGAAATCGCCACGATGGACGCCGCCACTTTCATCTTCAGCGACGAAGAGTCCATGGTGCCCAGCCAGTTGAGCTTTTCCTTGTTTTCATCGATATCCAGCTGCGACACGAAGTTCTCGTAGCCGGAAATCATCACCATCACCAGCAAGCCACCCACCAGCGCCATGTCGATCAACGACAGCAGCAGCAGGATCACTTCCGCTTCCAGCATTGTGAAAATGTTGGGAATCACGTGAATGATTTCCTGGAAGAATTTCAGCGCCAGGATCAATAAACCCAGGGATAACCCCAGGTAGATCGGCGCCAGCAGCCAGCGTGAAGCGTACATAGTGTTTTCGATAAAGCGTTCCATGGGGTCTCACACAGCTTGGCTAAAAATGGCGGCGAGTATACCAGCCGCTACAAGACACCTGTAAGCGCGAGAAAACTGACCCAGGCGGCATCTGTAAGAGAATTTTTCTGCTAGTGTCGAGCCCATCTCAACTCGGCTCGATGACGTCGGACAGGAAAAACTCAGATGATGGATGTGCGATCCCCTTTGGCCAGCATTGGCCTGTGCGCGGCATTGCTGCTGGCCAGCGGCTGCTCCCCCAGCGACGAGCAGAAGCAGACGAACCTCGAAGAGAAAACCGCCAAATTCGAACAGTCCCTCGACAGCATCCAAGACCCCAAACTGCGTGACGCCGTCGCCGACCTCGGCGGTTCGCTGCTATTGCTGGAACGGGCGCGGGTCAAACTGGCCACCAAGCCCATCGAGGCCGAGTACGGCGAAGACAACCTGGCCCTGCTCAAGCACTACCCCACGCCCCAGGCGCTGGTGGATACCTATATCAATGGCCTGTTCGTACTGCGCAAGACTTCACACTCCGACTACCTGACGGATTTGCAGCCGGTCTTCCCGTTCAGTTTCAACATGCCCGACCAATTCCCCTTCCCCCATGGCCTGGAATGGCAGTCGGTCACCTTGAGCAACAACAAAGTCATCCCCTTCCAGCCGGAATGGTCGGAGACAGACCCCGGCATTCAGTTAAGCCCCAGCAGCTCCAACCTGACCAATCCCGATGACCTGACGGTGACCTACCCCTTCATCGACGGCATCGAGACGGAAAACAAGAGCCAACCCCAGCCTGTCACCCTAAAAGGCGCGGTCGAAGTCATCGCGCCGGGCAAGGTGCTGACGTTCGACCTGTCGAAAAAGGACGTGGGTCACAAACGCACTGAGGGCAATATCACCCTCAATTTGCTGCTGCTGGAGAAGAACTACGCCGAAATCGAGCTGACCAACAGCGAGCCACTGGCGCCGCAAGTCGGCGACGAGTCGCCAAACCCTCTGCTGGTGCAGGCGCGCGACACTACCGGGCAATTCCTCACACGCTCAGGTTCGATCAACGAAAGTGCCGCGCAAGTGGCGTTCTACGAGAAACAGTTGGCCGAGATGCAAAAGCAGAAGGCCTGGTCGGAGGGGTTCGAAAAACAACTGACGGATGAACAGAAAGCTTTCGAGCATAAGCAGGGCAGTCATTACGCCAAGGTGTATTTCAACGGCCTGATCGATACCCTGCAGGTCAACGTGATGGACTTTTCCACGGCGTCCGTTACCCGCAAGGACCTCGACTTGCCGGTGTTGCGCTTCGACAAAAACAGCCTTGAAAAGACCGTACAAGCCTTGCCGATGCCGGTCACCGTCTACGACGACAGCGCTGCCAGCTGGCTCAAAGACTCGGCAATGACCGAAGAACAACTGAAAAACAGCGTCAGCATCAGCCAGTCTGTCGAAGACGCCAGTGCCGCGCATATCGTGTTCGACCACCCGTTCACCTTTAATGACGACCTGGTCGGTGCAGAGCGCAACAGCAGCGAATCGCCGATTACCTTTTTTACGGCGGACGAAAAAGGTGAGCGCGGCGACCCCATCGAGCTGCCTACCGAAGCGTTCGAGCTAAATCCGGCCCGTGGAACTCTCACCTACGACCTCACCCTGTTCCCGGAAAACCCGGCGTTTGTGGTGGGCTCAATCCCGCTGTTTTTGGCGACTATCGAGAAAGGTGAGTTAGACGTGGCCAAGCTGCCCAAAGGCTTGTCGCTCAAGGACAATGCGCTGATCGTCGATCAGAAAGAATTCCCGGCCGACGGCTGGCGCTTCTACGCCAAGGACGCCAGTGGCCAGTACCTCAAGGAAATCCTTGGGGTGAGCCACCGCGCCGAGGAATACGGCACGGCGATGTTTGACGTGCATTATTTCTACGGCCGACCGACCGCACTGGAAAGCTACCAGCGCACCGACCTGAACACCGTGCAGTACGGCTTCGAGGTCAAGCTGGACAAGCCCGACAGCAAGTGACCGCCACTACAGCGCAAGCGGCTCATGGTTGCCATTGAGCTGCCGCAGATGGGCTTGCATATGCAGGCACCAGATCTGTGGGTCGCCCGCCACTTCATAGCCGTGCATGGTCAGGCTATCCACAATCGATTCCAGGATGGTTTGCGCCGCAAAAGGCCCATGAAACGGGCCTTGGGACTTGATGGTGGACGGCTGTTCGCCGGACATTCCGGCGGCAAATAACAAGGTCCACATCCCGTTATCCCCCGCGAGAGGGCGAATGGAGCATTCGATACGGGTGACCAGGCCAAAGCACTGGCGGGTAAGACAAAGGTTGCGCGGCATGGCGGCGACCCTCGGCAGATCGGTGTTCAGCCCGGCCTGGGGCAAGGCTGTTTCTATCCAGCGACTCCTGTAAATATCCCTAAAGCAGAGAATAGAAGAAAAACCCGACAAACCAAGGCCGTAGGGACCAACGGACATTAGCCCCTCAAAAGGAAGTCAATTTAGTGACGCAACCAGTTCCAAATGTGGAAGGGGGCTTGCTCCCGATGCAGTGTGTCAGTCGACATCTACATGACTGACCTATCGCAATCGGGAGCAAGCCCCCTCCCACATGTTTGACCCGCCCTGGCCTCAGAACTCAGGTGGGCTTGGCTTCGGCCAGCGCCTGCTGCGCCAACTCCTTCTCCGCCTCTTTCAAGTCTTCCTCGCTGATCATCTCGGCAATCGCACGCAAACGCTCGACCACTCGCGCATTGACGGTCCCTTCCGGGAACTGCCCCTCGGCGTCCGGCTCACCCGCGTCTTCACCCACCAACAGGCTCAACGCCTCATCGGCCTGGCGCACCGCGTAGATATGGAACTGCCCGGCACGGACGGCCTGCAAGACCTTCTCATCAAGCATCAACGTAGCAACGTTGGCCTGAGGAATGATCGCCCCTTGCTCACCGGTCAAACCGCGCGCTTCACAGAGACGGAAGAAGCCTTCAATCTTCTCGTTGACCCCACCTACCGCCTGCACTTCACCAAACTGGTTGATCGAACCGGTGATGGCAAAACATTGCTTGAGCGGGGTTTTCGACAGGGCCGAGATCAAGGTGCACGCCTCGCCCAGGGACGCACTGTCGCCGTCCACATAACCGTAGGATTGCTCCAGCGCGATGCTTGCCGAAATCGCCAGTGGGAATTCCTGGGCATAACGGCTGCCCAGGTAACCCGTGAGGATCATCACGCCCTTGGAGTGAATCGGCTGACCGAGGTTAACCTCACGTTCGATGTCGACAATGCCGCTGCCGCCCGGGTACACCGTGGCGGAAATCCGCGCCGGTACGCCGAATGCCGAGTCACCGACTTCCAGCACCGTCAGCCCGTTGCACTTGCCCACGGCCGCACCGGCAGTGTCGATCAGGATCACCCCGGCGAGCATGTCGTCGAGGATCCGTGCCGACACGCGGCCGGTACGGGTGGCCTTGGCTTTGAGGGCGCGCTCGATATGGCCGGCATCGGTCATTTCATCGCCGGCCAGGTGGCGGATAAAGTCCGCCTCGCTCACCAGTTGAAACAAGTCACCAATACGCGCCGACAAACGGCCCTGATGCTCCGCCAGCCGCGCGCTGTAAGTCGCCAGCCGCGCCACCGCGTCCGAGGTCAACGGCGCCATACCCTCTTCCGAGGTCCGGGTTTTGAGCAACTGAGCGAACTGCTCCAGGCTTTCGTCGACCATCGGGATGTCTTCGTCGAAATCCACCAGCACCCGGAACATCTCCTGGAAGTCCGGATCGGCGTCCTGCAGCGCGTAGTAAAGCTGGCGCGAACCGATAATGATCACCTTGACCTGCAACGGAATCATTTGCGGGTTGAGGGTCACGGTAGCCAGACGGCCCAGCTCGCCCAGAGGCGATTCCATCTTCAACTTGCGCGATTGCAGGGAGCGCTTGAGGGCGTCCCACACGAACGGCTCGCTGAGCATTTTTTCGGCTTCGAGGATCAGGAACCCGCCATTGGCACGGTGCAAGGCACCCGGTCGCAGTTGGCGATAGGTGGTGTAGAGCGCGCCCTGGTCGGTGCTGTACTCGATACGGCCAAACAGGTTGTCGTACGTCGGGTGCGGTTCAAACACCACTGGGGCGCCGCCGTTGACCGGGTGCCCAACCACCAGGCTCGGGCAGTATTGCTCTTCGAGCAGCTTGCGGGCCTGGGCGTCGGTCTTGGCGTCGTCGACCAATTGCTCGACAACAGTTTTCAGCAGGTACACCTGCATCGCCTGCAAGTAACCGCAGACAGCTGCGTTCTCGGCGTATTTTTCCGACAGTGGCGCAAGCAAAGGTTGCAGGGCCAAGGTGATGGTTTCTTCGTTGAACTGGCGCAGTTGGTTGTTGGACTCACGCTTCCACTGCGGCAGGCTGGCCAACTCCTCGTTGAGGCGCTCTTCCAGCTCGGAAATATCTGTGTGGAAACGCTCGCGATCTACTTCCGGCAGTTGCGAAAACTCGGCTTCGTCCAGCGCCTTACCGTCGAGCATCGGCGTGAACGCGATGTTGGAACTGTCGCGGTACAGCGCCACGTCCTTTTCCAAAGCCAGGCGTTCGATCACATCGAGGGCCTTGTCGTAACGCTGGTTGAACGCGCGGTCGATGGCGCTTTTGCGCTGTTGATAAGTCGGGTGCTCAAAGACCGCCGGGAAGGTGGCCACCAGGTTGTCGACCAAGCCGTTGATATCGGCAATGAACGCCGCCGCTGCACCGCCTGGCAATTCCAGGGCGCGGGGTTCGCGGGGTTCATCGAAATTATTCACATAGACCCAGTCCGCCGGGGTCTGCAGGCGCTTGCCTTCGGCCTTCAGGTAGCGTTTGACGAACGAGAAGCGACCGGTGCCCGGCTCGCCCATGACAAACACGTTGTAACCGGGGCGTGGCATGGCCACACCGAACTGCAACGCTTCAACTGCGCGTTCCTGGCCAAGCACACCGCGAAAGGGCTCCAAATCATTGGTGGTCGAGAAGCTGAACTGTTCAGCGGAAAAAGGACGAGTCAGCGCTTCGGGCGCTAGACGCAGGCTGGCAGCAACAGGATCAGGCATCGGGCTTCCTTACATCAGGCGGGGCAGATGAGCGCATTCTGGCTCCCGGTTGCGCGCTCTGGCAAGGCGAGCCTTTGGGAAAGCCTGGACACGGGAGGCCTCCTACAAAAAAATCGCGACAACTCGGTTTGTTTTATAAAAAATAACGGAACCCTAGGAACGTGCCTAAACTCCAAATTGCGCGGGTTGGACTAATAACTGGCCCCTAGGGCGCTGCGAAGCGCCTGAACCCTTGTCCATTGGTTTGCACACAAAGAGAACAAAGCTATGAAACGGATCCTTCTTGGTACTCTCTTCACCGTTGTCTCCCTCAATGCAATGGCTGAATCTCCAGGTGGCCCGAACTGCGGTTGGGGCAACATGTTGTTCGAAGGCCAGCGCGGTACTCCAGCCCACTTCCTCGCTTCCACCACCAACGGCACCTCCGGTAACGCCACCTTCGGCATGACCTCGGGCACCAACGGTTGCAGCACCAACAGCGCCCTGACCTACGGCGGCAAGTCCTGGATTGCCATGAATGGCATGATGAACGAGCTGTCCGAAGACATGGCCAAGGGTAATGGCGAAGCACTGACCACTTACGCGGTGGTACTGGGCGTTGCTCCGGAAGATCGCGAACACTTCGCTGCAGTGGCTCACGAACACTTCCAGCAAATCTTCAGCAAGGCCGATGTGACCGCTGAAGACGTGCACAATAACACTCTGGCTGTACTGAAAGGCGATGCCCGTCTGGCGAAATACGCTACCCAGGCTTAAGCTCGACCTGCCCGCGCCTCCCCAGGCGCGGGTTTTATTTTTGGACCCGCTTCCCCTTTGGGTCTCTCTAATTTCCGACTTAAGTTGCCCCTATGCTCAAACGCTTTGCCTGGATGGCACTCTTCGCCTGCGCCCCGCTGTACGCAGCACCGCACCTTGATGATCAACGTTTGCAGCAATTGGCCAACGATCCGTTCTGGCTTTCGCTGGGCCATTACGAAGCCGGCAAAATCAGTGGCTGGCGCAGTTATGTCAGCGAGCAGAAATTTTTCCTCGCCCCCGATGGTGCCCATCACCCGGATGCCGAACTCAAGGCCACCGTTGAAGCACTCTATGCTCCGGCCAGCCTGGGTGAAAAACACGCCCAATGTGTCTACCCCGCACGTACCCGCTGGTTAAAGGATCAGTTGCACCTGACTGACCTGCCCGCCGTGGACTGCACCGAATTCAAGCAATGGTTCAAGGACGTCTCGCCCCATAGCGCGGTGATGATCTTCCCGGCGGCCTACCTCAACAGCCCGTCCTCGATGTTCGGCCACACCCTGCTGCGTATCGACCAGGCCGACGTGCAGAGCAACAAGACCGCGCTGCTCAGCTACGCGATCAACTTCGGCGCCTATATAGAAGGCTCGGACAACAGCATTCTCTACGCCTGGAAAGGCCTGATGGGCGGCTACCCCGGTCTGTTCGCGCTGGTGCCTTACCAGGAAAAACTCTCCGAGTACCGCAGCCTCGAAAACCGCGACCTGTGGGAATATCGCCTTAACCTCACCCAGGTCGAGACCGAGCGCATGGTTGAGCACGTGTGGGAGCTCAAGCAGATCCAGTTCGACTATTTCTTCTTCGACGAAAACTGCTCCTATCGCCTGCTGGAACTGCTGCAAGTGGCCCGCCCCGGCCTGCGCCTGACCGAGCAATTCCCGCTGACCGCCATTCCTACCGACACCGTCAAGGCAGTGAAGGACGCGGGCCTGGTCGAGAAGATCGACTACCGACCGTCCCGCGAGCGCGAGTTGCTGGAGCGCGCAAAGCCGCTGGACAGCGACGAGCAGCAATGGGTGCTCAAGGTCAGCGATGACCAGCAGCAACTACAAGAGCCTGCTTTTAAAGCGTTACCCCGCGAACGTCAGGCCCTGATCATCGACGCCGCCTATCGCCTGGGCCGCTACCGTGCAAATGGCCTTGAACGGGACACCGCACGCTCCCAACGCAGCTTCGAACTGCTGCGCGCGATCAACCAGAACCCCGCGCCCGATCTAAAGATCACGCCTCCCGGCCTGCCGGAAAACGGCCATGAGTCGCGTACCTGGCAAGCTGGCATCGGCACCCGGGGCGACAAAGCCTTCGGTGAATACGGCCTGCGCATGGCCTACCACGACCTCAACGACAACGCCGAAGGCTTCCCCCTCGGCGCCCAGATTGAAATCCTGCAAATGAAACTGCGCCAGTACGAAGGTAACCACTGGCAATTGCAGCAACTGGACCTGGCTACCATCCGCTCCCTGACCCCACGCAACGCCCTGCTGCAACCCTGGTCCTGGCAAGTCACCGGTGGCCTGGAACGCGTGCCGGGCAAACACGACGACGAAACCCTGGTCGCCCACGTCAACGGCGGCGCCGGCGGCACCTGGCAACTACGCGACGACATGCTCGGCTTCGCCCTCGGCACCGTGCGCGTGGAACACAACAACGACTTCAACGAAGCCATCTCCCCCGCAGCCGGCTTCAACACCGGCGTGCTGTGGAAAAACCCGCTGGGTAACTTGAGCCTGGAAGCCAAGGGCGATTTCTTCACCAATGGTGAAGTGCGGCGCAGCATCAGCCTCAACCAACAGTGGGAACTGTCCCGTAACCTGGGCCTGCGCCTGAGCGCACAGCGCGAGTACAGCCACCTGTCGACGCCAGTGAATGAAGTGATGCTTGAAGTGAAGTGGTATCACTACTGACCAAAGCCTGGCGAAAATCAAAAATGTGGGAGCGGGCTTGCCCCCGATGGCGGTGTTTCAGTTAAGTATTGACTGACTGACACTCTGCTATCGGGAGCAAGCCACCTCCCATATTTTGTTAGCATTGCCCGCACAATCAGGAGTTGACTCGACATGGCCGTTACCTGCACCACCCTTGAAGACGTTCGAAACAACATCGACCGCCTCGACCAGCAAATCGTCACCCTGCTGGCCGAACGAGGCCGCTACGTATCACAGGCAGCACGCTTCAAAAAAGACACCGATGGCGTCAAAGCCCCACAGCGGGTTGAGCAGGTGATCACCAAGGTGCGGGAATTATCGGAGACCGTGGGCGCAAACCCCGAGGTAACCGAGCAGGTCTATCGCGCAATGATTGCGGCATTCATTGAGCAGGAATTGGCGGAACACAGGGCTTTGGCGAACAGCCAGGCCACATAGTCTTTTGTGGTGAGGGAGCCCAGCTTCCTCATCACCGGTTCGGCACTCACCGACCGATCTCATCGTGCTCCACACCTTTCTCACACCCCTTTCACACCTCCCCGACAAATCCCTATCTAGACTTCCCCTATCAGCCGTTAAACGGCCAGGGAGCAAGCAATGTGGCGGTATGCAGTAATACTGTGTGCGATGGTGTGGCTGGCGGGTTGTCAATCGACTCATCAGGAATTGCTGGCCAGAGGTTATCCACCGGCCTTCGCCGATGGATTTGACGATGGCTGCAGCAGCGGTCGCCAGGCCGCCGGAGTGATTTCCGGGGAGTTTCGCAAAAATGTCCCGCGCTACCTGAAAGACCGGACATACGCCGAAGGCTGGGAGGACGGCTTTCGCCAGTGCAAGGCCATGCGTGAAAACGAAGAACTGCGCGACTACAAGGACAATCACTGGGACGACCGTGAGCGCGCCTGGCAGCACGAGAAGGATCGCGATGCCGCTCGGGCCTATCGCTCGCAATAGGTCGCTTTCAGACATCCATCGAAACTAAAGCGCAGCGAACATGGCCCAAGCTCCATAGAGGGAGAACGTCATGAGCCGAGCTTTTGTAAATGAGGATAACGCCGCCGCCCAGGCTGATCAGCCAGTGGAGCGTCAGGTCAGTGAGCAACCCAATCACTTGACCGCGCAAGGGTTGGCGCAGTTACAGGCCAAGGTTGCGCAGTTGAAGGCTGAGCACAGTGCCGAATCTGCCAAGGGTGAGCAGGCCGATAAGCAGCGCCAGGCCGATCTTGAGCGGGATTTACGCTACTTCAACCAACGCGTCCAGAGCGCCCAGGTCGTGGCGCTGGCCACCGGCACCGACAAGGTGCAGATCGGCAGCTGGGTGACCTTCGCCAATGAGCATGACGAGCAACAGCGCATCCAGTTGGTCGGTGAAGACCAGGCCGACGCCAGCACAGGCCTGATCAACTGGGGTTCACCCCTGGGCCGCGCGTTGCTGGGCGCCCAGGTGGGTGATGAGGTGCTGTGGAAGCGCCCCGTTGGCGATCAGCTGATCGAGGTGCTGCGTATCGAAGCCGAGACCTAGACGATGCCTTGGGCCAGCATCGCGTCGGCGACTTTCACGAAGCCTGCGATGTTCGCGCCCTTCACGTAGTTGATGCGGCCGTTTTCTTCGCCGTAGTGCACGCAAGCGTGGTGGATCGACTGCATGATGTTGTGCAGCTTGCTGTCCACTTCACCAGCGGTCCACAGCAAGCGCATGGCGTTCTGCGACATTTCCAGGCCACTCACCGCAACGCCGCCGGCATTGGATGCCTTGCCCGGTGCGAACAGAATGCCCGCCTCGATAAAGATATCCACAGCCTCAAGCGTTGTAGGCATGTTGGCGCCTTCGGCCACACAGATACAGCCGTTGCGCAGCAAGGTGCGGGCGGCGTCGGCGCCGAGTTCATTCTGGGTGGCGCATGGCAGGGCGATATCGCAGGCCAGGTCCCACGGCGTTTGCCCCTTGCGGAACTCCAGGCCGAAACGCTCGGCCAGTTCGCTGATGCGCCCACGCTGAACGTTTTTAAGCTCCAGCAGCGCCGACCATTGTTCCTCGGTCAAACCACTTTCGGCGTACAGGGTGCCTTCGGAGTCAGACAGGGAAATCACCTTGCCGCCCAGGTCCATAACCTTGCGCGCCGCGTATTGGGCGACGTTGCCTGAGCCGGAGACCGCCACACGCTTGCCCTCGACCCGTTTACCGTCGCGCTTGAGCATCTCTTCGGCGAAGTACACGCAACCAAATCCGGTCGCTTCCGGACGGATCAGACTGCCGCCGTAGGTCATGCCTTTGCCGGTCAACACGGAGGTGAACTGGTTGCTCAGGCGCTTGTACTGGCCAAACAGGAAGCCGATCTCACGTGCACCCACGCCGATATCGCCAGCCGGCACATCCACATCCGCACCGATATGGCGGTACAGCTCGCTCATGAATGCCTGGCAAAAACGCATGACTTCGGCGTCGCTCTTACCTTTTGGATCAAAGTCCGAGCCGCCTTTGCCGCCGCCCATTGGCAACGAAGTCAGGGAATTCTTGAAGGTCTGTTCGAAGGCGAGGAATTTCAGCACCCCCAGGTTCACCGACGGGTGGAAACGCAGGCCACCTTTGTAGGGGCCGATGGCGCTGTTCATCTGGATACGGAAACCGCGATTGACCTGGACCTTGCCGTGATCATCGACCCACGAAACCCGGAACGTTATCGCTCGTTCCGGCTCGCAGATGCGCTCCAAAATACCCGAGGTCAGGTAATGGGGATTGGCTTCAAGAAACGGCCACAGACTGCGTAGGACTTCTTCTACAGCCTGGTGGAATTCTGGCTGGTCTGGGTCGCGTTTTTTGAGGCGGGCAAGGAAGGATTCGACGGATTCGATCATGAAAAGTCTCGGCAAATTGATTGTTTTTAAGGGAGATTGAGCCGGACTTTATCAATTCATGTCGCACCGCGACAGGGCAAAATGTCGCTTTTGTGAATTTAAATGGTGCATTGGATATAAATAAACACAGGAAACAGGGTTTTTTCGCACCTAAAAGGGGATCTCAAAACCAGGTTGTGCACTAGTCGGGAAATAGCTATCGGGAGCAAGCCCCCTCCCACATTTTGGATGTGTTCACAAATCAAATGTGGGAGGGGGCTTGCTCCCGATAGGGCCATCAAAAACACTGCAAAACCCCAGCGCAAAAAAAAGCGGAGCCCGAGGGCCCCGCTTTTTTCAACCAGCCGGATCAGGCCAGTTTTTTGTGCCGTACACGGTGCGGCTGGGCAGCAGCTTCGCCCAAACGCTTTTTACGGTCCGCTTCGTACTCGGTGTAGTTACCTTCGAAGAACACCGCTTGTGAGTCGTCTTCGTACGCCAGGATGTGGGTCGCGACGCGGTCAAGGAACCACCGATCGTGAGAGATCACAATGGCGGCGCCCGGGAAGTCCAGCAGGGCTTCTTCCAGGGAACGCAGGGTTTCAACGTCGAGGTCGTTGGACGGTTCGTCGAGCAGCAGCACGTTGCCGCCCTCTTTCAAGGTCAGGGCCAGGTGCAAGCGACCGCGCTCACCGCCGGACAGGTCCTTGACGAACTTCTGCTGATCGCCGCCCTTGAAGTTGAAGCGGCCAACATAGGTGCGCGACGGAATTTCATAGTTGCCGATGCGGATCTGGTCAGAGCCGTCGGAGATTTGCTGGAACACGGTCTTGCTGCCGTCGAGGTCATCACGGCTCTGGTCCACACAGGCCAGTTGCACGGTTTCGCCAATCTCGATGCTGCCCGAATCCGGCGTTTCCTTGCCCATCAGCATGCGGAACAGGGTGGATTTACCCGCACCGTTACCGCCGATAACGCCGACGATCGCGCCTTTTGGCATGGAGAACGACAGGTTGTCGATCAACACGCGGTCGCCATAGCCTTTGGAAACGTTCTTGAATTCGATGACCTTGTCACCCAGGCGCGGACCGGCCGGGATATAGATCTCGTTGGTTTCGCTGCGCTTTTGGAATTCCTGGGACTGCATTTCTTCGAAGCGTTGCAGACGTGCCTTGGATTTGGACTGGCGGGCCTTGGCGCCTTTGCGCACCCACTCCAGTTCTTCCTTCATGGCTTTTTCATGGGCCGATTGCTGCTTGGATTCGGCGGCCAGACGATCGGACTTGGCTTCCAGCCAACCGGAGTAGTTGCCCTCGTACGGGATACCGGCGCCACGGTCGAGCTCAAGAATCCAGCCGGCCACGTTGTCCAGGAAGTACCGGTCGTGCGTGATCGCAACCACGGTGCCCGGGAAATCGTGAAGGAAATGTTCCAGCCAGGCGACGGAGTCGGCGTCCAAGTGGTTGGTTGGTTCGTCGAGCAGCAGCATGTCGGGGGCCGAAAGCAGCAGACGGCACAGGGCCACACGACGCTTTTCACCACCGGACAAGAATTCGACCTTGGCATCCCAAGCCGGCAAGCGCAGCGCATCGGCGGCGACTTCCAGTTGGCGTTCCAGGTTATGACCGTCACTGGCCTGCAGAATGGCTTCGAGCTTGGCCTGTTCGGCGGCCAGCTTGTCGAAGTCGGCATCCGGCTCGGCGTAGGCGGCGTAGACTTCGTCCAGGCGCGCCTGGGCGTTTTTGATCACGCTGACCGCTTCCTCGACCACTTCACGCACAGTCTTGGTTGGGTCCAGGATTGGTTCCTGCGGCAGGTAACCGATGTTCAGTTCCGGCATAGGGCGGGCTTCGCCTTCGAACTCGGTGTCGACGCCGGCCATGATTTTCAGCAGCGTGGACTTACCCGAACCGTTGAGGCCGAGCACGCCGATCTTGGCGCCTGGGAAGAAGGACAGCGAAATGTTTTTCAGGATTTCCCGCTTCGGCGGAACAACTTTTCCCAGCCGATGCATGGTGAAGACGTATTGAGCCATGGTGAACCTAGCGTCAGTGACTGATGAATTAAGCGGGCGAAGCCCGTGCCAAGCCATGCGCCGCGCGGGCCGTTGACTATCATCAATGCCAGCGAGCAAAAAAAGCCTGAATGTCTGGGGCTGGAACGCCCCCGCGTAACCGGCAAAGCTACCTGAATGCGCTTGGGCAGTCCAGCCAGGCGGGACTGGCACTTTGCCACAACTCAAGGCATGCTAGCCGCCCTCCGGGCGTCCGGCTTATAGTGCACGTCGCGCGCCAGTCCAGCCAAACCGCAGGATCACAGCTTGTCCAAAGTCACGCCGCCAACTCCCTTGCGCGCCGCTCATATAGCGCCGGGAGCGCCCCTGCACGGCACCCTCAAAGGCGCATTGGCGACGCTCGTCCTCATGCTGCTCGCCTTATTGTTCTGGCAACTGCTGGACCAACTGCAGCAAAACCAGAAAAACCAGCAGCAATACACCATCGACTACAGCGCCGACCTGGCTGAGCAGATCAGCCTGAACATGGCCCTGAGCGCAAAAATCGCCTTGAACCTGCTACCGATGGTCGAGCCGCCGCGCGACATTGAACAGCAACAGGCCCTGACGCGCACGCTGCAGCGCTCGCTGCCGGAGCTGCGCAGTATCGCCCTGCTCGCGCCCAGCGGCGCGATGATCAGTGACAGCGCCAACGACAGCCAGGACAGCGCCTGGCTGGAAGAACTGGTGCAGCGCAGCCACGGCCAACCGTATTACCTGAGCAATAACGAAGACGGCACCATCATCTATCTGCTGCTGCACCAGCCCAGCGGCGGCTCAAGAATGTACTGGGCGCTGCGCCTGGCACCTAACTACTTGGTCAACCTGACCCGCCAGGACAGTCAGGGCCAGCGCCCCATGTGGGCCATCGAGAACAGCCTGAACCACCGCGTCGTCAGCCGTGACAGTGGCATGCCGGCGCAATGGTCCAGTGCCCTGACCCCGGATGACTTGAATAAAAGCGTGCTGGTCACCCCCCTGAGCAAAAGCGACTGGCAGTTGCGCGGCATGTTTGACCGCGCAGCCGTGCTGGAACAACTGCTGCCGGCGTTTATCGGCAAATGCCTGTTGGGCCTGGCCTTCTCGCTGATCCCCGTAATCGTGCTGCTGAATATGCGTCGCCGCCAGCGCCAGGTGCATGAAGGCCGGCGGCGTTATCAGGATATTTTCGAAGGTACCGGCGTCGCCCTGTGCGTCCTGGACCTGTCAGGCCTGAATGCGTTTTTTGCCAAGGCGCACTTGCAGACCCGCGAACACCTTCACGCCTGGCTCCAAAACAAACCTGAAGAATGCAGGCAACTGCTCGCCGAGCTGCGCATCACCGAAATCAACCAAGTGGCGGTGCGCCTGCTCAACGTGGACTCGTGCGAAAAGGGCTTGGGAGCGGCTGATCGATGATTGCCCACGCAACAGCACGTCCATCGGCCATCAAATACTCGAAGCGGTCCTGACCCAGCAGAGCCAGCTTGAACTGGAGATCCAGCTCAATGATGTGGTCGGCAACGAGCAATACCTGTGGCTGGTGATGCGCCTGCCGGAGCAGCAGGACGATTTCAAGGCGGTGATCCTCAGCATCAGCGACATCACCAGCCGCAAGCTGATCGAACTGTCGCTGGTGGAGCGTGAGAGTTTCTGGTCGGACGTGGTGCGCACCGTGCCTGATCACCTGTATGTGCAGGACGTGGTCAGCCAGCGCATGATTTTCAGCAACCACCATTTGGGGCAAACCCTCGGCTACGTAAAGGCCGAACTGCAGCAAATGGGCGAGTACTTCTGGGAAATCCTGCTTCACCCTGAAGACGCCGAGTATTACCACGATTTGCGCCAGCAACAGCGTCAGGCCGGCTACGCGACGCAGTTGCACTGCCAGTTGCGCTTCCGCCATCGCAATAACCAATGGCGGCGCTTTGATATTCGTGAGCAGGCCCTGGCCCGTGATAAAACGAGCCAAGTCACCCGCATCATTGGCGTCGCCAAAGACATCACCGACCAGATCGAAGCCAGCGAATCCCTGCGCGACAGCGAACAGCGCTATCGCATGCTCGCCGAAAGCATCAGTGACGTGATCTGCTCCACCGACAGCAAACTGGCCCTCAACTACATCAGCCCGTCGGTCAGTGCGGTGCTGGGGTATGAAGTGGACTGGGTGTTCAAGAATGGCTGGCAGTCGATCATCGCCAACCCAGCGCAATTGGCGGGTATTTACAGCCTGATGGAACAGGTCAGCCGTGCGCTGGGCGACACCGATGCGCTCAATAAGCTGCGCGATGAAGTGCAGACCCAGCTGTTCCTGTTTGACTGCCTGCGCGCCGACGGGCGTAAAGTGCCGATCGAACTGCGCCTGGTACTGGTGTGGGACGAGCATGGCGCCTTCGAGGGCATTCTGGGCGTCGGCCGCGATATCAGCCAACAACGCCGCGCCGAGAAAGACCTTCGCATGGCGGCCACGGTATTTGAGCATTCCACCTCGGCGATCCTGATCACTGACCCGGCGGGCTATATCGTGCAGGCCAACGAGGCATTCAGCCGAGTCAGCGGCTACGAAGTGGCGGACGTACTCGACCAGTTGCCGAACATGCTGACCGTGGATGAACAGCAGGAAGCCCACCTGCGCTACGTACTCAAGCAATTGCACCAGCACAGCACCTGGGAAGGCGAAGTGTGGCTCAAGCGCCGCAACGGCGAGCACTACCCGGCGTGGGTCGGCATTACCGCCGTGTTCGACGACGAAGGCGACCTCGCCAGTTACGTATGCTTCTTCAGTGATATCAGCGAGCGCAAGGCCAGCGAGCAGCGTATTCACCGCCTGGCGTATTACGACGCCCTGACCCACCTGCCCAACCGCACACTGTTCCAAGACCGCCTGCACACCGCGTTGCAGTCTGCCGAGCGGCAGAAGTCGTGGGTGGTGCTGATGTTCCTCGACCTTGACCGCTTCAAGCCGATCAACGACTCCCTTGGCCACGCCGCCGGCGACCGCATGCTCAAGGAAATGGCCACTCGCCTGCTCGGCTGCGTGGCCGAAGACGACACTGTCGCGCGCATGGGCGGTGACGAATTCACCTTGCTCCTGCAACCACGGGTCAGCCGTGAAATGGCGCTGAACCGCGCGATTCACGTGGCCGAACAAATCCTCGCCAGCCTGGTGAAACCCTTTGTGCTGGAAGGCCGCGAGTTCTTTGTGACCGCCAGTATCGGCATCGCCCTCAGCCCTCAGGACGGCAACGAGCTGAGCCAACTGATGAAAAACGCCGACACCGCCATGTATCACGCCAAGGAACGCGGCAAGAACAACTTCCAGTTCTACCAAGCCGACATGAACGCCAGCGCCCTGGAACGCCTGGAGCTGGAAAGCGACCTGCGCCACGCCCTGGAGCAGAACGAATTCGTGCTTTATTACCAGCCGCAGTTCAGCGGTGATGGCAAACGCCTGACCGGCGCCGAAGCCCTGCTGCGCTGGCGCCATCCGCGTCGCGGGCTGGTGCCGCCGGGGGACTTTATTCCGGTGCTGGAAGAGTTGGGCCTGGTGGTGGACGTGGGCGACTGGGTGATCAGCGAAGCCTGCCGCCAGCTCAAGACCTGGCATCAAAACAAGGTGCGCGTGCCGAAAGTCTCGGTGAACATCTCGGCGCGGCAGTTCTCCGACGGCCAACTGGGCACCCGCATTGCCACCATCCTCAAAGACACAGGCCTGCCGCCGGCGTGCCTGGAGCTGGAGCTGACCGAAAGTATCCTGATGCGCGAAGTCAACGAAGCCCTGCACATCCTCGACAGCCTCAAAAACCTGGGCCTGAGCATTGCGGTGGACGATTTTGGCACGGGCTATTCATCGCTCAACTACCTCAAGCAGTTCCCCATCGATGTGTTGAAAATCGACCGCACCTTCGTCGATGGCCTGCCGTCCGGCGAACAGGACGCGCAGATCGCCCGGGCGATTATTGCCATGGCCCACAGCCTCAACCTGGCGGTAATCGCCGAGGGCGTGGAAACCCATGAGCAGTTGGATTTCCTGCGCGAGCATGGCTGCGATGAGGTGCAGGGTTATCTGTTCGGACGACCGATGCCGGCGAATCGGTTCGAGGCGCAGTTCAGCAATGATGCCCTCTTCATGTTCGACTGATGGTTTGTGGTGAAGCCACTGGCCTCATCGGGGGCAAGCCCCTCCCACAGGGGAATGCGTTTCAAATGTGGGGGGACTTACCCCCGATTAGGCCGGCAATGACACCGCTCATCCCTAAGTGAATCCCACTTGTCCGCGACTTGATGTCCTTTCATATGCCATCTAAAACCCATTGGGTTAGAATGCCCTCCTTTTC